>Ga0209342_10004773_pt1 | contig 13997 bp, 18 predicted proteins | sample RifCSP16_2_FD_184023 | JGI IMG/M metagenome (GOLD analysis project Ga0209342, IMG submission 184023) | Soil microbial communities from Rifle, Colorado - Rifle CSP2_sed 16_2 (SPAdes) (version 2) | ecosystem: Environmental > Terrestrial > Deep subsurface > Rock core/Sediment | place: Rifle... | reverse complement strand
AACTCCCCTCCTTATAAAATACCTCTCACCCTCCTTTATAACCTTTGCATAGTGTCCTGTTGCAACCTTTGACGCCCCGATCTTTACAGCATAGTTAAGAAGCATATCAAATTTCAACTTCTGATTACATGGCACACATGGATTCGGTGTCCTCCCCTTCATATATTCAGAGACAAAATATTCAACTACATCCCTTTTAAACTCCTCCTCAAGATTTAAAACATAAAAAGGGATACCGAGCTTTTCCGCCACTCTTCTCGCATCATTTATATCGTCCAGAGAACAGCATGTCCCGAATTTATCTGTATTTTCTGCAGAATAATCCCATATCTGCATGGATATGCCGATTACATCATATCCTTCATCCTTTAAAATAGCAGCAGCAACAGAGCTGTCCACCCCGCCGCTCATTGCAATTACAACCCTTTCCTTCATAGGACAATATTATCATAACATTTAATCAACTTCCATTACCCCTATCACCATGATATAATTATACCATTTTTGAAAGGGATAGATTTTTATAGGAATAAGCAAATGAGGGCAAAACTCCTAAAACCATTATTTACATCTTTAATTCTTTATTTAATTGCAGGGATTTTTAAGGCAATCATTATTATTGCAAAGGCTAATGCCCTGCACTTTCCCCAGCTTATACACATAGGAGAGAAGTCTCTTACTCTCTTTTTTACTCTTGGCACAGTCATCTTGTTGAGATGGGTCATAGCAGATGCCCCTTTCAGCATGCTTCGCAGATATACAGTCGCTCCTCTCTTAAAGAGTATAATAACTTTTCTACTATATTTTGGTGCTGTCTTAGTTTTACTAAACCGCCTCTTTGGTATAAACCTTACACCACTCCTAACAACATCCGCAGTCTTGACAGGTGTATTAGCATTATCTCTTCAGGAGACACTAAAAAACTTCTTTACAGGTCTCTGGATAAATACTGAAAGGATTGTTGCAAAGGGAGACTGGGTAAAGATTGCCGATAAAGAGGGTGAAATCCTTGAGGTAACATGGAACACCACAAGGCTCCTCACCCGTAAAAACGACTGCGTATACATACCTAACAGGATACTAATGGAAGGACACCTTGAAAACTATACATACCCATCGCCACTCCACGCTGCAGAAGTTGATATAGGGGCAAGCTATTTTGACCCGCCAACCAAAGTAAAAAATGTCCTTATTGACTTGGCTAAAGACCTTCCTAATGTCATGATAGAGCCAAAACCTGAGGTGTGGATAACAAACTACTCGGATTTTTCTATAAATTACAGGTTAAGGGCATGGGTGAATGATTTCAGATTAGTCCCGTATGTAAAGACTGAAATAAACAGCAGAATCTGGTATGTCTTCAGGCGTAACAATATAGAAATCCCCTTCCCTGCAAGGGTTAATTATGCCCGACAGGAGAAAAAACATTCCGAAACAGAGATTATAATGAACTCACTTAAAGATATTGAGTTCTTAAGCCCTATAAACTACGATGAACTAAGAAATATCGTTTTCTATTCAAACTTTGAGACCTTTGGTGTAGGAGAAATTATAGTCAAACAGGGGGAAACAGGTGATACATTTTATTTAATCCACAGCGGTAGCGTAGATGTGCTTTACAAAGATTCAGCAGGAAATGAGAAACCCCTGGCCACTCTAAAACAAGGAGAGTTCTTTGGAGAGATGAGCCTTCTTGCAGGAGAGCCAAGAAGGGCAACTGTAATTGCTAATGAAGATACATCATGCATTGTAGTTAATTCTAAAGGTTTTCAAAATATATTTATAAAAAACCCCACTCTGGCAGAAAGTTTAAGTGAACTGCTTGCCAAACGGTCAGACGAACTTGAAAAGATAAAAAATCTTGCCGTCTCTGAAAGGGAAAAATTAGAGGCTGAGATATCTCTAAAGAAAAATATCATGAATAAAATTAAGAAATTTTTTAAAGTAGGTTAAATCTTGAAATATAATCTCACACTTATATATCCTGCACATAAGAAAAATCTTGGAAATAATAAGAAAAAGAGGGGTAAATATCCTATACCTCAATTAAGCCTCCCAACTGTTGCAGGATTGACAGATGAGCGGTTTAATATAAATATTGTAGATGAAAATATAGAGGATATAGATTTTAATATCAAAACTGACCTTGTAGGGATAACTGTTATGACTGCACTTGCGCCCCGCACCTATGAAATATCTAAAGAATTCAGAAAGAGGGGTGTGACTGTAGTGCTTGGCGGAATACATGTATCTATGCTTCCTGACGAGGCATCGGCAAATGCAGATTGTATTATTCTGGGCGAGGCAGAGGGTATATGGTCAAATGTCCTGGAAGATTTTATTCAGGGGAAGATGAAAAAAATTTATAAAGGAACAGGACAATATTCTATGGAAAATCTTCCTAAACCCAGATTGGATTTACTAAAAAGGGATAGATATTTTTCCAGCAGTCTTGTTATGGCTTCACGGGGGTGTCCGCATGACTGTAATTACTGCTCTGTTACCACATTCTGGGGAAAAAGCTTTAGATATAGGCCTATACCAGAGGTTATAGAGGAAATAGAGTCTCTAAAGGACAGGATGATATTTTTTGCAGATGACAACCTTTATGGCAATAAAATATATGCAAAGAAATTGTTCAAAGAGATGATGCCTCTCAGAAAAAAATGGTCATGCCAGGGAGACATCCTTATTGCAAAAGACGTGGAACTTTTGAAGCTGGCTGCCGAAAGCGGCTGTCAGTGGATATTTATAGGCATAGAATCCATATCAGAAAAAAATCTCAAACAAATGAGGAAATCCTTTAACAAGGTTCACCATTATAAGGAATCTATTAAAAAGATACATGAGGCAGGTATAAATATATTTGGCTCTTTTATCTTTGGCATGGACGACGATGATGAAAATGTGTTTAAAGATACTGTTGACTTTGCAATTGATGCAAAACTTGATGCAGCCAACTTTTATATCCTTACGCCATTACCCGGGACAAAACTATTTGAGGAGATGAGGGATGCAGATAGACTGTTGCATACACAATGGGACAAATATGATGCCAACCATGTAGTTTTTAAACCTGTCAAGCTAACCCCTGAGCAACTCTCGGAAGGACTTATATTTGCCTACAAATATTTTTATTCTTTACCGTCTATCATGAAAAGGATGTTCAGGGGCGGCAATAAAAAGATTATTCAGGCACTTGAATTAAACATCGGACGCCACATCAGGAGAAAACGGTTTGAAATGATATGCAGGATGCAGTAAAAAGGCATATCAACTTACCTCTCAAATAGTGGAACAATCTTTGATTTCTCCACATCTATCAAACCCTTATCAGTAATTTTCAATTCAGGTATTACAGAGAGTGACAGAAATGAAAGGGACATGAAAGGATTGGTGAGTGGACATCCAAGCCTTTTGGCAGCAAAATTCAGCCTTTCTACTCCATCCTTAACCTCATTTAATGATTTATCAGACATAAGTCCTGCAACCGGAAGGGGGAAAGATTCAATAATATCTTCATCACTTACCACAACCTGTCCCCCTTTTAAATGAATAATCTCATTTACAGCACACATCATATCCCTGTCACTAGTCCCCACAGTTATTATATTGTGTGAGTCGTGTGAGACAGATGATGCTATTGCCCCCTTCTTTAGACCAAATCCCTCAACAAATCCTATACCAATATTTCCGGAGGATAGATGTCTTTCTATTACAGCAACTTTTAGAATATCTCTATCCACGTCTGCAACAACTATCTCTCCATCAATCTTCGCCTTTTCTATCTTTTTTCTGGTTATCAGTTGTCCTGATATAATTTCAATAACCTTTATCAATCTCCCCCTTACCTTAATTTTTAAATTATCTATGGAAATGGGTTTTACATTCATTGAACACCTGAGATGTATAGGATTTTCCGATGGTATTTCTGGAATAAGGCATCCATTTTCGGCAACTAATCTACCTCTTTTAAATACCTTTTTGATATTGAAACTCTTAAGATTATCAAAGAAAATAAAATCTGCATTATATCCAGGGGCAATTGCCCCAAATTTATTCAGGCGAAAATACTCGGCTGGATTCAGTGTTGCCATCCTCACAGCGGTTACAGGGTCTATCCCCCATTTAATAGCTGTCTTAACCATAAAATTAATATGCCCTTCATTTACAATATCAACAGGGTTTCTGTCATCTGTAACAAACATGAATCTCCTGCTGTTTTCAGTTGTAATGAAAGGAAGTAATGTCTTTAGATTCTTTGCAATGGTCCCCTCACGAAGCATTATATACATCCCCTTTTCAAGCTTCTCCCTTGCCTCCTCAATCGTAGTGCATTCATGGTCAGACCTTATACCTGCACTTATGTATGCATTTAATCCCTTTCCAGAGAGCCCGGGTGCATGTCCGTCTATTACCTTCCCCTTCATAATGTCTATCTTTTTTAGAACACTATTGTCCCTGTGGATTACACCCGAATAATTCATCATCTCTGCAAGTCCTAAAACCCAGGGTTTATCAGCAAAGGTGGAAAGGTCATGATACCCAAGTCTTCCCCCTGATGTCTCCATATCGGTCGCAGGGACACATGACGGGAGCATAATAAATATATCAAGCGGAATATTTTTGCTATATTCCGCCATAAATTTTATCCCCTCAAGTCCAAATACATTTGCAATCTCATGCGGGTCAATAACGACTGTCGTTGTGCCCAAAGGGGCAACACCAGTTGCAAATTCAATAGGTAAAACCATTGAGCTCTCTATATGGACATGCCCGTCTATTAATCCCGGAGAGAGATACATCCCCCTGATATCAATTGTCTTTTTTGCCTTGTATCTTCCAAAACCTGCAATCATCCCCTGAAATACCGCTACATCTGTCTTCTGAATCTCTCCAGAAAATACATTGATTACCTGTGCATTTTTTATAAGGAGGTCGGCATAAATCTCCCCCATCGCAGCCTTAATCCTTTTCTCTAAATTAATCATAAAACAAAGACTTGATTAATCCACAGATTACACAGATTTTCACAGATTTTTAAAAACCATTTTATTTTAATCTGCGGTAATCGGCGAAATCTGCGGATGTTTTTATAATTTCCTATACATGAACAAAAACCTAATTTCTTATGTATTAAAATATAATCTCTGACGGCCTCTTTATCCACTGCTAAAAGAGGAAGATAATATTTTTCCACAATAAGAGAATTTACTTTTAAAGTTTCAGGTGGTCGCCAATACGCCTCATCCATGTCATCTCTTCTTGAGATAATGGTCCATTATCAAGGGCGGTAAGTGCCTCAGTCATATGCTCCATATTTTTAGGTCCTGCTATACAGACATTCACATTAGTATTACTGAGGACAAAACGATAGCAGTCTGATGCCATTGGTGTTCTCTCCCCTTTTGGCATTTTTTTTGGGTTAACAAGTCCTCCCCATCGTGTGGCAGTATATGTAACAATACCGGGGCGATTTGCTGCATCAAGATTTGGAAAGACCTCTGTCTCTGCTCCGCGGTGAGCAGCATTATAGCGGATATGGAATATGTCATAATTTCCTGTCTTTGCAAATTCAGGAAATGCCTTTCGGTTATGACCTGAAATTGCTATAAAACGAGCGAGTCTTTTCTCTTTCAACTCTGCACATATATCAAGGATTTTTTGAGGTGGATATGAGTTATACCAGCCGAGAAGGATTACATCTACGCTATCAAGCCCTGTCTTTTGTAAGAACTTTTCAAAACTCCTTCTGAAAAGCCATCCAAAACGCCAATAAATCTGAGCAACTACGATAATTTTATCCCGCTTTCCTTTGTTGCAGATATTTTTGATGGCGGTATTCATACCTTCACGGCATATTGAACCATGATAAAAATAATTGCATCCCCTCTCAAAAGCCATCTCAAATGCTTTTGAAGGAGCTCCGTAGCCACCTGAAACACCAAGCCTCCCCACCTTAAGACCTGTTTTCCCGAGTATTCCATTTGTAAAAGAATTGCTATCTGCCATGATTCATCCTAACCCGACTAAATCGGAAAAGAAATTCGTGTTCTAAGTTTTTTTGAATTTTCTTAGGTTTTTTATCACACTATAATCTTTTTTACAATACAATTTTATGGCATGATAGTTTTATGGCTAAAATTAAATTTAAAATCCCTGTAAAGTGTGGAGAGAAGTTTGAATTATCCGTTGAAGATATTGCATCAAGTGGTGACGGAATCTCGCATTACAAAGGATATACTCTTTTCGTTCCTCAGACAGTCAAAGGAGACAGGGTTTTTGTAGAAGTTATCAAAACCACACCAAGATTTGGTATAACAAAAATTATTAAATTACTCAAACCCTCTACATGGCGAATAAATCCTGAATGTCCCATTTATTTTGAATGTGGAGGATGTCAGCTCCAGCATATTAAATATGATGAACAGATGGAGTTTAAAAAGAAGGCAGTAAAAGACAGCCTTGAGAGGATTGGAAAGATTAAACTTGAATTTGAGTCTGAAATAATCCCTGCAAGGCAGCCTTTTTTCTACAGGAATAAAGGGATATTTCATTTCAAAAGGACAAGAAAAGGCTTGAAGGTAGGTTTCTTTGCAAAAGGGACACATAATGTCGTTGATATTAAAAACTGCCCTGTCCTTTTAGAACCAATAAATAAAATAAAGGAAGCAATACGAAGGAGCATAGAAAATAAAAATGTTTCTGTATATAACGAATTATATCATAAGGGATTTTTAAGAAGCCTTATTATCAGGCAATCAGCAAAAACGAAGGAAATCCTTATCGGTCTTGTAACAACAGAGGGAAATTTTGACAGCTCATTTATTCAGGATATAGCAGAAATAAATGTCACCTTGAAAGGAAATTATAAGCTCGTTGGGATTGTCCAGAATATCAATACACTAAAAACCAATGTAATCCTTGGAACAGAAAATAGACTTCTGTGGGGGCGTGATTATTTGAATGAATCTCTCGGAGGCATAAATTACCAGCTTTCACTCACCTCTTTCTTTCAAATCAATCCATACCAGACAGAGACTCTTCTAAAAACAGTTGAGGAAATGCTTACGGGAGTAAAAGGCACAATACTTGATACTTATTGCGGTATCGGGAGCATAGCACTTTACCTTGCGAAAAATTTTGCTTCTGTTATTGGTATTGAAGAGAATGAAGTGGCAGTAGAGGATGCAAATAAAAGTGCAGAGAGAAACGGGATAAAAAATTGTTCTTTTCTCGCAGGCACAACTGAAAAACATCTGAAAAATTTTGAAGGGTCATCTGATACTAAAGCAATTATACTTGACCCGCCGAGAAAGGGCTGCTCAGAAGAAGTCTTAAATTCTGTCTTAAAAATAAAACATGAGAGAATTGTTTATGTCTCTTGTAATCCATCTACACTATCACGGGATTTAAACAAACTCTGCCAGGAAATGTATTACATAAAGGGTGTAAAAGTTATTGACATGTTCCCCCAGACTGTTCACATGGAGACAGCAGTATTGCTTGAGAGAAACGGATAGATAGAAAGTAGCCCTTCAAATGGGTAACCCAAGACCTTTTACAGTTATACTTAATTAGCGACAAATTCAGCCATAACAGGTATCTTTTTTAATAACCCTTTTTTAGAAAACCGTTTTGTAAAACTTATGATTGTAAATCCCAATATCTCTTCTGTTTCAGGATCAATCTTTATCCAGATATCATCACCTATATCCTTAGAAATTGCCTCTTTGGGTTTACCTTTGAATACCTCAAGAATATCCCCCTCTTTATCATAACTAAACCTTAATGCCTTTTCCATACAGGAACACCTTCTTTAATCTTATCCGTTATATAAGCAGTTAAGACAAAATTCCTTTACTCAGTATGTTTAACCACTACGATTATAAACTTACCTTTAAAGATATTCTCATAAAATCTATAATAAAGGAATATCCCTTTATCATATTTGCTTTTCATTATGACATCAGGAAGATTTATTGTTTCTTCTATTTTGTTGAGATAGCTCTTTATAATGGGATGTTCGTCAATAATATGCTCCCATCTTTCTTTAGTAAGATGAACCTTTGTTTTTAAAACACTTTCAATAATTCTTGGAAAACTCATAGTCTTTAATATAGCATAATTTTAAGAAATAGAAAAAGGGCGGGAAAATAGGGAAACTTTCAACTCAAATTGTGCAGAACAAGGGGGATTGAGGGGGTTGTTGCATGGGTTGGATTTATAAAAAGGAAAACTGATTTTTCAAGACCTGACCCTGTCTCCTTTGTTCCCTGGAATTTAAAAGAAGGGTTTTTTAGTCTGTGAAAGTCCGTGGCTATTTTACCCACTTAAAATAAGAAAGAATCTCTAATGACCACGAACGCATCGGACATAGTAGTACATAATCTTTGTAAATACCCTGCCCGGGAGATAAAAGGGTTGTAAAGAGGCTGTTAAAATATCTTTGCAATTTTTTAAACACAATGGCAATATATTATTTTGATATTAGATAAGGAGAAATATGTCGGAGATTAAGGAAATAAAAGTACTAAGACAGAAGATACTGCTATCTGAAGCTAAAAAATATCTTGGGGCACCCTTTGAAAAGATGATTAAGTTTGCAGTTGATATTGAAAGAGAAATTATTGCAATAGGTGGAGAGATGCATGCCGATGCAGAAAAGATATTATTGGAAGATGGCTCAAAGCAGGAAAATCTCTGGGGAGCAAATCTATATCCAATGCAAAGTGAAGAATCAAGGATTGAATTTACATCTTTGATAAATATAAGACCATCTGCAGATAATTTAAGCCTGGAAATAAAAAACCAGGAGATTAGAGATAAAATCAGAAAGATTGCAGAGAAATTAATCCAATTTGAAAATGAATAAATTTCATAAAAATATCTCACAGGATAAATGGAATCAATATTCAAAAAAGAGTCAAATCCTGATGATAGCCTCAGAGATAGGCAGGGCTAAAAGCTGGATAACCAGAAAGTATTTTGATGAGGTAAGAGATTGTTACCTCAGGGCAATTGAACTCCTTGATATGACTGCCGGAGACCCAAAATGGAGAAATGGCTTGAAGGAGGTATTGAGATTTAAAGAGTTACTCGGAGAAGCCCATTTATTTAAATTTAATGACCTCCCATTTTGTTTATCCTTATATAAGGTTTTGCTAAGCTGGAATGGGGATACAGATAAACTAACATTCGGATTATCAATAGGGTGAAAAAGAATATTCAGAATATTTAAAATATATGGATGTCCCCTGAATTAAAGTAACTCAAGGCTTTAACCTTGATATTGCGCTGGGGATCCGCCCCATACCCCTTATTTAAAACCCTAAATAGACAAATAGTCAACCCCGTTAGATATTTTGAATTTAACTGACCTGACTATAAAATAACGCTGTATCTAACGGGGTCAATCCCTGACACAGCGAACGCTAAACCCATAGCTCTTATTGATGCTGACACGGTCTGCGGTGTCGAGATTGTAGAACAGCATACGGCGCCATGCGTACGATGCACTGCCCTCCATAGCCGAACCAGTAACCGTAGTTGCCGATTAAGATTCTCTTTCATCCATACCTGTGTTCCTATGGTTACAATATTATAAACATTGCTGTCAATATCGGTTACTGTTGTAGTAGTTGACTGTGGTGTCCCACTTACCTGACTTGATTCACTTAGCAGTTACACCTGTGGGGGCTGATGGGGCTGAGCCTGAATTTAACCTGCCGTTACAGGTTTTTCAGGAAATCTTCTTATAAGTTTAATGCCGGTTTTCTTTTCAAAATCTTCCAGCCCTTTATTAAAAAAAACTATACGCTCGTCTCTTGTCATATTTTTTGTTTTTTCATATACCTTTTCTTTCCATTTCCAAACATCTTTAAGTCTTTTTGACTCATTCATCACCAATCACCTCCATAGGGGTTATCATTTCCAATTCTTTAACCTCTAAAATTATAGGCTTATATTTATTCATCAAGGTTATTAATTCCGACATAGTATTTTCATCGGCATTATCAATTTCTCTAATTACCACGGCTGAAGAATATATCTCATAGTTACCTGAACTTAGGCTTTCGAAAAATTGCCTTGTTACCTCCATCTTCTCCGGTGAATCGTCAGCATAGTAGAAATTCCAGACAGAGGTATCAAGGTAGAGTTTAAGCTTTCTCATGCCCAAATTATATCAGACAGGGAGATAAAATGTTACACAAAAATAAGGTGATGGATAAAGGTTGAATCGGTTTGATGTGAGTCAAAAGGAGGATTGAGGGGGGGATGTTGCATGGGTTGGATTTATAAAAAGGAAAACTGATATTTCAAGACAGATGCCTTTTAATGGGTGACCCTGACCCCATTAATGTTTATCTTTAAATAATCTCAAAATCATATCTTTTTTAATATATTCCAACACATCTGTAAAATTTAATTCTTCTGAACTTGAGACATCTTTTTCTATATGTTTATGATATGGGAAATTGTTTAGGTTTTTGTAATGTGGAGCAGTATCCCACCTTATTATCAATTTATTTGTAGTATCCATCCAGTGAAATCTGTAATCATGTTCTTTAGTAGAAAATATCTCACGAAAATCTAAAACCGAGCCATCTACAAATATAATCTTTCCCCGAAGGATTCCCATATCGGCAGAAACCATTTCAATGCTTACATGATCGGTTTTAATCAGAGGGGAAATTTCTTTGAGCTTACTTCTGACCCTGTTAAAGTAGGATTGTATCACTTAAATATTGAGGCAATTCTATTGATTCTATCTTTTATGTGTTGATATGCCTTGAATGCAAAAAGCCAATCAAACCATTCACTATCATCTCCTAACTCGCCTGAATTAAACTTTTCAATAAAGGATTTTGTCTTCATATTGTATTTTTTTTCAAATTCCTTCATTTTCTTTTCATATTCGGCAACACTCAACTTCATTATGTTTTCCTCAAAATCAAGGCTTTCTTTTACTATTAAAGTATTTTCTTTATCTAACTTTATCATTATTTTATTCCTCTTGCTAAACCAATATTTACAAAGATTATTCTCTCTGCTATACATCCTACCGACCTGTCTCTTTTTTGTCAATCAATTTTATTGGACAATTTGGATGGGATAATTGATTGGTTTACCAATAAAAGGGGAGTGTAAAAATCGGGCTATAATATCAAAAAGCAAGGCTTTTAATGGGTACTTCCCATGTCCTCTACTTTGTCATTTCGCTATCTTCTTTATCGTGCCACCAAAAGGAAAAAGATTCTTGATAAAGAGTTATTGCAAATCCCACAATCCGAAGCCTGACTCCACCACAATAATTCTTGGAAAACTCATAGTTTTTAATATAGCATAATTTTAAGAAATAGAAAAAGGGCGGGAAAGCAGGGAACCTTTCAACTCAAATTGTGCAGAACAAGGTGGACAGGCTGGTTTCTTTAAGAAAAGGGGGATGGAAAGCATGTCCCACAAGAAATGATTAATAAAGTATCAAAGAGTCAAAGTGTCATAGTGTCAAAGTTTTTTTAACTCTGACGCTTTGATACTCTGATACTCTGACACTATTTTAAAGGGGGTTCGGGGGTTGTTGCAAGATTAAACGGTCTGTTGCCCAAAAGCATTTTCCTGTTACTCTGAACACATTTAGCAACAAAGACCTGACCCTCATGTCCACTTGATTTTATAATATAATGTGTTATCATATTTTACAAATAAGAAAGGAGAATAAATCATGACTACTATAAGTGTAAAAATTGATGATAAAACTAAAAACAGACTTGAAAAGCTTGCAAAGTCAACTTCTCACACAAGATCATATATCGTTGCTCATGCTATAAAGGATTACCTTGAAGTTAATGAATGGCAAATTCAAGAGATTAAGGCTGGAATCAAAGAAGCCGATGCTGGTCATCTGATAGATCATGAAACAGTATTAGAGAAATGGGAGACAAAGCTTGCAAATACTATGGACTAAAGGGGCAAGCGATAATCTTGACGAAGTTGAAGCATATATAGGTCAAGATAATCCAAGAGCCGCTATTGAAACAGTCCTTAAGGTCATTAATTCAGTAAATCAACTTGCCAAATATCCTGCCATAGGAAGACCGGGAAGAATAGAAGGCACAAGAGAATTAGTAATCCTTGATACCCCCTTTATTGTTCCATATCGGATAAAAAATACGACAATTGAAATCTTGCGTATATTCCATCATGCCCAAAAATGGCCTAAGAAATTATAAAAACCAATTCTCTTTAGGTAGGGTGTAGATGGGTAGATTCCCCCTTGATAAAGGGAGATTGAGGGGGTTGTAGTCCCCCTTAATAAACCTGTCCCCGAAGGTGTTAATCGGGGAGGGAGTTCGGGGGTTGTTGCAAAAACTGATATTTCAAGACAAATGCCTTTTAATGGGTGACCCCATGTCCTCTACTTTGTCATTTCGCTATCTTCTTTATCGTGCCACCAAAAGGAAAAAGATTCTTGATAAAGAGTTATTGCAAATCCCACAATCCGAAGCCTGACTCCACCATTTGAAAAATTGTTTTTGATTTATTCCCATGATTCACCATAATTCACCTGCAATTGACTTTCACGCATCATTTTGATACCCTACTTTTGAAAGGAGGTAAATCCTATGACTAAGACAGTAGAAGCAATATATGAAAATGGTGTCTTTAAGCCTCTCCATGAAGTTCAGATAAAAGAGCATGAGAAGGTTGAAATAAAAATACTTTCTCGTGATGAGTGGCAGAACAAATTTAACCGCATCATAGAAAAGATACACAAAAAATCTTCTCAATATTCCACTGAGGAGATTGAGACAGATATAACCGAAGCCATAAAAGAGGTTAGAGCCAAAAAGCGTGTTTATTAAGGCGGTAATTGATACAAACATCTGGATTTCTGTTTAATCAATCCCTTTGGATACCCTGCCAAACTGAGGAAACATTTTGAAAATGGAGACTTTGCAGCTGTGATTTCAGAACCTATACTGGATGAGATTGTTGATGTTCTCAGCCGTCCAAAAATTAAAGATAAATATGAGATTACACCAGAGGATATACGAGAACTTCTAACACTCATAGAAGAAAGGGCAGAATATGTCCTAATTTCTGGAGATATTAATATCTGTCGTGATAAAGATGATAACCTTATCATTGAAACTGCAATAAAAGGCGAGACGTCGTATCTTGTTACCAGAGATGACGATATTAAGTTTGATAAAAAAGTTTCTCTATTTTTATCCCAACATGGCATATCTGTCCTCACCGTGGCAAAATTCCTAAAACTCATGTAGTGCGAGGCTTTAGTCTCGCCAATCCCCTTAATAAAGGGGGGTAATGGGGTTGTCCACAACTCACTGTCCACCTCTCCCCTTCTTTATCTCACTCTGAACAGCAGTCTAATTACCCTTTATACTCACCTTTATAAAAGTTTTCATGCCCTATCAAACCAATGGTAAGAAATAAATATGGCGTCCCCAGAATTAAATAACCAAATTACCAATTCACTGTCCTCCGCGAACGTATCGGATATAAAATCTAAAAAGGGTAATTAAGGATACTGGGTTTTAAACCCAGTATCCTCTAAAGAAAACAAGCGTCCTCTTTTCTCTCCTTTATCTCATCGTCGTTTCGCCGCATCCTGTGGCATGATTTGTTATATGCATATTTTATCCGATAAGTTTAGGGTTTTTACGAAAGAATCTAATGCTTGCTGAACAAATAATTGTTGTTCATCATATTGAGAAATTAAAAGGTAGACGATTAGAAAGGTAACTATGATTTGTTCTTTTTTCTTTAAATTATTTTCTGTAATTTTCACGGTAGGAATACCTTGGTTAGATGCGTATAGTATTTTGTTCCTAAAATTTGCAAGCTCATTACTATACTTACAAAAAGACTTAGCATTATTTTCAGAAACAATCTGCTCAATTTGGTCAGAAAAATTATGGATTTCATTGTTCATTGTTAATTCAAAATGGAGAGGAGGTTCAGGGTAAAAC
>Ga0209342_10004772_pt1 | contig 13998 bp, 13 predicted proteins | sample RifCSP16_2_FD_184023 | JGI IMG/M metagenome (GOLD analysis project Ga0209342, IMG submission 184023) | Soil microbial communities from Rifle, Colorado - Rifle CSP2_sed 16_2 (SPAdes) (version 2) | ecosystem: Environmental > Terrestrial > Deep subsurface > Rock core/Sediment | place: Rifle... | reverse complement strand
GCACGGCCCTGGCGGCGGTGGTTTGCTGAGGGGGTACCGATATGCAGATGCTGATCCTGGCCGGAGGGTTGGGCACACGATTGCGGCCGCTGACGGAGCGCCTGCCGAAGTGCATGGTCCCGGCGAACGGGAAGCCGTTCCTGGAGCACAAGCTGGAGCTGCTCGCATCCCGCGGCGTGAGGGACATCGTGCTCTGCGTGGGACACCTGGGCGAGCGGGTGCTGGAGCACTTCGGGAACGGGCACCGGTTCGGTGTGAACCTGACCTACGCCTGGGAGCGCAACGGCCTACTGGGCACGGCGGGCGCCATCCGGAACGCGGAGCCGCTGCTGGCGCCGGAGTTCTTCGTGGCCTATGGGGACTCTTACCTGCTCCTGGACTACCGGCAGATCATGACCCGCTTCCGCCGCGCCGATGCCCTCGCCATGATGGTGGTCTACCACAACGAGGACCGGCTGGAACGCAGCAACGTCGTCGTCCAAGACGGGCACGTCGCCGCCTACGACAAGACGACGCGCTTGCCTGGCATGGCGTTCATCAACGAAGGGCTGTCCGTCCTGCGCCGACGCGCGCTGAAACTGATCCCGCCCGGGATCCCCTTCACGCAGGAGCAGTTCTACCAGATGCTGGCCCGCCGGCGTCAGCTCCTGGCCTACGAAACGCCCCAGCGCTTCTACGAGATCGGCTCCTTCCAGGGGCTGGAAGAGTTCCGGCGCCTGGCGCAGGTGGGAGAGCTGGCATGATCGTGACTCGCACCCCATTCCGGGTTTCGCTGGGCGGCGGCGGCACGGACCTCCCGTCCTACTACAGCCGCTACGGTGGCTTCGTCGTCGGCGCCGCCATCAACCGCTACGTCTACGTCATGCTCAACCACCGGTTCGAGGACAGCATCCGCGTCAGCTACTCGCAGACGGAGATCGTGATCGGCGCCGATGCCGTGGAGCACCCCATCGTGCGGGAGGCCCTGAAGTTCACCGGCCTGGAGAGCAACCTGGAGATCGTGTCCATCGCGGACCTGCCGGCGAACACCGGTCTGGGCTCCTCCTGCGCCTTCACGGTGGGCCTCCTGAACGCCCTGCACGCCATGAAGCGGGAGCACGTCCAGCTGGAGGAGCTGGCGGAAGAGGCCTGTCACATCGAGATCGAGCGGCTGCGAGAGCCGATCGGCAAGCAGGACCAGTACATCGCCGCGCTGGGCGGCATCACCTGCCTGGAGATCGACCGCGAAGGCGGCGTCCGTTACTCCTCCCTGGAGCTGCCTGAGGAGACGGTGCAGGAGCTGGAGAACAACACGATGATCTTCTACACGGGCATCCAGCGCAGCGCCTCGGAGGTCCTCCGGCAGCAGAGCAAGGCCACGGAGGAGAACGACAGGGGCGTAACCCAGGCGCTGCACATGATCAAGGACATCGGCCGGGAGATAAAGTCGGCGCTGCTGTGCGGCGACCTGGAACGCTACGGCTGGCTAATGGACCAGCACTGGCAGGTCAAGAAGGGGCTGTCCGGCAAGGTGACCAGCGACAGCCTGGAGCGCTGGTATGAGATCGCCAGGTCCCACGGGGCCCTCGGCGGCAAGGTCATGGGAGCGGGCGGAGGCGGGTTCTTCATGTTCTATTGCCCGAACGGTACGAAGGGCCGCCTCCGCGAAGCCTTGACCGCCGAGGGCCTCAAAGAGATGAGGATGGGTATCGACTTCGACGGCGCCAAGGTGCTCGTGAACTTCTAGCAAAGGGGGGGATATGGTCATTCAGGCTGCGACGCTAATCGATGATTACCTGCGGACGATGGAAGAGGTGGGCCGGAGCCTGCCCCGCGGCGAGATCGCGCGGGCGGTGGACGCTCTGTTCGACTGCTGGCAGCGGGAGGGCACGGTGTTCACCGCCGGCAACGGGGGCTCGGCCTCCACGGCGACCCACCTGGCCTGCGACCTGGCCAAGGCGACGGCCGTTCCCGGCCGCAGACGCCTGAAGACGATGTGCCTGGTGGACAACGTCCCCCTGGCCAGCGCCTGGACGAACGATAACGGCTTCGCCAGCCTGTTCGCGGAGCAGCTTGAGCCGTGGCTCACGGACCGCGATGTGCTGGTGGCGCTGTCCGTGCACGGGGGCTCCGGCGAAGGCGCGGCCGGGCCGTGGTCGCAGAACCTGGCGCAGGCCGTGGCGCTGGCCCGCCGGCGGGGGGCGAGCGTGATCGGCCTGAGCGGCTTCGGCGGCGGCGACCTCGCCCGGAGCGCCGACGTCTGTATCGTCGTCCCCATCGATTCGGAGCCGTTCGGCACGCCCGTAGTGGAGTCCTGGCACGTGGCGCTGCACCACCTGCTCTGCACGGCGCTACGCCGCCGGATAGAGCAGGCGGAGTAAGGAGACGCTGACGATGGAGATATTCCTGGACACGGCGAACCTGGACGAGATCGAGCGCTGGCTGGCCTGCGGAACCGTGGACGGCGTTACCACGAACCCCAGCATCATGCTCAAAGACGGCGGCTACGACGTTCGCCGGCGGGCAGTCGAGATCGCCCGGCTGATCGAGCCGCGGCCGGTGAGCGTCGAGGTCACCGGCAACGACCCGGAGGAGATGGTGGAGCAGGCGGAGGTGTTCGCCGCCTGGGCGCCCAACATCGTCGTGAAGATACCGGTGATCAACGAGCACGGACAGCCCTGCCTGGGCGTCGTACGGCGGCTGGAGCGACAGGGGATACGGGTCAACTTGACGGCCTGCCTCTCCTTCGGCCAGGCGGTGCTCGGCGCCAAGGCCGGAGCGACCTACGTGAGTATCTTCGCCGGCCGGGTCGCGGACGAGGGCGGCGACGCCCCCGGCGTTATCCGGGCCGTCCGCGAGTGGCTGGACCTGTGGGGCTCGCCGGCGAAGATCATCGCCGGCAGCATCCGCTCCGCGGTCGACGTACAGAGCGCGGCCCAGGCCTGCGCCCACGTGGTCACCGTGCCGCCGGCGTTCCTGGACAAGTTCATCGATCACCGCTACAGCCGCGAGACCGTCCGCGGGTTCAACGAGGACGCGGCCCGCGCGCTGCTGAAGATGGAGCAGTTGCGGGCAGTCGGCGCCCGGGCGCGGAGGGCGGTCCCGTGAGGGGCCTGGTCGTCCTGGACCGCGATGGGACGGTCATCGAGGAGCGGTCGTATCTGCAGGATCCGGAGGAGGTGAGGCTCCTCCCGAACGCCGTCCCCGGCCTGCGCGCGATGTGCGCCGCCGGCCTCAAGCTGGCGCTGGTCACCAACCAGTCCGGCGTCGGCCGCGGGTTCTTCGGCCTTGACGCCGTGTCGCGCGTGAACGAGCGCGTCATGGCGCTGCTGGCCCAAGAGGGCGTGACATTCGATGGCGTGTTCGTCTGCCCACACACGCCGGAGGAGCGCTGCGCCTGCCGCAAGCCGGGGACACAGATGCTGGAGAGGGCGGCGCGCCGGCTGGGAGCGGACCCCGCGAAGACGTTTGTGATCGGCGACAAGGCCTGCGACATCGAGATGGGGCGTCGCGCCGGCGCGACCGCGCTGCTCGTGCGCACCGGCTGGGGCCGCGAGACCGAGGCGAGCGCGGAGGCGCGGCCTCACTACGTCGCCGCCGACCTCATGGAAGCGGCGCGCCTGGTGCTGTCCCACGAGACGCCGGCCGGCGGCAACGGGCATTTGAGTGCGTCCCTTGCGACATGCCCGTGACCATGGCGGAGCGGCCGGTGGCATCAGAGAGAGGCGAGGCCGCACAGCGGTGGGATCGAAGGGCCGGCAGGTCGCGCTGGGGCTGGCCGCCATCGCCATCGTCGCCGTCATCGCCTATTGCGCGGTCACTGCGGTCCGGTTGCTCATCGCCTATGCCGAGATGGTAGACGGGAGAAGCCTGCTGGTCTCGGCGGCGCGGGAGCTGCGGGAAGGCGGCCTGGACGCTTCGCCGGAGGTTCTGGCCGGCGCCGAGGCGAAGTCAGCTCGGGCCCGCGAGCGGTTCCGCTCCGCCCGCGACACGATGGCCGGGCAGCCGCTGCTGGCGGTCGCGGAGCGGCTGCCGGGGCTCGGAGCGCAGGTTTCCGCCGCCAGGGCGCTGGCGGACATCGGCTACGAAGGAAGCGAGACCGGCCTCGCCGCGGTCGCCGCGCTGCGGACCTTCGGCGAGGCGAAGGAGGACGATGGTGCTCTTGGCGAGAAGGCGATGGCCTACCTGGAGGCCTCCCGGCCGATGATGGCGGAGGCGGAGGAGCACCTGGCCGCGATACGGCAGAGGCGCGACGCCGTCGATACCGGCTGGCTGCTGCCGCCGCTGCGAGGCTTCGTAGAGCGGGTCGACTCGGAGCTGGCGCCCGTCCAGGAGTCCGTCCAGAAGTATCGCCACGCGCGGGAGGCGGCGGTGCACGTGCTGGGGTTCGACGGGGCCAGGAGCCACCTGGTGCTGGGCCTGGACAACACGGAGATCCTTCCCGGCGGCGGCCTGATCGGGATGTACGGCGTGGTCACTTTCGACCGCGGCCGCACCGAGGAGAGCTCCTTCGGCGAGGCCGCCGAGGTGATCGGGCGCTGGCAGACGCGAAGCGGCGGCGAGTACGTGGAGCCGCCGCTGCCCCTGAAGCGCTACCTGCTGCGCGATTGGACGTGGAACTTCGCGGTCTCCGGCTGGTCGCCGGACTTCCCGGCCTCGGCCCGGCAGGCGCTGTTCTTCTACGAGCGTTCCGGCGCGGAGCCGCTGGACGACGTCATCGCCATCGACTTCTCCGGCCTGGAGGGGCTGCTCGCCGTGCTCGGGACTACGAAGATCGAGCGCTACCAGGTGACCGTCGATTCCGCGAACGTCACGGAGGAGATCCTGGCTCGCATCGGCAGGCCGCTCCATTCCGAGGACGGCGATCACGACTTCGCCGCCGCGGTCGCGGAACAGGTGCTGTACGGCCTCCAGACCGCCGGCCGCGAGAAGTGGGCGCCGCTGCTGGAGACCCTGGACCGCCTGGCCGCGAAGAAGCACCTGTTCTTCTATTCCGCCGACGAGGCCGCGGAGGACTCGCTGCGCGCCCTCGGCTGGGCCGGCGAGGTGAAGGATTCGCCCGGCGACTACCTGATGGCCGTCGACGCCAGCGTGCACAGCTCCAAGCTCAACCTCGTGCTGCAACAGGCGATTAGCGTGGACGTCCGGATCGGCGAGGACGGGAGCGCTCGGAACAGGGTGACCGTACGCTACGAGAACCCCCTGAGCGAGTGGTCCGACGGCCGGCCGCCGGAGTTGGTGGCGCAGATGCTTTCGGGCTTCTACGGCGGCTACGTGAGGCTCCTCGTGCCGCCGCGGGCGGAGCTGGAGGACGTGCGCCTGAACGGGCGCGGCGCGGGCGCGGAGGAGGTGACGGAGGAGGCGGGCCGGGCGTCCTTCGGGCGATACTTCGCTCTGCCCAGGGACAAGGTCACTGAGGTCACGTTCGCCTACGCTGTGCCGGACGCGGTGGATGCCTCCGGCGGCTCGCGCGAGTACCGGCTGCTGGTCCAGAACCAGCCGGGTGCGAGGGCGGCCCCCCTGACGGTGACCGTCCGGCTCCCCGATGGCGCCGGCGTGGAGTCCGTTTCCCTCGACGGGCAGCGCTTGCCCGGCGACCCGCTGCGGCTGCAGGCGGTCCTTTCGGAGGACCTCGAGCTGGTGGTGCGTTATGACCCCTGAGGAGCGGGCCCCGTGAGCATGCTGGGCAAGATGCGAGAGTACCTTCTGGGCGACTACGAGTACGCCTCCGGCTTCGGCGCGGAGATGGACTACGAGTCGTACTGGACCGCCCGCGCGCGCCTGGACAGCGACGAGGAGCGGGCGATGTACGACCACAAGTTCCGGCTCATTGCCGGGCTGGTGGAGCCGGGCAGCAGCGTGCTGGACATCGGCTGCGGCGACGGCCGGCTGCTGGAGTATCTCCGCGATAGGCGCTCCGTCCGCGCGCGGGGCGTCGAGCTGTCTCGGGTGGCCTGCGACCTGGCGCGGGCGAGGGGGCTGGACGTCGTCCAGGCGGACGTGACCGCCGAGGGCTGGTCGCCGGAGGGACCGGTGGACTACATCGTCATGTCGGAGGTGCTGGAGCACCTGCCTGCGCCGGAGCGGCTGCTGCTGCGCCTGAAGGACGTCTGCCGCCGCCGGCTGCTAATCGACGTCCCCAACACCGGCGCGATCAACGACCGGCTGCGCCTGCTGTTCGGCCGCACGCCGAAGCAGTGGGTGTTCCACCCGGAGGAGCACCTGCGCTTCTGGACCATCCCGGACTTCCTGCTCATGTGCCGCCAGCTCGGCCTCAAGGTGGAGCGCTACTACGGGCTCTACGACCCGTATTTCGACTTCGGGCTGCCCTGGTGGCGGATCGCGCCCGGGCTGCTCAGCCGCTACGTGCTGTACGAGCTGTCGCCGACCGGGGAGGCGAGATGAAGGTCTGCCAGGTGGGCACCGGCACCCTCCCCGTCGGGCCCGGCGCGCCCGGCGGCGCCGAGCGCTTCGTGCACTACCTCGCGAAGGGGCTGCAGGCGCTCGGTCACGAGGTGACCGTCGTGGACGCGGCCGCCTCGCGGCGGGACGAAACGCCGTACCGTCTCGTCGAGGTGCCGCGGAGCGCGCGCGCCGGCGCCAACCCGCTCGCCCACGCCGTGCAGGGGCTGCTGTTCGGGCGGGCCGTCGCGAAGCGGCTGTCGCGCCTCCTCCGCGAGGAGCGCTTCGACGTGGTGAACTTCCACAGTCAGTTCAGCGGCCTCCTCGGCGTCCCGGTGGCACGCCGCCTGGGCGTGCCGGCTTTCTTCACGATGCATAACCCCCTCTGGTCCGACGAGGCCGCCTGCCGCTCCCCGTGGACCCGTGCGCGGTTCTGGATGGAGCGGCTCGCGGAGGCCCGGGCCGACGCGGCGATCTACCTGAGCGAGGCGGTGATGGAGAACCGGCGCCGCTTCTTCGGGCTGCCGGCGGCCGACGTGAAGTTCGTGCCGCTGGGCGTCGACGAGTCGTGGTTCGCCCGGCGCCGCCCTTCGGCGGCCGTCCGCCGGAAGTACGCGCCCAACGGCGAGGCCGTCATCCTGCAGGTGGCACGCATCGCCCCGTACAAGAACCAGATGGCGCTGCTGAAGGCGCTCCCGCAGGTCGTCCGCGAGATGCCGCCGGTGCGCGCGGTGTGCGTGGGGCCGGTCGATTCGCCGAAGTACCTGGAGGCGCTCCGCCGCGAGGCGGCCGCCGCCGGGCTGGAAGCGAACGTGGTGTTCGCGGGGAGCGTGCCGCCGGACGAGCTGGCGCAGCTCTACCCGCTGGCAAGCGTATTTGTCCTGCCTTCGCTGCAGGAGAACTGTCCGCAATCCCTTCTGGAGGCGATGGCGCAGGGTACGGCCGTAGTGGCCTCCGACATCGCGCCGCTGCAGCCAATCCTGGAGGGGGTGGCGCCCCTGCTGCCGCCTTCCGGCCATCACGCCCTCGCCGAACAGCTGCTCGCCCTGCTGGCTGATGGAAAGGCGCGCCGGCGTCTGGCCAGGCAGCTCAGGCGGCGCGCCTGGGAGCGCTACCGCTGGGAGCTTGTCGCGGGGCGGACGGCGGAGGTGTACCGGACGCTCCTGCCGGCGGCGTCTCCTGCGACGGACCGGCCGGCGGAGCGCTCGCTTGTGGAGGGCGGGCCGTGAGCGCGTCGACGGTCTTCGTCACGGGCGTGGCCGGCTTCCTGGGCGGCCACCTCGCCGAGCGGTTCCTGCAGCAGGGCCACCGCGTCGCCGGCTGCGATAACCTCCTGGGCGGCTACCGCGACAACGTCCCGGAGGGGGCGGAGTTCCACCAGACCGACTGCCTGGACCTGGAGCGGCTGACCGCCGCCATGAAGGGCGCGGATACGGTCTACCACTGCGCCGCCACCGCCTACGAGGGTTTGAGCGTGTTCAGCCCGTTCATCGTCACGCAGAACATCGTGGACGCCTCCGTGGCGACGTTCACCGCCGCTATCCGCAATAGGGTGCGGAGGATCGTCTTCTGCTCCAGCATGGCGCGCTACGGGACGAATGAGGTGCCGTTCCGGGAGGAGATGCCGCCGCGGCCGCAGGACCCCTACGGCATCGGCAAGGTGGCGGCGGAGACGTACCTGCGCAACCTGTGTGGCGTCCACGGCGTGGAGTGGGTGATCTGCGTGCCGCACAACATCTACGGGCCGCGCCAGAAGTACGACGACCCGTTCCGCAACGTCGCCGCGATCATGATCAACCTGATGCTCCAGGGCCGCCAGCCGATCATCTACGGCAACGGCACGCAGAGGCGTTGCTTCAGCTTCATCGAGGACGACCTGCCGGTGCTGACCCGCCTCGCCTTTGCCGAGGACGTCGTTGGCGAGGTGATCAACATCGGCCCGGACGAGGAGTTCGTCACGATCAACGGGCTCGCGAAGGCGATCGCGGACATCCTGGAGTTCGAGCTGCGGCCCGCGTACATGCCCGGCCGGCCGCAGGAGGTGGAGCTGGCGAACTGCTCCGCCGACAAGGCGAGGCGGATGCTGGGATACGCCACGCGCTACACCCTCCGTGAAGGGCTGGAGCGCACCATCGATTGGATCGCCGCCAAGGGCCCCCGCCCGTTCGAGTATCACCTGCCGCTGGAGATATCGAACGGCAACTGCCCGGAGACATGGGCGCGGCGGCTGTTCTGAGCGCGAGGAGAGTGAGGGAATGCGGGTAGGCGTAATCGGGACCGGAAGGGTGGGGCTGGTGGTGGGCGCCTGCCTCTCGAACCAGGGGCACGCCGTGGTCTGCCACGACCGCGACGCGGAGAAGATCGAGCGCCTGCGGTCGGGCGAGACGCCGTTCTTCGAGCCAGGACTGGACCACCTCGTCGCGCAGGGGATGGCGGCGGGCACGCTGACCTTCAGCCTCCGAATGGAGGACGCGGTCAGCGGGGCGGACGCCGTCTTCGTCTGCGTCGGCACGCCGCTGGACGGCCGGGGCAGCCTGGACCTCAGCGCCGTCACCAGCGTCGCCGCCCGGATGGCACCCCTCATCCAGGGGTATACGGTCGTCATCCTCAAGAGCACCGTCCCCGTGGGCACGGCGCTCTTGGTCGAGCAGACGGTTCTCGAGAGGGCCGGCGAAGGCGCCGAGTTCGACGTCGTCTCCATGCCGGAGTTCCTCCGCGAGGGCGCGGCCGTCGAGGACTTCCGCCACCCGGTCCGCCTCGTGATCGGCTGCGACAGCGCGCGCGCCAGGGCGCGCGTGCTGGAGTTGCTGGGCGACATATCGTGCCCGGTGATCATCACCCGCCACCAGGAGGCGGAGCTGATCAAGCAGGTCTCCAACTGCTTCCTGGCGGTCAAGCTCTCCTTCGCGAACACCGTGGCCGCCGTCTGCGAGCGGCTGGAGGTGGACGTCACGGCGATCACCCGCGGCGTCGGCGCCGATCCGCGGATCGGCCCCACGTACCTCAGCGTGGGCATGGGCTACGGCGGCAGCTGCCTTCCTAAGGACATGGAGGCCTTCATCGACTTCGCGCGCCGGCTGGGCTGCGAGGTCGGTCTGCTGGCGGCCGCGCAGGACGTAAACGCCGCCCAGACGGAGCGGGTCATCGCGAAGCTGCGGGAGGAGCTGGAGGCGGTCGCCGGCCGCACCATCGGGCTGCTGGGGCTGGCGTTCAAGCCCGGCACCGATACGCTCATCGCCGCGCCCTCGCTGGCGCTGGTCGGGCGCCTCCGCGACGAAGGCGCCCGCGTCCGCGTCTTCGACCCCGTCGCGATGGACGCCGCGTTCCAGCTGCTCGGGGCTGATGTGGAGTACGCGAGCGATGAGTACGACCTCTGCCGCGGCTGCGATGCCGTGGTGCTGGTCACCGAGTGGCCGCGCTTCGCGGAGATGGACCTGGCGCGCGTCCGGGCGTCCCTCAAGGCGCCCGTAATCATCGACGGCCGCAACCTGTTCGACCCGCTGACGATGGCCGCCCTGGGCTTCCGCTACCGCGGAGTGGGCCGCGGCTACCCTGAGACGGAGACGGCAGCCTGGCCGCTGCCCTACCTGGAGCATGGAGACAGCCTTGCCGGTGAGAAGAGCAAGCACGCTGGCTAGGCGCGGGCGCCGCCCGGACCGCTCCGCGGGCGCCCAGGCCGCGCCCAGCGTGTTTACGGTGCTGCTCAACTGGAACGGTTGGCGGGACACGCTGGAGTGCGTGCGCTCGCACCGGAAGCTCACGTACCGGGACCAGTCCATCGTCATCGTCGACAACGGCTCCCGCGGCGACGACGTCGCCATGCTGCGGCGGGAGCTGGGCGACGCCGCCCACATCATCGAGAACGGGCGCAACGACGGCTACTGCGAGGGGAACAACGTCGGCATCCGCTACGCGCTCGCCGAGGGCGCGGACTACGTGCTCGTCCTGAACAACGACACGGTCCTCGACCCCGACGTCCTGTCGCATCTCGTGGCCGTCGCCGAGGGCGATGCGAACGTGGGTGTGGCCGTTCCCTGCATCTACCTCTACGACGACCCAGAGGCCGTGGCCTACCCACGACCTATCGACCGCTGGCCGCTGATGCTGCAGGTGCAGCTGGGGACGTTTTTCCAGCTGCTGAGGCCGAAGGAGCTGCGCAGGCCGGCCGAGGTCCGGATGCTGGACGGCTGCTGCTTCCTCGTGAAGCGCAGGGTGCTGGAGGCGACGGGCCTGTTCGATCCCGATTACTTCTTCGCCGGCGGTTCGGGCGACCTCGGCAAGCTGGCGATGGACGCCGGGTTCAAGATCGTGGCCGTCCCCCAGGCGAAGGTCTGGGCCAAGGTCGCGCGCTCCTTCGGGGACCGCAGGCAGGGCGCGCTGGCCTACGCCTACTGGGGCCCGCGCTCGGAGATCCTGTTCGTGCGCAAGCACCTCTCGCGGCCACAGCGGGCGCTCTGGGGTGCTCTGCTGCCGCTGCGGACCGCCGTCTGGCTCGTCGCCTACGGGCGCCGCGCCCCAACGTTTGGCGTGCTGCCGCCGCTAGTCAGGGGAATACGGGACGGGTTCCAGCTGCCGATCAGGCACCGGCCGCCCGGGCGGGACGTCAGCGCCGGCAGGGGTCGCGATTCGGCGACCCCTGGAAGGTGAGACCGATGGCCCGCATCTCCGAAGCGATCCCGGACCGAGCGCCCGTTGGCCTTGAGGGGCTCATGGCCGCTGCGCGGCCGGACCGGCGTCTGGCTGCGATGGGCTTTCCCCTGGCGACGGTCATGGTCCTTCTGCTGGGCGTCATCCTGGTATACCTGTTCTTCGTGCGCCCCGACGCCTTTAACGAGTGGTTCGCCTTCAAGCCGGGCATCCTCGCGGAGATGACCTCGGACAGCGGCAAGCTGCAGGTGCAGCCGTACAAGGAGACCCTCTACTGGTACGAGTGGTCCGCGAACTTCCACTCCAGCCGCTGGGCGGACACGCTTCTCTTCCTGGGGCTGCGCGACGTGACGGGGCTGGAGATGCGTCAGCTCTCGATCGCGCCGTTCGGGATAGCCTTCTACCTGGTGGCGCTCCTCTTCCTCTTCCTCTCAGCGGACCGGGGGACAGCGGGCCGGCTCGGCTTTCTCCTCTCGGCGCTCCTGCTGCTGTTCGCCTGGCCGATGTTGGGCTGGGTGTTCCACAGCGGTGGCTGGCCCGGCACGGCGATGGGGCTGCTCTGCTTCGGCCTGCTGTTCCAGGCCTCGCAGCGAAGGCACCAGGTCTGGTTCCGGGCGATGGCGCTGCTCTTCCTGTTCCTGGCCTTCGCCTACTATCACGCCATGGCCGTCCTGCTGGTGTTCCTCCTGCCGGCGCTGTTCGCCTACCAGGGGCTCGCCTACCTGCTGGCGCGGCTGCGGAACCGGAGCGCTCCCGCGCCGGCGTTCTCGTACTCCAACCTGGCGATAATCACCGTCGCCTGGTTCTTCCTCGATCCGCTGTTCTCGTTCATGGTGGGCGAGACCGGCGTGACGCGCCCCTGGGAGGGGATGGAGAACTTCTACGCCTCAATATTCGAGCGGGCGGGGGACGTCGTGCCCTACCAGAGAGGGTACTCGTTCGCCGGGCGGGTCATGCTGATGCTGCCCCTGGTCGCGCTGTTCCTGGCCGCGGCCTGGTTCTGGGCGCGCAGCCAGCTCCCCGCCCTCATCCGGGGGCGGCCGCTGAGCGAGGCGCAGGTTATCAGCGGCGCCTTCTTCCTGGGCGCCCCGCTTCTGTCCGCCGGCGCCGTCGTGTCCGGCGCCGGGGCGTTCCGCTACGCCGAGGTGTACTATCTCCTGCTGCTGGCGGCGCCGCTGCTCCTGGTCCAGTGGCTGTTCTCCCGGCCCACGCTAACGCGGGGACGGGTCGCGGAGGCCACGATCGTGGCGGGCGGCCTGCTCGCCGTCACGCTCGTCTCGTTCGCCGTGCTGGCCAGCGAGCCGATCTCGCGCTGGGGGCACCTCCAGCGGTCCGACCTGAGCGCCGCCGGCTGGGCGGCGGAATACATCGACGAGCCGTACTTCGCCGATAACTTCACCAGCGGCCTGATCCTGCTCGATAACCGCAAGTCGCCGATCGTTCCTCTCCAGGTGAGCCGGGATGACACGGCCGCGGTGCTGTACGGCGGGGCCGGCAGCCTGACGGAGCACCTCCGCGCGGCCGGGGCGGCGCTGGCCCTGCTCAGCGACCGGTCGGTGGAGTCTGCGACCGCGGACGGGGCCTTCCGGACGCTGAAGACGACGGACTTCTTCGTCCAGCCGATCCCGGACTACGACTTCAGCGTGCAGCCCTACGGCCGCGTCTACGACGACGGCAGGAACAGGGTGATAACGCTGGGATTGCCGGCGGCCGGCGGGCCGTAGCCGCCGGCTAGGGCTTCACCGCTTCGATCACCAGGATCTGTCCGATCCTGGCCAGGACCTTGTGCCCCAGACGGCGCTCCAGCGGCGCCAGCGCCGCGTTAGCGAGCCGCACGTCGTCCAGCAGGGGCAGGGCCAGCCAGGCGCCGCTCGTCAGGCGCACGCTGAACCCTGCCGCTTCGACTGTCCGCCGCCATTCTCCCGGGAAGAAGAACTGGCGGTGATAGTCTCCCTTCAGCTCTCCCCGAACGTACTGGTTCACGAATGCCTCCGGCCGAAGCGCCCGGAACGAGGGCAGCAGCTTGAGCGCGCCGACCAACGGCCGGGCGTAGGTGCGCAGCCGCACGCCGTCCCCATTCGCGGCGAAGAAGAGGCGCAGGAGAGCCGGCGGCCGGCCCGTCGACCGGAAGCTGTGCAGCGCCCGCAACCCGATCGCGGAGAAGGGACGGTAGAGCTCGTGCCACCAGGGAACGTCGGCCAGGAGATGGCCTCCCGGCTTCAGCACGCGGTGCGCCTCGTGCAGTGCCCCTTCGGGGTCCTCCACGTGCTCCAGGACCTCGCCCATGAGGACGACGTCCACGCTGGCATCGGCGAGGGGCAGGGAGTGGGCGTCCGCGGGCAGGGCGGCGTGGAGCCGCCGCTCCTCGTCCAGCCGGTCGATGCGGGCGACGTTAGCGGCGTCGAAGTCGACGGCGATAACGGAGAAACCGCGCGCCAGCAGGTTCGGGATGTAGTCGCCCCAGCCGACGCCGATGTCCAGCGCGACCTTCCCCTCGCCCGGGCCGACGTCGCGGTCCAGCAGCGCCATCTCGCGGGCGAGCTTGAACCGCACCCAGGGCACGCCGCGGTCCAGGGCGGCGAGCGCGCCGGGCACGCTGCGCCCATTGCCGCTAGACCGCCGAGCGCTCTTTCGTCGTCCTGCCGTCTGTCTTACCGCCATCAGTTTCCCTTTCGTCTCTCCAGTATCCGCCGCGGCGCGCCGCGGTCAGCGACTCATACACGGAGATGTAGCCCTCCAGCATCTTCGCCAGCGTGAACCGCTCCTCCAGGCGCCGCCGCGCCGTCTCCGCCAGCGACCGCCGCAGCGAGGCGTCCGACACCAGCCGTACGATGGCGTCGCGCACGGCGAGGGGGTCCTCCGGCGGCGCAAGCAGCGCCGCGTCCTCGCCGAACATCTCGAGGTTGCCCTCGATCCGCGTCGTGATCACCGGCAGCCGCGCCGCCATCGCCTCCAGGAAGACCAGGTCGA
>Ga0209342_10004771_pt1 | contig 14004 bp, 14 predicted proteins | sample RifCSP16_2_FD_184023 | JGI IMG/M metagenome (GOLD analysis project Ga0209342, IMG submission 184023) | Soil microbial communities from Rifle, Colorado - Rifle CSP2_sed 16_2 (SPAdes) (version 2) | ecosystem: Environmental > Terrestrial > Deep subsurface > Rock core/Sediment | place: Rifle... | reverse complement strand
CGTGGACTTCTTTATCGACGACGAGGTCGTGGGCACCGATCGCGAGCCGCCCTTCGAATTTCAGTTCAGCACCGGCGACTACCCGCTGGGGCCTCATACCCTGTCCGCCGTGGGGATGCTCGAGGGCGGAGAGGAGATCCGGACGCCGGAACGGCTCGTGGAATTCGTAAGTGCCGACGAAGGGTGGAAGGCGGCGCTGCGCATCGCCGGGCCGGTGCTGGGGATCGTCTTGGCGGCAACGCTGATCGGGGTGGTGGGGCCGCTGCTCCTGGATCGGGGCAAGAAGGGTTTCCGCCGCGGCGTCTACGGAGCAGCGGGCGGCGCCGTCTGCGCCCGCTGCGGCTTGCCGTTCTCGCGCCACTGGATGTCGCCCAATTTGCTCTTCGGGAAGCTGGAACGCTGCCCGCACTGCGGGAAGTGGTCGATCGCCCGCCAGGCGAGCCGGGCCGAGCTGGAGGGGGCCGTGGCGCGGCTGGATGCCGATGCACAGCGGGGAGCGATCCAGGTGGAGGACGAGGCCGAGCGCGTGCGCCGGGAGATTGAGGAATCACGCTTCGAGGGCTAGGGGAGAAGCATTGCCGCTCAGGCCGGCGGCGGTTCACCGCGGAGAACGCGGAGTCCGCAAAGCCTGTGAAAAGCTCACCGTGCTCTGCGTTGCAAGGCACTGCCGAGTGATCGTGATGCCCGATCGCAGCGCCTGGAGGCCGATCAGCGCTATGTGATCGCCCGGCGCGGATCGGTTGTCATTCAGGCGTGCGGCGACGCCCGGCTACGCGTCGCACCGCCGCTCGAGTTTGCAGCGGCCCATTCCAAACACGCAACTACGCGCCGCAACGGACGCGGCGCGCCTCGATCCTGCTCCAGAGGCCGCCGGCGCCGGGCGCTCGCCCGTGCGCCGGCGACTTTCTGATTCCCGCCTTTCCTGCGATGAACCCCTGAGGAGCACCCCTGCAGCGTACGGCGCCCGGGGGCAGGCCGATGGTGTGGAAAGTCCCGCCCAGAGTAGAATCGATTCCCAGGGCTGAAGCCCGCGTCCTCCATGAACCCGGCCAACCCTCCGATCTGCGATTATGAAGGCTCGGATTACCAGGAGCGATTCTGGGATCATGGTGGCCGCGCGTATGAAGACCGGGCCGAGGCCGCAGCTCTTTATCGGCTTCTGCCCCGGGGTGAAGGATCGCTGCTGGAGTTGGGCGCGGGAGCCGGGCGCAATTCGCCGCGCTATGGCGGCTTCGCTCGCGTCGTTCTCCTGGACTACTCCCGCTCGCAGCTGCGGCAGGCGCAGGGACGCCTCGGGCTTTCGGGGCGCTACCGCTACGTCGTCGCCGACGTCTATCGGCTGCCATTCGCCCCCGAGACGTTCCACGCGGCGACGATGATCCGGACCCTTCATCACATGGCCGATCCGCAGGGCGCGCTGCGCCAGGTGAGGGGCGTGCTGGCGCCGGGGTCGGCCTTCGTTCTGGAGTATGCCAACAAGCGAAACTTGAAAGCGATCGGCCGCTGGATCGTCCGCCGGCAGGCCTGGAGCCCCTTCGATCGAGCGCCGGTGGAGTTTGCCCGCCTCAACTTCAACTTCCATCCGGCGGCGGTGCGCGACTGGCTGCGCGAAGCGGGCTTCCGGGTGAGACGCACCCTGACCGTCTCGCACTTCCGCCAACCCCTTTTGAAGAGATTGGTCCCCTTGGGCGTTCTCGTCTGGCTGGAGGCGCTTTCCCAGCGGACCGGTGGGCTGTGGCAGCTCAGCCCGAGCGTCTTTGTGCGGGCCGAGGCTGTGGAGGAAGCGGCAAACGGGTTCAACCGCAGACAACGCAGACATTTGCTGGGCTCTGTGGTCTGAGGGTTCTCGGCAGTGAATGCTTCACCGCGCCGGCCCGCAGACAACGCGCTCGGGGGACCGGCGGGATTGACCTCGGCTCGCGTCAAGCTTCCCGCCTGGCCCGGACGAGGGACACGACGTTGTAGATCGAAAGCGCCGAGTTCCACACAGCCCCGAGCGCGAGGCTGCCCGAGAGGCCGTATTGCCACCAGTCCATCGGCCTGCCCAGAAAGAAGTCAAAGCCGGTCATGTACGTGGCAAGACCCAGGCCTGCGGCTGCAAGCAGTGGCGAGGTGGCGACCCAGAGTGCGTGAGAGCCGGGACGACCGCGGCGCATCCAGTCGGCAACCTTCCTTGGGATTCGCAGCGGGCTCGACGCCAGCAGAGCGACGCCCAGGAGTAACAATGCCCACCAGCCTGGAGCACGACGGAAACTGAGTCCCCCCGCCACCAAGAGCAATCCGCTCGAAACGAACAAATGAACCATGGTCAGGTCGTGGAGCCGGCGTTCTGTTTCGGAGGCTGGCTTAGGTGTTATAGGTCCGTGCGAACAGGTCTTCGGGTGGGGTGCGTGCCTCCAGGCAAGCCCCGTGCCTGCCTTGACGGAGTGTCTCCGCGCGCGCGTGGGGCCATCGCATTGCGTAGACTCACATCGGAATGCGAGGTGTCAAGGCGTCCATGTGCCGCGTCATGCCCGGGTGAGCTGTAGCCCAGGTCAGGCAATACGCCTGGCACGGAGGAGGGAAAAGAAGTTGTAGACGGCGAGACCCGCGTTCCACAAAACGCACAGCGCAAGGCTGCCCGAAAGCAGCATCTGCGTCCACTCGAGCCGGTACCCCAGACGGACTTCAAAAAGCGTCATGTACGTGTAAAGGCCCAGGGTTGCCGCCATCACGATCGGGGTCGTGACCACCCAGACCGCATGGCTGCCGGGCCGGTGCCGGCGCATCCAATTGGCGGCCTTTCTCGGCACTCCGAGGGGAACGCAGACCACCAGAGCTATCCCGATGAGGACGATCGCCCACCAGCCTGGAGCGCGTTGAAACGTGAGGCCTCCGACCAGTCCCGCCAGTCCCAGCGACACGAACATGTCGACCATGGTCAGGTCATGGAGTCGCCGTTCCGTCTCGAATACTGGGTTACGAACCATAACTCCCTTCCATCAGGACGGCTGCGAGGGTGCTGAGGGAGGGACCTTCGGCGTCATTCACTCCGCCGGCTGCGGACGAGGGACGCGACGTTGTAGACCGAAAGGGCCACGTTCCACACTGCGCACAGCGCGAGGCTGCCTGAGAGGATGTATTCCCACCAATCCATTGGCTCGCCACGAAAGAAATCAAAGCCAGTCATGTATGTGTATAGGCCCAAGCCCGCCGCCATCAGGATTGGTGACGTGGCAATCCAGAACGCGTGAGACCCGGGGCGGCCTCGCCGCATCCAATCGGCGGCCTTTTTTGGAAATCCAAACGGCACAGAGACTAGCAACGCCGCGCCAAAAAGGACTAGTCCCCACCAGCCGGGAGCACGAAAGGTAAGGCCCCCCGCCACCCCCACAAGGCCTAGCGATAAGAACATGTCGACCATCGTCAGGTTGTGGAGTCGCTGTTCAATTTCGGAAACTGGCTTAGGTGCCATAGGTCCCTTCCAGGAGCTCTTCGCTCAAGCCGCTGGCCTCCATGCAACCCCCATCCGCGCCACCGCGCATCCGGCAAAGGAAGTAGTCGGCGCGTGCTGCCTGGAGGGCAGCATCGAGGGTGCTTAGAGACCAGCCTTCAGCGTCGTTGGGTAGGATGACGCCCGCTACGAAGAACCCGGCGACCGCAATGGCGCATCTCAGCCGTCCCGCCCATCCTCCAGCGGCACAGTGCACGCTCGCCCATGAGTACGCCAGCCCGAGACCGATGATCTCGAGCCCGGCCCGGGTTCCATGCGTTCTCTCGGCCGAGAGGTCGGTCGTGCGCGCCGTCACCGCGCGCTGAAACTCATCCAGGAAGGGATCGCCAGCCTCGACCTGGAACACCTCTCCCGACTCAACCCACACGAAGAATGAAGTTCCACCCGGGAGCATGCAGAAGCCGACGTCTTCATCCCCCCAGACGAAGGCCGCCTCGCACAGCTCCATGGCCTCGGATGACGTGGCGGGCTGCCCTGGATTCTGTGAAGAAGGAAAGGGAGTCGCAAGGCCGGGAACCGGAGCCGTCGAAGGCGGCACCCCTCCCGACGGCGCCTCGACTGTGCCTCAGGGCTCAATCTCCAGCGTGGCAACGTCCGGCTGATAGTCGCATCCCGCTTGGGAGGCCACAAGAGCCAGGACCGATGCCGAAAGGCCAACTCTGCGTCAGCGAGGTACCAATTACCACTCCCTTGCCTCGGGGCGACACGACCCGGGCCGATCGTATTTTCTACCGGGAACCCCAAAGGGGAGCGGCCTTCTTCGGGTCTCTTCACCAGAATACGGCGGCTTCCTCTAGCAGTCAAGACGGAAGGGGATTGGGATCATGGACAGGGCGCCCTCCCGGCCCACGCTTACTGTCGGCCACTTCGCGAAGGCGGTATACTCCCGACCTGATTCTCCGACCGTTAGAGAATCAGGCCGGGAGTATCCCGACCTGGTTATTCGACCGTTAGAGAATCAGGCCGGGAGTATCCCGACCTGGTTATTCGACCGTTAGAGAATCAGGCCGGGAGTATCCCGACCTGGTTTTCCGACCCTGAGAGACTCAGGTCGGAAGGATACCGACCCGATTGTCGGGCCTCGAGATGATTGGGTCGGGAGTATCTTGACCTGATCTTCCGGCCTCAGGAGAGACTCCATGCTTCCCCAACGAGAAACCCATCCGGTGCGGATCGGCGGGCTGAGGCGCGAGCTGCCGCTCTTCGAGGTTGCCCCTGGCGTGCGCATCGCCGTGCTCAACATCCTGGGCGACACCGCCCTGGTTCAGGCCTGCGCCCTCGAGCTGGCCAAGCGCCTGGCCGACGTCGGCTTTCACCTGATCGTCACCGCGGAGGCGAAAAGCATCCCGCTGGCCCACGCGCTGGCCGTGGCCACCGGGAGAGACTATGTCGTGTTGCGGAAGGTATACCGGCCGTACATGGGACAGACTGTCCACTCCGAGACGGTCTCGATCACGACGGGGAAGCCGCAGACGCTGCATCTGGACGAGAAGGACCGCCGTTTGGTCTCGGGCAAGCGCGTGCTGCTTTTAGATGATGTGGTGAGCACCGGATCGACGCTCGAAGGGATGCGCCGGGTGATGTCGCTGGCTGGGGCAGAGGTGGCCGCGGAGGCGGCCGTCTTCACCGAGGGCGATCCGAAGCAGTGGAAGAACATTATCGCCCTGGGGCATCTGCCGCTCTTCAAGAGCTAGGCCCGTCCCGAAAGACGAGGGTGAGGTGTGATTGGTGGGTGTCGGGCCAGCGACTGACGTCTTTCCCCGATTGCGATGAGCCGTGCACCATGGCGGCGCTCGCTCCACTCGTAACGCAGAGGTCACCATGCGGCTCCAGGTTCGGATGACCACGCTCGCTCTCTCGATCTTGTTCCTGGTGGGATGCACCCTGGCAGAGCAGGGCCAGCTACCGGGGCCGTCCCCGGAGGCGCCGACGTCCGAGCCGACCGTTGCCACTCTATGTGCCAACGAGATCCTGCCCGTCGTGGAGGGTGCCTGGTGGGAGTACGAGGGAGAGTCGGCCAACGGGGCCTTCAGCCGAACCACGGCGATTCTCGACGTCGGTTCGGATGCCTTCCAGGTGGAGCTCCACGTGGGGGAGATCTCGAGCATTGAGACGTGGAGGTGCAGCTCCGACGGCTTGGTGCAACTGCAGTCGGACGGCGGCCCCTTCTCCGCCGTCCTGAGCGGGCCGGATGGCAGCGTGACGATCTCCACCCTTTCGGACGAAGGCGTGACGCTTCCCCCGGCCTTCGGCGTCGGCGACAGCTGGGAGCAGGCCACGCTCCTGAGCATCTCGTCTGCCGAGGTCAGCGGCCAGGCCACGCTGAGCTACGAATTCGAGGTGATCCAGACGGAGACCATCACCGTCCCGGCCGGAACATTCCAGGCCTTGCGGGTCGAGGTGGCCGGCGAGATCGAGTCACCGTTATCCGGGACGACGTTTGAGTACGACAGCACCGAGTGGTTCGCCCCCGGAGTGGGGCTGTTGAGGTATGAGGGCCATATGCCGGATGGGGGCGATCTAAGCGCCGTGACCTACGAGCTGACCGCCTATTCCATCCCTTAGCGGACAAATCGGAATCCTCACGCCTACCCACGCCAGGGGGCCTTCTCGGGCTGCGGAAGGCCGATGGGAAATTCGAAACCGGGTATCTCTCAGATACCCGGTTTCTTGTTCGGCGCTGGCTGCGGAGCGGCTTCGCCCAGGCTTGAGAACGGCTCCATCTACGGCCAGGTGTAGCGGACGCCGTAGTGAATGGTGGTCTCACCGTTGGCGGGCACCTCGACGCGGAACTCAATGGTCGAGGAGTCCATTTCCGTGTGATCAGCGTTGGAGTTGAAGATCCGCCACTCGCTCCAGCGGGAAAGGTGCTCGACGACGCGAACCTCGACGGCCTCGTCCTTGTGGTTGGTCAGGGTAATGGAGTATTCCTCTTCGAGGGTGTGCGTGTTGGGAGTGCGGAAATCGGTCTGGATGCGTTGGCCGATGATGTCGAAAGCATCGCCGACGTAGAGGCGCACCGTCTCGCCTTCGGGAGTGTGATCGATCGTGTCCTCCCCGATCAGCAGAGCCGCGCCGTCGATATCTTCCTGGTAGACGCGCACCCGGCCGCGCGGCAGATCGGCCCCGATGTCCTCGGTGTCGAACTCGACCATCACCATCACCCGTGGATTGGTGGCGACGCCATAGCCCGGGTCGGTCTGGGGGTAACCTGAGGGGGCGCAGTACCAGTAGTAGTTCTGGCATTGAAGCCCGTCGTAGACGAAGAAGCGGTCGGCGGCGATGCCGGCGGCGCTGACGAACTCGATCTGTTTGATCTCCCGGTCGTTCACGGTCACGGGGCGGGGAATCTCGTAGAGGTGATACTCGAAGAACTCGCGCTGCTCGACGGCGGGAGGCGTCGGGGCGCCGCCTCCGTATCCCTCTTCCATCGCGACCATGTCGGCCATCGGCAGGCGCTGCAGGTCGCCGGCGATCAGCTTGAGCAGGGCGTTCTCGAAAGAGGCGCCGCTGTTGTTGTTGAGGCTGATCCAGCCGTCCAGGTCGAGGCTGCGCTCGTCGGTGCCCAGGAGCAAAACGTAGTCGGCCGTCCAGGTGATCCCGCCGGTGAGGTAGGTCACCTCGACGTCGTGGGTCCCTTCCTCCTCTGTCTGCAGGCTCCAGACGAGCGTCGGGCGGGTGATCAGGCCCTCGGGAAGCTCGGGAAAGGAGAAGTCCTGGATGCTGCCCTGAGTGACCACCATGACCCGGCCGTTCGCGGCTTCGAGAATGATGTCGCCCTGGGCGCTGAGCAGCGTCCCTTCGTAGGCCGTCCCGTCCTGGGTGAGGACGCGGATCGGCTGATCGAGGTACCTCTGAAGCAACGCGGCCACGCCGACCAGGTCGAACTCGTAGTTCTGCTCGAGGACCAGGGTGCCGTCGGGGTCGGTCAGAGATCGAAACAGGACACTGGTCGGATCCATCTGGGAAGCCACGTCGGTGAAAGCGATCTCGTTGAAGCCGGCGGTGAGGTCAAACTGGCGCCGGTCGCGTACGAGGGCCGTCCCTTGATTGTAGACGGTAAGCGAGACGCCCGGCTCGGAGGCCTGGGCGGGCCCCAAGGTGGGCGTGCGGGAGGGCGTGGGGCCCAGCGCGAGGCCGTTGCAGGCCAGGGCGAGGCCGGTCAGGGTGAGGGAGATGGGCAGGATGCGGGCGAGGCGTCGCGAGTCCATGGGTCCTCCAGGAGGAGCGAAGTTGGCTGTCTTGAGGACGAAATGGGAGCGGCGCAGGTTCCCCCGGGGTCGGTTTGATATAATGACGCGGGCCGCCTGAGGTGGTGTGGATGGTACTCCGGAGACGAGAGGAAGAAGATCAAGTTAGGCGTGAAGGTCGTCTGCCGCCCGGGCAGGCGCTAACCCAGAAGTTCCCGGTGCTTCACTATGGGCCAGTGCCGCGATTCGACCCTGCCACATGGGATTTTCGTGTCTGGGGCGAGGTGGAAGAAGACTGTCGCTGGACGTGGCAGGAGTTCCAGAGGCTCCCGCGGACGAAAGTGCGGATGGATATCCACTGCGTGACGCGCTGGAGCAAGTTTGACACCGAGTGGGGGGGCGTTTCGGTGCGCAGCCTGGTGGATGGGGGGGTGATTCGACTAAAGCCTGCGGCGAAACACCTGCTGCAGCACTGTGAGTACGGGTTCACCGTGAACATCCCGCTTGAGGTGGCGTTGGCGGAGAATTTCCTGCTGGCGACACATTTCGACGGCCAGCCGCTCACGCCCGATCACGGGTATCCGGTGCGAGGCGTCGTGGGGTTCATCCCCGGGCGAGAAGACCTTATGACGCCCTATTTCTGGAAGGGCGGAAAGTGGCTTCGAGGGCTCGAGGTTCTGGCCAATGACCGCCTGGGCTTCTGGGAGCAGGCGGGCTACCACAACGAGGCCGACATCTGGCGGGAGCAGCGCTTCGCCGGCAATTGAGTCCCGGCCGGGACGTGGCCTCGGCCGGCCGTGAGCTTGCCCCGGAGGCGGGGCGTGGAACAAGGAGAAACCCTCGCGGCAGCGCGCGAGCGCATGGTCGAGGAGCAGCTGGTTGGGCGTGATATCACCGACCGGCGCGTGCTCGATGCGATGCGGGCCGTGCCCCGCGAGACGTTCGTCCCCTCGGACGTGGCGCACCTGGCCTACGCGGATGCGCCGCTCCCCATCGGCTTCCGACAGACCATATCGCAGCCCTACATCGTCGCTCTGATGATTCAGCTGGCGGGGCTGAAGGGGGTGGAGACCGTGCTCGAGGTGGGCACGGGATCAGGGTATCAGGCGGCGGTCCTGGCGCGGCTGGCGCGACAGGTCTATTCCATCGAATACCTCCCGGAGCTCGCGGAAGGCGCGCGTAAGATGTTGCATGGCCTGGGCGTGACCAACGTCGAGGTGATCACCGGTGACGGCTCGCGCGGGCTGCCGGAGCATGCCCCCTATGGTGCCATCCTGGTGGCCGCCGCCGCGCCGCGGGCCCCGGAACCCCTCAAGGAGCAACTGGCGGAGGGCGGCGCCTTGATCCTCCCGGTGGGCGGCCGAGACGGGCAGATCCTGGAGCGCTGGCGCCGCCGCGGGGACGACACCACACGCGAGCGGATTACCGGCGTGGCCTTTGTTCCTTTGTGCGGCGAGCATGGCTGGGAGGCGTCGGACGGGCCGTTTGGGTGGTGAGAGGGCGGCTCGTCTCCGGCCGAGGCCGTTCCTACTCTTCCCCGGCGTCCAGGATCTGGATCTCGCGCCAGCCTACCCATGAGGGGCTGCGCACCGTCTCCACCCGAAGTGTGTCGAGATCCTGCCAGGGGCTGGACGGCGCGTAGAGGAGAACCTGTGAATCATCTCCGTCGACGGCAAATTCGCCGCCATACCCCTGGTATTGCCGGGAGACCCGTGTGCGTCTCCGGTAGGCCAGATTCGCGCCCGGACCCTCGTCCCGGAGCCCCAGGGCCGAGCGATCCTGAAAGTAGGCTCTGAGGAAGCCCGTAAACGTGTAGGGTTCTGATTCGGGCAAGACGTGGTCGGGCCGGTCATGCCACGACTGGAACAGAACGTGGTCCGGCCGGCCGCTGTGCTCGTCCTCGTAGCGAAGGACGCGTTCGCCGGCGATGGATAGCCACGCCTCGTCGCTGGGGTCTTGGGAATTCCCGGTGTAGATGATCCCCACCGGTACCCCGAACTCCCGGCCGAACTCCTCGATCTGCAAGACCTCATCCGTCCAGCCGGGGCGGCCCCAATCGATATCCATGTGCAGGAAGGCAAGATCATACCCGGCCTCGGCGCGGAAGCCCTGCAGCCAGGCGATGTATGCGGAGGGCGTGGCCGCACCTGCCAGGGGCTCGGTGTCACCGATGATGACCTCGGGGAAGAACGAGCGCATCGTCTGAACGAACTCATCCACCCCCCGGGCAATCCGCTCTGTAGACCAATGGCAGGCATTCGGCCCGTCGTAGATCTGGCCGAAGAAGAAAGGCTCATCGAGGGCGATCAGATCGATTGTGCCTCCGGCAGCGCGGATGCGCCGTGCGATCAGCCGCGCCTCCTCCGTTCCGGCGAAGCCCTCCACGCCCTGGCCGCAGTCGGTGGGCGCGTTGAGTGGGCCGGCTTCGACGGCAAGCGCCAGCCCCCTCCGCTCCAGATCGGTGACTACCTCCCGAAGCTGGTCGTCGGAGGCGTGATAGGCCACCCATTCTCCATACAGCTTGAAGACCTGAATGAGGCCCGCCGCCTCAGGCCAGGGAGCGTCGGGCTGAAAGAGGGCCATGAAATCGGTCGAACCGGTGAATTGGCGGCCGGGGACCATCGGCATAGGCGGAAGCGGGGCAAACCAGTAGAGCGGGTGATGGTCGAGGTCGGGGGTTGCGGCTATCGGAGTGACCGAGGCTGTCGGGACTGGAAGGGAAGAAGGCCGCGCGGGCGAGGCCGAGGGCGCGCTTGTCATCGTCGAGGAGGCGGGAGAGGGGGAGGGCGCGCAGGCCGTGAGCGCGTAGCCCAGGAGGGCGATCCAGAGGGACGACCGGGGGGAGGCGACCGACCGGGCGAATGGGAACAGGGATCGGGCGGCTGCTCCGACAGGCCTATGGTGCAAGCGGCAAACAGGCTGGCCATGCACAGCCCACCTCCAAACGAAGGCAGCGAGCCATATCTCTGGCAGGGGGAATCAAAAGGCGGGCTGCGGGCCCGCCCAGCGGTGCGCGATCTACCGGCCCAGGTGCATGGGCATGATCACATGGAGGAAATCTTCCCTTCCGACGGGGCGGATCACCCCGGGGGCGGATGACCCGGAGGTCTCGAGCGCGACATTGGGGGTGTCGACGACGGCCAGGACGTCCATCAGGTAGCGGACGTTGAAGGCGATCTCGATGGGCCCCCCCTCAATCGTGGCATCGACGGTGGTCTCGTTGGACCCCGTCTGGGCCGCGGTGGCGGAGATTTCCACCTTGCCCGGCTCGAGCTCGCCGCCCGGGGTGATGCGCACGCGGGCGGAATGGGCGGCCTCGCGGGCGAAGATCTCCGCCGCCTTGCAGGCCTTGAGGAATGTGGCAGTGGAAATCACGCTGCGCGTGGCGTGGCGCGTGGGAATGATCCCTTGGAAATCGGGGAACGCGCCCTCGATGAGCTGTGAGACGAGCTCGATGTTCTTGGAGCGGAAGATCACTTGGCCGCGATTGGGCGGGAAAGTGAGGGAGACCGATTCCTCGCCGTCGGAGAGGGCTCGGGCGAGCTCCGCCAGGGCGCGGGCGGGGATGATGGCCCGCAGCGGGCCGGGGACGGGGCTGGGCAGGTGAGCCTGGCGCACGGAGAGACGGAAGCCGTCGGCGGCGGCCATCGTCATCTCGCCGCCGTTCACCTCGAGCAGCACGCCGGTCAGCACCGGGCGGGCGTCATCGGTGGCGGCGGCGAAGGCCACCTGGTTGATCATCTCTTTCACGTCGCCCACACCGAGAATCAGGTCGCCCTCCAGGTCGCTGGGCGGCATCGGCGGGAACTCCTGGGCGTCGATGCATTTGATGTCATTGTTCGACTGGCCGCAGCGGACGTGGAGGCTCTGGGTGCGGACGGTCAGCGTCATGTCGACGCGATCGTTGGGGAGCGCGCCGACCAAGTCGGCAAAGGTGCGCGCGGGAACGGTGGTGGCGCCCTCCTCTTCGATCTTGGCTCCGATCCAGCAAGTGATCCCCAGCTCCAGGTTGGTGGCCGAGAGGCGCAGGCGCCCGCTATCGGTGGCGACCAGGACATTGGCCAGAACAGGCAGCGTGCTGCGCGGCTGGACGGCCCGGGTGACCAGACTCAGGCCCCGGGCCAGGTTTTCTTGCAGGCAGGAGACCTTCATGGGAGGGCTCTTCCTTGTGGCGCCTGAGGATGCAGGCAGGAAGTATACAATGAACGCGGCCGAGGGACAACGGCTTCTAGACAAGGCCGAGCATCAGACATACACTTGAAGCATGGCGACCGACACTCCGCCGGCCGATCTCGAGGAGCTGCGCGAGATCGTCATCCGGCTCTCCCGCATGGTGGAGGTGAGCGTCACGCTGAATTCGACGCTCGATCTCGACCGCCTGCTCCAGTTCATCATCGGAACGGCCGCCGATCTGGTGGGAAGTGAGGCGGCCTCGGTGATGCTCGTGGATGAGAACACCCACGAGCTCTTCTTCGCCGCCGCCACCGGATCCGACCCGCGCGAGCTGGCCCGCATCCCCGTGCCGATCGAAGGCTCCATCGCCGGGACGATCGTGCGCGAGGACCGCCCCCTGATCATCAACGACGTCGCCGCCGATCCCCGCCATTTCCGCCAGGTGGGCGAGAAAACCGGCTTTCAGACGCGCTCGCTGATCGGGGTCCCTATGAGAATCCGGGAGCGCGTGCTGGGCGTGCTGGAGGCGGTGAACAAGCGCCGGGGCACGTTCAACGAAGCCGATCTGCAGTCGCTTTCGATCATCGCCTCGCTCGCTGCAGTGGCCATCGAGAATGCCCGCCTGCTGCGCGCCCTGCAGGATGCCTACGACGAGCTGGGCAAGCTCGATAAGCTCAAGAGCGACTTCATCGCCGTGGCCTCTCACGAGCTGCGGACCCCTCTAGGAGTGATCCTTGGCTACGCCGCCATACTCAAGGAGGAGGCCGCCGGGGAGACTTCCGATCACGCCTCTGCGGTGCTTAATTCCGCGCTGCGCATGCGCTCGCTGATCGAAGACATGACCAACATGAACCTGCTGCAGGTGGGATCGGCGGCCATTCAGCCGGTTCTGCAACCCCTTCAGCCGATCGTCCGGGCGGCCTACGATGAGGTGCTCGAGATCATTCGGGCGAAAGGCTTGCGGTTTGAGGTGAGGCTTCCCGAAGGATCGCTGCCGGTGATGGCCGATGGCTCCAAGCTGGGAATGGCGCTCACCAACCTGCTCAACAACGCGATGCGGTTTACGCCGTCGGGCGGGACGATCGGGATGGAGGTGGAGCGACGGGGGAGTGAGGTATGGCTGAGGGTACGTGACAGCGGCAAAGGCATCCCTGAGGCAGAGCTCGATCGGATCTTCGACCAGTTCTACCAGGTGGACGACCACATGACGCGCCGGCAAGGAGGGATGGGGCTGGGGCTGGCGATCGTTAGGGCGATCGTCAAAGGGCACGGCGGCCGAGTGTGGGCGGAGAGCGACGGCCCGGGCCGAGGCGCCGTGATGACCATCGCGCTCCTGATCCGGGAGGGGGACGAGGCTTCCCGGCACGCGGCCTAGGCGGGCGCGCGTTGGGTGGCACGTAAGCCAAAGAAGGGCCGGCCGTTGGATGCGGGGGGGTCAGGCAGACGCCGGGCGGAAGACGAGGAAGGTGGCGATCAAGAGCCCGTTGTGCACGGTGACGGAATGGGAGTGGACCGCCCAGCTCCCGGCCCCGTCCAGGAGAGCAATGGCAGGGCCGAGTTCCTCAGAAACGAGGTTGTTGAGGGCGCTGCGGATCTCGGGCACCTGATCGACCATGGTCTGAAGTACGCCGGGAATCCGAAGCCGGCGAGAGAGGACAATCATCCGGTAGTCGTTTGGCGCTTGGTCCATCTCCGGCTCCCCGGCGGGGGCTGGTCCGAGGCGCACCGGACCCTCCCCGCTCAGTTTACTCCTGGTGGGGTGAGGGGGGGACCTTACCTCGGACCTACGGAGGGGGCTTGACACCCCTGCGGGGATATAGTACAATTGTTCTAGACCCGGTGGGCGAACTGGAAGAATGCCCCGGCCGCTCGGGCCGGCACGGAAAAACGTCCCCCATCGGAAAGGAGATCCCCCATGTTCCAAAAAGTGATTCTGGTTGGCAATCTCGGCCGCGATCCCGAGATGCGCTACACGCCCAGCGGCCAGGCCGTGACCAACCTCTCGGTGGCCACCAACCGCACCTACACCGATTCGAGCGGGAGCCAGGTGAAGGAGACGGCCTGGTTTCGAGTGTCGGTCTGGGGCAAGCAGGCCGAGACCTGCCACCAATACCTGCGCAAAGGGCGCCAGGTCTTGGTGGAGGGCCG
>Ga0209342_10004769_pt1 | contig 14005 bp, 13 predicted proteins | sample RifCSP16_2_FD_184023 | JGI IMG/M metagenome (GOLD analysis project Ga0209342, IMG submission 184023) | Soil microbial communities from Rifle, Colorado - Rifle CSP2_sed 16_2 (SPAdes) (version 2) | ecosystem: Environmental > Terrestrial > Deep subsurface > Rock core/Sediment | place: Rifle... | reverse complement strand
CGTCAATCCCTTCTACCTTCTGCAACACGCGCAATACCGCCGGCAGCCGGCGTGCCTCATTGAAGCTGGGCACCAAAGCGCCCAATTTGGAAAAGTTAACTCTTTTGCTTCGCTTCATTGATCTGATCCTGGGCCTTCGCCCAATCGGCTCTCTCGACTACCCCATTCAGCTCGACAGTCTCTACCATTTTATCAAAAAGAAGCCCCTCGAGCTTAAGCCCCGCGAGATGGTTGAACGCACCAACAAGCTTGGGGATATGTAAAGTTCGCATACTTGCATCAACTTTAAGAACGGCAATTAAGATGGCGGCTCGATATTAGCTGTCATTGTTTGTGAAATCGGTAACATGAAATGCTCCGGGGGGACAAATTGCTTGCCTCCAGGGGACATCCGTCCCTAATGGGTCTGGCGCCGCTTGCTAGACTTGAGTTGCTCAAATACAAAAGGAGACCAATATGATGTGGAATTGTGGTGGCCTGGGTTTTTGGGGATCAGGCTATGGCTGGCTCGACCTGCTATTGAATCTGGTGATAACCCTTGTTGCCATCATAGGCATCGTGCTACTGATCGCCTGGCTTGTTCGTCGCATCTTGCCTGCCCGTGAGATAACCGGAAGACGCCCTGGATCACTGCTCACCGCAAAAGAAGTGTTACAGGCCCGCTATGCGCGGGGCGATCTCAATCGCAAACAATATAAGAAAATGCTTTCAGAACTGGCTGAGGAGTGAACGCCATGATTGGAATGGGATTTGGCATGATATTCATGGTTTTATTCTGGGTGGCGCTCATCGTCCTTGTGGTGTGGGGAGTGGGCGTGGTGGCCAGAGGTGGTTACCAGAGTCCAAAAAATGAGGATAGCCCATCTCCGCTGGAAATCGCCAGCCAGCGTTATGCCCGCGGAGAGATCAGCCGCCAAGAGTACGAACTGCTCAAGAAAGATTTAAAAGCAGGCTCTTAGATAATGGTAATTGCTTAAAGAAAAGGAGATCGACATGATGTGTATGATGCCTCATATGATGGCGCACTCGGAGCATAATGACGCGCACGTCAATGCTCCGCAGCCTTCGCCCTTTGATATTTTGAAGAGACGGTATGCCCTGGGTGAGCTCACTCGCGAACAATTTACAGAAATGATGCGTGTTTTAAGTGCCGCAGAGATAGAGTCTGCCCACGCCCATCACGAAACCCGTAAGAGCAGTTAAACGCAGCCAGGCCTTCGCCAATCCTTAAATTGAGGCGAGGTTTGCCTTGCCCCGCCTTTGCGCTTGCTTCCACTCGATCTCGCAAGTGAAGGCCTGTGGAACCTGTGCCGAGGCGCGTGGGACAAAAGGGCTTCCTTTGCTGGAAGGCATTGAAATTAGTACGATGGCCGAATTGGCGGAATAGGCTGTTGAATCAGATAAAGTGGTCACCTTTTAAATTCGAATAAACAAGGGGTCCGCCTGACAAGCTCAGGGAGCGCCAAATCATCACTTCCCCCTTTGCACTCGATTACGATAATAAATAATACATTTTCCTGGGCTTGCCGCTAACTGCTAACTGTTTACTGCCAACTGCCTACTGGAATGGGCTCGGGAAGATGCGAACCCGTTCGCTTTAGCCAATAAATTGCATGGCTTTGGCCATGCAATTCATTGGCTAGCTCAGGGCTGGCTCTCCAACCAATGGCTTAAAGGTCTGTAGCGCAAGCCATTTCAGCAGAGAAAGCCGCCGGAAACCGCTATTTTCACCGTAAAAATAAGGTCATGGCGAATATTGCTTCCACGGTTTCTATGCTGGTTGCACCCAAATTGCACCCAAAACGAGATGAGGTAAGGAAGCTCGGAAGTAGTAACAAGGGTCATTCACCGGCCACGCGAGATTCGCAGGTGCCGAGACCTAAAGTAGTTGGTCTAACAGATCTATAACTTCTTGGTCTCCACCGGCAGGGGGAACCCAGTCGACCTGCACGACTTCGACCTGCTGCTCCTTGAGACTGTCGGCAAAGCTCTTCAGTCCCAGATTAATTACAACGATGGGCTTCTGAAGCAGTTCATTAGTAGAAGACGACATGTCGTTCTCCTGATCAGTTCAATAGGGCGGCACAGAATGAAGCAGCCTGAGCATTGGTCTGGAACACATAGACGCCCGCTTGGCGAAGCAACTTGACTTGCAGACCCAGGTCTTGCGGGTCGCTGTCTGTCCCACAAACAGAGGCAACGATGGTTAGCCGGCCGCCGCGCTTTTTGGCGTTCTGCCTAGCGGCCGCGAGGGCATCCATTAATTCGCCTACGGGGTCCATGGAGGCGTTGTAACCCAGGATGAGATCGAGCAGCACGACAGCCACTTGCGGATCATTCGACTCGGCGAGGATGCGTTGTTTGCGCAATGTCGCGTCGATCATGGGATGCGGCCTGCCGACAGTATATTCGTCGGTGCCCATGTCAATGAGGGTGTGTCCGCGGCTGCGATTGGGATCAGCCAATTGGAAGTTCTTGTCCAGCGGAGCATTCGAGTAAACTGGAAGGCCGGATGATTGAAGTATCTGTTGGGATTGGTAACAGAATGTCCCGCCAGCAAACAGCCCGCGCAGGTATTTCTGCTCGGGAGCCCAGCCGGTCTTTTCGCGCGTTACCCAATCTTGGATCTCGGAGGGCATTTCGATTGAACCCACTTTAGATCCGCTAAGGTCGATAGCTAAGTTAACGGCATCGTCTATCGTGGCGGCGCGGTGGAAGCCTTCAGACGTAGCAGGCGACGCAGCCGCCGTGCCAAGGAAACATCCGACCACCGGTTTCTTGCAGGTGCGGAAGCGTTCGATCAGCTTCTGAACCATCTTGGCTCCCGGCGGCTTGGAGATGACGGCGATAATCTTGGTTTGCGGATCTTGCTCGAGGGCGGCCAGGGCGGAGAAAGTGGTGAGCCCGCCGATAAGGTCCGAGGGATCATTCCCGCCGGTGCCTATGGCGTTGGAGATGCCCAGGCCCGCATTGTGGATCTGACTGGTGAACTCCTGCAGCCCGGTGCCCGCAGCGGCCACTACGCCAATGCTTCCCTTGCGCACGACATTGGCGAAAGCAAGGCCGACCCCGTTGATGAGGGCTGTGCCGCAGCCTGGCCCCATGACCAACAGGTTCTTTTCGGTGGCCGACTGCTTTAGGGCCAGTTCGTCTTCGATAGAAACATGGTCGCTGAACAGTAAGACATTCAGACCGGCTTCGAGGGCCTTGCGGGCCTCGCGGGCCGCAAACTCACCCGGAACCGAGATGACGGCGAGGTTGGCGTCGGGGCGTTGCTCCAGCCCATCCTCCAAGGTGTGTGGGTTTGAGGTGGCGGAGGGTTGCACGCCGCCTGCCAGGAATTCATCCAGGCGTCCCAGTACATCGGAGACGATGGCCTGGGCATCGCCGATCACGGCCACGAGGAGATCGTTCGGCTGAGCTGCATCGATTTGCGTATCGCGGAGGCCAAGCGAGGCTAACAGCTCTTTATTCGACTCGCTGCCCATGAGGACGGCATTCTGTTGGACGCCCTGAATGTCCGAGATGCGCTTGCTGACCCCCATGAGGAAAACCGAATCGTAGTATTGGTTCCTGCGTACAACTACACCAGAGGCCATAGTAACTCCTTAGCCTGCGCTGTACTTCTTCCCAAACGCGATCAGAGCCTTCTTAAAGCAATCCAAGGGTGCGCGCACTAGACCGGCGCCGATCTTAGGATAGCCGGGGTCTTTGTGTGCGATGGCCGTGTCGATGATCGGGGTGATATTGCTTTGCACGACCAGGCGGATGTCGATGCCGACGGACGTGCCCACAAAACCGAGGGCGGGCATACGGTAGGTGGGGTGCGCCGCTACGGTGATCTTTTTCATCTCGCGGGAGTAATTGAGGGCTTCTTCCGGTGTACCCCCAACCAGACTAAGAATGCCGGGGGCCCCGCCGAGAGTGAAGCCGCCCCAGCTGACTGTTTCCGTGATCGCCGAGTCGCCCATATCCAGACCGGCATCCTTGGGCCCATAGCCGGGGACGTAAAGCCCGTCCACAACCGGGGCAGGGGCAGTGAACCATTCATCGCCCAGGCCGCTTACGCGGATGCCAAACTCAACGCCGTTACGGCACATAGCCGTGACCACGGTGCTGTATTCAACGTCGCGGGCGGGGTCTGCAATCGCCTTGCCGGCTGCCATGGCCAGACCCAGGAAAATCAATTCGTGGTTGGTTATGTATTTGAGGGTGCCGATCACTTCGTCTTTATTGGAGTATTCGGTTTGGGCGATACCGACAGCCATCGCGTTGGTAAACAAGCTCGAAGAGGCGCTATGGCGATTGTGAAGCTCATCGCCCATTTGGAGGGCTTTGGCGATAATGGACTTGAGGTCCAGCCCACCCATGGTGCGCAGGGCTTTCCGTAAAGTAAGCGCCCACACATCCCGCCAGAGGCGCAAGGCTTGGAGAGCCTGGTCACTGTAGTCCCCGAATTGCTGATTGCCTTCCACCTGCCGACAAAAGGCGAGGTTACCGAAGGCCTTGTTCTCCACAACCCAGACCGGAGCCGAGGGCGAAATCGTCCCGGCCATCGGGCCAACCGTTTGGTGGTGATGATTGGGCTCGAGGCTAATCTCCCCTTTGTTTAAGAGGGTTCGTGCATCCTCCGGTGTCTTAGCCCAACCCTCATATATAGTCTGGCCGATGATGGCGCCTTGCTGCGCACCGCACATGCGGCGCCACTCGATGGGGGTCCCGGAATGGATGATCATCTTCTCCTTTAAACCGGGGATCACCTCACGGGCTGGAGCAATGTCCACTAATACGGGCGTGGCCGCCATCATCCGGTTGGCTGCTTCCTGGTTTGCTTTCTCGATCTTCTGCTTGATGTCCATGAGGTTTCCTTTCAGGTTGTCAATTTGCCAATCGTCAGGCAAGGATGGGGGAGTGTTGCCTCCGGCATATGAGCAGCATGCCTGTCAGGAAACCGGCCAGCAGGTCCCATCCTGTGGAGGCTCCGATAAGGGTCAATTGCGAAGCAAATAAGTCCATTGTCTTAGGTGGTTCTGCACTAAGTAGGCCGTTGATCAACTGATGCAAAGGCTCGGGGCCATGCCCGCGAGCCAGATCATCCAATATGGAGAAACTAATCAAGTTCGTCCGGGAGCAATATGGTTCAAGAGGAATATCGAGGTCGCTGAAATCAGAGTGTGGATAAGCGGCCTTAAGTGAATGGATGGCAAACAACAATCCCCCCAGGAAGTCATCGCCGGAAGGGGTGAGGCCGAAGCCTAACCCGATAAGTGGCTTCGTGTTTTGGCTAATCTGAGTTGCGTTTCCTTGCCGATAAGCGACCGACAGACCCTGAATAAACTTAGAGGCATATTGAAGGACCGGATCGGCGGACTCAAGCCGCGGGTCCGGCGAGCCTTGCCGAAATAATGACTGAATGGAGGGGATAAGGACTCCAAATCCCTTGGCGCCAGAGAGATTTAACCTGGCGATAAAAGAATGAATTCGCTTCGTAAGTAGATCTGGGTTCGGCCTGTCGATGGGATTTATGGCGGGTGCCTGCCATAGGGTTGGCTCTGTGACGCCGACAATTGTCATGGAGTCGATCCTTAGCTGATCCCCCACAACAACGAACTCTGCTCCCTTTGCCGGCTTGGACAAAGGTCCATTGATGAGCGTGGCGCGTCTGTGCATCGGTGTGACATCACCGGCAAGCCAGAAGAGACCACCATCCTCCGTGACAAGGTAAACCGCGCTGGAAAAGGAAGCCAAGACGCTGCCTTGCTGGCCGGGTTGAAGACAACGGGAAGCAAAGTCGCCGACCTGGGTGATGGAGAAACGCGTGCCAACAGTGACAGATTGCATGGGCGGACGGGGCATCGGCAGGGCGATCTGCCGATGCCGTACGTTTCCGTTTCAGTTACTTGGAGCTGCCAATCACACCCAGCACAAACCAGTCCACTGAACTCATTAGATCGTCAGTGAGCACTTCGCCGTCTGCAACTCTAACGGTTCCATCCTGGTCCACAATGGGGCCCTGGAAGACCACGAGTTCTCCGGAATCGATGGCTGCCTGGGCTTCTGCGACAGCGTCCTGAACTTCTTGCGGGACATTGGGCCCAAAGGGTCCAATGGCCATGCAGCCGTCGCTGATACCGCAACGCAAGAAGATCGGCTTCCAGGTGCCGTCAAGCACCGTGGAGGTCAGCCAGGTGAGCTTGCCACCCAGGGTGAAGCCGGTGCCGGAGATCCAGTACTCGGGGGCAAACTGCTGCGCGGCTAGGTTTTGATAGCCGATCGAGTAGACACCGCGTGATTCGGCCGTCGAGAGGACGGTGGACGGAGAATCAACGTGCATAGTGATGACATCCACGCCCTGGTTAATGAGGGAGTTGGTGGTGTCGGCTTCCTTGGCCCGGTCACCCCAACTGAAGGTGTAGGCAACGATGGTCTGAGCGTCCGGATTGACCGAGAGGGCGCCGAGTTCGAAGGCATTGATAAAGGTGGACGTCCATCCCAGGGGGAAGGCGGCCACGAAGCCTAGCTTGTTGGTTTCGGTCATCATGCCGGCAGCAACACCCATCATGTACCAGCCATCAGGCGGCTTGCCGAAGAAATTTGCAAAGTTGCTGCTCATTTCCCAGCCGCCAGCATGTTCGAAGATCACTTCGGGATGTTCGCCAGCCAGTTCCAGGGCCGGGTATTGGTGGTTAAAGGCGGTGGCAAAGATGAGGGTAGCGCCCTGTGAGATCATGTTTTCCATCGTGGTTGTGGCGCCAGCTTCATCAGGCACATTTTCAGCTTCGATGATCTCCACGCAGGCAATGTTCTCCTTGATGGCAACTACAGCTTCGTGCATAGCCTGGTTGTAGCCGGCATCGGTGATGGGGCCACCATACAGTGCGCCGATGATCAGGCAAGGCTCTTCAGCGACGGGTGCCTCTGTCGGCTCAGCGGGAGCTTCAGTGGGCTCGGCAGCCGACTCTTCCGGGGCTTCCGCCTCGGTGGGAGCGACGGCGGCGGCGGGGCCACAAGCGCCCAGCAGCAACGCAGCGCCGATAGCGAGGACTGCCAGGCGATAAAACAGGTTCTTCTTCATCTGCTTCTCCTTTCGGGTTGTCGATCGATGGGTAATATCGTGTTCTTCGTCCAAAGCACCTCCTTGGAAAAGTGTTTGTTTATTCCGAGCCGTGATAAACGCGCCCGAGACTGGCCGGCGCGGACTGTTTGCGGTTGCCGCCCCAGGCGATTAAAACGAGTAGAGTCAGAAAATAAGGAGTGGTGTCTAGGAGGAAAGGGGAGATCTGGGCGCCGCTGGATTGCAGTAAGAGCTGAAAAGCTACGGCACCGCTGAAGAGTAGTGCCCCGGCGATTGCGCGCAACGGATGCCATCGCGAGAAGATCACCAGAGCCACGGCGATAAACCCTCGCCCAGCAGTCATGTATTCGGTCCAGTTCATGGTATAGGCGATGGCCAGGTGCGCAGCCCCCAAGCCGGCCAACAATCCCCCGAGGGCCAGGGCCTGATAGCGATAGAGGAGCGGATTGCGGCCGGAGGCAAAAGCCGTATCGGCGTTCTCGCCTACCGCGCGCAGGCCAAGCCCCCAGCGGGTGCGGAAGAGCAACCACCAGACCAGGATGGAAATGGGCATGACCAGGATGATCAGGATATCGAAACTGAATAAGGAAGCGTAAAGCCGTGGGAGACCTTCAAGACCGGGAAGGGCATATCGGGGCAGACCGTCGATGCGCATGCCTACATAAGGTTTGCCAATAATGGCGCTCAGGCCGAAGCCAAAAAACATAAGCGCCAAGCCGGTGGCCAGTTGATTGGCCTTACGGTGAATAACGAGATAGCCGAGCACCATGTTCATCAAGGCGCCCGCCAACATGGCAACCAGCACGCCGAGGAAAGGGGAGCCGGTGATCACGGTGACGGCGAAACTCGAGGAAGCGCTGACCAAAAGCACACCTTCCAGCCCAAGGTTGACGATGCCAGAACGTTCGTGAATCACTTCTCCCAGGGTGGTGTAAAGGAGAGAGGTGCCCGAGAAAATGGCGCTGGAAAAAACGCCGAGAATGGATAGGAGGCTCATGGTTTCTTCCGTTCAAAAAAGGTGGGCTTGGCAAGAACTACGAACAGGGTCAGGGCGAGCAAGATGTTGATGGCCGCGTATGGCAGGTCGCGAGTCAATTGCAGCATATTGCCGCCGGTGGTAATGACCGCCACCATGAAGGACATCAACAGGATGCCAAACGGATCGCCGCCGGCCAGCCAGCAAATCAGGAAACCCATAAATCCCAAGCCGATTGAGAAGTTGAGCAACAGAACACCGTAAAAACCTGAGGTCTGGGCCATGCCGGCCAACCCGGCAAAGGCTCCCCCGGCGCACATTGCGATGATGAGGTAACGCTTGACTGGGATGCCATTGCGCCGGGCAGCCTGTGCGTTACCGCCAATGGCGCGCATTTCCAATCCCCATCGCGTGTATTTCATGAAGGCCCAGAAGGCCACCAGCAAAATCAGCGCGAAAACCAAACCCAAGTGGACGCGGGTTCCGAAGAACGTGGGGAGCTTGGCGGCATCGACAAAGTTATCCGTCTTGACTGTATCCATGGCGGAATGCCAAAACCCAAAAATAAGGAAACCCACGAGCTTAGGCGCCACGGAGTTCAGGAGCAAGGTGGTAATTGTTTCGTTCACCAAGCCGATCGCTTTAAGGTAGGCCGGTAAGAAAGCCCACAGAGCGCCACCAAGCATTCCCAGAAGAGTCATCAGGGATAAAAGCAGCCAGGCAGGGAGATGCTGGAAGGTGAGCGCTCCCCAAGTGGCGAAGGCGGCGCCGATGTACAGCTGGCCCTCGCCGCCGACGTTGATCAACCCCACGCGCGAAGGCAGAGCCACAGCCAAGGCCGTGATCAGAATCGGGATCATGGCCACCAGAACCTCGGAAAAACCGTAAGCGTTGCCGAAGGTGGTTGCGAAGATGTCGATGTAAGACTGGATGGGATCCTGGCCTGAGATCAGTAGGATGACGGCGAATAAAACGAGGGCCAGCAGGATCATCAGAACATAACGGATGATAGAATCCATTATGGGGCTGGAAAACGCAACCTTGGGAAAGAATCTAGTGTTTGCTGCCACGATCGCTCTTTGAACCAGTCATCAATAGGCCTACTTGGAAAATATCCGTTTCTGAGGGTAAGAATTCTCCAACGATCCTGCCTCCGTAAAGCACAACAAGGCGATCGCTGAGCGTGAGCAATTCGTCCAAATCCTCGGAGATCAGCAGCACCCCGGCGCCATCCTCTCGCGCCTGGAGCAGGGCCTGGCGAACGGCGAGCGTAGATTGCACGTCCAAGCCGCGCGTCAGGTAAGAAGCGATGATCAGCTGCGGGTCGTGGGTCATTTCGCGCAGGATGACCATTCGCTGCAAATTGCCGCCAGAAAGCGATCTGGCCAGGGCGTAGGGATTCACACTAAATCCCAGCCGCTTGGCTGTTATTTCCATGTCCGCCTTTGCGGCTGTCCAATCGATGGAAAATCCACGGTGGCGGGAATAGCGCCAGGTATTGGTCAGCACCGAATTTTCCAGCGTGGTCATAAATGGCACAGACGCCATGGCCAGCGGGTTCTCGGGGATGAAGCTGACGCCGGAGCGGCGAACGCTTTGCACTGATTTGTTCGTCGCGTCTTTTCCGAAGAGCAATTTCCTACCTTTGACGGTTCGTTCCATACCCAGAACGACGTCGCAGAGTTCCCTTTGCCCGTTACCTGAGACTCCGGCAACGCCGAGGATCTGACCGGGGTGAATCTTTAAATCAATCCCCTTTAGGCTTATGGTTGCACCTCCTGCGTGTGTGTCTAGCCCCTGCAACTCCAAAACAGGTTTTGAGAATTCGGCCTTCTCAGGGGTTGCGCCGACCTTAAGTCCTGAAAGCGGCTTCTCGAACATCAGAGCCACCAGGCCTTTTTCGGTGGCAGCCGAGCGCAGGAGAGTGCCGGACACCCGACCGCCTCGCAAGACGGTAATGCGATCGGCGCATTCCAGCACTTCCTTCATCTTGTGAGTGATCAGGATGATGGAGTAACCCTTTTTACGGAGATTGTCTAAAATGCCAAATAAGGCATCTACTTCGTGAGGAGCCAAGACCCGGGTCGGCTCATCTAAAATGAGTATGCGGGCATCCGAGAGCAGTAATTTCAATAATTCGACTTTTTGCTGTACGCCGATGGAAAGCTGAGAAACGATGGCGCGAGGATCAACCTCCAGGCCATACAGCCCGGACACCTCCTCGATTTTTTCGTTAATTTCTTGTGGGTTCAATATCGCTTTTAGGTGGGGCAAGAACAAAGCAATGTTCTCCGCAATGCTGAACGCTGGGATTAGATTGAGATCCTGGAATACCATGCCGATGTGGACGGCCAAGGCATCGCGGGGCGATTTAATCGAAATCGGTTTCCCATCCAACCGGATTTCACCGGCATCCGCGCGGTAAAAGCCGAATAGGATCTTTACGAGCGTACTTTTGCCTGCCCCGTTTTCCCCCAACAGCGCGTGGATTTCACCGCTATAGATATCGAGATCAATGTGATCGTTGGCCAGTGTCAGGGGAAATGCCTTGGTGATGCCGCGCAGGGTGATGAGCGGTTGTTTGGAATCATTTTTGTTGATGCCCATGATTGTATTGACCTGAATAAAAGCGCAGGGTGTGCTCCCAATCTTGTAGGAATGTTAAAGAGGAATCGGGAAATTAATAAGCGTATAAAGTTGGGATTTTCGAGTTTCAGGGTTCTCCGTACTTAATACGCGAATCGACCTCGTGGTTCCTACGAGGTCGGGGAAAGACGAACTAAAGAAGCGTTACTTGATCAGGTCGTGTTCGCGGGCGTATCGAACAAGTTCTACGCGGCTGCGCAAGCCAAGCTTGTCAGACAAATTTGCCCGATGACTTTCCGCTGTGCGAATACTGATGTTCAGCTCCTCGCCGATCTGGCGGTTGGTGTAACCTTGAACGATCAATTGGAGCACTTCGGCTTCGCGCGCGGTTAACGAAGTTGTCGTTATCGGCGCGGGGGCTGCCGACGTTTCATCAGCCAGTAGCTTGCGCACCAAGGTCGGGTCTACATAGAGATCGCCGCGCAGCATAGCGTTGATAGCAGAAATCAATTCTTCTTCTGCAGCGCGTTTCAGGATGTAGCCTGAAGCGCCAGCCTTCAACGCGGCCCTCAGGAGGGCCTCGTCCTCATGAATGGTAAGGATCAAAACATGTAAGGACGGAAACTTTGGCTTGACCTTTTTAATAACAGCTATTCCATCTAAATCGGGCATACTTAGGTCGAGGACGAGCACATCGGGTTTTAACTGCTCTACCAATTCCACAGCTTCATAGCCACCGGAAGCTTCGCCAAGCAAGTTCATGGTAGCTTCGGACTTGATCAGGGCGCGCAGGCCGGTGCGCACAATTGCATGATCGTCTGCAATCAGGACTTTGATCATTTGCGAGGGACCTCCGCTTTCACGCTAGTCCCTTGGCCCAGGGAACTTTCGATCGAAAGGCTTCCGCCCAACATCTCGACACGCTCGCGCATGCCGAATAAACCCAATTGCTCCTCTGCATCGGTGGCTGAGGGGATAAAACCGACCCCATTATCTTCTACCATGACGCCAATGCACGATTCGGTCAGACGGAGTAGGACGTCGACGCGGGTGGCTTTTGCGTGCAGAGCCACATTTGTCAGCGCTTCCTGAACGATGCGATACAGGGCGGTTTCGATTTCGATGGGCAAGCGCTCGTCCTGCATGCCTAACGCTTCGAATTCAACGTCGATATCGTATTGGCGTTTGAATTCGAGGATAGATTGATGTATCGCAGTCATAAGCCCCAGGTGATCCAAGCTGGCGGGGCGAAGATTAACCGCGAGATGATGCAGGTTTTTCTGTACTGCGTTAGCCGCGTTTTTCAGTTCGCCAACGCGAGTGCGGAGAGATTCCGGCGCCTCACGCTCAAGCAGCCCAAATTGCACAGTCAGCGCAGCTAGCAATTGTCCGGCTTCATCATGCAGCTCGCGGGACAGGTGGAGGCGTTCATCTTCTTGGGCCTGCATCAAGCGCTGGGAAAGCCCGTGCAATTGGCGGTTGGTTGCTCGCAATTCATCAAACAGCAAAGCATTTTGAATGACGACCACAGCCAAATTAGCGTAAGACTGGATCAAAAGCTGTTTGTCCTGGGTAAAGAAAGATTTGTTTTTACTCAAAATCTTAAGCGTGCCGATACATTGATTGCTGAAGATCAAAGGATAAGCCGCGTAACCCTTATACGTGGGCTCAGAAACCGTCGGGCTATGAGCACCATTAGCAGTTTCGATGTGATTGGTATTCCATTGAGCGGAAACTGACTTGGATTCCCAATCCTTATTTTGGATAGCAATCGCTCCAGGAGATAGGCCATAAAAGGCTAAGAGAAGCATTTTCCCATCCGCGCCTTCCGGCCCTTCAATCCAGGCGGCATCCAGGCCCAAGCGGGTGACCGCCAGGCGACAAATGGTTTGATAGATGCTGGCGATATCAATATTGTCCAGAAAGGTCCTGGACGCATCGCTGAGCGTGCCTAGCTCTTCTGCCCGCTGCTGAAGAGCCTTCGTGGCCGAGCGCCGCTCAAGGGTTGCCGCAGCAAGGATCAAAGTGGTAAGCGAAACTACGGCCATGAAGGTTTGCAGGAGGATCAGGCTTTCATTTATCGATTCCAAAGAAAACGGCCCCAGGCTTTGTACGGTGCCCCAGATGGCGATGCCAGACACTGCCAGAGTGGTCAGGGTTGCCCCATGTTGCCCAAGGCGTAAGGCTGCCCAGATGACGAAGGGAAAGACCATGTAGATCAAGGCCTGGTGCAGGATGCCGTCCCGAGGGACTCCGCCGAATACGTACCAGGTGACTAGAATTAGCAATAAGAGGAGGAGAGCGCCCTCGAGATATTGTTGGCGGCGTACTTTAATAGAAGGTGGCGAAGACCAAACCAGCAATACAGGGGCCACAACCAGAGCACCAAGCAGGTCGCCGATCCACCAAGTTGCCCAAATATCCCCGAAACCTGCCCAATCGCTCTGTCCGGCAAGAACAAGGGTGGATGTGCCAATCGATGCGCTGATGGTTGTACTAAGGGTGGCAACGAGTCCCAGACCCACCACATCGCGAATGCGCTCCATGCTGTTCCGGAAGCCAAAGACCCGCTTCAGCAGATAAGCACCGACAAGCGCTTCCAGCGTATTTCCCAGCGCCATGCCCAGCGCAACAGTTGGACCTGCCCCAGTAATAAGGGAACCCACCAAAACGCCAAGGGTGATGCCAGGCCAGACGCGGTAACCGAAAATCAGCAGAGCGGCTAAGGCAATCCCTGTCGGCGGCCAGACCGGCGAGGTATTGCTTTGCACATAGGCCATCATCAAGCCTAGCCGCGCGGCCAAATGGTAAATCACAGCAAGGCCGATGATTTTTAGCAGATAGACTCGTGAAGTTTCCAAACCTGGTGAAATGGCCTTATAAAATAGGTTCATAAATCTGAGTATATGATTTCTGAACCTGAAGATGATGGCTAGTTACCCCCATTAATGAATGACATATATCATTATTTTCCTTTATTTTTTTGGAAGATCTAAATTGAAAAAAAATATATCAGAGGTGGGCCCCCCGCAAGGATTCGAACCCGCCAGCCAAGCGTTGAAAGACGGTTTTCCAGCCCTCCACTTGGATTGCCTCTACTGGTGGCTTGGCAAGCCATTGCTCATTGTGCGTTCCTTGACCCCGGGATGGAAAATGGCGAATTTTAAAGGAATTACGGGTGAGTTTGGCGAAAGAAAGGAAAATCTCTTGTCCTTCCAAGATCAAAGTGATTCTTGGTTGCACCCCAAGTGCACCCGAATATAAAAACAGCGCCCGGAATTATCTAAAAGTAATTGAATTTACGGGAAAAAACAGTGAGCGCGGGAGGATTCGAACCTCCAACCAATGGCTTAAAAGTTCCTAGCAGG
>Ga0209342_10004767_pt1 | contig 14010 bp, 19 predicted proteins | sample RifCSP16_2_FD_184023 | JGI IMG/M metagenome (GOLD analysis project Ga0209342, IMG submission 184023) | Soil microbial communities from Rifle, Colorado - Rifle CSP2_sed 16_2 (SPAdes) (version 2) | ecosystem: Environmental > Terrestrial > Deep subsurface > Rock core/Sediment | place: Rifle... | reverse complement strand
CTGTTTCGAGCACGAACAGGTTCGCGAGCGAAACAGCCGATCCGACCGCCGCGACCGCCAGGAACCGCTGCCTCAGAGAAGCTCGGGTGAGCAGCGGGCGCGCGGCGAACGCGGCGAGCACCGTCACGCCCGCCGCCGGTGCGAGGTAACCGGCGAGGTGGAAGAGATCGGCGCGGCCCATCCCGACCGCGGCCCCGACGACGAGCGTCCCCGCCGCGCCGGCGAGCGCGACGACGGCGACGAGCGCGAGCGCGCGCCAGCCCTTCACGGCTCGAACCGGTAGCCGACGCCCCACACCGTCACGAGGTGGCGGGGGCCGGAGGGGTCGTCCTCGATCTTCTCGCGGAGGCGCCTCACATGGACTGTGACCGTGGACGTGTCGCCGTCCCACGCGAAGTCCCACACGTCCTCGACGAGCTGGGTCCGAGTGAAGGTCATCCCAGGTTGCGAGGCGAGGTAGTAGAGCAGGTCGAACTCCTTTCGCGTGAGCTTGACGGGCTCGCCGCGGCGCTCGACCTCGCGGCGCCCGCCGTCGATCCGGAGCTCACCGAAGACGAGTTCCTTCGGCCGGTCGGCCGGTGGACCGCCGGCGCGACGCAGCACCGCTCGCACGCGCGCGACCACCTCGCGCGGGGAGAACGGCTTGACTACGTAGTCGTCGGCCCCGAGCTCGAGGCCGACGACGCGGTCGGTCTCCTCGCCCTTGGCCGTGAGCATGATCACCGGCGTCTGGCCGAGCTCGCGGATCCGCCGGAAGACCTCGAGCCCGTCGATCCGCGGGAGCATGAGGTCGAGGAGCACGATATCGGGCGAGTCGTCGGCGAAGCTGCGGAGGGCAGAGTCCCCGTCCTCGGCCGTGTCGACGGAATAGCCCTCCTTCGCGAGATAGCGAGCCAGCACCTCGCGGACCATGGGCTCGTCGTCCACCACGAGCACGCGTGCCTCGGCCACGGGCCCATGATGAACCACCGATGTTGCGGATTCATTACCGGGCTCGCCAGCCTCCTGCCGTAAGCGTTCCGTAAGGGTCCCTCCTGCAGACTTGCGTAACGGTCCTCGCTCCTAGGGCGACCGTTACGCGGGAGGGCGAGAGATGGCCATGATCAGGCAGACGATCGCGAGACGGCCGGTGGCGAGCGGAATCGTGACGCTCGTCGCGGTGGTTGCGGTCGCGTTCGGGGTCTACTGGTTCGGTCCGCAGAAGCTCTTCGTCGACGAGCGAGTGAGCGAGGCGCTCCCATCCGCGGCGCCGGCGGCCGAGGAGCCCGCCGCTGAGCCACCGACGGAGGTGGGCGATCCGGTCGTTCTCGCCCAAGGCGAGGTCCGTTCGCTCGCCCACGACGCCTCTGGGACCGCGCTCCTCCTGGAGCTCGGGGACGGTTCCCGCGTCCTGCGGTTCGAGGACCTCGACGTACTGAACGGCCCGGACCTCAAGGTGTACCTGTCGACGGCGCCGTCGTCGGCCGAGGGGAACGCGTTCGACGACGACTACGTGAGCCTCGGCCCGCTCGAGGGGAACGTCGGCGACCAGAACTACGAGCTCGCCGGCGATCTCGACGTCTCGATGTACCGAAGCGCTGTCGTCTGGTGCGAGCGCTTCAGCGTCGGGTTCGCTGTGGCGCCGATCGACTCCTAGAGACCGGCGTCACGCGCGCCGGCCGCGATGAGGCTCAAGACGAGCACCGCGGTGGCGAGCCGGTAGACGAGGAACGCGCCGAAGGCGCGCCTGCGAAGGTACGCGAGCAGCCACCACACCACGAGGAACCCTGAGACGGCCGACGTGAGGAACCCCCACACGAAGGGCGTGCCGGCCCCCGGCGGGAGCCCGCCGGAAGAGAGCACGTCGATCGCCTTGAAGACCCCGGCCCCGCCGATCACCGGGAGCGAGAGAAGGAATGAGAAGCGCGCGGCCGACTCCCGATCCAGGCCGACGAGGCGGGCGGCGGTGATCGTCACGCCGGAGCGTGAGACTCCCGGCTGGAGCGCGACCGCTTGCGCGACGCCAAGGAATAGCGCGGTCCCGATCCCAGCGTCTTCGATCGAGCGCGTCGACTTCGCCCTGCGGTCGACGAGGACGAGAACGACGCCGAAGACCGCTAGCATCGCCGCGATCAGCCACGGCTGCCCGAGCTCCTCCTCGATGAAGCCCGAGAACAGCGCGCCGAAGGCCGCGCCGGGTATCGTGCCGATCACGAGCCCCCACGCCAGGCGCTCGTCTACGAAGTCGATGCGCCGGCGCGCGATCGATGCGAACCACGCGCGCAGGAAACGCGCTATGTCGCGACGGAAGTACGCCGCCGCGCCGACGAAGGTGCCCAGGTGGAGCGCGACGTCGAAGGCCTTGTTCAGGCCTGGGTCGCCGAGCTTGTCCCAGCCGAAGAGCCACGGAACCAGGATCAGGTGCCCCGAGCTCGAGATGGGCGCGAACTCGGTGATGCCCTGGACGAGGCCGAGGACGATCGCTTGCAGGACGCTCAGACGGGCTCCCCCGGGTCGCGGTCGCCGCAATGCTATCGGTCGTCGACCCGGATGGCGGTAGGCCTCAGCCCCCTGGTGAAGCTGCTTCCGGCGGAGCGATCGTCACCGACAGATCCGCGAACGCGGAGGCATACGCGAGGCGCTCCGCGAGATCCGGGGCTACGAGGAGGACGAGCCTTGTTCCCCCAGTCGTCGGCGCCGGTCCGCCGAGCGAGGTCGTGGCGGTCTGCGGTGCGAGCACCGAGAGGACCTCGACGCCGTCGGCGACCGTCTCGGTGTAGGGGCGACCGCCGCCGTAGGTCGCTAGGACGTCTACCGAGTCTCCGGGCCGAACCACCGCGTCGGGGACCTCGGAGTTCACGACGAACGCGCGTAGGCCCGGAGGAACGAGCGCGGCGACCGGTCCGGCGCGCGTCGACGCGAGCCGGGTCTCGGTGATCGGCTCCCCGGCAGCGAGCCCGGCGAGCAACGTGCGCCCCTCGACCTCGTCGGTCGTCTCGAACGCTCCGGGCGGCGAGAAGGCGGAGGGGACGTCGTTCATCGAGAGCATGTCGGCGGTCAGCTGTGTCCCGAGGGCGATGTCTCGCGCGGCGACCACGACTGGCACCGGTTCGCCGACCGCGGGCCGGAGCGCCTCGAGCTTCCGCGCGTAGAGGGACACGACGAGGAACGCCCCCGCCCCGCTCAGGAGCGCGAGCACCAGGAACAGCTTGGACGCCGGCGACCACCGACGGCGCACGTCACCTCCCGACCGCTGGAGGGAGCGACGCTAACCCGCCGCCGGGCAGCGCGCAGTGAGATCCGTCACACGGCGCGCGGCTTCTTCGGCGGCGTGAGCGGGAGCACCCGGACGCGGAAGTCCTCGAGCTTGTCCCGGCCGACGATCATCGAGACGGACTCGCGCACGCGGTCGGCCAGCTGGTCGGGGTCCTCCGAGGCAACGAACCGGAGCTCGACGGAAACGAGGACGGGCTCGGTCATGCGGCGATGATATCGACACCTGCTCGACCTATTCGACCTCGAAGCGGGCGCCGGTGAGCGCGGTCGCGCAGGCGCAGTCCCGCTCGGCCGGGAGGGACGGGATCACCACGAAGAGCAGCTCGCGGAGGCGCGCGTTGTTGTCGGTGAACACGCGGATCACCTCGTCGTGGCTGACCGGCGGCGCGCCCTCCACTCCCACGTCGTAATCGGTGATCAGCGAGACGTTCGCGTAGCAGAGCTCGAGCTCGCGGGCGAGCAGTGCCTCCGGGTACCCGGTCATGTTGAGGGTGTCCCAGCCCTGCGAGGCGAACCACGCGGACTCGGCTCGTGTGGAGAACCGCGGGCCCTCGATCACGACCATGGTTGCCGACTCGTGCATCGTGATCCCGAGCCTGCGGCCCTCGCCTGCGAGCACCCCGCGCATGGTGGGACAGTACGGGTCGGCGAAAGAGATGTGGGTGGTGACGGGGCCGTCGTAGAAGGTGTGAGGGCGGCTACGCGTCCGGTCGACGATCTGGTCGCAGACGACGAAGTCGCCGAGCCCGACGCCCGGACGGAGCGATCCCGCCGCGCAGGGCCCGATCACGCGCGAGACCCCTAGCTCCCTCATCGCCCACGCGTTGGCCCGATACGGGATCATGTGCGGCGGGTACTCGTGATTCACGCCGTGGCGTGGGATGAACGCCACACGACGCCCGCCGACGTCGCCGATCACCGGGGGTGCGGACGGCCTCCCGTAGGGAGTGTCGAGGTCGACCGCCTGGGTGGACTCGAGGAACGAGTAGAACCCCGAGCCTCCGAATACGCCGATCTCCGCCTCGCTCAGGCCGACTCCTCCTTCGGCGAGCCGGCCCCTGAGGTCCCCGGCTGCGGCTTCGTGTCCGATGTCGTGTCCGACTTCGTGTCCGGTTTCTTCTCCGACTTCGTGTCCAACTTGGTGTCGGGCTTCGCGTCGCCTTGCGTCGAGCCCTTCCGATTGTCGGTCGCGTAGAACCCCGAGCCCTTGAAGAGGATGCCGGCGGGGTGGAAGACCTTCCGGAGCGCGCCCCCGCAGATACCACATGTCGTTAGCGGCCCCTCCCTGATCTGCTGTACGACCTCGACGTGCTGGCCGCAGTCCGTACAGGTGTACTCGTAGGTGGGCATCGCGCAAGGAAGTGTAACGGAAACCCCTGGTCAGAAGGGGTATCACTCGTCCCAACGGCCCCCAGGGGTACACTCCGATCCCCTCCTCGGAAGCTCCGGAGGTGGTGAAAGGTGAAGGTGAAGAAGGCGATCATCCCGGCGGCCGGTCTCGGGACCCGCTTCCTGCCGGCGACGAAGGCGCAGCCGAAGGAGATGCTGCCCGTGGTCGACAAGCCCTCGATCCAGTACGTCGTCGAGGAGGCCGTCCGGGCTGGGCTGACCGACATCCTCATCATCACCGGGCGGGGCAAGCGCTCGATCGAGAACCACTTCGACCGGTCGTTCGAGCTCGAGTACTACCTCGAGACCAAGGGAAAATTCGACGAGCTGAAGGAGGTCCGCGAGATCTCCGAGATGGCCTCGATCCACTACATCCGACAGCGCGACCCGCTGGGTCTCGGGCACGCCGTCGCGGCCGCGGAGCAACACGTCGGCGGAGAGCCGTTCGCGGTGCTCCTTGGAGACGACATCATCTCGGACCGGATGCCGCTGCTTCAGGAGATGCTGAAGGTCCACGACCGCTACGGGCGGAGCGTCATCGCGGTCCAGGAGGTCGCCCGCGATGAGATCAGTCTCTACGGCGCGATCGAGCCGGAGTTCGTCGAGGACAACCTCGCGCGGGTGGTGTCGATAGTCGAGAAGCCCGATCCGGAGGACGCGCCCTCGAACCTGGCCGCGATCGGCCGCTACGTGCTGACCCCCGAGGTCTTCGGGGCCCTCCGGGTAACCGAGCCCGGCAAGGGCGGCGAGGTCCAGCTCACCGATGCGATAAACATGCTGGCGAGGGAACAGGCGGTCTACGCGTACGTGTTCGAGAACGGCCGCTTCGACGTCGGGAACAAGCTCGACTACCTTCGGGCGACCGTCGAGATGGCGATCGATCGTGAGGACGTCGGCGGGGAGTTCCGCGCTTACCTAGCCGACCTCGTTCAGCGCCGCAAGCTGATCTAGCCCTCCGCTGCGCGCGACCCGAGGTAGGCGACGACGAGGTCGGATGCCTCTCGGCAGTGGGTCTCGATCCGGGCGGCCGCGAGGTCGGCGTCGCGCTCCAGGAGCCGATGTCGCCGTTCAACACGACGAACGAGACGATGACCATGCTGAACCGGGCGCTCCTCGATGCCGGGCTCTCGACCGTCGTGCGCTGGCATACGGTCATGACGTCGCCCCCTCTGTGCATCACCGCCGAGCAGCTGGCAGAGGGGTTCGAGATCCTCGACTCCGCCCTCGGGATCGCCGACCGCGAGGTCGGGGACTGAGGTGGAGCGGCTCGGCTTCATCGGGCTCGGCATCATGGGCAAGCCGATGGCGCTGAACCTCGTCGAGGCGGGCTTCCCGCTCACGGTTCATTCGCGGTCGGCCGCCCCGATCGAGGAGCTGGTCGAGGCCGGCGCGGTGGCAGCGGATTCGCCGGCGCTCGTCGCCGAGGTCTCCGACATCGTCATCACGATGCTGCCCGACACACCCGATGTGGAGCAGGTGCTGTTCGGCAAGTCTGGGGTGGCCGTTGGCGCGCGGGCGGGTGCGCTCGTGGTCGACATGAGCACGATCGATCCCGATGCGACGCGCCGGTTGGCGTCGATGCTCGACGAGAGAGGCGTCGCCATGCTCGACGCGCCGGTCTCGGGGGGGCAGAGGGGCGCGATCGAGGCGACGCTCGCGATCATGGTCGGTGGTCCCGAGGACGCGTTCGAGCGTGCGATGCCGGTCTTTCGAGCTGTGGGGCAGAACCTCATGCACGTGGGCCCCTCCGGCGCCGGCCAGGTGACGAAAGCGTGCAACCAGCTCATCGCCGGCGCGACGATCGAGGCGGTCGCGGAGGCGCTCGTCCTCGCCGCGAAGGCGGGTGTCGATCCCGCCAAGGTCCGCGCGGCGCTGCTTGGCGGCTTCGCCGGCAGCAAGATCCTGGAGGTCCACGGGCAGCGGATGCTCGACGGCGACTTCGAGCCGGGCTTCCGGGCGCGCCTTCACCGGAAGGACGCGCGGATCGTGCTGGAGGCCGCGCGCCGCCTCGGCGTCCCGGTGACCTCGTTCGAAGCGGTCGCTGAGGCCCTAGACCGGCTGGTCGAGGCCGGCGGAGGCGACCTCGATCACTCCGCACTCGTCACCCTGCTCGAGCGGGCCAGCGGGGCGAGCCTGCGGCCTCCCGGCTGATGTCGGGCCCCGTATAGACTGGCCGCGATGGCGACCTCGACGCCCCACGTGCACGACCACGACAGCGCGGAGGGGATGCTGTCTGTCGAGGAGGCGCGCGAGCGCGTGCTGTCCGGCGTCCAGACCCTCGCCCCGCTGGAGCTGAATCTCCAGGAGGCCTACGGCTGCGTCCTCGCGCGCGACCTGGTGGCCGATCGGGACATCCCGGAGTTCGCGTCCTCGGCGATGGACGGGTTCGCGGTTCGGGCCTCCGACGTCGCCGAGGCCTCACCCGCGAGCCCTGCCGTTCTCCCGATCGTTGGTCGCGCGCTGATCGGTCAGCGGCCCGAGGCGACGGTTGGACACCGGGAGGCGGTGCGGATCGCGACCGGCGCGCCGATCCCCGCCGGCGCCGACACGATCGTCCCGATCGAGCAGTGCGAGGTCCGGAGCGATGTCGCGCGCATCATGCAGGGGTCGCCGGAGGGCAAGCACATTCGCCCCGCGGGGGAGGATGTGCGCCAAGGTGAGGTCCTGATCCGGGCCGGCCAGCGCCTGGGCGCGCCGGAGCTCGGGCTGCTCGCGACGGCAGGCATCCCCCATCCGCTCGTGCACCCCCGCCCGAGAGTGGTCGTGCTATCCACCGGCGACGAGCTGATTGAGCCCTCGAGGGAGCCAACGTTCGGCCAGGTCCGCGACTCGAATGCCTACACGGTCTACGGGCAGCTCCGAGAGGCCGGCGCGATCCCCGTTACGGCCGGGATCGTGGCGGACGACGCGGAGCAGCTCCGCGAGACGATCCTCGACCACCTCGTGCAGGCCGACGCGTTCGTTTCGTCGGGTGGCGTCTCGGTCGGCGAGCGCGACGTCGTGAAGGCGGCCTTCAAGGACCGTGGCGAGGTGGAATTTTACCGAGTCGCGATGCAGCCGGGGATGCCGCAGGGCTTCGGCCACATCGAGGGCAAGCCGTACTTCGGGTTGCCGGGCAACCCGGTCAGCGTATTCGTGTCGTTCGAGGTATTCATCCGCCCTGCGCTGCTCAGGATGATGGGCCGGCGCGAGCTGGGACGGCCGGAGGTGCGAGCGAGGCTGGAGGGCGATGTCTCCGGCCCGCGCGAGAAGATGCAGTTCGCCCGTGTGCACGTGGACCGCACCACGTCCGGTTGGATCGCGCGGCCGACGGGCGGCCGAGGGTCGAACCTGATCGCTACGGTCGCGCGAGCGAACGGGCTTGCGGTCATACCGCCGGGTCAGGCGGATGCCCCATCGGGGTCCGAGGTTCGCGTGGTGCTCTTCCGCTCCCTGGAGGACTGATGGAGGAGCGCGCCGCGCGGATGGTCGAGGTCGGGACCAAGGACGTCACCGAACGTGAGGCCGTCGCGGAGTGCGCGATCTGGATGACGCCGGAGGCGTGCGCGCATCTCGTGGCCGGCACTCCCAAGGGTAACCCGATCGAGGCCGCGCGCGTGGCCGGGCTCATGGGAGTGAAGCGGACTCCCGACCTGTTGCCGTTCTGCCATCCGATCGCGGTAACCGGCTCGGAGATCGTGGTCGAGCCGGACGAGATCACGGGCAAGATCCGCGTGCGGACGACGGTGCGCGCGCGGGACCGGACCGGCGTCGAGATGGAGGCCCTGACCGCCGCCGCCGTGGCCGCTCTCTCGCTCTACGACACCGCCAAGGCCTACGACCGTGCCGCGCGGATCGATGGCCTGCGCGTGCTCGAGAAGAGGGGCGGCAAGTCCGGCCACTACGTGGCGGACTAGCCTTTCCGGGTTCCAGGGGACGCGCGACCAGAATTACAGACTTGGTATTTGTCCGCACCATATATGGGTGCTACCGTGCGGTCCCAGCCTAGATGTTGTGTCCGACCGGGGAATGGACAGGCAGGAGGCTGGGTTCGTGGATTGGTTGGTCCTCGGCTTCTTCGGCATAGTATGGGCCGCTTTCCTCCTCCCCTCCGCCAGACGGAGGGGGTCGCTCTCGACGGGCGTGGAGGAGTTCGAACGGAGGATGGACCTGTTGGCGCAGACGGAGAGCGGTGAGGCACGGGGACGCTGGATCGTGACCCCCCGAAAGGGGATGCGGTTCCTCGGGCCCCAGGAACGAGCCAGGGTGCGGGCGCGTGAGCGCCGGCGCCGGATCTTCGTCCTCCTCCTGGAGAGCATCGGCTTCACCTTCCTGATCGGCCTCGTCCCGCCGCTGCACGCTGTGTGGACGGCCAGTGCGGTGCTCGCCGGTCTGCTCGGCCTCTACATCGCGATGCTTCTCTCGATCAAGCATCGGGAGCAGATCCTGCATGCGGCGAGGGGCGCGGCGGCGGTCCCCCGCCTTGCGACCCGCCCGGTGGTTCAGCGTTACGCCGCCGAGGGGCGCAGCCGGATGCCTCGACCGACGCTGAACGGTCTCGGAGCGGTCGGGGAGGGCGACCTCGTCCACGTGGTCGTCCGGCCGGCGTCCACGGTCGGCGCCGGGGCGTAAGCTCCGGTCCGTGGGCCTCGACGAGCTCTCCGCAGGGTTCCGCCGCCGCCTCGACGAGAAGACAGCCGCCCGCGAGCGCGCGCTGCCGGCTGCGCGGCGAGCGATCCGTTCGTCGGCGAACGCGATCCGGGCGATCCATCGCGGCGAGCTCGAGAACGCGCATCGGCTGATGGCCGAGGCGCGCCAGGCGATCGATGAGGGCCTCGACGCCGTGCGAGATCATCCCGACATCCGCTTCGCCGGCTACCTCCAGGACGCGCAGAAGGAGTACACCGAGGCGCAGATCACCGAGGCGGTGGTGACCGGCGGCGGGCTGCCTGCGCCCGACGAGCTCGGCGTCGAGGACGCGCCGTACCTGAACGGCATGGCCGAGGCGATCGGAGAGGCGCGGCGGCACATCCTGGATCTCCTCAGGCGCGGCGACGTCGAGCGCGGCGAGGCGGTGCTCACCGCGATGGACGACATGTACTACGTGCTCGTGTCGATGGACTACCCCGACGCGATCACGATGAACCTGCGCCGCTCGACCGACGTCGCGCGCTCGATCCTGGAGAAGACGCGCGGCGACCTGTCGGTCGCGCGTGTGCAACGGGACCTCCGCAACGCCCTGGACCGCCACTCGAAGGACGTGCTCGGGAACGACTGAGGCCTTTGCTACGCTACCCGCGTTTGGGGGTGTAGCTCAGACCGGTAGAGCGCTGCCTTCGCACGGCAGAGGTCGTCGGTTCGAATCCGATCACCTCCACAATCGAGCCCTTGTGCGAACCGAGGAGGGACGCGAAGGGCTCCTCGTACGTGAAGCTCTCGGTCCTGTCGTAGAGGACCCGGATCGTCCCGGAAGAAGGCTGCCGGGCTCCACATCCCGGGAGTTACACCCCGGAAGGGTTGCCACGATCGCCCCTCGAGGTGATCCGGCGCCACGTCGCCTATCTCGACGAGGAGCGGCCCCTCTACCCAGACCACGACTGGATGAAGGTGCTGGTGCGGTCCGGCGAGATCCTGGAGGCCGTGGAGCAGGCGGTCGGCCCGCTCGGCTAGGGAAGCTGGAGCTTGGCCAAGTCGGTGGCGTCGGCACTTCCGGCTCCCAGCGCGCCGGCCGTTCCTTGCAGCTCGCGATGCGGCGAAGGTCGCGTGCAGGAATGGCCGGTGCCGCACCGTGATGTCAGACTGTCGAGATCGTCGGCGATGGAGGGGGAACGCCGTGGACACCATCCCTACCGAGATCAAGCTGGATCAGACGGCGCTAAGCGAGTTGGAGGGGTCCTTCCGGGGACAGCTCGTTCGTCCCGAGGACCCCACCTACGACGAGCACCGCCGGATCTGGAACGAGTCGATCGATCGGTTCCCGGCCCTCCTCGCGCGGTGCGCCGGCGTGGCCGACGTCATCGCGGCCGTGAGGTTCGCGAGCATCACCGGCCTAGTGGTCGCCGTCCGAGGCGGGGGGCACAGCTTCCCCGGGCTGTCGGTCTGCGACGGCGGCGTGGTCATCGATCTCGGGCTCATGAAGGGGATCCGGGTCGATCCCGAGGCCCGCACGGGCAGGGCCCAGGCCGGCGTGCTTCTCGGGGAGCTCGACCGGGAGACCCAGGCGTTCGGGCTGGCCGTCCCGGCCGGGATCGTCACCCACACCGGGCTCTCGGGGCTCACGCTCGGCGGCGGCATCGGGTGGGTGATGCGCAAGTACGGGCTCACCATCGACCAGCTCCTTTCCGTCGATCTGATCACCGCCGACGGCGAGTTCGTCAAGGCGAGCGAGACAGAGAACCCCGACCTCTTCTGGGGGGTGCGCGGCGGCGGCGGCAACTTCGGGATCGTGACCGAGTTCGAGTTCCGCCTCAACCCCGTGGGCCCGATCGTGCTCGCCGGGCCGATCTTCTGGCCAATGGAGGAATCACCCAACGTCCTGCGCTTCTACCGCGAATGGATCGCCGATGCTCCGGACGAGCTCATGACGATCGTGGTCCACCGGAAGGCGCCGCCACTTCCGGCGATACCCCCGGAGCTGCACGGCAAACCCGTCGTCGCCGTGGTGTGCTGCTACGCGGGTCCGGTCGAGGACGGGGAGAGGGTCGTGCGGCCGCTCAAGGCGTTCGGGGCGCCGGTGCTCGACCTGTGCGCGCCCAAGCCGTTCCTGGCTCACCAGGCGATGTTCGATCCGTCCTTCCCGAGCGGCTGGTGGTACTACTTCCGATCCTGCGATGTCGCGGAGCTCACGGACGACATCATCGACATCACCTTCGAACACTCGATGCGGATCGACTCCCCGCTCACGGCCTTCCCGATTTGGCAGATGGGAGGGGCGATCGCTCGCGTGGGCGAGGACGAGACGGCCTTCAACGGCCGCGCCGCCGGGTACGCGTTCAACATCAACGCGGCCACCGAGACGGCCGAGGGCTTCGACGAGGAGCGAGAGTGGGTCCGGAGCTTCTGGTCCGCCCTCGAGCCCTACCACACGAGCGTGTACGTGAACTTCCTGATGGAGGAGGGCGAGGAGCGGATCCGCCAGGCCTACGGGACCGAGAAGTACGACAGATTGAAGGCGCTGAAGCGGAAGTACGACCCGGACAACTTCTACCGACTCAACCAGAACATCCCACCGAACTAGCACCCCGGGCCGGTGTCTGCCGGCTTCCTGCGGAGTGCCTCGAGGAATGGCAGGCGATTCACACATCGTCCAGCAAGGTCCACAGGAGCCGCGGATAGACAACGCCGTCGATGGAAGGGTTGCGATGGCCGATCTCCGGAAGGGACAGCCCATGGGGGCAAAGCGTGCATCGATCATCGCGCTGGCGCTGGCCCTCGGCTTCGCGGGGATCGGTTTGGCGGTGTGGCGGCTGTCTCCTCTGGTCGGCCCCGCCGCGGAGTACCGGCTACCGACGGGTGGGCCCGTTAACGGCCGGATCGCCTTCACAGCCGAACTCCCCGCTCCGCCCAGCGAGGAATTCGTCATGTGCAGCGACGAACCAGGGCCGCCGGATCAGATCTACACGGCGAGGGGCGACGGAACAGACCTCCGACAGCTCACCGACGGTAAGACGATAAAGGGCTCGCTGGCCTGGTCGCCGGATGGCACGCGGCTCGCCTTCGCCGCCTATGACCTGGAACGGGAAGCCGAGCAGCTCCTCGTCATGAGCTCGGACGGCAAGGACGGCGGCCTCGTTTGCGAGGGATGCACGGCCACGTTCTGGGTTCCGAGGGAAGGCGAGACGATCACCTTCGAGGGGTGCTACAACGGGCCGGGTCCGTACGCGAATCGTCTCACGTGGTCGCCCGACGGCGCCACGCTCGCGGCTCCAGCCCATGCTGTACAGGGAGTTGCGCTGATCGATGTCGCGTCCGGGAAGATCCGGACCGTTGAGACTCCCGGCTCGGTGCAAGGTACCTCGTGGTCACCAGACGGGTCGAAGCTTGCCCTGAGTGTGCGGGGCGCTCGGGCGGGCGGAGGTTTGTTCGTTCTGGAGCTCGAGACGGGGAAGGTCATGGCGCTCCTCGAGGCGGAACCGTACGCGGGGAGTCCCCCTGCTTGGTCGCCCGATGGATCGCTGATCGCGTTTGCTCGCGCGGTCCGGGACGGCGCCCTCCGAGCTGAGGTCGACATCGTCGAGGAGGCAGCGGGACGAAGTCGGACGATCCTGGGATCCGACGACCTGTTCGAGGTCTACGATCTGGCCTGGTCACCGGACGGTACGAGGCTGGCCGTCATGCACCACCCGGTGGATCCTCCGACAGCGGGGATCCTGACTATCGCAGCGGACGGTTCCGACGTGCGCTTGGTCGCATTGTGCGAATCGGGCCGCGACAAGGACGGGATCTGCTCCTCTAATGAGGGAGGATTCGATTGGGCTCCCGACGGCCGAGCGCTTGTATTCGACAACTACGACGGCGAAGGCCGCGCGCTAAGCGTCGTCGGACTCGATGGATCGGTGACCCCTCTCTCCGGAGACCTCGTCCCTGGCTGTTGCGTCGCGTGGCAGTCCGTGGCGACCGACTGACCGCCCGCGCGGACATCTCACGGCGGCGCGCTCGATCAGCACCTCAACCCGTCAGGCCGTGTGGTCGAGACCCCGACCTTCGCCCCCACGGCGACCTCGAGGTCGTCGGGACGCTGACCAAGGGCTTCGGTGCGTTCAAGATCGACCATCCCCTCGACCCCGCGAACAAGTACCTCTATCACTCCTTCGTGGAGTCGCCCGACATGCTGAACGTCTACTCCGGCACCGCGGTGCTCGACGAGCGGGGTGCTGCGACGGTCGAGCTACCGGAGTGGTTCGAGGCCCTGAACTCCGACCACCGCTATCAGTTGACGGCGATCGGCGCGGCATGCCTGGGCTCTTCGTCTCGGCGGAGGTCGCCGACAACCGCTTCTCGATCGCGGGCGGGAAACCGAGCGGCAGGGTCAGCTGGCAGGTAACCGGCGTCCGTCAGGACCCGTTGGCGCGGGACAACCGGATCCGGGTCGAGGTGGAGAAGCCGGACGGGCGGCGAGGGACGTTCCTGTAGGCGGGATACCGAGAGCTCGCGACGGTCGGCTGATCCGGCCCGGCGGCGCTTGCTCAGTCGAGCGCGCCGTTCAGCACGGGGTCGGCGTACCTCTCGCTGGCCGCGGTGCCGAGGGCCGTCACGGCCGCGATGATCACGATCGCGATCAGGGCGAGCATCAGGGCGTATTCGACCGCGGTCGCGCCGCGATCGTTGCCGATCCGCCCGCGCAACCAGGCGAAGACCGGGGCCACCTCGTTCATCTCTCACCCCCTG
>Ga0209342_10004766_pt1 | contig 14011 bp, 12 predicted proteins | sample RifCSP16_2_FD_184023 | JGI IMG/M metagenome (GOLD analysis project Ga0209342, IMG submission 184023) | Soil microbial communities from Rifle, Colorado - Rifle CSP2_sed 16_2 (SPAdes) (version 2) | ecosystem: Environmental > Terrestrial > Deep subsurface > Rock core/Sediment | place: Rifle... | reverse complement strand
TCGCCATGCCGTCCTCCTATCGCTGATGGCCCGTCGGGACCGTTCTCTCATCCATTCTAGACTACGGCCTATCGGAGCAGTCGGCTAGAGCATGATCCGGAAAAGTGGGAACCGGTTTTCCGAGAAGATCATGCTCAAACAAAGAGCATGATCCCGAAAAGTTGCAGACTTTTCGGATAAGATCATGCGTCAAAGACAAGGGCCATGATCCCGAAAAGTTGCAGACTTTTCGGAAAAGATCATGCGTCAAAGACGGAGCCCGCGCTGCCGCCATAGCGGGATCAATCGGCGAGCATGGCCAATGCCGCCCGGCGGTCTCCGGGCTTCAGCTTCAGGAACAGGCAGCAGGAAAACAGTCTTGAAGTAAGCAATTCGCATACCACCCAAGCCAGAAGCATCATCATAACGTTCGTCAACGACATAATCATCAAACCGTTCGAGTTTTATGTGGACATCAGGTACCCACTCAACCAGCTTGTAGGGTCCAGTACCAATTACGTCCTCACCTTTAAGTTCAGTTCCCATGTTGCGTTCAGCAACTTCTTTCGGCATCATGACGGGGCGCTGCGGGAAGGCTAACGCAGGCAGGAGTCCAATCGGGGTGCTAAGAGTGAATTTGACCTCATAGTCACCCAGGATATCCATTGCGGTGATCGCATCAAGTTTTTTACCAGCCTGAACAGTAGTCTTGTATCGATCGATGGATGCTACAACATCTTCAGCGGTGAAGTCACTGCCGTCATGGAATTTAATGCCCTGGCGCAGGGTGAAGACATATTCCAGGCCATCATCTGTCATGGTATATGTGTCAACCATCTGCGGGATAACCTCGAAACCTTCTCCAAATGTGAACAGAGTCTCGAAGATGAAAGGTGATACCTGGCGGGTATGTGCATTGGTTGAATAACCTTCGTCCAAAGATTGCGGCGATGCGGTCATGGCAGCGCGGAATTCTTTGTCAGAATATAATTCCACAGGGGTTTCCACAACTGCCGTAGGTTCGACTACTGGTGCAGCAGTTGCTTCAGGGGCGGTTACAACCTCGGTGGGGGCGGCCGCTTCCGGAGTTGCGGTTTCTTCAACGGTTGGTGCGCAACCAACCACACCGATGAGCATTGCTACCAACATCAATATCGTAATGGTTCTTTTCATGAGTTCCTCCTTGAATTTGTCTTGTTCATTTCTAACGATTGGGGTCTTAAAAGCCAATTTCAAATGTGTGCTCCATCAACCTTGCTAGCTCATCAATAACTAATGAGGCGATTTTCCCTCCTTTCTCGCGATTTCCGAGTAATGGCTGTCCGATATTGCCTTTGGGAGAATATTCATTGAAGGGTTTATAGATGTAGACCTTGTTGGCGGCGAACATATCGGGATGATGCCATTCGCTACCGGTTGCCGGCAGGCGATCATCGATACGGTTAGTATTCACAAGATCTGGTCGGAAGTGCAGCATGAGTGAAGTTTCCAATTCTCCTGCATGCCCCATTCCTCCTGGGCCAGATTCGCGAATAGCTCCAATAGCTTTCGCGATCAGATCCCAGTAACGCACTAGCACTGCCTGCTTACCAAGAGTTGCACCAATTTCATTCACCACAGCCTGCAAGCAGGTCTGATTGCCTCCATGCGAATTAAGAATCATCAGTTTGTCGGCTCCGTTAGCATAAACGCAGCGGCAAATGTCCATTAGGTAAGCAAACATAGCTAGCTGGGTTAGCGTGAGCGCACCCGCAAAAGCGCGGTGGTGCGGCGAAAACCCAATGTGTTGGGCGGGGAGCATCACAACTGTGCAATTAGCTTTACGCGCCGCTGACTCGCCCAGGCTCTCGCCGATGATACTATCCGTACCAAGGGGGAGATAATCACTATGCTGCTCGGTGGATCCCACACATAACAGCGCAAGTGATTTGGACAGGTCTATATCAAATGCCGTGGTTTCTTCCCATTTGATCAACATATGCTCACCGTCTGATTAGGGAACGTTCCGTTTACCTTGATTGCTTGAGAAGCCATGCTGTTAATCTCGGCAGTCGTTACATTTTCAAAAATATATCCGGGTTTTCTCATGCCAATCCCTCGGATTGGCGTGGCCCCTGATTGAGTTTGTTATTTGCGTAGCCAAAATCACGAGAGATTTTCTCTGCTGCGCTTAATATTTTTTGTCCAAATTCGGGAATTTTCTCGATTGGGAAACGCTGAATAGGGCAGGAGACACTAACGGCTGCTATGGGATAACTTTGATGATTGAAAACAGGAGCACCTATACAACGTCCGCCTACTTCGTTTTCCTGGTCATCAAGAGCATAACCGTTGTTATTAACGGTATTCAAATCTTGTTCGAAGGTCTTACGGTCTGTTATCGTATGACTTGTAACTGGCCAGAATTTGTAACCATTAAGTAAGAGCGCCAACTCATTTCCTGGTAGATAGGCGGCGATCGCTTTTCCCAATGCAGTGGAATGAACTGGTGTGCGCTTCCCCAACTCCGATCGAATTCCAAGCGCATGATATCCAAATAGCCTTTCAATGTAAACCACTTCCTGGTTGTCTAATATAGCTAGGTTGACACTTTCACCGCACCAATCTCTGAGTTCTTCCAAATAGGGAGCCGCAATTTTTCGTAGATCTAATTGATTAAGTAACACATTAGCACGTTCAGCCAGTTTTAACCCTAACCGATATTTGCGATTCACCGGGTTTTGGTCCAAATAATTATTTATCTTAAGGGTATAAACCTGTCCGGCTACTGTACCAGGATCCATATTAAGGATCTTAGCGATTTCTGTATTACCGAGCTCAGAACGCCCATCTTCAAATAGGTTCAAGATGTTTAAAGCATTCTGAACAGAAGCAATAACCTTACGGTTTTTTGAGTGACTATTATCCATTTGTAGGCAATCGGGAAGGGTGAAATTTGACAATGTCAAACTACAATTGACATTATCAAATTAATGGCAATAATCTTACAAGTATCATATGTAATATGTTTAGAATGACAATTTTTATCCAGATTTCTCAATAATAATGAATGCGGAAATGGAATCAAAACTTTCCACCTCCTGATTCGAAACCAGATTTTAGCGCCCCCTTCGAACCCTGAACCTCCAGATTCGAAGTCTGTCACTCTGTCCATTGAGCTACGGGGGCGATGACCCGATTATACCGCACTGCACGCTCGCGGGGGAGCGTCCCTGGCCTTACCGATTGCCGATTGCCGATTGACTTAATAGGACAAAAACAGTAGTATTATTAATCTCTGCCTTATGTGAGGTCGGTAAATGGGGAGGAATAGTTTTCCATCTCACCAGGGGCAGGTAAAAATTGAATATGGGCCTTAATCCGTTGACTCATCAGGCTGGAACGGAAGGAGGATGTGCATATTGCGACAATACAATTACGCTAGTTCTCTTTGCATCCATTTATTGGTATTCCTAAAAGGAGAATTGGACCATGAAAGCTGTCCGGCTTAACGAATGGGGCAAGCCTTTAGATTTAGAAGACCTTCCGCAACCAGTCCCCGATGACGATCAGGTGCTGGTGCGTATCCACGCGGCATCGATTAATCCGTTCGACGCCGCTTTGCATGCAGGTTTTTTGGCAAGTATGGCCACGGTCCCTTTGACCATGGGAACAGATTTTTCCGGCGAAGTGGTGGCTGTTGGTGCCAACATCAAGCATCTCAAACCTGGCGACGCGGTTTATGGTCTCAGCCCGCTCGGCAACGGCGCGTTTGCTGAATATACAACCGTCAAGGCGTTTGAGGTGACCCAAAAACCGCGGTCGCTGGATTTTGTCAACTCAGCCGGGGTGCCGCTGCCAGCTACAGCTGCCTGGAAATCGCTTTATGAACTGCTGCAGGTGAAAAGCGGCGAGCGCCTGTTGATCATTGGCGAAGCAGGCGCTGTCGGCGGGATTGCGACTCAACTAGCCAAAAAGGATGGTGTATTCGTTTACGGGGTGGATATCCCGCAAAAAGCGGAGCACGCAAAAAAATTAGGTGTCGACCAATTTATCTCGAGCCAGGAGCGGTTTGAGGACATCGTCCAGAATGTAGATGCTGTCCTCGATCTTGTCGGTGGCGAGATGACGGAACGCGCCTACAATGTACTCAGGCCTGGCGGGCGGTACGTCACCTCGCTGCTGGCCGAGACGCCGCAAGAGGAGCCGACGCGCCTCGGTATCAAGAGCATGGGGTTGGCAGCCTGGCCGAATGCCGAGATCCTGGCCAAAATGGCGGAACTGATCGATGCGGGAAAGGTGCAAGTGTTTGTAAATCGTACCTTCCCATTGGAAGAAGCCAATGCTGCCATGGCTTATCGGATGCAGTCGACCGATCCCGGGAAGATCGTGATCACGGTCAATCATTTTTGACTCAGCCATGCCATGAGTCGGTATTTATCCCTGTCACAGCCGGGCTAGCAGAATTTTAGCCTAAGCAGCAGGACAAAACACAATAAAGCAGGTCCTGGCAATGAAACCTGTCAGGACCTAATTGTGTAACCTTTGGATATGTTGGCTTACTATTGCAGCCGGAGAACAGCCTGAGCTGCCATTTCCAGCAAGCGGGAGGGGAGGATGCTCAGCAGCACCACCGCCACTGCAGCGCCGACCGCCACCAGGCTGAGCCAGCTGTCACGGCGAACGCGCGGCTCACCGGGACGCATGAACATATACACGACTACTCGCAGGTAGTAGTACACCGAAATCAAGGAGGTCAAAAGGCCTACCAGGGCTAACTCGGTAAATCCGGCCTGTACAGTGGTGCGGAACAGGAAAAACTTACCCCAGAATCCAATTGTCAGCGGGATGCCGGAGAGCGAGAGCATAAACACCAGCATGGCAACGCCCAGCCAGGGATATTTCTGTCCAACGCCTGCATAATCCTCCAGTTCCAACCCTTTACCTTCAGCCTGCTCAAGCGAAACCACCACCGCCCAGGCACCGAAGGTGGTCAGGCCGTAAGCCACCAGGTAATACAACATGGAAGCTACCGCCTGCCCGGTTTGTTGCGGGTTGCTGGCAGAGACGAAAGCCATCATCAAATAGCCGGCATGGGCGATGCTGGAATAGGCCAACAGACGCTTGAGGTTGGTCTGGTTGATCGCCAGCAGATTCCCCACGATCATGGTTAGGGCAGCGATACCCCAAACCACCGGCACCAGTTGCGCTGACAGGCTCGGAAAAGCGGTCAGGAAGATGCGCAGCAGCACAGCAAAACCTGCCGCTTTGACTGAAACCGCCATGAAACCCGAAACCGGAGTGGGCGAACCCTGATAAACATCCGGCGCCCATTCGTGGAACGGCGCCACCGCCACCTTGAAGCCAAAGCCAACCATCATCATGGCTGCGCCGGCGACGAACAGCACCAGGTTGGTCTCGCCGCCATTAAGCGAAGCCAAAATACCCCCGAGCCCGGTCGCCTTGGTGGCGCCGAAGATCAACGCAATTCCGTAGAGCAGGAAGCCGGAGGAAAAAGTGCCCAGCAGGAAGTATTTAAGCGCCGCTTCTTCCGATTCCAGGCGCGGGCGGGCAAAGCCAGCCAGAATGTAGAGTGGAATCGACAGAAATTCGATCGCCAGGAAAACCACGATCAGGTTATAAGCCTGGGAAAGCAGCATCATGCCGGCGATGGAGAACATCATCAGCACGTAATACTCGCCGCGCTCGATGTCCATGCGTTTGAGATAATCGTAACTCAGCCCGATGGCCAGAATGCCGCTAAATAAATAAATGATATTGAGGAAAACGGCGAAACTGTCGAGCATGATCATGCCCTTGAAGGTCAAGGCCGATTGCCCGATTTGCGCCAGCGACAGGCCTATCCCCGCCGCCAGACCGATTGCCGCCAGCAGAGCCGTCAGGCCTTTCCGCTTTTGCGGAATCCACAAGTCAGCGATCAGCAGCAGCAGCGCCCACAATAAAACCGTGATAATGGGGAGGATGGAGTTGAAATCCGCCAGAGTCATTAATATCCTCCTAATGGGCTGCCAGAAGCGCTGAAGAAACCAGGGAGACCAGGTTTTCCACGCTCGGGTTGATTAGATTAAAGAATGGCTGGGGATAAAGCCCAATCCAGAAGATTAGGATCAGGAGCGGCACCAGCGTGACGATCTCGCGCAGGCTGAGATCTTTGAGCAGCAGGTTAGCCTCCACTTTGACCGGGCCAAGGAACACTTTTTCGAACATCACCAGCAGATAGACCGCCGCCAGGATCACGCCCAGGGTTGCTACGCCGGCAAACCACGGACTGCCAAGCACGGTGGAACCAAACGTCCCCAGCAGGATGGTGAATTCGCCAACGAAGCCATTCAAACCGGGCAACCCCATCGACGAGAGGGTCACCACCAGCATGAGCGCGCCCATCACCGGCACCACTTTCCAGACGCCGCCAAAAGCGCTCATCTCGCGGGTGTGACGGCGCTCGTACAGCATGCCGACGATAAGGAACAGCGCTCCGGTGCTCAGGCCGTGGTTGACCATTTGCAGCACACCGCCGGCAACACTCTGGTTGGTGAGGGCGAAAATCCCCAGCACCACAAATCCAAGATGGCTGACAGACGAGTAAGCCACCAGCTTTTTCATATCCTTCTGTGCCAGCGAAACGGCTGCACCGTAGATGATGCCAATAATGGCCAGAATGGCCATATACGGCGCCAGCCTGACGGTGGCATCGGGGAAGAGCGGCAAATTGAAGCGCAGGAAGCCGTAAGCACCCATTTTCAGCAGCACGCCCGCCAGAATGACCGAGCCGGCGGTGGGGGCTTCAACATGGGCATCCGGCAGCCAGGTGTGCAGCGGGAACATAGGTACTTTGATGGCAAAGGCCAGCCCAAAAGCCAAAAACAGCCAAATTTGAAGGTTGGCGAAGACCTCGCGCTGCGCTACCAGGTCGGACCAGGCGAAAGTGCCGGTCTGGAAGCCGATCACCAGAATCGCCAGCAGCATGAGCAGCGAACCAGCCATGGTGAACAGGAAAAATTTGACAGCCGCGTAGATGCGGCGTTCGCCGCCCCAAATACCGATGAGGAAGTACATCGGGATGAGGGTGAACTCCCAGAAAACGTAGAAAAGCACCAAATCGAGTGCCAGGAAGACGCCGGTCATGCCGACTTCCAACAGCAGGAAGAAGATCATGAAGCCCTTGACACGCTCCTCGACCGCCGACCAGGTAGATAGAATAGCGATGGGGGTCAGCAGGGCGGTGAGCAGCACCATCAGAATACTGAGACCATCGACGCCCATATAGAAATCGATGGACAGACCGTCCAGGCGCAGCCAGGGTTGGCGCAGTTCAAGCTGAATACCGGGTGTTCCGGGTTGAAATTGCGCCAGAACCCACAACGAAATGCCAAAGGTGATCAGCGAAGTGACCAGCGCCGTCCAACGGATGGCCTGTTTTTGCTGTGTATTGAGGAAAAGGATGACCAGAACGCCCACAAAGGGAAAGAAGGTCACCAGCAGAAGGGGGTGGATCCCAAAGTTCATAACCAGTCCTCAGGCTTCGAAAATTCCTATCCCCGCCAGGAAGTCCAGGCCAGGATGAAGGTCTTGCTCAACGCAAGACCAGATAGGTGATGACCAGCACCACCCCAACCACAATCGTCAACGCGTACGAACGAACATAACCGTTCTGGTAGCGGCGCCAGGCTTTGGCAAGGCTGCCAACCATCGATCCCATACCATTAATCAGGCCGTCAATGATGCCCTGATCGATCACCCCGGCCGAGAAGCGCGCCACGGCATCATAAGGCCGCACGATGACCGTGTTGTATAACTCATCGACCCACCACTTGTTTTCCAGCGCGGTGAACAGGCCGTTGAGCGGCTTGCGCAGCGGGTCGGGTTGACCGTTCTCGAACGACGGCTTGCGGCCGTACACCAGCCAGGCCAACAACAGGCCGAGCAGGGCAACCGCCAGAGAAATGAGCGCCACCGTCAGCACAAAATGACCAGGGGTTACGCCTTCCAGCGTATGCTCCAACCAGGTCTCGAGGATGTGCGAACCGGGCAGGTTCAAGGCGCCGCCAAACACCGAAAGCAGCGCCAGGACAACGAGAGGCAGGGTGACCAGCAGCGGGCTTTCGGAAGCTTTTTCACTGGCTACGCTGCGCGGCTTGCCAAAGAAGACCATCAGCAGCTGACGCCCCATGTAGAAAGCCGTCAGAAATGCAGCTGCCGTCAAAAGGGCGTAAATGGCGATGGATTTTTCGTTGGCAGCCGCCAAAATCTCATCCTTCGAGAAGAAACCAGCCAGCGGGGCAATGCCAGCCAGCGTCAATGCACCCAGCAGATACACAATAAACGTCAGCGGCATGCGTTTGCGCAGCCCGCCCATTTCGCGCATGTCCTGCGGGTCAAAACTGTCGTGACCATGTTCCGCGTGTTGATTGGCCTGCGCATGCCCGTGCTCAACACCCAAAATCACCGAGCCGGCGCCAAGGAATAGCAAAGCTTTGAAGAAGGCATGGGTGGTGAGGTGGAACATGCCAGCGACCGTGGCGCCCATGCCTACGGCGGTGACCATGAAGCCCAGCTGGCTGATGGTGGAGTAAGCCAGCACTTTTTTGATGTCATTTTGGCCAACGGCGATGGTGGCGGCAAAAAAGGCCGTCAGCGCGCCCACCCACATGACGATATTCTGGGCAGCCGGCACCTCAACATACAGCGCCTGGGAACGCGCCACCAGATACACGCCAGCGGTGACCATGGTAGCGGCATGAATCAGCGCGGAGACGGGAGTTGGGCCAGCCATGGCGTCCGGCAGCCAGACATACAGCGGCAGCTGCGCCGATTTGCCGGTAACACCCAGCAGCATGAACAGGGTGATCGCCATAATCGCGCCGGGAGCCGCGGCGGCAATAGCTGGTGCTTGCTCAAAAATCTCGGCAAAATTGAGTGTGCCAAAATTGTGGAATAACAAAAAGAGGGCAATCAGCAGTCCAAAATCGCCGATGCGGTTGACCACAAAGGCCTTTTTGGCGGCTTTGGCGTTGCCAATGCCGTCAGCGCCTTTCTCAAACCAGAAGCCGATCAATAGATATGAACACAACCCCACTCCTTCCCAGCCAACGAACAGCATCAGGAAGTTGTCTGAACTGACCAGCACCATCATGAAGGCGATGAACAGGTTGAGGTAAACAAAGAAGCGGCGGAAACGGCCGGGATCTTCATTATGGCGTACGTCGCTGTGCATATACCCGATGGAATAGATGTGGATCAGCATGCCGACGCCGGAGACGACCAGCATCATCAGCACCGAAAGGGTGTCGATACGGAAGGACCAGTTGACGCTAAAATCGCCCACGGTCATCCAGTTAGCCAGGGTCAGGGTGGCACCCTCACTGACTTGTCCCAGACCAATCGCCAGCAATACCGCCACGGCGAAAGCGCCGCCGGTCGCCAGGCTGGCTACCGCGCCGATGCCTTTTTCGCCCAGGTACTTGCCAACCAGCAGATTGATCAGCAGGCCGAGCACCGGCAGGAAAACCACCAACGGCACCAGTTGGAAGAAAGGATGCACACTCGCAATTTCAAACAAACTCATGATTGCTATCCTTTCAGGCTGGACATCTGGTCGAGATCGATGGTGCGTTTGGCCTTAAAAATGGCCACAATCAATGCCAAACCGACCGCGACTTCGGCGGCAGCGGTGGTCATCACAAAAAAGACGAACAGCTGCCCGTCCAGCACATGGTGATAGGCCGAGAAAGCCACAAACAGTAAATTGGCAGAGTTGAACATCAACTCCAGCGACATGAAGACAATGAGCGGGTTGCGCCGCAACAGAACACCCAGAATGCCCATGGCGAACATGAGTATCGAAAGTCCGATGAAATAAGACATGGGCATCATGATGACTCCTTGCCTGCCTGCTGGGCTTCCGGCAGCGCACTCTTTCGCTCCGGGCGCGGCGAACGCGTCAGGAAAACGGCGCCGACAGTGGCAGCCAACAGCACCCCAGCGGTCATCTCAAAGGGCAGCAAGTACTGTTCGAATAATAGCGTCCCCATGGTGGCAGGGGTGGAAAAATCCGGCGTAATGGGCGCGCCGGCAACCACGGGCGATCCGCGCAGCATAACGAACAACGCCATTTCCGCCAGGAAAGCCACAAAGAGCAGAATCGCCAAAATACGCTGCCCGCGAATGGGTTCTGCGATAGGCAGCTGTTCCGCTCCGAGCAGCATGATCACGAAAAGGAAGAGCACCATAATGGAGCCCGCGTACACGGTGACCTGTGCCAGGGCAATAAATGGGGCACCGAGGGCAATGTAGAGCAAGGCCACGGTGATGAAGTTCAAAACCAGGAACAGCGCACCGTAAATGGCATTGCGACTGGTGATCAGGCCAATCCCCGAGATGGCCACCACCACTCCCAGCAATCCGTACAGAAGAATCGATCCGAGTGACATTCCCTCCCCTCCCTAATCTGCAGGATCTTGCATAGCTGGGACCGAGCGGGTGAATATCCCCGGTTCAGTCTTTTGCGGAGTCGGCTGGATGCCGGCAGGCACAGGCTCCAGCAGCATGGATTTATCATAGATAGACTGCAAACGGTTGGTGAAAGACATTTCGTACTGGTCGCCCAGCACAATCGCCTCGGTAGGGCAGGCGTCTTCGCAGTAACCGCAGAAAATGCAGCGCAGAAAGTTGATCTCGTAGGTGCTGGCGTAGCGTTCGCCCGGCGAGTAGCGTTCCGCGTCGGTGTTGGTTCCAGCTTCAACAAAAATGGCGTCGGCCGGGCAGGCAGCGGCGCACAGCGAACAGCCGATGCATTTTTCCAGGCCGTTTTCGTAGCGCTTGAGGGTGTGTCGCCCTTTGTAACGCCGGCTGACCGGACGTTTATGTTCCGGATATTGAACCGTGACTACCGGGTCAAAAACCATTTCTTTAAGGGTGGCTAACAAGCCGCGCAGCATGGTATTAACCTCCTACCAATACAAGGACGATCGCTGTGATCACTACATTCAACAGGCCGACCGGAAACATGATCTTCCAACCCAGCGCCATCAGGCGGTCATAACGGATGCGCGGCAAGGTGGCGCGAATCCAGATCATCACAAATAACCAGGCCGCCACTTTGAGCAGCAACCAGTGCGGACCCGGGCCAAACAGGAAGCCAATGACCGGTATGTTGGACAAGAAGCCCACCGGCGAAAGGAAGCCGCCCAGGAAGAGCGAGGAACCGATCATCGAGACGGCGATCATCTTGCCATATTCGGCCATGAAGAACAGCGCGAACTTCATGCCGGAATACTCCGCGTGATAGCCGGCGGTCAATTCCTGCTCGGCTTCCGGCATATCGAATGGGGAGCGGTTGACCTCGGCCAGGGAGGCGATGAAAAATAATATGAAACCAACGGGCTGCAGGAATATGTACCACAGCTTGCTCTGGGCGTGCACGATGTCCATGATGCTCATGGAACTGGCCAGCATGATCGGCCCGACGAACGACAGGCCAAGCGTCAGCTCGTAGCTGATCATTTGGGCAGTGGACCGCAGGCCGCCCATGAGTGCGTACTTGTTATTGGAAGACCAGCCTGCCAGCGTAATTCCGTAAACCGAAATTGAGGTGACCGCCATCAGGTACAGAGTGGCGATGTTGCTGTCTGCCAGGTAGAGATTAAAAGTCTTGCCGCCAATGGTGATTGCCTCGCCCCAGGGGATGACCGCGGTGATGACCAGCATGGGCAGCACGGTGATGATCGGCGCGAGGAAGAAAATCTTCTTGTCGGCGGTGGCGGGGGTTAATTCCTCTTTGAAGATCAATTTAACAGCATCAGCCAGCGGCTGCAACATGCCGAACGGGCCGGCGCGGTTGGGACCGACACGGACTTGAATGCGGGCGAGCACCTTGCGCTCGTACAGGGTGACGTAGGCAAAGCCGATGGTCATTGCCAGGCAAATAATGACCGACTTGATTACCCACTCCCAGACCATTGCTGCAGTTATCATGAGCGCAAGCCTCCTCTAAGCCTCGGGTACCGCGACCCGTGATGTGACCACCGCGGACAGCGGCGCAGAAACCGGGAAACCCGCGCTGCGCGGCACCAGGGCCACGCCGACCGGGACATTTTCATCTAATTGCAGCTGGGCCTCCACCGTCCAGTTTGCAGCGGTGACGGTCACCGCGGCATCCGGAAGAAGGCCGAGTTTTTCAGCGGTGCGCGGATTTAGCTGCAGCACCTTGTCCACCAGGCGCTGGTGCAGCAAGGCGGAAGGCTTGAGCGTGGAGCCGCGGTCGAGCAGGCGGGTGACCGGTACCAACACCAGTCCGTTGACCGCCGCCGGGGGCATGCCGGCACTTTCTTTGGCAGCATGGGGGTTGATGCCGTCGGCAGCCAGCGCCAGTTTTACGCCCAGCCCTTGCAAATTGGCATACCCGGTGCCGCCGTAATACATATCCTTGCGGCCAAAGATGGGCCATTGTTCGGCGACTTCACCCAGGCGCTGATAACTCAAACCTGTGTAGGTCGGCACTTTTTCAACAGCCTGCAGCAGGACCAGCGAAGGGATGCGGTCGTTCAGCTTGAGACCCAGCCGGGCGCCAATTTGGCCGGAGATGGCAAAATCGGGGCGGGTGTTGGCAACCGGGCGGATCGCCGGATAATAACGCTGCACGCGAAGCTCGCCTGAGGTGACCGTGCCCTCGCGTTCGGCGAAGGATTGGGCCGGGAAAACAATGTCAGCGCGGCGGGCTGATTCGCTGAGGAATAGCTCCTGAACAATAACGAAATTGGCGCTGTCGACAGCCTCAGCCAGAGCAGGGTCGTCGCCAGCCGGGTCGACGGCTGCCAGCCACAGGACATTGGATGTACGAACCGCATTGACCAGATCGGCGGCTGGTTTGAAGCCCATATCCCAGGCGCCCTGCGTGTTGCCGTTTGGCCAGACCGCAACCAGACCATTGTTGGGTTGGCCCACCTTGCCGCGTGAATAAATCAATGAAGCGGCTGTTTGAGCCACAACCTGTGAGCCATCCAAGCCCAGACCTTCAGAGCCGTAGAAGATGATGGCATTTTCGGCCGCCTGGAAGGCAGACACAACTTCCTGCAGCGCTTCGGGCACTTTGGCATCCGGCAGGAAGGCGGAAAGGGTTTCCACTTCCTGTCCGTAAGGATAACGCACCACGTGAGCAGCATATTTATCCAGCCGTGTTTCGCGCGGGTTGAGCACGATCAATTCAGCACCGCGTTTGGCGGCCTGTTTAAGGCGCAGCCACCAGATGGGTGCTTCCTGGTGCAGGTCGCTGGCGATGACCAGGACCACATCACCCTTGCCAAGCGTGCCCAGGTTGCTGCCTCCAGCCAGGCCGTAACGAGCCGTCAGATCGCCGCCGCCCATATAGGTGTACAGCAGCGCGCGCCCATGCGCCGATTGGGTTACCTGGGCTAAATTGAACAAGTCTTCATTGGAAAGCCGTCCGCCAGCCAGGGTGACCAGTTGTCCGGTGCAGCGAATCCTTTCGGCAGCCAGGTCCAGGGCTTCATCCCAGGAAACCGGCACAAGATCGGTGCCTTTGCGCACCATTGGTGTGGTCAGGCGTTCCTGACTTTCCGCATAGTGATAGGCCATGCGGCCTTTATCGCAAATCCAAATTTCGTTGACGCTCTCGTTCTGGCGCGGCATGATGCGTTTGATGGCCATCTCGCCGCCGGTCTTGGCTTCGCGGCGCACGTTGATGGTCAGATTGCAGCCCACGGGGCAGTGGGTGCAGATTGAAGCCGCGGATTTCAGTTCCCACGGACGGGCGCCAAAGCGGAAATCGGCAGTGGTCAAGGCGCCGACCGGGCAAATGTCGGTGGTGTTGCCGGAGAAGACCGAATCGAAGCCAGGTGTGGAGTTGGTCATGATTTCCAGCTTGCGACCGCGGTTGTAGAAACCGATCACCGGCTCGTCCACCACTTCGCTCTGGAAGCGGACGCAGCGCCCGCATTGAATGCAGCGCTCGCGATCCAGGTAGATCAACTCGCCCAGCGGGACGTTCTTCGCCAGATGCTGCTTCTCGTCGAAC
>Ga0209342_10004764_pt1 | contig 14016 bp, 15 predicted proteins | sample RifCSP16_2_FD_184023 | JGI IMG/M metagenome (GOLD analysis project Ga0209342, IMG submission 184023) | Soil microbial communities from Rifle, Colorado - Rifle CSP2_sed 16_2 (SPAdes) (version 2) | ecosystem: Environmental > Terrestrial > Deep subsurface > Rock core/Sediment | place: Rifle... | reverse complement strand
AATTAGTAATTGGTAATGGGGGCTATTTCTTGTCCAGAAATACCGGCAAATGCCCCAGGGCGATAATATTTTTCCACTGGGCTTCGTCGCCCTCGGTGAAGATGGCAGCTTCAGCGACGACCTGGGCGCTGGCCATCTCCATTAAAGTGCGCATGCCTTTTTGCGTCGAGCCGGTGCTGACCACGTCGTCGACTAACACGATACGACTGCCGTTGACCAAGTTGCGGTCCTTCGCATCCAGGAACAGCGTTTGCGGCTGGCCGGTGGTGATGGAGATCGTCTCGGCTTTCAGCGCGTCGCCCATGTAAATTTTGTAGGTTTTGCGTAAGACCACATATGGCTTGCTGGTTTCTTCGGAGAGGGCAAAGAGAAGCGGGATGCTCTTGGCTTCGGCGGTCACCAGGACGTCGTAACCGACGCCTTCCAATTCTTTGGCTAGTGCGTGAGCGCATGCCCGTACCAGCGGTGTGTCGCCAAGGATGTTAAGCAGTGCGATGGTCACCCCTGGGGCGACTTCGACCAACGGCAATTCGCGCTTGAGCCCGGCGATTTCAACGGGGTAGGTCTTGGACATGGCTTTAGCTCCTAAGCGTGCATCATTATAATGGCGCGAATGTCTAGAGGGACTGCTGGGTGGTTAGCTGTAGTCGCAGTATTTTTGGCTGCCTGCGCCGCGCAAGCGGCGGCCATGTCGCCAACCGAAGCGTCCGCGAATATCCAGGTTTACTTCAGCGATCCTGAATCGCCGATCGCCCAGTTCTCACTCGGCGGACCGGACGAAGCCTTGCAAGCCGCGATCGATGCCGCACGCTTGACAATCGACGTGGCCATCTATGACCTGAACCTATATGGCATCCGCGACGCCCTCGTCGCGGCTGAGCAGCGCGGCGTCGAAGTCCGCATGGTGGTAGAGAGCGAGAATTTCACGCCGGAGGAACTGCTCGCCTTCACTTCTGCAGGGATTCCTGTGATTGGTGATGATGACCCCGAGGCCATGCACGACAAATTCGTGATCATCGACCGATACGAGGTCTGGACCGGTTCGATGAATTACACCCTGTCGGATGTCTACCGTAATCGCAACAACCTCATCAGGCTGCGATCCACTGAGATTGCGGAGAATTACGAAGCCGAATTCGACGAAATGTTTTCGCAGGGCCTGTTTGGGGCTCATTCACCTGCCAATACTCCGAATCGGAAAATCACTATTAATGGTTCAATCGTCGAAACGTACTTCTCTCCGGAGGATCGAGTTGAAGCGCGTTTGGTTGAATTGGTGAACAGCGCCGAGGACAGTGTTTATTTCCTGGCGTATTCCCTGACCTCAGACGCGCTGGCTGAAGCCATGATCGCCGCGCAGGTACGCGGCGTGAAAATCCTTGGCGTGATTGACAAGGCGCAAGCGGCCAACGCAGGCGGCGAATTCGAACGGCTGACGGCCAATGGCATCGAGATTCGGCTGGACGGTGAAGAAGGCCGCATGCACCACAAGGTGTTGATCATCGACGGCGAAATTGTGGTGACCGGATCCTACAACTTCAGCGCAAATGCCGAGAAACGAAATGACGAGAACCTGTTGGTAATACACAATGCCAATCTAGCGTCCAAGTATATGGAAGAAATCTGGCATATTTGGGATCTCGGTTTACCTTGATCGAACTCTATCCTCCTCTGATCATCTTCATTGCGTTTGCCCTTTACGGTGCTCTTCATTCCACCCTTGCCTCGAAGATCGCCAAGGATTGGGTGCGCAAGCACCTAAGTGAAAGCATTTTGGATAAGTATTACCGGTTGTTTTTTAATTTTGTTGCAGTTGTCACCCTGATCCCTATTTTGCTGCTAGTCACGTGGCTGCCAAACCGGCCGCTGTATTCGGTGCCCCCGATCTGGCGGCCAGTGATGCTGGTGGGTCAGGTGATCGCGGTGCTGATATTAGCTGCTGCGCTGAACAAGACTGATGCGCTGGACTTCGCCGGGCTGCGGCAGATCGGCGGAAAGACGAAGGCTCCGCCGTTGGTCACAGGCGGCGTATACCGCTGGATGCGCCATCCGCTGTATACCGGCAGCATGTTGTTCTTGTGGTTAATTCCCGAGGTGTCGGTGAATTTCTTCGCCCTAAACCTGGCCTTCACATTGTATTTCGTCGCTGGAGCTATGTTCGAAGAGCGAAAACTGGTGCGATATTTTGGAAAGGCGTACAAGGATTACAAGGCTCACACGCCGATGTTTATTCCCTTTCCCCGTTGAATAGGCTCCAGCCGCGGCGCGTTATTAAAAACGTGAACTCGCGGAGACACGGGAGAAACTTGGTTTCCGTGCCTCCGCGCCTCCGGGGTTTGGATTTACTTCTAACCCTCTTCTGATCTTCCTCCGATAGCATTCGAATCCATTTGGCGTTTACTTATTAGAAGAACAGCTTGACATTTAGAATTCTGATCATATAATAGAACGTCTGTTCTAAATAGGAGACTGTCATGGAAGTCGGAGAACTTTATTACATCGCAGATAGCCGCCTAGACTTGGAAGAACGCGTACTGTGGGCGGCGGAACGCTACCAAAAGAAGTTTGGGCAGCAACCCACGCTGGTGATGCTGCATCCCAGCCTGTTAAAGGTCGGGCAGAAGCGACTTGGCAAGTTGCGCTTAGAGGCCAAGAAGAGTGTGCTGCCGAATTATCTGTGGGTCGGGGTTCCTGCAGATGCCAGCACTAAGCCCTTGGCGCGCTAAGAGACTGCTTGTGCACTGAGGCTGGCCACGAAGGTTTCCATCGCCAGATCCGAATCAATTTTCCCCGTTTTGATTTGCTCATCCAGATCCAATAGTCGCTGGTAGATCGCTTCCAGCGTGTCCATCGTAAATCGACGCGCTTGCGCGGCCAATTTTTCGGCGCGGTAGGGATGGATGCCCAACTCCTTGGAAATGTCGACGTCGCCGCGACCTGTTTCCACCAATTCGCGCGCGAGGATGAGCAATCGAAAGTGTCCCACCAGGCTGAAGAACAACATGATTTGATCACGTTCCTGCAGCAGCGCTTCAAGCATTTCCATTGCGCGAGCGCTGTGGCCGCCGATCAACGAGTCCACCAGTGCAAAGAAATCTCCCTGTTCGCCACTGGGCAGACTGATCAGGGCGACATCCGAAGCCTCAATTGGCCGCTTGTAGTCCGCGTAAGCCAGCAGCTTCTCGATTTCATGCGTCGCGGCTTCCTTGTCGGTGCCTACCAGTTGCGCTAACGCGGCCGCGGCCAGGGGTTGCAATTCGCCGCCAAGTTCCCTGGCTTTGTCGCCGATCCAGGCGGCCATCTGCGCGCCCTTGGGCAAAAAGAATTCGCGCACATAGGCGCGCTCTCCGGCATTGGCTGCCCATTTGGGCAGCCAATGTTTCTCCCACTTTTTCAGTTCGTCCTTGGTTTGACCGTGAATTTCCAGCAGCACCAACCCTGTGCTTGAAGGAATCTGGCCCAAGAATTCCAGGAAGCGCTGCTTATCGGAATCACTTGAAAATGCCTTAGCGGCATTTTTCACGGTGACCAAACGTCGCTCGGCCAGGAACGGTGCAGCCTGCGCAGCGTTGCGAAGTTCATCGAAGGAAATCGATGGGCCTTGAAAATAGGCGGCGTTCATTACCGCTGCGCTTGCGTCGCCGAGCTTGCCGCGCAGCCCGGCTACCACCTCCTGCATGGCGGATTCGTCGTCGCCATGGAAGAGATAAACGATTGGGCTTTCCGCCATTATGACGAGCGCGTTTCCACGCGATGCATGACTAGATTCCCGCGGCGACTCTGGCGGATCTCGAAGATCTCCAGGTTGCCGGGTTCACCGGTAGTAGTGACCTTCTCCTGCAGGCGCAAGCCCAGCGGTTTGGTCGCCACCAGCGCCAAGGTGCTGAGCAAAATGGCCAGCGGGAGCCGTTCCAGCAGTGCGGAACGGCGCCGGGCGCCCGACATCGCTATGGCGCCGAACAGGCCGGCTGCGGTACCCGACACGACGGTATTGGTTCCGCAATTGGGATGCACCGCCAGCTCGCGTTCACCGGCGCGCAGCCGGCGCAGCGCTTCCTCCACCGCGGTGCGCGCCTCCTCAAGCGTTAGATTGCCGAATAGCCAGAAGCCGCGCGCGTCGGAGTGGCCGGCAATGGAGCGCCTCGGATTCTTTTCGGTGAGCACGTGGATGGTGGCGTGCTCCAAGCCGTGGTTGCGGCGTACGCGCAAAAGGCCTGGTGACTGCAAAATTGAGTTCACGCGCTGGCTCTGGCCCGCGTGGTCTTCGGCTTGGCGCCGGTCAGCTGCACATAGGTCAATGTCCAGGCCGATTGGATATAGGCGCGGATGATCCCGTTGATCACGATGAGGAAGGGCAGCGCGATGAGGAACAAAATGACGCTAACCAGTAATCCGCTGCGGGAAGCATTCGGGTCGTCCGACAGAAACCCGAGGAAGGCTGGCGCAGCGATGGCAATGAGCGGCAGGCTGACGATGATACCCACCAGGATGCCGCCTACGAACAGGATCAGACCCATGCCAATCAGATTGCCCATGTTGTTTCGAAATACTTCCCAGCCACGGGATAAAGCTTCCCCGACGGTCAACCCATCTTTAATCAGCGCAATGGTTGCTATCTCTGCGTAGACAAAATAAAGCAGGAAGAAAGGGATCAGCAGGCAGATGATGGGGATCAGGCAGATCAATCCAATACCCAGCGTGGCTACGCCAATGGCGGCGAAGATAAGTGCCAGAACGATAAATATCGCAAAGGGTATCAGGAATAACAGGATGCTCAAACCGACCGCCTTGCCCAGCAGCGGCCAGCTTTCACCCGCCAGTGAGCGGAAACCGATGGCCTGGCCGGCTTCAGCGTTGACAGTTCCCTTGATAAGGCCCACTTTGCCGTAGATGCCGATGACCCAAAAGAGGATTCCGATCAGGATAAGGATACAGACGATGGCGATGATCCAGCCAATGTTGCGTTCATTGAAGAATTGGGAGAAGGCGCGCTCCCAGTTGGCAAAGAAGCGGGCGAACTCCGGCGGCAGGTTACGGGTATCCTCCTGGCCGACGGAATAGTTGAAGTTCCCGCCGCCGAAGTTGAAGTTGCCGCTGCAGGACGCCAGGATGCCGAAGAGCCACAGCGCCTTGTGCTTCCAAATGATCTCCCAAGAGCGGGTGAGAACTTTGCCGAAGTCCATGTTGCCTCCTAATAAATTATTCCCATTCGATTGTCGCCGGCGGCTTGCTGCTTACATCATACACGACGCGGTTGACGCCAGCTACTTCGTTGACGATGCGCGCTGAAACTTTGGCCAGAAGGTCAGCGGGCAGCCGCGCCCAGTCGGCGGTCATGAAGTCCTGGCTGGTGACGGCACGCAGGGCCACCGTTTCCTGGTAGGTGCGCTGGTCGCCCATTACGCCCACAGAGCGTACGGGCAGCAGCACGGCGAAGGCCTGTGCCAGAGGTGCGTTTTCGCCGCCCAGCAGGCCGGCGGCCTCCAGCTCGCCGGTGAAGACGGCGTCCGCGGCGCGCAGTCGGGCTAGCCGCTCCTCGGTGACTTCACCCAGGCAGCGGACTGCCAAGCCGGGCCCCGGGAACGGTTGCCGCCAGACCAGGGAGGCAGGCAAACCCAGGCTGAGGCCCACCTGGCGCACTTCATCTTTGAATAGATAGCGCAGCGGCTCAACCAGTTCAAAATCCATTTGCGCCGGCAAGCCGCCCACATTGTGGTGGGTCTTGATGCGTTGCGCGTGCTCGCGCTCGGCAGCGCGGGATTCGATCACGTCTGGGTAGATCGTGCCCTGCAATAAGAAACTCGGATTGCCTAACGCCTGGGCTTGCTTCTCGAAGACGCGGATGAAGCGCTCGCCGACCACGCGGCGCTTTTCTTCGGGGTCGATGACGCCTTCGAGCGCGCCGAGAAATTCCGCGGAGGCATCTACGACCACAAGCTCACTTTCAAGGCTGGCACGCAGTGCTGCGGTTACTTGCCCGCGTTCGCCCTGGCGAAGCAAGCCGGTATCCACGAAGACAGCGACCAGTTGGTCACCGATGGCGCGGTTGACCAGGGCTGCGGCCACGCTGGAATCCACGCCGCCGCTGATGGCAGCCAGCACCTGTTCACCGCCAACTTGCTCGCGGACGCGCTCAATAGAGTGGTCGACGATGTTCTGCGCGGTCCAATCTTGCTTCGCGCCGCAGATATCGACCGCGAAGCGGCGAAGGATCTCGGCGCCGCCCGGGGTGTGCTGAACTTCGGGGTGGAACTGGATGCCAAAGCGTTTCCTGGCGAGATCGGCCATGGCGGCCATGGGCGCGTTTTCGCTGCTGGCGATAGCCATAAAACCCTTGGGCAATTGTTCGATGCGATCACCATGCGACATCCACACTTGCTGATCGCCGTTCAATATGGGATTGGCAATCGAACTGTGAATGCTGGCGGCCCCATATTCGCGGCGAGTGGATGCGGCAACCTCGCCGCCCAACGCGTGGGTGAGCGCCTGCATTCCGTAACAGATGCCGAGGATTGGCTTGCCGCTGGTCAATACATATTGGGGCAGTTGAGGGGCGCCCGCTTCGTACACGGAGGCCGGGCCACCGGAGAGCACAAATCCCTCTGGTGAATCCGCTAAGACCTGTTCTTTGGCTGTGTTCCAGGGAAACAGTTCGCAATAGACCCCCGACTCGCGCAGACGGCGGGCGATCAGTTGCGAGGTCTGCGAGCCGAAGTCCAGGATGGCGATCATTCTTTGAACTCGATGCTATTGCCTTCCATGCGCGTGATGGCGACCAATGACACAACGGGGACTCCCAGTGGCTGCAACGCGTCGCGCCCTTTTTCGAAAATCTTCTCGACCAGCGCGCCGATGCCCACGATGCGGGCGCCGGCGGTTTGCGCCAGTCGCGCCAGGCCCAGGATGGTGGCGCCGCTGGCGAGGAAGTCATCGATGATCAGCACTTTCTCCTTAGCAGTCAGATATTCTGGTGAAACGATCAATTCAACAGTGCGTCCTTTGGTGTGGGAGGGAGCCAAAGTCAGGAAGACCTGGTCGGGCATGGTAATCGGCTTGGTTTTGCGCGCATAGACAACGGGGATGCCGAGATGTAATGCCGTGCTCACCGCGGGAGCGATGCCGGAGATCTCAGCGGTGAGCACTTTTGTGGCGCCAAGGCCCTTGAACTGATTGGCAAATTCTTTGCCGCAGGCATCCATGAGAGCGGCATCCACTTGATGATTAATGAAGCCATCTACCTTGAGGATGCCACCGCCCAGGTTCTGGCCATCCCGCAAAATGCGATCTTTCAATAATTGCATTTTTTAGCCTGGTTTTCGATCTTGGGTCTCCGGTATTTTATGGATTGTACAATGGGCCAGGCGCAACACCAAGATACAATTAACTTAGGTGAACGGCGACCGGTGATTAGTAATAGTAATTGATGAACGCAATAGAAATCGGTTATTGGTTATTCGTTCCTGCCCCTTTATGATGATCCCAAATCTGGTACTGGCCTCTAATTCGCCAAGGCGTAAGACCTTGTTAGCTCTTGGAGGGAACGATTATCGAGTCGTCGCCGCCGATGTGGACGAGACTCCACGAAATGGGGAGAATCCAAAAGATTATGTAAAGCGGCTGGCGCTGGAAAAAGCGCAGGCGGCGGCTGCTGCCGTTGGCCAACAGGATGCATTGATCGTAGCTGCGGATACCACGGTAGCTTATCAGGGTCGCATCAAGGGGAAACCCGCGGAGGCTGCCGAGGCGGCACAAATGCTGAAAACTCTGCGAGGTGTTGTGCACCAAGTATACACAGCAATTGCTCTGCTGCGGATTCCCGGTAATGAATTGCTCACCGATTTTGCCGAGACCGAGGTGCCCATGCGTGATTACACGGACGCCGAGATCGAGGCCTACGTGGCCGGCGGAGATCCTCTAGACAAAGCGGGCGCCTATGCGATACAACATGCCGGTTTCCACCCCGTTGCATCTATGCAAGGTTGCTACGCCAACGTCGTCGGTTTGCCTCTCTGTCACCTGCAGCGAACTTTGCTGAAGTGGGCTCTTTCTTTTGATCGAGATTTATCTCCCGCCTGTCAACTTCACCTCGCTTATGATTGCCCCGTGACGGCAACGATACTTGCCTGGCAGCTATGAGACGGTCGATTCATTTCCTTATTCTCGTCGCTTTTCTTTTGGCCGCCTGCGGACCCGGCGGATTGGGCGGCGAGTTACCTACGCCGCAAATCAGCGTGAATGCTGCTCCGGACGTCGAAGGCACCGTTAACGCCTATCTGACAGCCTGGAATTCGGGCGATTATGCGTCGATGTACGGCATGCTGAATACCAGCAGCCGGCAAGCGATCTCGGCGCAGGAATTCCAGGATAAATACGCGATGGTAGCAACACAAGCTAACTTGTTCCGCGTCGATTATGAAATCCTATCTACTCTTATCAATCCCGGATCTGCACAGGTTAGTTATCGCGTCACCCTGAATTCAGCGGTCATCGGTCCGATTACGCGGGACACGAACATGGACCTGGTGCTTGAAGGTGGGCTCTGGCGCGTGGTCTGGGATGATCGCATCATCCTCCCTGAGTTGGCGGGTGGCAACGTGTTGAGCCTGGAGCGATTCGTCCCCACTCGCGGCATCATCTATGATCATAATGGCGAACCCTTGGCTGCAAACACTCAGGCTGTGGCAATCGGTGTGATTCCATCACTGATCTGTGATGGCGATGGTCCCTACGTTATCAGTGAGTTGGCGCGTGTGAGCCAGCGGCCCGCCGCAGAACTCAATGCGCTTATTTTTCCTGAAGACGACGAACCTCCATATTACATTCCCATCATCGAGGTATCCGCAGAGGAATTCGAGGCGCGTGCAGGGAATTGGGACCAGTGCTCAGGTATTTATTACAACCCTTATGATACGCGCCTGTATTTCGGAAGCGCCGGGCCGCAAGCTATCGGCTATTACGGTCCTATTCCGGCTGAGCAAGTACCGGATTACATCCCTCTAGGCTACCAGAGCGACGACAAGATCGGGCGCATGGGCCTGGAGGCCTGGGGCGAGGAATACCTAGCGGGCAAACGCGGCGGCGTGTTGCGGGTGCTAAATCCCGCAGGCGAGATTGTCACCACGCTGGCCCAGGCCGATGCCCAGCCGGCAGCTTCCATTAACACCACCATCGACGGAAGCCTGCAGATACGCGCCCAACAGGCGCTTGAAGGATTCGACGGATCCATCGTGGTGCTGGAACGTGATACCGGGCGGATCTTGGCCATGGTTTCTTCCCCGGGCTTTAATCAAAACTGGGCTGATCCGAACAACGACAACAGTTTTTGGAATACGTATTTCCCGGACGACGCAGGACTTTTCTTCAACCGGGCTACGCAAGGCCAATTCCCCCCTGGCTCAATCTTCAAACCGATTACATTTTCGGCAGCCGTGGAGAATGACATCTACGAACCGGAATCCACCATCGATTGCACCAATCAATGGTATGGCTTGGCGGACATCGTGCTGGATAATTGGACCGTGGAGAAAGAGCTCCCGCCGGACGGCACGCTGACGCTGGTGCAGGGGATCATGCGGTCATGCAATATCTGGTTCTATCAGATTGGCTTGGACCTTTACAACGCCGGTCTCACAGACGCAGTTACCGAGATGGCGCGCGGCTTTGGCCTGGGTACCCGGACCGGAATCCAGGAGCTGGCTGAAGAAGCCGGCACCCTGGAGGCGCCGAATGTCGACAACGGTGAAGTTGGTCGCAGTCAGGCAGTGCAGCAAGCCTTTGGGCAGGGATCTACTTTGATCACTCCGCTACAAGCCGCGGTCTACGTGGCTGCCATCGGCAATGGCGGCACGCTGTATAAACCGCAACTCGTGGAAAGTGTCGTGGATGCCAATGGAACCGCGTTGCTTCAATTTGAACCGCAAGTTAACGGCACGTTACCCATCAGTGAAACGACATTAGCAGCTCTGCGTGAGGGCATGCGCCTTGTGGTCACCAATCCACGTGGCACTGCTTACCGGCGCTTCACTGGCTTCAACATTCCAGTGTATGGGAAGACAGGAACTGCTACTGCCGGTGAAGGCGTGGATCCCCATGCCTGGTTCATCGGCTACACAGACGCGGGGCGAGAAGATCTGCCCGACATTGCCATCGCGGTGTTGGTTGAAAATATTGGCGACGGCTCTGAGTTCGCCGCGCCCATTTTCCGCCGGGTTGCCAGCTATTATTTCTTCAACAGCCCCGGACCGTTGTATCCGTGGGAAAGGGAATTCGGGGTTGTCGATCCCATCTATTTCGATGAGGAATTGCAGGCGGCCGCCACGGCCACGGCTGAAGCCGGCGGCGAAGGTGGCAGCCAGGCCGTTACCCCAGTTCCCTAGTCAGAAGATCCTAAACGATTAATCACAAAAGGATGCCCTACGCCGCGGCACTGCGCGAAAGCGAAGGAACCGAATGGGCCAGCAGAGCACTAAGAATTTGGCTAATTTATACTTTGTGATCTTTCTTTCTCTGTGGTTCGTGTTCACATGATTTCAATGTCTAGTGGCAGGGGATTGGTAATCCGTTCGCAATCGGGCTTTTACGAGGTTGAGGTCGACGGCCGTGTTGTATCTGCGCGCTTGCGCGGGCGCTTGAAACAGGGCAGGCCAATGGGCGACATCGTCGCGGTGGGCGATTGGGTGGAAGTTGCCGGGAGCGAAGCTGCAGAGGCGATGATCGAATCCGTGGAGCCGCGGCAACGCGCTCTGATTCGCCGTGACCCCCGGCCGCAGGGTCTCTATGAGCAGGTGCTCGTCGCCAATCTCGACCAGGCCATGTTCATCTTCGCCTGCGCGGACCCGGCGCCCAAGCTCCGCATGCTTGACCGTTTTCTGGTGATTGCCGAGGCGCAAAACATCCCCGCCGTGGTTGTGGTGAGCAAAGTGGACCTTCTGGAGCGGGCCCTAGTGCGTGAGCTGTTCGACCATTATGCGAAGCTCGGGTACGTGGTGCTCTATACCTCGATTAAGACGGGAGAAGGAATACAGGCATTTCGCTCGGCCATGCAAGACAAATTAACCGTCCTTGCCGGACCTTCCGGGGTTGGCAAATCGAGCCTGCTCAATGCCGTGCACCCTGGGTTGGGGCTGAGAGTGAGCGAAGTACGGCAGGGGACACGAAAAGGGAGGCATACGACGGTCGAGCGGATCCTGTTCAAGCTGGACTTCGGTGGATATGTGGCTGATACGCCTGGGCTAAAAGCGCTGGCTCTATGGGATGTCCAGCCCGAAGAATTGGACGGTTATTTCCCTGAGATGCGCGGCCTGGTTTCCAAGTGCAAGTACAGCGATTGCGCTCATTTGGAGGAACCTGGTTGTGCGGTCCGTGCGGCGGTGGAAGAGGGCCGCATCCATCACGCTCGTTACGAATCCTACAAACTATTGCGCATGGGGGAAAAAGATTAATTGATAATTCCGCAATTGCACTGCGGCCCGGGGGGTCACATTCGTTTCGCTTAGTGCCAGTTTAGGCTTGTGTCCGAGCGGTCGGCGGTTTTAGTCATGGCTCAACCCAAGAGAATGCCCGCCGACCGAACTCATCTTCCTATTGACGGGGGTTAAACCGGTGATTAGAATCCATATCCAATCTTTGCACCCGATTTCACGATTGCATTGAACCATTTGGCAAGCGGTTTAGTATTAATAAGTCAGAGATTGCAGGTGCTCGCTGGCGTGGAAACCAACTTGGACACCAAACAGCTCGTCCTCAGTTTGCAGGGGGGCAGTCCTGATGCGTTGGGTAGCTTGTTTGACCGTTTCAATCGTTTGGTTTATCGCACTGCGCTGGGAATCCTGGGGGACACGGAAAACGCCTCAGACCTGCTCCAGGAAGTCTTTCTCCGTCTTTACCGCTTTGCGAAGCATATAGACCCCGACCGTCCATTGGAGCCCTGGCTATACCGGATGACCGTCAACCTGTCCTATACCTGGGTCAAGCGTCGTCGCTGGCTTCAGCCCCTCGAGGATATCGCCGATTGGTTCGCCGGTGATAAGAGGCTCCAGCCTAGCGTGGTGGCTGAAGAACGAGAGACTCTGGACCTGGTGGCGCGGGCTGTCTCCAAGCTTCCCCTGCCTCAGCGATCGGTGATCGTTCTTTTCTATATCAATGAATGCTCTTTGCTAGAAGTATCTGAGATCTTGGAGATCCCTCCTGGCACCGTTAAGTCCCGTTTGCATTATGCTCGCCTAAATCTGAAGGAATATATGGACGTTCACGATAACGCCCAGAAGGAACTGAACCTTGAATACACTTAATCAATATGACGCTGAAGTCCGAGTCCATTCCTTCTTAAAAAGCGAACTGGCTGCTTGGGCGCGGCAAACCGTTCCCTCGATCAAGGTGCGGAGGGAATTAATGCATACAGTGAGAGAGGAAGCTGCTTCCTCGGGCCATCGGGTAATTCGTTTGCCATATGATGGTTTCATCGAAGCCACTTGCCTCGGACCGGTGATCACCTTCAACCATTGCATCGGATTGTTAAATTCCCTGCACGGGCGAGTGCGATTCTAAGGTCAACCTGGTTCTGGTTGGCAATCGGAAGTCTTAGTATGTTTTTTGCTTGTTTTTTCAGACGTAGCGGCTCAGCACGCTCCCTTTCGGAGATTGAAGATGGGCCGAATCTCCGTTCCCTTACAAGGAAAGCCCTTGCCCCAGGGTTCCGCGGTATAATTTTCTGTGCTTATGGGTGAGCGCCAATTTGTTTGGCGTTTAATTTTAAAAAAGAGGAAAAGGAAAGAAACTGGATGGCTGAAGCGCTACTCGATGTCAAAGGACTAGAAACAACCTTCAAGACGCCTGAGGGGGTTGTGCATGCGGTCAACGGAGTTTCGTTCCAACTGAAGGAAGGCGAAACTCTGGCCGTGGTGGGGGAAAGCGGTTGCGGTAAAAGCGTCACCATGTTATCGATTTTAGGTCTCGTTCCCCACCCGCCCGGAGACGTCAACGCCGGGGAAGCTCATTTCGGCGGGCAAGATCTCCTGGATATGAACAATGAAGAGCTGCGCCACATTCGCGGGGCGCTGATCAGCATGATCTTCCAGGATCCGATGACATCGTTGAATCCGGTGCTTACCATCGGCAGGCAATTGGAAGAACCCCTGATGTTGCACCTGGGCATGAAAAAGAAAGAAGCTCGCGCCCGCGCCGCCGAATTACTGAGCATGGTGGGCATCCCCAGCGCCGCTGAGCGCCTGGATGATTATCCCCACCAGTTCTCGGGCGGCATGCGCCAGCGCGTGATGATCGCTATGGCGTTGTCTTGCAACCCGCAGATCCTCATTGCTGACGAACCCACCACGGCGTTGGACGTGACCATTCAGGCGCAAATCACCGAACTGGTCAAACGTCTGCGTGACGAATTAGGGATGGCTGTGATCTGGATTACGCACGACCTGGGTGTGGTGGCTGGCATCGCCCAGCGCGTAATTGTGATGTACGGGGGTTATATTATTGAAGAAGCACCGGTCAAAGAGCTTTACACCCACCCCGAGCATCCTTATACAATCGGCCTGCTTGGCAGTTTGCCTCGCGTGGATGAAAAGGGAAAACATCATCTTGACTCCATTGAAGGGCTGCCCCCGGTCCTCTACGCAAAATCCACCTCCTGCCCGTTTGCCCCGCGCTGTAAGTGGGTACAGGCTAAATGCTGGGCAGAGAACCCTCCCCTGCTAAAAGTGGGTCCGAACCACACGGCGGCTTGCTGGGTAGATACTCATACAGGGAAGTTGCGCCAATGACGCCATCCAAGAACGGCAAAAACGAAATCCTCCTCGACGTCGACGACCTGGTCATGCACTTTCCCATCTATCGCGGCGTGATCCGCCGCCAGGTGGGAGCGGTGCGCGCCGTGGATGGAGTGAGTTTTCAGGTAAAGAAGGGCGAGACCCTGGGCTTGGTGGGCGAATCCGGTTGCGGGAAATCAACCACAGGCCGCACGATTTTGCAGCTCTATAAGCCCACTGCGGGCAGGGTGACCTTCGA
>Ga0209342_10004762_pt1 | contig 14022 bp, 11 predicted proteins | sample RifCSP16_2_FD_184023 | JGI IMG/M metagenome (GOLD analysis project Ga0209342, IMG submission 184023) | Soil microbial communities from Rifle, Colorado - Rifle CSP2_sed 16_2 (SPAdes) (version 2) | ecosystem: Environmental > Terrestrial > Deep subsurface > Rock core/Sediment | place: Rifle... | reverse complement strand
GACCGGGGCCGTGGCCTGGCGCGACCGCAGCTTCGCCCCCCTCAGCATGGTGCAGCTCGGCCGCCAGGTGCTGGTCCTGGACGAGAAGGGCTCGCTCGGGCTCGTGAGCCTCTCGGAAGCGGGCCTCACGGTGCACTCGCGCATGCAGCTGCCGGTGGACAAGGCCTGGACCGCACCGGCGGTGGTCGGCCGCCGCGTCTACGTCCGGACCAACACCGCGCTCTTCGCCCTCGACCTGCCCTGACTCGATTCTCGTGCCCGGCGCGTCCACTGCCAGACGCCGTTCGTGACGCTCGTCGGCAGCCGATGCCCCAGCTGTCGAGCCAGCATGATCAGCTGACCGCGATGGTGGGCTTCGTGCGCCACGAAGTAGCTGAGGAAGTGGACGAGGTCGGTCGGGAAGTTCTGCCAGGTGGCGCGCGGGACCGCGCCACCTCTAGCCGCGCCGAGCTCGATCAGCCTGACGATGCCGGCGCTGCTGCGGGAGAGCGCACGCACCAGCTCCGGGGCGCGAACGCGGCGCCGGTCGACCCTCCCGGGCGTGGGGACGCCGTGCTTCGCGCCCAGGTTCCTGATCCAGCTGCAGCGCGCGTTGTGGAGGTGGGCCGCGATCATGCGCACCGTCTGCCGCGGAGAGCCCGGAACGGCCTTGGCCCACAGCGCCAGCGGCAGGCTCTCGACCAGGTAGGTCGTCGTTCGGTTGTTGGTCCGCCACGCGGCGATCAGTAGCCTGGCGGACTCGACGTCTCCCCGCAGCTTCATCTCCCGGACCCGGCGATAGAGTAGCGCTTCCAGGGCAGTGTCCGAGCGGCAGGCGGACTAGAATCCGCGGCGGGATGGCTCGGGAAGTGCGCCTCGCGCTCGTCGGGTTCGGCAACGTCGGGCGGCGCTTCGCCGAGCAGCTTGGCGGGTCCTACGCGCGAGCACTGCGGGCCGCGGGAGTGCGCGTCCGGGTCACGGGCATCGCGACTGCGCGCCACGGCGGGGCGATCGACTCGCGCGGGGTGGACCTGGAGCGGGCGCTGCGGCTCGCCGCGCGCGGCGGGTCGCTCACGTCGCTTCACCGTGATCGTGCCGTGGGCGACGTGCGGGAGTTCATCGCGCGCGTGCCGGCCGACGTGCTGGTCGAGATCACGACCCTCGACCCTCGCACCGGCCAGCCGGCCACGGCTCACGTGCGGCAGGCGCTCGCGCGCGGCCTGCACGTGGTGACGGCGAACAAGGGTCCCGTGGCGTTCGCGCTCCGGTCCCTTCGCGCGCTCGCGGCGCGACAGGGGCGGCTGTTTCTCCACGAGGGTGCCGTGATGGACGGCACGCCGGTCTTCAACCTCGTGGCGCGCTGCCTTCCCGGCGCCCGCATCGAGGGCTTTCGCGGCACGCTCAACAGCACCACCAACCTCGTCCTCTCGCGCATGGAGCAAGGCCTCTCCCGCGACGCCGCCGTGCGCGATGCGCAGCGGCTGGGAATCGCCGAGGCGGATCCCCGGAACGACCTCGACGGGTGGGACGCGGCGGTGAAGGGCTGCGCGCTCGCCAACGCCCTCATGGGTGCGTCGGTCCGGCCGAGCCAGGTGCGGCGGCGGGGGATCGCGGGAGTGTCCTTGCCAGGCGTGCGTCGGGCGCTCGCCGCCGGCTTCCGAACGCGTCTCGTCGTGCGCGGAGCGCGCTCGCGGGGTCGCGTGCGGGTGAGCGTCGCGCCGGAGCGTATCCCTCTCGGCGACCCGCTCTCGGGCTCGGGCCCCGACGCCGCGCTCGTTCTCGAGACCGACCTGATGGGCGAGATCGGCGTCTTCGAGCGCGGTGCGACCGTGGACCAGACCGCCTACGCATTGCTGTCGGATCTGCTGGAGATCGTGCGCCGCCGGCGCTCGAAGCCCTGATTCCGGCTCAGAAGCGGAAGGCGAGCTGCAGGCTGGCGCTGACGAACGAAGGATCGAGGCGCAGCGGCGGCGGGGCGAGGCCGGCCTCGATCTCGGCCAGGGGAATGCTGCGGATGATCTCGCTCGCGTTCACGATCTCGCCGAGCGTCACGTCGGCGTCGCGCTCGGGTCCCCAGTCGTAGCGCACATCGAGACGGACGCCGACCGCCCGACTGAGGTCGGCTTCCAGGTAGCCACCGAGGTCTAGGCCGAGACCGCTCGCCGCGAGCTCGAAGGAGACGAGATGGTCCTCCGAGAAGGACACCGAGTGGCCGCCCAGCGTGTAGCTCGTCAAGACGAGGCTCTCGGCGTGCCCCGTCGTGCGCAGCCACGTCGGGCCGGCGGAGACGCCGAGGCGCGCCCGGGGACCCAGGTCGAGCCACGCCGACAGGTTCAGTGCGAGAGCCAGCGTCTTGAGGCGGCCCGTGGCCTCGGGCCGGGCCTCGGAGCGTCGGAGCGTGACCTCGACCGGCTCGTTCGAGGGCGGCGGCTGGGAGGTGTAGGTCACGCGCAGGTCGTACTGGCCCGGCTCACCGGACAGCTCGGCGCCTGCGTAGCCCCCGAGGAGCTGAAGCCAGACGTGTGCGCCCAGCGCGCGCTCGACGCCGAGTTGGAGCTCCAGGGCTGCGCTCGCGTCCAGGGGAAGGGTCTGGGTTGCCGCACTCGTGTGCGCGACGAACGCGAAGGGTGGTGCGTAGCGGGAAACATACGTCGTCCGAAGCGACGAGCTGACGACAGACCCACCCGCGAGCACGCGCCACAGTGGCGCCGGCCTCGCACCGCTCGTGCCGTCGTCCGAGCGCGCGGGCGAGCTGGCCGTCGCCAGCAGGATGCCGAGCGCGACCGGCGACGGGCGCATCGCCCCATCTTCCCGCCAAAGAACCTGAAGGCGGTATCCGAGCCCGGTCGGTGCGAGAATCCCGGGCGTATGAGAACCTGGCCCCAGCTGCTCCCGCTCACACTCGTGCTGCCGTCGCTCGCGTTCGGCCAGGCCGACCCGCGCGACCTCACGCCGATCCTGAAAGAGGAGATCCTCGCGCCCGCCGTCGCGCTGCGCGAGCTGCGGGAGCACATCGTGGCCCGCGTCGCCAAGCCGCCCGCGCCGGCCTCGGCCGCGGAGTGGACTGGTCTGTCGAACACGATCCGCCAGCGACTCCTCAAGGACGTGGTCTTTCACGGCTGGCCAAAGGCCTGGATCGAGGCTGCGCCGCGCTTCGAGGAGACGGGCGTCGTCGAAGGCAGCGGCTACCGCATCCGCAAGCTGCGCTACGAGATCGTGCCCGGCTTCTTCTCGGCCGCGCTCCTCTACGAGCCCCAGGGCGCGAGCGGCAAACGTGCGGCGATCCTGAACGTCCACGGCCACGTGGGGCCGCCGGGAAAGGCGGTCGAGTACAAGCAGAAGCGCTGCATCACCTTCGCGCGGAACGGCATCCTCGCGCTGAGCCTGGAGTGGCCGGGGTTCGGCGAGCTCTCCGCCCCCTTCAACTCGCACTGGTACGCCGGGCACCTCGATCTCGTCGGCGCGCACGAGCTCGGCTTCTTCTACCTCGCGATGCGCAAGGGTCTCGACTATCTCCACGAGCATCCCGGTGTGGACCGCGAGCGCATCGGGATGACCGGGCTCTCGGGCGGCGGGTGGCAGACGATCGTGTTGAGCGCGCTCGACGAGCGCGTGCGGGCCTCGGCCCCGGTTGCGGGCTTCAACGGGATGGCCGCCAAGGCCGTCGCCCGCGCGTACGGCGACACGGGCGACCCGGAGCAGTCGGCCGCCGACCTCTTCCAGTCCGTCGACTACCCGCACCTCGCCGCGCTCGTGGCGCCGCGGCCGCTGCTGCTCGCCTACAACGTCGAGGACAACTGCTGCTTCCGGGCCGGGATGGTGAAGCCGGCCGTCGAGCAGCCGGCGCGACGGATCTTCGAGCTGTACGGCAAGGGCGCCGACCTGGTGTGGCACGAGAACCGCGACCCGGGCACCCACAACTACCAGCTCGACAACCGCGAGCAGGCCTATCGCTTCTTCGGCCGGGTGTTCCGCGTGCCCGCGATGCTTACCGACAGCCCGGAAGCCACGTCCGAGCTGCGCGGCTCCGACGAGCTGGTCGTGGGCCTGCCGGCGGACAACCTGACGATCCTGGACCTCGCCCGGCGGCTCGCCGCCGGCTTCGAACGCAAGCCGCTGGCGCCCGAAGCGGGGCGTGCGCGCCTGTCGCAGGTCGTCCGCTACCAGCCGGCCCGCACCGACGCCGCCTGGCTCGTGGCCAGCACGAAGCAACGCGGCGTCGAGACGGCCTCGTACCTGCTGCGGATGAGCGACGGGCTGAGCGCGAGCGCGGTCTGGCTGAAGGCCGTCTCCTCGAAGGACGACGCGTCGGCCACGATCGTGCTGGACGACGCGGGCCGCGGCCAGTCGGGGGCTGACGCCGCCGACCGCCTGAACCGCGGCGAGCAGGTGCTGGCGCTCGACCTCGCGCTCCTGGGCGAGGCCTGGAGCGAGCGCGAGACGCGGCGGCTGCAGCAGAACCTGAACGGCCTCGGAGAGCGGCCGATCGGGATCGAAGCCGCCGAGCTTCTGGCCGCCGCGCGCTGGCTCTCCGCCCGCTCCGCCTCGTCCAGGCCGCGTGTCGAGACCCGGGGCGTCCGCAGCCAGCTCGTGGCCCTCGTGGCCGCGGCCCTCGAGCCGGGCGCCTTCTCCGAGATCGTCGTGCGCGACGGCATGAAGAGCCTCGGCCACGTGCTCGACAAGCCGGTCGAGTACCTGGACGCGCCTGACCTCTTCTGCCTGGATCTCTACAAGGAGTTCGACGTCGAGGCTTTGGTCGCGCTCGCCGCGCCCGCGCGCGTCCGCTAGGACTCGGCCGGCGTGACGATCAGCTCGCGCCTTTCGGTGAGCCGCAGCAGCACCAGGGCCGCCGAGTGGCCGATGGCCTCGTCTCCCAGGAGGCGCTGCAGGTCGTCGACGTCGGCGACGGGCTTCTCGCCGAGCGCGACGATCACGTCGCCCTTCACGACACCCGCGGCGTCGGCGGGAGCGCCCTTCTCGACCGAGAGCACCTTCACGCCGGTGCTCGACGCCAGGCGGTGGTGACGGGCCAGGGCCCGCGGCACGGGCACGGTCTCGGCTCCGATGCCGAGGCGTGCGCGGCGAACGCGGCCGTCGCGGATGAGCGTCGCGGCGACGTGCTCGGCCGTGCCGAGCGGGATGGCGAAGCACACGCCCTGGCCCGGCAGGATGGCGGCCGTGTTGGCGCCGATCGCCGCGCCGCGGTGGTCGACGAGCGGCCCGCCCGAGCTGCCGGGGTTGAGCGCGGCGTCCGTCTGGATCACGTTGTCGACGAGCCGGCCCGAGCCGGTGCACAGCGAGCGGCCGAGCGCGCTCACGATCCCCGCCGTGGCCGTGGCGCGGAAGCCATACGGGCTGCCGAGAGCGACCACGAGCTGGCCCACGCGCAGCGCGCGCGAGTCGCCGCGCTCGGTCGGCACGAGCTCCGGCGCGTCGACGCGCAGCAGCGCGAGAGGGGAGCCGGGGTCGTCGCCCACGAGCGCGGCCGGCCAGGAGCCGCCGTCGGCGAGCGTGACGCGCAGCTCGGACGCGCCGTGGACCACGTGGCGGTTCGTGACCAGGAACCCGTCGGGCGTCAGCACGAAGCCGGAGCCTCCGCCCTCGCCGCGCCGCCTGCGCCCGCCGAAGCGGACGCCGACGTGCACGACGCTCGGCGCCGCGCGCTCGACGGCCGAGACGACCGCGCTCGAGTAGGCGTCCAGGAGCTCCGCGTCTTGCGCGGTCGCCGGCTCGGCGCTCACGCGCCCTCGCGCTCGCCGACCACGACGGTCACGTCGCGGGGCTCGCCCGCCCGCACCAGGCGCAGCTTCAGCTCGCGGCCGACGTGGTCCGCGTCGAGCGAGGGCACGAGCGTCCCGGGATGGGTGAGCACGTCGTCGCCCGCGCGCAGCAGCACGTCGCCGAGCAGGAGGCCGGCGCGCGCGGCCGGGCTCTGCGGCTGCACCGACAGCACCATCAGGCCGGCGCCCTGGCCGGCACTCGTGCGCAGCTCCTGGGGCAGAGCCACGGTCTGCGTGCCGATGCCCAGGTAGCCGCGGCGGATGCGGCCGTCCGCGAGCAGCGCCAACGCCACGCGCCGGACGGCCGCGGCCGGCACGGCGAGGCTCGCCCCGCGCAGCAGGCCCGCGCTGTTCACGCCGAGCGCGGCGCCGTCGGCCGCGAGCAACAGGCCGCCCGAGAAGCCGGGGTGGAGCGGGATGTCGCTCTCGAGGTAGCTCTCGAAGCGGGCTCCCGAGGGCGCGCGCCACTCGGAGGCGACGGCACTCACGATCCCGAGCCGCGCGCGCGCCGAGCGGCCCGGACGGCTCAGGCCGAGCACGATCTCGCCCGGTCTCGGGCTTCCGGCCTCGGCCCAGCGCGGCGGGACGAGGCCCTGGACCTCGACCCGCAGCAGGGCCAGGTCGCTCCCGGGGTCGCGGCCCACGACGCGCGCCGCGACCGTGCGGCCGTCGTGCAGGCCGACGGGCACCTCTTCCTCGGAGTCGACCGCGTGGTGGCTCGCGACGATCACGCCGTCGGCGGACCAGACGACGCCGCTCGAGGCGGTGCGCCGCCGCCCCTCGACGCGCACGAGGCTCGCCGCGGCCCCGTCGACGATCCCGGCCAGCTCTCCCGACAGGCTCTGCAGACTGGTGCTCACGAGCTCCCCTCCTGCCGGCCGTTGGTGGCCGACGTTCTCCCTGACGCTAGCGCTGCCCGCTGCGCCGCACATCGGCCGCTCGGTGAGGTACCCGCTGCCCGTTCGGGCAGGTGCAGCCTGGCCGAAGCGGGAGCTACAGGAGCAGGAGGCCGAGGCGCGCGGCCTGTGCGATGGCTTCGCCCCGCGTGCGCGCCCCGAGCTTGCCCAGGATGGCGTTCACGTGGAACTTGGCGGTGTGCTCGCTGATCCCGAGCCGCTCGCCGAGGCGGCGGTTCGTGAGGCCTTCCGCCAGCAGCTGCAGCACCTCGGTCTCGCGCGCCGTGAGCGGCTCGACGAGTGGGTCCACTGCGGGGAGTGGGCGCACGAGCGCCTCTCCGAACGCGTCGTTTCACGACCAGGAGGCCGAGCACGGCCGCTCGAACCGCGGGCAGCAGCAGCTCGTCGAGCCGCTCGCGCGAGAGCACGCCGCGAGCCCCGCCGCCGAGCGCCTCACGCGCCTGCTCGGCGCTCCAGGGCAGCGCCAGCACGGGCACCCTGGCGGCCGCGCGGCGCAGCGGGTCGAAGCTGCCCGCGACACCGGGATCCCAGGCGACCGCGTCGGCCGTCTCCAGGTCCGACGGCTGCAAGTCGTCCGGTGCGACGTCGCCGGCGACGGTCAAGCCGGAGCGCTCGGCCAGCGCGCGCAGCCCCGCTCGAGCGATCGCGTCCTCGGCCACGAGCAGGAGGCGCGGGGGAGAGTCCACGCATCCACTCTAAGGCCAGCTCGAGGCCGGCGCCCGCCGGCCCGTGCGACCGGGCCGGCGGGGTCCCTCCGTCCTACTCTTCGTCCTTCTCCTTCTGCTTGTCCTTCTGCTTGTCCTTCTGCGTCTGCTCCGCCGGCTTCGTCCCCGGAGGAGGCGAGTCGCCCGGCTGCAGCTTGAGCTTGATCTCGGTCTTCATCCCGCGCCGGACGTCGATCTGCTCGTCGAAGACCAGGAAGCCGCCCTTGTGGACCGCCAGGCGGTGCGGCCCGTCGGCGAGCCACAGGTAGGTGGGGTAGCCGTCGAGGTCGCGCGCCTCGCCCACGTAGCGGCCGTCCACCCAGACGTCCGCTCGGTTGGGCTTGACGTTGAGCTCGACGGCGCCGAAGCCGGCCATCATCGCCGCGTTCATGTCGACACCGCCCGGCGGGTAGAAGCCGGGGTAGTAGGGCCCCCAGCCCCAGTAGGATCCCCACCCCATCCCGTACCACGGGTTGAAGCCGTAGAACCCGCCCCCGTAAACGACCGCACGCCCGCGCCCGCGCGGGTGAGCATCCGCCTCGTGCGACACCCCCAGGGCGAGGAGCGCCAGCGCGACCGCCGCCACGACCGTGCGTCGCGACCGCTTCGAGTCCCGCATGCTGTTGTGACCTCCTTGAGAGACGAGCGCCTTCGTGGCGCTCCCGAAGCCTCTACACAGCAATGTCCGAGCCCAACGCCCCGCTCGCAAGGCCCTCACCCACTCCGTGACGTGTTGTTGCGCCGGGATTACACCGTTGACGCCGTCCACGGGTCTGCATGCATCACGCGAAGCGCGCCCCACCTCGCCGACCCGGTCCGCGAAACGACCGCGACGTGCGCGGACGGCCGCGCGTCCGCTCAGGGTGACGGCGGCGTACGGCCGGGAGGACAGCGCCCCGGCCGGCCGTGACAGAAGTTCACGAGCGCGGGCGCGCTCAGCAGCAGCGCGAGGGGCCTCGATACCGGCGCTGCAGCGAGTCCAGGTAGAAGGCCTCGCGGCTTATGCGCGGTCCAGCATGCGGGCGGGCGAGGTAGGTCTCGTACGCCGCGTCGCCGCTCCACTCGCGCAGCAGCCGCCAGCCGGTGCCGAGCGCTCGACCGATCCGTGCGATCACGACGACCCCTCCGCCCAGCGGGACCGGACGTAGGGCGTCTCGGTGGTCCCGGCCGACCGCTTCCCGGCCAGGATCCGGTACCACTGGCTTGCGGCCTCCGCCAGCAGCAGCAGGATCAGGAGCGCGAAGAAGCCCGTGACGAAGGCGTCGAGCCGGTTGTTGAAGATCACGTGGCGCGTCTCGGCGAGCTTCGCCTCGGGCACGCTCCCGTCGGCGATCCGCTGCTCGAGCACACGCGCCTGCGACAGGAAGCCGATGCGCGGGTCGTCGTGGAAGAGCTTCTGCGAGGCGCCCGTGAGCGTGACCGTGACGAGCCACGCCATCGGAACGAGCGTGATCCACACGTAGCGGGTGCGGCCCATCTTGAGCAGGATCGTGGTGGCCACCACCAGCGCCACCGAGGCCAGGATCTGGTTGGCGATGCCGAACAGCGGCCACAGGCTGTTGATGCCGCCGAGCGGGTCGAGCACCCCCTGGTAGAGGAAGTAGCCCCAGGCGGCCACGATCACGCCGCTGGTGACGAGCGTGCTGGTCCAGGATCCCGTGCGCGCGATCGCGGGGACGTAGCGCCCGGCCAGCTCCTGGACCATGAAGCGCCCCACGCGCGTGCCGGCGTCGAGCACGGTCAGGATGAAGAGCGCCTCGAACATGATCGCGAAGTGGTACCAGATGCCGAGCAGCCGCTCGCCGCCGATCGAGCCGCTGAAGATGTGGGCCATGCCGACGGCCAGCGACGGTGCGCCGCCGGTGCGGTTGAGCAGCGTCTGCTCGCCGACGCTCGCGGCGAGGCGGTCCATCGTCGCGGGATCGAGCGCGAAGCCCCAGCCCGAGATGGTGCGGGCGGCCTCCTCCGCCGTCGCGCCGACGATCCCGGCGGGGCTGTTGATCGCGAAGTAGACGCCGGGCTCGAGCGCGCAGGCCGCGACCATCGCCATCACGCCGACGAACGACTCCATCAGCATCGAGCCGTAGCCGACGAGGCGCGCGTCGCTCTCGCGCGTGAGCAGCTTGGGTGTCGTGCCGGAGGAGATGAGCGCGTGGAAGCCGGAGATGGCGCCGCAGGCGATCGTGATGAAGCAGAAGGGGAAGAGCGCGCCCGCGAAGACCGGGCCGCTGCCGTCGATGAAGCGGGTGAGCGGCGGCATGTGCAGCGTCGGCCGCACCAGCAGGATACCTAGGGCGAGCGCGAGCACGACGCCCACCTTGATGAAGGCCGACAGGTAGTCGCGCGGCGCGAGCAGCAGCCACACGGGCAGCGCCGAGGCGGCGAAGCCGTAGACGATCACGACGAGCGCGAGCGCCGGCCCGGTGAGGGTGAAGACCGGCGCCCAGCTGGGCGAATGCGCGACCCACTGGCCGGCCACCACCGCGAACAGCACGAGCGCGAGCCCGATCGCCGAGGCTTCCATCACGCGCCCGGGCCGCAGGTAGCGCATGTAGACGCCCATCAGCAGCGCGATCGGGATCGTCATGGCGAGCGTGAAGGCGCCCCAGGGCGAGTGCTTGAGCGCGTTCACCACCACGAGCGCCACCACCGCGAGCAGGATGATCATGATCGCGAGCACCGACACCATCGTCAGCATCCCCGCGCGCCGGCCGACCTCGTCGCGCGCGATCTGGCCGAGCGAGCGCCCGTCGCGGCGCAGCGAGAAGAACAGGATCACGAAGTCCTGCACGCAGCCGCCGAGCACCGCCCCCGCCACGAGCCAGAGCGTCCCCGGCAGGTAGCCGAACTGGGCGGCGAGCGTCGGGCCCACGAGCGGGCCGGGGCCGGCGATCGCCGCGAAGTGGTGGCCCAGCACGACCCACTTGTTGGTGGGGACGAAGTCGCGGCCGTCGTCCAGCCGTTCGGCCGGTGTCGCCCGCGTGCCGTCGAGGGCGAGCACGCGTGCGGCGATGAAGGCGGAGTAGAAGCGGTAGGCGACCAGGTATGTGCCGCCGGCCGCGAGCACGAAGAAGAGCCCGTTCACCGGCTCGCCGCGCGACAGCGCGATGGCGCCGAGGGCACCCGCGCCCACGAGCGCCACCACGAGCCAGGCGAGCTTCGAGAACAGACGCTTCATCGGGGTGTGGGTCCTCCCGGTTTGGAGTGCGCGCGAGTATAAACCGGGCGTCAGGCCCGACCCAGGCCCACAGCCGTCAACGGGCGGTCTGGGGGGTGCCAGGCACCCCCCAGACCCGGAACGCCGGCCGTTCGCAGCCCCGCTCCATGGTCATTGGAGAGCCGTCTGTCGAGCAGCGGGCTACTGGATCACGATCCGCCCGGCTTGTACCGTGCCGTCCGTCTGCTTCCAGCCCTCGACCGACGCGGCCTGGCCCACCTTGATGTCGCACGCGAGCATATCGCTCCCGTCGGTGCGCCGGACCTTGGTGTCGGGCTTCGTGTGCACGCGGGTGCCCTTCACCACGATCGTCGGATAGTAGGTCGGCGTGGGATTGGGCAGGAAGCCGGCGCTCACGTACTCGACCCTGCCCGAGAAGCTGACCCACTTCTGCGCACCCGAGGTGAGGCCCTGGATCTGCTCGGCCACCACGACGCCGTCACCGCGCAGCTCGCCCCAGACCTTGACCGGCTCGCCCGTCTCGAGGTCGGAGAGCCGGATCCGCCGCGCGCCGCGCAAGACCAGCTTGATCTGGCTCGCGTCCACGCTGCGCCCGGCCACGACGAGCTGGGTGCCCGCCGCCTGGTCCAGGCTTCCCGAAAAGAACGTCTCGGCGCTCGGAGTGCACTTCGGAGCGGTCGTGAGCTGCGCGCCGCCACCGCTGACCCGGATCTCGACCGAGGTCACCTGGCCGTTCACGAGCCCACTCACGGAGACCTGGGCACTCACTCCCGGGCCCTCGATCCGCAGCGTCACCGACCCGGGCGGGAGCATCGAGAGCACGAAACGTCCCTCCAAGTCGAGCTCGCTCGACAGCGAGGTACCCGCCGCGCTCACCACCCAGCCGCTCCCGCCGGACTGCGCGCTCACGCCGGGAGCCGCGGAAGACAGGCCGCTCAGACCCGGCGCGAGAACCGCGCCGTGGAGCACGGACGAGCCTGCCACCACCACCGGCTCGTCTGGAGCCTCTGGAGCCGTCACGGCGGACGAGCTGCCACAGCCCGATGTCATCACGCTGGCCAGCCCGGCCAGCAGCACACACAGCACGAGATTCACGCGACGCATGACATGGCCTCCTAACGGCCCTCGGCTCCCCTCCGGTCGCCGCGGGCCCTTGCCTCTTGGGCTCCTGGCGGCTCGGCTGGCCCCCTGGAAGGGGCCCCGTGGCTCTGCGCCCCCGGGTTGCCCACGGGTTTGCTCTGAGCAGGAGGTCTCCCGGGCTCGTCGCCCGGTTGACCACACGCTAAGCCCCCGAAGCAGCGCAGGCGGTGAGGTCGCTCACCTGTGGGCGCGCGTGTGCGCCCAGCCACGCGCTTCGTGAACGGAAGCTGGATAGCGGCCTCGGGGCGCGGAGTGCGGTGTTTCGATCGCGTGTGAAGCGGATCACAGGACCGCTTCGTTTCCACCCGTCGCGTGCAATGTGAGCGCGAGCCGGCAACGGCGAGCGCTCGACGCGCGACGCAAGCCCCGTTAGACTTCGCAGCGGTGCTGAAGGTCCTGGTCGTCGGCCCGGACAGCCTGTCCGGAGAGCTCGCCCCCACCGTCCTCGGACGACCGGACATCGACCGCGTCCACGTCCTGTCGGCGGCCGAGGCGCTGGAGGCCGCCGACCGCGTGCGTCCGCACATGGTGGTCGTCGACCTGCCGCCACCCGAGGCGCGCACCCTGGCGGAGCAGCTCCGCGAGAACGAGAGCACGCGACCGACGGCGATCGTCGTCCTCTCGCGCACGCCACGGCCCGACGCCGAGACCGAGCTCCGCAACGCCGGCGTCAACGTCGTGATCCCGGTCCCGGTCGACCCGTTCCTGTGGGACCGCAGGCTCGAGGAGCTGCTGAGCGTGCCTGCGCGGCGCGGGCACCGCATCCCGGTGCGGCTGCGCGACTGGTCGCGCTTCGTGAGCGACGCCGACGAGGCCGACGGCGCCGTCGTCAACATAGGCGCCCGCGGCGTGCTGCTCGAGACGGCGCTCCAGCTCGAGCTCGGGACGAAGGTGGGGCTGAGCTTCAGCCTGCCCGGTGACCCGGCCCCGGTGGCCGTGGTCGGCCAGGTGGTGCGCCTCGCCGGCGAGGAAGAGGGGCTCGCCCGGGTGGGGGTCGAGTTCCTCGTCTACCGGGGCGACGCCCGCGAGCGGATCGCGGCCTTCGTGGACGCGGAACCGAAGCCCGAACGGCCGGGGGCGCCCACGCTCGCGCTGACGGTGCGCCCCTTCGGCGAGACGCGCGAGTGGGAAGAAGAGCTGCGGGCGAGCGAGATCAGGAAGGCGCTGATCCTCGACTCGGCGCTCGACTGCATCCTGACCGCCGACCACGAGGGGCGCATCATCGAGTTCAACGCGGCGTCGCGGCGGCTGTTCGGCTACAGCCGCTCGGAGGTGCTCGGGCGCGAGGTGGCCGACACGATCGTGCCGCCCGCCCTGCGCGACGACATGCGGCGGCGCCTGCGCGAGTTCGTCGTGACCGGCGACAGCGCGGACCTCGGGCGCCGCCGGGAGGCGACCGCGATGCGCTCGGACGGCTCGCTGATCCCGGTCGAGGTAGTGGTGGTGCCCGCCTACGTCAAGGGCCGCGTGATCCTGTCCGCCTACATCCGCGACCTGTCCGAGAGGCGGCGCAGCGAGCGGCTGTCCGTCGCCCGCCAGCGCGCGACGCAGGCGCTCACCGCCTCGCTGTCGCTGGTGGAGGCCTCGCCCGCCGTGCTCGACGCGCTCGTGCACGGCCTGCAGTGCACCGACGCGCGGCTGTGGGTGCTCGAGGGCGACCCGAAAGCCCTGGTGCTCGCCGGCACCTCATCGGGCGCCCCGCATTCGTTCGCGCCCGGCACCTCGGCCGACGCGCTGGCGCGTCACTGCCTGGAGGAGGGTGTCGCCGTGTGGGAGGGGCCGCCCGCATCGGGCACGGGCGTCGAGCTCGCGGTGCCGGTGCGCGCGGGGGGCTCGGTGCTCGGGGTGATCGAGGTGCGCTGCGAGCGGGCGCGCGAGCGCGAGCTCGACTGGGTCACCGCACTCGCCGACGTCGCGAGCCTGCTCGCTCTCTTCCTGAAGCGGCAGCACGCCGAGGCCGACCTGCAGCGCTTCGCGCGCTACGACAGCCTGACGGGGTTGCCGAACCGCTCGTTCTTCCTCGACACGCTCGAGCGCACGCTCTCGCGCGCCGGGCGCCAGCGCACCCGCAGCGCACTGGTATTCCTCGATCTCGACGGCTTCAAGGCCGTCAACGACAGCCTGGGCCACGCCGCCGGCGACATCGTGCTGCAGACGATGGCCGAGCGGCTGCGGGCCGGCACCCGCAGCTCCGACCTGGTGGCCCGCATCGGCGGCGACGAGTTCACGGTACTGGTGCAGAACCTGGCGCGCGCCGACGACGCGGCGCTCGTCGCGCGCGGGCTGCTCGACCGCCTGGCGCGGCCCTGCCGCGCCGACAACCA
>Ga0209342_10004760_pt1 | contig 14024 bp, 14 predicted proteins | sample RifCSP16_2_FD_184023 | JGI IMG/M metagenome (GOLD analysis project Ga0209342, IMG submission 184023) | Soil microbial communities from Rifle, Colorado - Rifle CSP2_sed 16_2 (SPAdes) (version 2) | ecosystem: Environmental > Terrestrial > Deep subsurface > Rock core/Sediment | place: Rifle... | reverse complement strand
ACGGGCTCTACCGCAACCTCCCGTGCATCGCGTCCCTGGAGGAATCCCCGCCGAGCTAACCTTGTGGGCGTCTCCCCCTGTGATATACTAACTGGGCATTTTTCTTTCCCATTTCGATAGGAGGTCGGAAGGGCGGAGGCCCCGGGAGATGCAGGCGAGAGTGCCGATGAATCAGTTCTATAAGAACCTGGTCCTCTGGATGGTGATCGGCCTGATCGTCATCCTCCTGTTCAATCTCTTCCAGGCCAACGCGCCCGCGAAGGAAGAGATCGTCTTTTCCGACTTCCTGAAGAAGGTCGAGGTCGGCGAGGTGCGGGAGGTCACGATCCGGGGGAACGCGGTCTCCGGGCGCCTCAGCGATGGCTCGGCCTTCCGGACGTACACCGTTGACTACCCGGATTTCGTCAAGGTCCTGAGGGACCGCGGCGTGCGCATCATCGTGAAGCCGCCCGATAACAACCCCTGGTACGCGATGCTGCTCCAGTGGATCCCCATGCTCCTCTTCATCGGCGTCTGGATCTTCTTCATGCGCCAGATGCAGGGGGGCGGTGCCAAGGCCCTCTCCTTCGGCAAGGCCCGCGCGCGCCTCGTCTCGGAGAAGCAGAACAAGGTCACCTTCCAGGATGTGGCGGGGGTGGACGAGGCCAAGGAGGAGCTGAAGGAAATCATCGACTTCCTCAAGGATCCCCAGAAGTTCCAGAAGCTGGGGGGCAAGATCCCCAAGGGCGTCCTCCTGGTCGGGCCTCCCGGCACGGGGAAGACGCTCCTGGCGAAGGCGATCGCGGGCGAGGCGAACGTCCCGTTCTTCTCGATCTCGGGGTCGGACTTCGTCGAGATGTTCGTGGGCGTCGGGGCCTCGCGGGTGCGCGACCTCTTCGAGCAGGGCAAGAAGCACGCCCCGTGCATCATCTTCATGGACGAGATCGACGCGGTCGGGCGGCACCGGGGGGCGGGCCTGGGCGGCGGCCACGACGAGCGCGAGCAGACGCTGAACCAGCTGCTGGTGGAGATGGACGGCTTCGAGACCAACGACGGCGTCATCCTGATCGCCGCGACGAACCGCCCGGATGTGCTCGATCCCGCCCTGCTCCGGCCCGGGCGCTTCGACCGTCAGGTGGTGGTCCCGCGGCCCGACGTCAAGGGGCGCGAAGAAATCCTCAAGGTCCACTCGCGGCGGATTCCGCTGGCGACCGACGTGGAGCTCAAGGTGCTCGCCCGGGGAACGCCCGGATTCTCCGGCGCGGATCTCGCGAATCTCGTCAACGAAGCGGCGCTCCTGGCCGCCCGGCAGAACAAGAAGTCGGTGGAGATGCCGGACTTCGAGAACGCCAAGGACAAGGTCATGATGGGCGTGGAGCGGCGCTCCATGATCATCAGCGAGGACGAGAAGCGGACCATCGCCTACCACGAGGCGGGGCACACCCTCGTCGCCGACTTCCTGCCCGGCACCGATCCCGTGCACAAGGTCACCATCATCCCGCGGGGGCGCGCGCTCGGCCTGACTCAGCAGCTGCCGACCGACGACAAGTACAACTACTCGAAGGACTACCTGGTCAACCGGATCACCATCCTCCTGGGCGGCCGCGCCGCCGAGGAGGTCGTGCTGGGGCAGCAGACCACCGGCGCGGGGGACGATCTGGAGAAGGCCACCGAGATGGCGCGGAGGATGGTGTGCGAGTGGGGGATGTCGGAGAAGCTCGGCCCCCTCACGTTCGGCAAGAACGAGGAGCACATCTTCCTCGGCCGGGAGTTCGCCCGCCACAAGGACTACAGCGAGGACACGGCGATGCTCATCGACGCCGAGATCAGGCGGATCGTCACCGACTGCGCGTCCAAGGCGCGGCAGATCCTCGAGGAGAACCTGGAGCGGCTCCACGCCCTCGCGCACGCGCTGCTGGAGCGCGAGTCTCTCGACGGCGAGGAGATCGCCCGCATCCTCCGCGCGGGCACCTTCGAGGGCGCCCCGGCGCCAGCGCCCGCGTAGCACCGCGGGGGCTTCACTCCCCGCCATTCCTTCCAATTCTTCCCGCCCCGGCTGGCCCTGTCGGTGGTATTTTTGTGAGCGAGGTTTCTATGGTGAAGCGGGCGGTCCTTGGGGGGGTCGAGGTCGGCGACGGGCTCCCGGTGGCGGTGGTCGGCGTTCTCAACGTCAGCCCCGAATCCTTCTACGGGGGCTCGGTTTTCCGCGAGCGCGAGAGGCTCCTGGCTGCCGCCCAGCGCATGGTGGAGGCGGGGGCGGTGCTGCTGGACGTCGGCGGGATGTCCTCCGCGCCCTACCTCGCCACGCGAATCCCGGAGACCGAGGAGGCCGACCGGCTGACCCGGGCGATCGAGGGGCTGGCGCCCAAGCTCGGCGTGCCGATCTCGGCCGACACCTGGCGGGCCGGTCCCGCCCGGCAGGCGCTCGACGCGGGGGCGGCGGTCATCAACGACGTGAGCGGCCTGAGGGCAGACCCCGGCATGGCGCCCCTGGTCGCCCGGAGGGGGGCGGGACTGATCGTGATGGCCAGCGACCGGGGGGCGTCCGTGGATGGCGGCCGGCCCGGCGAGCGCGTCCTGGCGCTGCTCGGCGAGAGTCTTGCTCTGGCGCGCGCGGCCGGGATCGACGAGGAGCGGATCGTGGTGGATCCGGGCATCGGCTTCTTCCGCTCTTCGGGGACGGCGTGGTACGACTGGGACTCGAGCGTGTTGAGTGACCTGGGGGCGCTCGGCACCCTCGGCAGGCCGATCTGCGTCGGCGTCTCGCGGAAGTCGTTCATCGGGGCCCTCCTCGGGCAGGACAACCCCGCCGATCGACTGCCCGGATCGCTGGCGGCCACGGCGGTGGCCGTGTTCAACGGGGCCCATCTCATCCGCACCCACGACGTGGCCGAGACCCGCCAGGCGGTTCGGGTCGCCGAGGCGATCCGCGGGCGAGCATGAAGGGGCTCCGGATCCTGCTCGTCCTCCTGCTGCTCGGCGGCGTGGCGCCCGCCCGCGGGTCGTTGCTGGACGGCCTGCTGCGGCGCTGGCGAATCCCCAGAAAGTCTGAGCGCCACGAAGGCGCGTGAGACCCCCTGTGTCACCCCGGCTCTTCGGCACCGACGGCATCCGCGGCGTGGCGAACCGGGAGCCTCTGGTCCCCGAGACGGCTTACCGCCTCGGGCGTCAGATCGTCGCGACCCTCCTCGAGCACGAGGGCGCGTCGCGGGTCAGGCTCGTGATCGGCCGGGATACGCGCCTGTCGGGTCCCATGCTGGAGGCCGCGCTGGTGGCCGGCGCCCTGTCGGCGGGAGCGGAGTGCTACACCGTGGGCGTGCTGCCGACGCCCGCCGTGGCCTTTCTCACGCGCTACCTCGAGGCTCACGGCGGGATCGTCCTCTCGGCCTCGCACAACCCCTTCGAGGACAACGGCATCAAAATCTTCTCGCCCGACGGCACCAAATTGCCGGACGCGTGGGAAGACGAGATCGAGGCGCGGCTGGGCGCTCCCGACACGGCGCCTCGGCCGCACGGCGGGGGCGTGGGGCGTCTGGTCGTGTATGACCGGGCCGAGGCGGACTATCTGGCCTTCTGCCGGCGGGGCGCCGACCTCCGGCTGGACGGGGTCGCCGTCGCCCTGGACTGCGCCCACGGGGCGACCTATCGACTGGCGCCTCGCCTCTTCCGGGGCCTGGGAGCGCGGGTCGTGGCCCTCGGGGTCAGGCCCGACGGGACGAACATCAACCGGCGCTCCGGCGCCCTCTACCCCGAAACCCTCCGGAAAAAGGTGAGGGCCAGCGGAGCCCGGATCGGCCTGGCCTTCGACGGCGACGGCGACCGCCTCATCACGGTGGATGAGACCGGGGAAGTGAGGGACGGGGATTACCTTCTGGCCATCTGCGCCCGCCATCTGGCGGCGCGCGGCCAGCTGAAGGGCGGCCTGGTCGTCACCACGGTCATGGCCAACCTCGGCCTCGACCGCTCGCTGGGCGAAGCCGGGATCCGGGCGGTGAAGACCCAGGTGGGCGACCGCTACGTGCTGGAAGAGATGCGGCGGGTCGGCGCCAATCTGGGCGGGGAGCAGTCCGGGCACCTGATCTTTTTGGACCGATCCGCGACGGGAGACGGCTTGATCAGCGCGCTGCAGCTTCTGGCGGTGATGCAGGAGACGGGGAGATCGCTCGGCGAGCTGTCCCGGTGCCTGACGAAGTTTCCCCAGGTGCTCCTCAACGTGGAGGTCCTCGAGAAGCCCCCCCTCGAGACGATTGCGGGTCTTGCGGCCCGGCTCAAGCAGGTGGAAGAGGGCCTCGACGGGCGGGGGCGCGTGCTGGTCAGGTACTCGGGGACCGAGCCGCTGGCGCGGGTCATGCTCGAGGGGGAGAACCGGGAGCAGATCGAATCGCTGGCGCGGGAACTGGCCGGGATCATCAAGGGGGCGATCGGGAGCGGCAAGAGCCGATGATGGTAAAAGGCATCGGGGTAGACCTGGTTCAGATCCCCCGCATGCGCCGGGTGGTGGAGCGCTGGCAGGATCGCTTTCTCCGGCGTGTGTTCACCGACGCCGAGATCGCCTACTGCCGGAAGCGGCGAGACCCAGTGCCCCACCTGGCCGCGCGCTTCGCCGCGAAGGAGGCGGCCCTGAAGGCGCTCGGGATCGGCCTCAGGCTGGGAGTCAGCTGGCGCGAGCTGGAGGTGCGGCGGGAACGGGGGCAGGCGCCCTCCCTCGTGCTCTCGGGAAAGAGCCTGGAGATCGTCCAGGCCCTGGGTGCCCGCCGGCTGCTCGTGAGCCTCACCCACGACGGTGATTACGCCTTTGCCCAGTGCGTGCTGGTGGGAGACGACCCCAAGGGAGGAGGTCATCCGACCCATGAGGAGGCTCCTTAGGGGCGTGGCGTTCCTGGCCATCCTCGCCCAGGGGTGCGCCGCGGTCCGCATCGAGCCGGAAGTGCCCCTGCGCCTCCCGGGGCCGCTGGCCTCCCAGAAGGGCCGCCCGGGACTCGTGATCGGCGCCCCTCATGGGAGGTCGGACGCGGGGACCGATCGCATCTGCGTCGAGCTGGCCCGCCGGACCGGCTTCGGACTGGTCGTCGCCACGTACGCCGACCTCGACTCCGGCCGCCGCCGCCTCAACGTCAACCGGCCGACCGAGGGCGTGCAGGGCGCCTCCCCCTCCGACGAAGTGGCGACCGAGCCGGCGCGGCAGGCGTACGAAGCGTACGTCGGCCGGGTGAAGGACGTGGCCCAGGGCCCCCTCTACCTCTACGTGGAGCTCCACGGCAACGGACGGACGGAGAGCGCCGGCCGCATCGAGATCGCCACGGTGGGGGTCAGCCGCGAGGAGGCCTGGCGGCTCCGAACCCTCCTCGAACTGATCCGCGACGCCCACCTCGGAGGCCAACCGGAGGTTCCCCGTCTCGACGTCCTCGTGGAGCCCCTGGACCGGCTCTACTACACGGCGTCCGCGGTCAAGCAGGGGGGGATCCTCAGGCTTCCCCCGCGGGCGATTCACATCGAGCTCCCGCGCGCGGCGCGGACCTCCGCCCGGGAGGCCTACACCGACGTGCTCGCCGACTTCCTGAGCCAGGCCGCCGGCCTGCTCCTGGTCCAGGGGCAGTAGGGCCATGCTCCCGGTCTTCACCGCCGAAGAGATGCGCCGGCTCGACCGGCGCGCCACTGCCGAGCTCGGGATTTCCGGGGCGACGCTCATGGAGGCCGCCGGCGCCGGGGCGGCTGGGGAGATCCGGGCGGCCTTCGGCCCCCTCCGGAAGAAGAAGGTGGTGGTCCTCTGCGGGAAGGGGAACAACGGCGGAGACGGCTTCGTGGTGGCGCGCCACCTCGCGCGCGGAGGGGCCAGCGTCCGGGTCTTTCTCGTTGGGGCGGCCCGGGAGGTCAAAGGGGATGCGGGGGCGAAGCTCTCCGAGCTTCGGCGCGCGCGCGGCGCCCGGCTGACCGAGGTGACCCGGGAGGACGGGTTCGAGGAAGCGGAGCGGGCCCTCGCGAAGTGCGACCTCGTCGTGGACGCCCTCCTCGGCACGGGGCTGGCGGGTCCTGCTGAGGGGCTGGTCGTCCGGGCCATCGGTCTGATCAACGCGGGTGGCCGGGCCGTCGTGGCGCTGGATCTCCCCTCGGGGCTTTCCTCCGACGCGGGCGCTCTCCTCGGCCCCACGGTGGTCGCCCGCCTCACGACGACGTTCGCCGGCCTCAAGCGAGGGCTCTTGCTCTATCCGGGCGCTGCCCTGGCCGGGGAGGTCCGGGTGGTTCCCATCGGGATTCCCCCCGCGGAAGTCTCCCGGGAGGTCTCGGTGTTCCTCCTCGAGCCCTCGGACATCCGCCCCCTCTTCCCGCGGCGTCGGCGCGACGCCCACAAGGGGAGCTTCGGCCACCTGCTGGTCGTCGCGGGCTCGGTCGGGAAGACGGGAGCTGCGGCCATGGCGGGACGGGCGGGGCTCCGGAGCGGCGCCGGCCTCGTGACGATCGCCTGTCCGGCCAGCCAGCAGCCCGTGGTGGCCGCCCTCGGGATGGAGCCGATGACCGAGGCGCTCCCCGAGACGCATTCCCAGTCGCTGGCGCTGAAGGCCAAGGACCGGCTCCTGGACCTGGCCGCCCGGGTCGAGGCCGTCGCGCTTGGCCCCGGGATCTCGCTCGACCAGGAGACCCTGTCCCTCGCCCGGGAACTGGTGGCCGAGGTGCCACGGCCCATGGTGATAGACGCCGACGGTCTCAGTGCCCTGGCCGGCCACCTCGATCTCCTGCGTCGCGCGCCCGCTCCTCGGTGCCTCACGCCTCACCCGGGGGAGATGGCGCGGATGCTCGGGATCACCGCGGCCGAGGTCCAGGCCGACCGGATCGAGACCGTCCGCGCGTTTTGCCGGCGCTACGGGGCCTTCGTGGCGCTGAAGGGGGCGCGCACCGTCATCGGTGACCCGGCGGGAAGGATCTATCTGAACCCGACGGGGAATCCCGGGATGGCCAGCGGAGGGTCCGGGGACGTGCTCACGGGAATGGTCGGAGCCTTCCTGAGCCGGGCGATGGGACCCGCCGAGGCGCTCGAGGCGGCGGTGTATCTCCACGGCCTGGCTGGCGATCTGGTGCGGGACGCCAAGGGCGAAGAAGGGTTGATCGCCGGGGACATCCTGGAGGCCATTCCCGCGGCAATCCTCAAGGTCCAGGCTTGAAGGTCCGGTACGAGAGCAGGAGCGCCGAGGAGACCCGGCGGATCGGCGAAGTACTGGGCGAGCAGCTCAAGCCCGGCGATGTGGTGGCCACCATCGGGGAGCTCGGCACCGGAAAGACCTGTTTCCTCCAGGGGTTGGTGCGGGGGCTCGGCGTCACCGAGACGGCCACGAGCCCCACCTTTGTCCTGATTAACCAGTACCGGGGGCGGTTGCCCGTCTATCACTTGGACGCCTACCGGACCGAGAGCCTCACGGAGCTCCTCGACCTGGGGCTGGAGGAGTTCTTTTACGGTGACGGCGTGACGGTGGTGGAATGGGCCGACAAGCTCCTGCCGCTCTTGCCGCCCCATGCGATCGTCGTCACGATCTCGGGGCTCGGGGGCGAGCCGCGCGAGATTCTGATCGAGGGACTGGCTGAGGACATTGCCCCCCCGTCCTCCCGCTGACGCCTGTCCTGCTGAGGACGTCCGCTTTCGGGACAGCACCTCCGCCACGATTGGCAGCAGTTTCAATGAGTTTGAGCCAGCCCGCGACTGGCAGAAAGCTTGCTCTTCTCTAGTTTTCCTTTCGACCTTGTCTCCGCATTCCCGGTTCGTGCCTTCAATCTGGATAACTTCATCCTGCCGCTCAAACTGCAGTAGCCCCGGCCCGTCCCGTATCGCTTTCTCGGCATTGACCGGCCCCGTCCGGCGTGATACCAGGCTCGTGGACCGGCATGACCTCGATTTCACGAATCCGCGATTGGCCCGCCGAAGAACGACCCAGGGAGCGGCTCTATCTCAAGGGTCCGGACTCACTGGCCGACGCCGAGCTCCTGGCCCTCCAGCTCGGAACGGGGACGCGGGGCCGGACGGCTGTGGACGTCGCCCGGGAGATGCTGGCACAATATGGTTCGCTGTCCGGGCTGGCCGGCCGGGGCGTGGCGGAGCTGATGCGCATCCGCGGGGTGGGCCGCGCGAAGGCGGTCAGGCTGGCAGCGACCTTCGAGCTGACCCGGCGCATCCGGTCCCGCGGCAGTGACGGCAAGGTCACGCTGGGAAGCCCGGAGCTCGTCTTTGCCCATTTCGGGCCCTTGATGGAAGATTTGAAGAAGGAGGTGTTCCGGGTGGTTCTCCTGGACGCCCAGAACGGCTTGCTCAAGGACGTCGTGGTGTCGGAAGGGACCCTCTCGGCGAGCCTCGTCCATCCCCGGGAGGTCTTCAAGCCCGCGATCCTGGAGTCGGCGGCGTCGCTGATCCTCGTGCACAATCACCCGAGCGGGGACCCGACCCCCAGCAAGGAGGATCTCCGCCTGACCCGGCAGCTGGTGGAGTGCGCCCGGCTCCTCGATCTGAAGATTCACGACCACCTCGTGGTGGGGCGGGACCGGTTCGTCAGCCTCGCCCAGCGTGGTGTTCTATAGGAGAGAACGATGAAGATTCAGGGCGTCGGACACGTCGTGCTGAAGGTGCGGGATCTCGACCGGGCGGCCAGGTTTTACCGGGACATCCTGGGGCTGAAGGAGGTCGGCCGCCTGGCCGACCGGATGGTGTTTTTCTCGGCGGGGACAAACCACCACGATCTCGCGGTGTTGAAGGTGGGCCCCGACGCCCCCGCGCCGTCGCGCGAGGCGGTCGGCCTCTACCACGTGGCGTTGAAAATCGGTAACAGCCTCGAGGAGTTACGGGCGGCCCGGGCCCACCTGGAGGCCCACGGGGTGGCAATCCAGGGCACTTCGGACCACACAGTGAGCCAGTCGATCTATCTCGAGGATTTGGACGGAAACGGCCTGGAACTCTTCGTGGATGCCGACCCGGCGATCTGGCGGAAGGATCCGTCGGCGGTGGCGACGGTCAAACCCCTGTCCCTCTAACCCTGCGCCAGCTTCTCCACTTCTTTCTTGCGCATCGCCTGGATTCGACCCAGGAGCCCCTTCATCTTCCGCTCCGAGACGTGGTCGGCCAGGATCAGTTTCTTCGACTTGGTGCCGTTGACGATGTACGCCACCCAGTCATCCAGGTTCGGCGTCCCCCGCCAGGCGATCGTGAGCCCGCTGAGCCGCAAGCGACGCCGTCCCTCGATCTTCGCGAGCGGTTTCCGGCTGTCCTCCATGAGCGATCTCCGTCTTGCGCTGCTTCACGCGTTCACCGCCCGATAAAAAACTCACTCGAAATCAAAAATGCGTTACAACGCGTCAACCTTATTTGCGTCTGAAAAAATTGTCAAGGGCTCGTTTCTCCGCATCCGGCGCGAGTTCGCGCGAGGCGCCCTCGAAGAAGCCTCGCCAGAGCGCGAAATTTTTGCGGTCCCCCTCGCCCGTGGACGACGGGACCGTCGTTTTCAGCGCTTCCCTGCGAGAAAGCGCGTCGGGACGTGCGAATCCAGCCGCCGTGGATGGGTGTGGATAAGTGGATAACTTGTGGGTATCATGCGCCGGGCCCTGCCCTCAGCTCGCCCAGCCGGGCCAGCCCGCGGTGGTCCAGCTCACTGGAGAGCCGATCCAGGATGCGCCGGGCAAGGAGAGGGCCCCGGGTGATGAATCCCGTGAAGTAGCTGCAGGCATCGGCTCCCGCTTCCAGCACCGACAACGCCTTTTCTGGCGCGTCGATCCCCCCGGTGGCGATGAGCTCGAGGCCCTCCCCGAAGCGCCGGCGGATCCGGCGCGCGTTGACGAGCGTCTCGGGGAAAATCTCGGGCCCCGAGAGCCCTCCCGCCCCCTGGGAGAGGCGGGGCTCGGTCACGCGGCGGGTGTTCCCGTAGTTGACGATCCGGATGCCGTGCTCGAGCGCCGCCGGGATGATGGCGTCTTCGTTCGCCTCGCTGAAATCCGGCGACAACTTTACGATCAGGGGCTTCGTGGTTGCCCCGCGGACCGCCTTGAACAGGCCCCCCAGCTCCCCGGGCTTCTGGCTCCACTGGTAGACGAGGGCGGTGTTGGGGGACGAGATATTGACCTCGACCAGATCGCCGAAGGCCCCAAGCTCCCCGACGAGCGTCGCGTACTCGTCCACCGATTCCCCCGCCACCGACACGATCAGGGGGACGCGATGGGGGAGCGAGGGGAGCGCCGCGCGGTAGGCGCCGAGCCCCGGATTCTGGAAGCCGTTGCAGTTGATCAGGCCAGGGCCCGCGCCCGTCTCGATCCTGACCAGGTTGGGCCGGGGATGGCCGGGGCGCGGACCGAGCGTGATGCTCTTAGTGGTCACGGCGCCGAAGCCCAGCCCCATCGCCCGTTGCAGGATGACGAGGTCGTAGTACATGGAGGAGAGGATCAGCGGGTTGGGGAGGCGCACGCCGCCCAGCGTGACGGCGAGCCGCGGGTCCGGCGAGCGGAAGACGGGAAGGCGGTCGAGGGGAAGCCAGCGGAGCCCCGCCTGACCGAGGGCGACGGCGGCGGGCTCGGGGAGCCGAGATAGCAGGCCGCGGTAGATCGCCCGATAGATGAAGTCAGCGACGCGCGCCATGGCCCCGGCTCCCCGCGGAGGATACACTAGGGCCTGAAGGGGAGCAAGGTTCCGCCGTGCCGCCGCCCCATCGCTTCGTAGCCGACATCATGCTCGGCAAGCTGGCCCGCTGGCTCCGGGCCATGGGCTACGACACGCTCTACTTCAAGTTTGCCGAGGACCGCCACCTCCTCCAGCTGGCGCACGTCGAAGCCCGCACCCTGCTCACGCGGGACGCGCGCCTGGCCCGCCTGGCCGGCGCTGGTGGTCTTCTGGTCCACGCGACGGAGGTCGAGCCGCAGGTCGCCGAGGTGATCGAGTGCCTCGCCCTCCACCCCAGCGGCGAAGATTTCCTCTCGCGCTGCCTGGAATGCAACACCCGGCTCGTCGATCGCTCGAAGGACTCCGCCAGGGGACTGGTGCCCGCTTACATCTTCGCCAGGCACGACCGCTTCGTCGGCTGCCCCGGCTGCGCCCGCATCTACTGGCAGGGCAGCCACGCGGATCGAATGCTAGCCCGCCTGGGGCGGATGCTGGGGCTCTCGGGGCCGACACTGTCAGGCCCCTAGACGTCGGCTCGCCGACACCCCTCCTCCGGCCGCTCGCAGAATCGGGGCCTTCCAAGGTTGGCATCGCGGATGCTGTTGAGACGTGGTATTTTTTCAGACCCGATCCCGGAGCGAGACATATGCGACAGCGGACGGTCTTTGGGTACGTGCTGGGGAGCCTGGTAGGCTGGACCGCCCTGGCCCATTCACTGGGGGGTGGACCGGTTTCGTTCGTGACCGTGGCCCGCGGGAGCGTGAGCCGCGTGAAGCAGCCCCTTGAAACCGTCGTCCGGACCCGGGAGGAATGGGCCGGCCTGTGGGCTCGACATGTGGGGCCGTCGGCGGCACCGCCGCCCGTGGACTTCTCGGCTGAGATGGTGGTCGCGGTCTTCGCCGGCGAGCGTCCGACGACCGGGTACGGCGTGGATGTCACCCAGGTGCTCTCGACCGACCGGGGCCTCCAGGTCATGTACCGGGAGCGTACCCTGCCGGCCGGCGCTCTCGTCCGTCCCGTGGTGACGGCGCCGTTTCACATCATTCGCCTGCCGCGCTTCCAAGGGCCCGTCCACATCCTGCGCGAGCCGTAGCGGGGAGGAAACTCATGGATCGAAGAAGTCTGGCCGGAGCCGTCGCCCTCTCCATCCTCCTCTGGACCGGCTCGGCCGGGGCCGGCGGGCTCCACCCCGCGGTGGACGCGCAGCTGCGCGCGCTGCCTCCGGGGGACACGCTCTCGGTCATCGTCGAGATGACCGATCAGGCGGACCCCCGCGCGGCCGCAGCCCTCCACCCGCGCCACGCGCGCACGGCGCGGCTCCACGCGGTGAGGGATGCCCTCCAGCAGCTGGCCAATCTGAGACAGGGGGCGATTCGCGCCAATCTGCTTCGGGAGCAGTCCCTCGGCAACGTGCGGCGGATGGTCCCGCTCTGGATCTTCAACGGCCTCGCGGTGACCGCCACCGAGCCCGTCATTCGCGCCCTGGCTGCGCGGCCGGACGTGCGCGAGGTCCGTCCCGACGCGCTGATTCCCATGCCGGCGCCCCGCCCCGCGGCCGCGGGCCCCGCCGCCGAAGCCACCGAATGGAACATCGCCCAGATCCGGGCCCCCGAGGTGTGGGCGCTGGATCCCGCGTACAACGGCGCGGGCACGGTCGTGGGGAGCTTCGACACCGGCGTGGACCTGACCCATCCCGACCTGGCGTCGCGCTACCGCGGCAACCACGCCATCAGCTGGTTCGACCCCTACGGCGAGCACCCGGAGCCCTTCGATTCCGACGGCCACGGCACCCACACCACCGGCACCGCCGTCGGCGGCAGCGCCGGCGGGACGAGCATCGGCGTCGCGCCGGGCGCTCAGTGGATCGCGGCCAAGGCCTGGAACGACCTGGGCTTCGGCTTCACGTCGGCATTCCACGAAATCTTCCAGTGGTTCCTGGCGCCGGGCGGAGACCCCGCCAACGCCCCCGACGTCGTGAACAGCTCCTGGGGCTTCTCGAGCGTCGGCTGCATCGCCGAGTTTCTTCCCGATGTCCAGGCCTTCCGGGCGGCGGGGATCTTCCCGGCGTTTGCGGCGGGCAACGACGGCCCTGATCCCGGGAGCGTCCGGAGCCCGGGGACCTACACCGAGTCCTTCGCCGTGGGGGCGACCGACCTCCTCGACGACATCGCCTTCTTCAGCGGCCAGGGGCCCTCTCCCTGCGACGGGTCCGTCAAGCCCGACGTGAGCGCCCCGGGAGACAGCATCCTGTCCTCCGTTCCCGGCGGGTACCTGGTCTTCAGCGGAACCTCCATGGCCACGCCCCACGTGACGGGGGCGGTGGCGGTCCTTCGGTCCCTCAATCCCGCGCTGACCGTGGACGAGCTGGAGACGGTCCTCGTTCAGGGCGCCGTGGACCTGGGGCCGTCGGGCCCCGACAACGCGTTCGGGGCCGGCCGCCTGGACCTTTTCACGTCGGCCCAGATCGTCCTGGGGGGTAGCCGCCCCGTCGTGACCATCGTCGCCGCGGATCCGGCGGCGGCCGAGGCCGGTCTGGACCCCGGCCTCTTCACCGTGAGCCGCACCGGCAGCACGGATGAGGCCCTGACGGTGAGCTACACCGTGGGCGGGACGGCGACTCCCGGAAGCGACTACGCGGCGCTCCTCGGGAGCGTCACGATCCCGGCCGGCTCGGCCTCGGCCACCATCGTCGTCACCCCTATGGACGACAGCCTCGTCGAGCCCGACGAGACGGTCGTCGTCACACTGAGCCCCGACCCCGCCTACATCGTGGGCGGCCCCGGCAGCGCAACCGTCACCATCGCCAGCGATGAGATCCCGTCGGATCTCGTCATCGCGGCCTTCTCCACTCCGAGCACCGGGGGCGCGGGCGCCACGATCTCGGTGAGCGACACGACGAAGAACCAAGGGGGCGGGACGGCCGGGCCGTCCACGACCAAGTTCTACCTGTCCACCAACAACACCCTGGACGGGGGCGACGTGCTGCTAGGCAGCCGAGCTATCCCCGCGCTCGCGCCGGGGACGAGCAGCGCGGGCTCCACGACGCTGACGATCCCGGCGGGGGCGGCGGGGGGGACGTACTACCTGATCGCCCAGGCCGACGGGGACAACGTCCTGGTGGAGAGCCAGGAAGGGAACAACGCCATCGCGCGGTCTATCCAGATCGGCGCCGACCTGGTCCTCGCGGTCTTTACCGTGCCTGTCACCGGCGGGGCCGGCGTCACGATCTCGGTGAGCGACACGACGAAGAACCAAGGGGGCGGGGCGGCGGGGCCGTCCACGACCAAGTTCTACCTCTCGACCAACAGCACCCTGGACGGGGGCGACGTGCTGCTAGGCAGCCGAGCTATCCCCGCGCTCGCGCCGGGGACGAGCAGCGCGGGCTCCACGATGCTGACGATCCCGGCGGGGACGGCGACGGGGA
>Ga0209342_10004759_pt1 | contig 14024 bp, 11 predicted proteins | sample RifCSP16_2_FD_184023 | JGI IMG/M metagenome (GOLD analysis project Ga0209342, IMG submission 184023) | Soil microbial communities from Rifle, Colorado - Rifle CSP2_sed 16_2 (SPAdes) (version 2) | ecosystem: Environmental > Terrestrial > Deep subsurface > Rock core/Sediment | place: Rifle... | reverse complement strand
GTCGTAGCCGTAGGCGTTCACGCCGTCGCCCGTAATCGAGCCGTTGGCATCGTGCAGATAACTTCGCGTGCCCGAAGCCCCGGTGACCGAGGCGAGGCGGTTGCTCGTCACGGGATAGCTATAGATGTCGGTGCCGCCGCCGATGCTCTTCGAGAGCCGGTTTCCCACCGCGTCGTAGCCGTAGGCGAAGGTCGAGGCAGGCAGCACCGCGTTCGTCAGCCGGTCGAGCGCATCGTAGCCGTAAGTGTTGGTGTTGGCGGGGTTGGCTGGCTCGGTGATTTGCGTGATGCGGCTCGCGGCATCGAAGGAAAGCTGCTTGGTCGGACTGGCCAAGCTGTGGCTCGCAATCCGCCCGTCCAGATCGAAGCTCCTCGCATAGGTCTGGAGGTTTCCGAAGGTGAGCCCCTTTGCCGGTCCGGACGGGTGATAGGTGACGTCCTGCACCACGACCCGGGTCTCGCCGCCACCGGTGGTCTCGATCCGGCTAATCCGCCCCAGGGCATCGAAGCCGTAGCTCGTCGTGCGCCCCGACGGATAGGTGATCCCGGTCATGCGGCCGGCGGCATCGTAGGCGTAGGCGGTGGTGTAAGTCTGACCCCCGATCGCCCGGGTTTCGCTGACGATGCGGCCCTTCTGGTCGTAGCCGTAGGCCGTGGTCTGAAGCACCACGGCGGCGGCCGAGGTCTCGGTGATCGAGGTGAGCCGGCCGATCCCGTTCGCCCCTTGGTCATAGACGTAATCGACCTGCTTGAGCTCGGTCCCGGCGGCCTGGTTGTAGACGATGCGGGTGACGCGGTTCAACGCATCGTAGGTGTAGCTCGCTGACTGGCCTTTGGCGTCCGTAGAGGTGATCAGATTGCCCGCCGCATCCTGGGTATTGGCGGTGGTGCCGGTGTCAGGGCTTGACTGCTGCGCCAGATTGCCCAGGCCGTCGACGGTGTAGCCAGTCGTGTTGCTGCGCGGGTCGCTGACCGATACAAGCTGGTCCAGGCTATCGTAGCCATACCCCGTGACCCCGTTCGCCGGGTCGGTCAGCTGCTTGAGCCGATTGAGCGCATCGTAGGCGTTGACCGTCACCCGGTTCAGCGGGTCGGTGATCGAGGTGACGTTGCCCTGGTCGTCGTAGGCGTATTGGGTGATCTGGGCGGCGGGGTTCGTGCCGCCGATCTCCTGCGCCAGGCGGTTTAGGTTCGAGTAGACCCGGCTGCGGGTCTGGGCGAGCTGGCTTGCCGGATCGAACACGTCCTCGCGGGTGCGGTTGCCCATGAGATCGAGCGTGTAGGCGATGCGGTTGCCGAGTGAGTCGGCGATCTGGGTAAGCCGGTGCGCGGCATCGTAGGTGTAGGCGAGGAAGCTCCCCTCGGGCAGCGTCACCTTCGTCATCTGCCCCACGCCGTCGTACTCGTAGCTCGTCGTCTCGCTTCCAACCGTCCTGGAGGTGAGCCGCTGGCGTACATCGTAGGCGAGCGTGGTCGTGAGCCCGTTCGGATCGACGATCGTAAGCGGCTTGGCGTGGGCGTCGTAGGCGGCGATCTGGCTAACGTGGCCAAGGGCGTTGGTGATCGTCGCCAGATTGCCGCGCTTGCCGGGCTCCGGGTCGGTGTTCGAGTAGTAGGAGTAACTCGTCACGTCCGAAACATCGGTGCGCGGACCGTCCACCGTGAGCACTTGGCCGTTCGCGTTGTACGTGTAGCCCCATGTGCGTGCTGGCCCGACTGGCGTCGCCGAGAACCCCTGGCTGCCGTTCGCGTCACCCGTCGCTTGCACCGTCTTGGAGAGCAGGCTGCCGCGGTTTCCCGGATTCGAATCGTTTGAGTCACCGTAGAAGGAGGTCGTGATCCGCTTAGGCTCGGCGACCGCCGTCGGCAGCCGGTAGGTCGCGTGCCACTGAATGCTGATCTCGTGAGCCTCCACGGGGAGGCCTCCGGAGGACGGGCAGGACGCGCTAGAAGGCAGTCCCTCGATGCGCTTCTCCTCGAGCCCCCGCGGGTTGTAAGTGAGACAGGTCTTGTTGCCGTTCCAGTCGGTCTCGGAAGTCGGGAACCCGGTGTTCGGGTCGAACGTCTGGCTTTTCGGGCCGCAGGTGGGACAGACTGCCCCAGTGATCGAAGTCCGGTACTTGACGCCGAGGACCGTCTCGAAACCGTACGTGCGCTGCGCGGTGAGTGTCGGTGTCACGTAGGACGTGACAGTGGTCGTGCTCGAACTCGGGTAGCCAAATTGAATTCGGCCCGCATCAGCGGCGTGTTTCGTCTCGGTCACAAGCCCGCTGCTGTTATAGGTAAAGCTCGCAAAGGGCGCGCCGTTCTCGTCCTGAATGCCGGTCAGCGCCGGCAGGCCTGTCGAGTAAGAATAGATTCGTGTGGGGTTAGGCCCCGCGGTGGTGGGGTAAGCAACCGACTTGAGCTGGGCGTACGTGTCGTAGTCGTACTGGGTCACCTTCCCATCGGGATCGGTGAGGGAGAGCAGGTAGTTTTGAGGGTTGTACGCGAACTGGATCGCCCGACCAAAGTGATCGGCAACCCGCTGGAGCATCCCGGCGTTCGGACCGGTCGCGAAGTAAGCGAGCGTTTGCGTTAGACCCGCGCGGTTTGCAATCGTGACGAGTCTCCCCGCGGCATCGTACGTCTCGACGACGAGGTCGCCGTCCGACAACGTCAGCTTCCAGCCGCCGCCTCCGAGCTCCTCGAGCTTGTCAGTCACATCGGCGTCAGGTATCCAGCTTGGCCCAATCCGCTGGAATTTCACAACGGCGCCGTCGTCGCGGAAAACACCAACGGCATCGACGTTTACGACCAGCCGACGGTCGTAATTGTGTCGCCACTTCGGCCCGAGGTTCGCGCCGAGTCCCTTGCTCAGCCAGTTATAGGTGCGTACGAAGCGCAGCGGGAAAGCGCCCGCGCCCACGTAATCGACCTCGATTTGAATCTTATTTCCGGTAGCGGGATCGCACGGGTTGCCCTCGGTGCAATGCCGCTTCGGTTGGCCAAGCCCCTTGTCTGTGATTGCCACAGGCTGGCCAAAAATTGGCTTGAAGATATGCCAGTACGGGTTGTCCGGCCAGCCGGCCTGGACGGGTGGACAGCCCTCCGGGGGGATGCCAAAGGATTCAAACGCCGCGAACTTGCATGCATTTGCTTCAACCCCGAAGAAGTGTAGGGCCGAGCAGACCGCTTGCCACTCTGGCTGAGCGTGTTTTCGTGCCAACGACTCGGAGATCCACCCGAAATACGCGGCACATGAAGCGGCGGGCGAATCTGCTCTCGTCGACGGGGTGACGTCGGTCTCGTAAGTGAAGACGTCTGCTGGGAAAGCCCGACCCGAGAGGGAAGAAAAGACCGCGGCGACTATCAGGTATCTGGCGCGTGTCAACGGACACCTCCCCTGGATTCAATGCGCCCCTGGGTCGGAACGCTAGTCGTGGGATCGGCGGCGACGGGAGCCGTGGAGTGGCCTCGGTGTCGAGCCCATGCGCCCTCCCTTCAAACGGCGGCGGGATTTATTCGTCGCTGCTGATTGCGCGAGCTGCCGACTCGGCTGGCAGACCCGAACGCCCGTCGATTGCCGAACCGTCTGTTGTTCCCCTCAGCCCGATCCTGCGCTCGGTCGGCGCGGCAGTCCACGGGGCATCGCCTGATGAAATGCAAAATCTTGTCAACTCAGGCGGTAGCGGGACTGCTGTACGAGATCTCGAGGCGTTAGCGGAAGAGCAACTGCTGCTGCATCGCACGTAAGCGCGGCACCGCCTGAAGGCGCGTCGTTCTAAGTGCACGTCCGCTAATGTGGTCGTCGCGAGCCCACATCCTGCGTCCGGGGCTACTGTCGCGCAGGAACCGCTACGGGATTCGAATCCTGGAAGGCACCGATCGCCTGATCGCGCTCGTCGCCGAGCGCTCGTGACCCGGCACGCTCGAGGTCAACCCGCCAGCTCGAGCCGGCGTCGATAACCGACGGCCTCCGCGACGTGGGTCGCGCTGATCGCGTCCGCACCGGCGAGATCGGCGATCGTCCGTGCGAGCTTGAGCACCCGGTGGTAGGCGCGAGCTGAGAGTCCGAGGCGCGAGATCGCCTGCTTGAGCAGGGTCTCGCCGGTTGCGTCGGCGCGGCAGTGGCGCTCCACCTCCTTCGTGCCGAGCTCGGCGTTCGCTTTCCCCTGCCGCGCGAGCTGGCGCTCGCGCGCGGTGTTCACGCGACGGCGCACCGCTTCGCTCGATTCGCCGGGCGCTTGCCCGAGCAGCTCCTCCTGCGGCACCGCCGGCACCTCGATGTGGATGTCGATGCGGTCCAGGAGCGGCCCCGAGAGCTTGCCGCGATAGCGCGCGACTTGGTCGGGCGTGCAGCGGCACTTGCCGCCGTAGTGACCGAGGTACCCGCACGGACACGGATTCATCGCCGCGATGAGCTGAAAGCGCGCCGGGAACTCGGCCTTGCGCGCCGCGCGCGAGATCGATACCCGCCCCGATTCGAGCGGCTCGCGCAGCACCTCGAGCACGCGCCGGTCGAACTCCGCCAGCTCGTCGAGGAAGAGCACGCCGCGATGCGCGAGCGAGATCTCGCCCGGGCGCGGGTTGCCGCCGCCGCCGACGAGCGCGACGCTTGACGCGGAGTGGTGCGGCGCGCGGAACGGCCGCTCGCGCCACTCGCAGACGCGAAACCCGACCGACGCCAGCGAGCGCAGCGCGGCCGACTCGAGCGCCTCCTCGTCGGTCATCGGCGGGAGGAGCCCCGGCAGGCGCGCGGCGAGCATCGACTTCCCGGTGCCCGGCGGGCCGGCCATCAGCAGGCTGTGGGCGCCCGCCGCGGCGACTTCCAGCGCGCGCTTGGCGTGGGCCTGTCCTCTCACCTCCGACAGATCCGGATAGACGGCCCCATTCACGCTCGGCGCGGCGGCGAACCGTTCGATCCGGGACTCGCCGGTCAGATGCGCGCACACGGCGAGCAGCGACGGCGCCGGGTAGACCGCCGCGTCCTGCACCAATGCCGCTTCGGCGGCGCTCGGCATGGGCAGCACGAAGCCGCGCCCGGAGCGGGCGGCGCGGTAGGTCATCGCCAGCGCGCCGCGGATCGCCCGCAGCTCCCCCGACAGCGACAGCTCCCCAGCGAACTCGTATTCGGCGAGCTTCGCTGCCGGGAGTTGCCGCGTCGCCGCCAGGATGCCGAGCGCGATCGGCAAGTCGAAGCGTCCACTCTCCTTCGGCAGATCGGCCGGTGCGAGGTTGACGGTGATGCGCCGGGCGGGAAACTCGAACCGGCAGTTCTGGAGAGCGGCACGCACCCGATCGCGCGCCTCTTTCACCTCCGCCTCCGGGAGCCCCACGATCGTGAAGGCGGGCAGCCCGCCCGCGAGGTGCACCTCGACCGTGACGAGGGGGGCTTCCAGGCCGGTGAGCGCCCGGCTGTAGAGGACCGCGAGGGACATGCGGCCGAAAACCGAAGACGGAAGACTGGAGGATGACTGCCCTACTGGCTCACCGCGTGCGCCAGTCACCGATCTTTCAGGCTTTTTCCTTCAGTCGCTGCTCGAGCTCGGTTAGCCGCGCCTCGAGCGCCGCGAGCTTCTCCCGCGTGCGCGAGAGCACCTTGGCCTGCACGTCGAACTCCTCCCGGGTGACCAGGTCGAGGCGGGCCAGCGCCGAGGACATGAGCGCTCGAAAATTCTTCTCGACGTCGCGCGCCGGATTCGCCCCGAGGAGCTCGGAGACCTTCGCGCTCACTTCCTCGACGAGCTTGGCGGGGGGCATGGAATGACCGATGGGGGCCGCTCGAGTCTAGCAGCGCAAGAACTGCGCCGCGAAGCACGAAGATGGTGCGCGAGCCCAAAGCCCCGCGCCGCGCTGGTGCGTCCCTCTCTGGCCCGGCGCCGAGTCGCGAGATAACGACTTGTTTTCATTGATGAACACTTCTGGCACGTGAAATGCTCCACGTTCGTTGCTTTTCCCCAATTCAATAGCAAAGGGAGCACTCAATGAAGCAACTCATCGCCGCATCGGCGGTCGCTGCCGCCGTCGCCATGCCCGCTGTCGCGTTCGCGCAGGCCGCGCCCGCTCCGGCATCGCCGCACACGTTTAGCTACAACCTCGGCTTCTTCAGCGAGTACATCTTCCGCGGCGTCACCCAGACCGGCGGAAAGCCGGCCGTTCAAGGCGGGTTCGACTATGGCCACGAGAGCGGCCTCTACGCCGGCACCTGGGCGTCGAACGCCAGCTGGCTGGAGGACTTCAGTTACTACACGCGCTCGAGCATGGAATGGGATTTCTACGGCGGGTACAAGTGGGCCTTCGCCAACGACTTCGGCCTCGACGTGGGCACCATCTATTACTACTACCCGGGCAGCAGGAATGCGGGGATCCCCTCGGCCGACACCTGGGAAATCTACGTCGCCGGGACCTGGAAGTTCCTCGGCGCGAAGTTCTCGTACAGCCTGCAGGACTACTTCGGCGCCCGCCCGATTGGCCAGAAGACCGACGGGAGCTGGTACCTCGACCTGTTCGGCAACTACGCCTTCGGCGACAGCGGCTGGTCGCTGAACGCCCACTACGGGATCCTCGACGTCGCGAACGACGGGACCCAGGCTGCCGGCACCGAAGCGTCCTACAACGACTGGCGGATCGGCGGCGCGTACACCGTTCAATCCGGCCCGGTCAAGGGCCTCGAGATCGGCCTCTATTACACCGACACCGACGTGAAGAACGGGGCCGCCGGGACGAACTTCTACACATCGAACGTCACTACGGCCAACCCGGCGGGGTACAACACCGCGCAGGACGCCTTCGTCCTCTACGTGAAGAAGACGTTCTGAGGAACCGCGCGACGCGCGCCGCCATGTCCTCTCAATACTCGGGGAAACCCACATGAAACTCGTTACCGCAATCATCAAGCCGTTCAAGCTGGACGAGGTGCGCGAAGCGCTCTCCGGAATCGGCGTGCAGGGCATCACCGTCACCGAGGTCAAGGGCTTCGGGCGGCAGAAAGGCCACACCGAGCTGTACCGGGGCGCCGAGTACGTCGTCGACTTCCTGCCGAAGGTGAAGGTCGAGGCCGCCATCAAGAACGAAATGCTCGAGTCGGTGATCGAGGCCATCGAGAAGTCGGCCAACACCGGCAAGATCGGCGACGGGAAGATCTTCGTCACCGACCTCGACCAAGTGGTCCGCATCCGCACCGGCGAGACCGGCGCGGAGGCGCTGTAAGGGAGAAATCGGATGAGAAAGTTGCTCGCTTTGCTCGCCCTGCTCGGCGTGGCGGCGCTCGCCGCGCCGACGTGGGCGCAGGACAAGCCGGCCGCACCGGCCGTCACCACGACCACCACGGTCACCGACACCGTCAAGGTCGACGCCAAGGCCGGAACCGTGACCGAGACGGTGAAGGTCGAGGAGAAGAAGGAGGAGGCGAAGCCCGCACCCGCGCCCACCCCCAACAAGGGCGATGTCGCGTGGATGCTCACCTCCACCGCGCTCGTGATCATGATGAGCATCCCCGGGCTCGCACTATTCTACGGCGGCATGGTGCGGTCGAAGAACATGCTGTCGGTCCTGATGCAGGTGTTCGTGACGTTCTCGCTGATCACCGTGATCTGGTGCGTCTACGGCTACAGCCTGGCGTTCACCGAGGGCAACGCGTTCTTCGGTGGGCTCGATCGCCTGTTCCTGCGCGGCGCGATCCCGGACGCGTTGAACGGCGAGTACGCGATGGCCGCGACGTTCAGCAAGGGTGTGGTCATCCCGGAGATCGTGTTCGTCGCGTTCCAGGCGACGTTCGCCGCGATCACCTGCTGCCTGATCGTCGGGGCGCTGGCCGAGCGGATGAAGTTCTCGGCGGTGCTGGTCTTCATGCTGGTGTGGTTCACGTTCGCCTACGCGCCGATCGCGCACATGGTCTGGTTCTGGATGGGCCCGGATGCGTACACCGATCCGAAGCTCGTCGACGCGGTGAACGCCAAGGCCGGGTACATCTGGCAGATGGGCGCCCTCGACTTCGCCGGCGGCACGGTGGTGCACATCAACGCCGGCGTCGCCGGGCTGGTCGGCGCGTATATCCTCGGCCGGCGGATCGGCTGGGGCAAGGAAGCGATGTCGCCGCACAACCTCCCGCTGACCATGACCGGCGCGGCGCTGCTCTGGGTGGGCTGGTTCGGCTTCAACGCCGGTTCGGCGCTCGAGGCGGGCAACTCCGCCGCGCTCGCGTTCATCAACACGTTCCTCGCCACCGCGTGCGCGGTGCTCGCCTGGACGTTCCTCGAGTGGCTGTTCAAGGGCAAGCCGTCGATGCTCGGCGCCGCCTCGGGTGCCGTCGCGGGCCTGGTCGCGATCACTCCCGCGGCCGGCAATGTCGGCATCCCGGGCGCGTTCGTAATCGGGCTAGTCGCGGGAGCGCTGTGCCTCTGGGGCGTGAACGGCCTCAAGCGGATGCTTCGGGCGGACGATTCGCTCGACGTGTTTGGCGTGCACGCGGTCGGCGGGATCATCGGCGCGCTGCTCACCGGCGTGTTCAACGACCCGTCGCTCGGCGGCCCGGGGTTCGTGTCCGACTGGGTGACGGCCAAGATGATCACCGTGGCCGACTACTCGATCGCGAGCCAGGTCTGGACCCAGTTCAAGGCGGTCGTGATCACGATCATCTGGACGGGCGTGGTGGCGTTCGTCGCCTTCAAGATCGCCGACCTCATCGTGGGCCTCCGCGTCAGCGAAGAGGACGAGCGCGAGGGTCTCGACACGACCTACCACGGCGAAGCGGCCTATCACGGTTGACGCGTCGGGGCGGAGCCTCCCGCTCCGCCCCGCGCCGGTTCGAGAGCAGGGGCGAGCCCGAAGGGGCTCAGCTTTCAGGGCGCCGGTCACGGCGCCCTTTTTCTTTCCTGCAACAAATCGTCACGCCGCGTGCGGAATGCCGCACGCCGGTCGCGGGCGGATTGCACCGCCGGGGCCCGAGCGTCCTACTAGGGGCCAGCGTCAGGAGGGTTCGCCTCCCCCCGAGGGCCTAGAGCGACCGCCGGATGGCTCGCTCGGGGCGGGTTGTGCCAGGATCGCGGGCGACCCGCCTGGCCGGCGAGCGCAGCCCATGGGCGTGACAAAATTCCCGCTCGATGGCACCTGCTGGACCGGAGGCCGGTCGACGTGCGCGACGATTCCACGGAGAGGTCATTCGCGATGAGGTCCATGCTTCGGAGCTGGTGGTGCGTGCTGGCGGCGGCGCTCGTCGCTGCGCCGGCTGGCCACGCCTGGGCGCAGGGTGCCCCGGTGCAGTTCATCGCAGTCATCGGCGACGTGCGGATCGTCGGCCGGGATGGCGCGCAGCGCGCCGCCGCGCGCGGTGGCGAGCTGCGCGAGGGTGAGACGCTCCTCTCCGGCGCGAACGGGCTCGCGCAACTTCGCCTCGCCGACGGCGGGATGATCTCGGTACGCGGCAACACGGAGCTGAAGCTCGACCGGTTCGCGTACCGGGGCCAGGACGACCGCAACGCGAGCCTGCTCGTCTCGCTCCTGAAGGGCGGATTCCGCTCCGTCACCGGCCTGATCGGGCAGCTGAACCGCGACGGCTACAAGGTCAATACGCCGTTCGCGACCATCGGCATCCGCGGCACCGTCCACAACCCGTTCGTGCAGCTTCCCGCGCCGCCCGGCCAGCAGACGCCCGTGGCGCCGGGCGCGTACGACTACGTCGAGCAGGGCGCGATTGCCATGCAGACCCCGCAGGGCCAGACACTGACCATCGGCGCGCAGCAGACCGGCTTCGTCTCGCTGGCTGGCGCGGCGCAGATCCTGCCGACGGTGCCGCCGATCTTCCGGCGTGAGGCCCCCCGGCCAGCGCCGCAACAGACCGACCCGCGGGCACCGAAGACGAGCGATTCGAGGCCCGACGACGGGACGGGTCGCGCGGCCGTGCCCGGGACCGTGCGCCAGCTCGACCCGGCGACGCGCGACACGACGATCAGCCCCTTGCAGACCGCGCCTTCGCCCACGCTGCAGGCGCCGACCACGATCCAGACCGCGCCGACGATCCAGACTGCCCCATCGACCACGATCCAAACGGCGCCTATCCAAACCTCGCCGCTGCAGACCTCGCCGCTGCAGACCTCGCCGCTGCAGACGTCGCCGATGATGAAACCGGGGCCGACTGCCCCGATGATGACGCCCAAGTAGCTACGCCGCGAGGCGCCGGAGCGCGCCGAGGAGCAGCTCGCGCTCCGCGCGCGTGAGCCGCGCCGCGACCCGGGCCTCGTGCGCGGCGACCCGCCGCTTCATCTTCCCGAGGAACCGCTGACCCGCAGTGGTGAGCCAGAGTCCGTTGGTGCGCCGGTCCTCGCCCTGCCGGCGCGCGACGAGCCGGCGGTCCTCGAGCTGATCGAGCAGCGCGACCAGCGTCGAGCGGTCCAGGCCGACGGCCCGCGCGAGCGCGCTCTGCGTCACGCCGGGATTGGCCTCGATCAGCACCAGCATCCCGAACCGTCCCGGCGTGAGGCCGAGGTCCGCGGTGGCGCGGTCGAAGTCGCGGAACACCGCGAGCTGGGCGAGCCGCAGCTGGTAGCCGACGAGCCGCGGCAGCAGCCCGTGGTCGAGCGCGCCGTCGCTGCGGGCGGTCCGCCTCCGGCCAGATTGTTTGGTATCCAAACTATTTGACATCCGAACGTTCTGCGGCTATCGTAGGCGATCCCGAGTCCCCGCGCAAGGCGCCCGGCCACCATGCCCATCCAGATCGCGGTCGAGGGCGCCGCCGCGCCGGTCGCCGCCGAGCCCGGCGACACCATCCTCGACGCCCTGATCCTCGCCGGCGTGCCGTTCCCCTACTCCTGCCAGGCGGGAAACTGCGGAACCTGCAAGTGCGAGCTCGTCGACGGCGACGTCTTCGAGCTCGAGCACTCCGAGCATGCGCTCGCCGCCGAGGAGCGCGCGCGCAACATCATCCTCGCGTGCCGGACCCAGGCCTGGGGCGACACGCGGATCCGCCGCCTCGAGACCGAGGAGCTCGTCATCCATCCGTCGCGGGTGATGCGCTGCCGCGTGGCGGCCCTGGACGATCTGACGCACGACATCAAGGCGGTGCGGTTCGTGATCGAGTCCGGGGGACCATTCACGTTCTCCGCGGGGCAGTACGCCCAGGTCGAGTTCGGCCCGGGAATGTCGAAGCACTACTCGATGGCCAGCATCCCCGCGGACCCCGAGCTCGAGTTCCAGATCCGGCGCATGCCCGGCGGACGAACGAGCACCCATGTCGGGACCCAGCTCAAGGTCGGGGACATCGTCAAGGTGTCGGGACCGCTCGGCTCGTCCTACCTCCGCGACCATCATGCCGGCCCGGTCCTGCTCATCGCCGGGGGCAGCGGCTTCGCGCCGATGCAATCCATCCTCGGCACGCTTCTCGGCCGGAACTACCCGGCGCCGGTGACGCTCTACTTCGGGGTGCGGAGCGAGCGCGATCTGTATCGCGAGGCGCTCCTCAAGGACCTCGCCGCCAATCACTCCAACTTCAGCTACCACGTCGTGCTCTCGGAACAGATCGGCAGCCGTGGCCGGCGGTACGGGCTCGTGCATGAGGCCCTGGCGCAGGATCTGACGGATCCCGCCGGCCACAAGGCCTATCTCGCCGGCCCGCCGGTGATGGTCGAGGCAGCGACGGCGGCGCTCGAGGCGCGCGGGCTCGCGCATCGCGACGTCCACGCCGACGCCTTCTACAACCAACCCTGAGGCGCACATGGATCTCAATGGCCGAGTAGCGATCGTCACCGGCGGTGCGCGCGGCATCGGACTCGCGATCGTCGAGGACCTGCTCGCGCAGGGCGCCGCCGTCGTCGCCGTGGACGCGGGCGTTTCGATCTCGGGCGAGCCGGTCGAGCCGAAGCTCGCCGAGGAAGTGCTGCGCCACAAGGCGAACGCCGCCGCGATCTCCGGCGACATCGCCGACCGCAGGGTCGCGATCGAGGCGGTCGAGCTCGCCCAGGAACGCTTCGGCGGGGTCGACCTGATCGTGAACAACGCGGCGATCATCCGCGACGGCTTCATCTTCAAGTCCAACCCCGAGGCCTGGGACGCGGTCATCCGGACGAACCTCACCGGCGCGTATCGTCTCCTGGCGGCGGCGACGCCGGTCATGCGCGACGCCGCGAAAGCCGGCCGCGCGCCAGGGGCGATCGTCAACCTCGTCTCCAGCGCCGGGATCTACGGCAACTTCGGCCAGGGCGCCTATGCCGCTGCGAAGGCGGGCCTGCTCGGCCTGACGCGCGTCGTCGCGCACGACCTCGCGCGCTCCGGGATCACCTGCAACGCGATCGCGCCGTTCGCCGCGACGCGCGTGACGGAGAGCATCCAGCCGGCGAACGAAGCGCAGGCCGCCTACAAGCGCAAGGCGCTCCAAGTGCCGGCGCTGTACGTCGCGCGGCTGGTGGCGTTCCTCGCGACGCCCGCGGCCGCGCACATCTCGGGCCAGCTCTTCGGCGTGCGCGGCCGCGAGGTCATGATCTTCAATCAGCCGCGGCCGGCGTCGAAGCTGCTGCAACCCCAGGGCGGCTACGACCTCGTCGGCTTCGCACAAGGCATGAAGGCGCTCGAGCCCTACTTCGCCGACCTCGTCACCGATCTCGAGGCGTTCTCGGCCGATCCCGTACTCTGAACCAGGGAGGCATCCATGTCCGCCTATCCGCCCGTCAAGACCGTCGCGGAGTTCCTTGATCAGCCGGCCGAGTACCAGGACGCGGTGCGGAAGATCGTCCGCAGCCACGCCCTCAACGAGCTCTACGGCGCCCAGGTGTTCGACGAGCCGGCGATCGCGCTCGCGCCGACGCCGTACGCCAAGTGGCTCACCTGCCGCGTCGCAATGGAGGAGTACCACCACCACGTCCGCTTCAAGGAGCTCGCCGACCAGATCGGCGTCGCGCCCGAGGCGCTCGATCCCAGGCACAAGCGGCCGCTCAACATCTTCGAGTTCCCGCTCAAGACCTGGGAGGAGTTCTGCGTGATCAAGATGCTGGGCGACCTCGCCGAGATCCTCCAGGTCGAGGACCTGCTGCACTGCTCGTTCGTGCCGCTGCGGAACATCGCGCGCACGACGATGCCCGAGGAGAAGTTCCACGCCCAGTTCGGCGCCGACTTCTGCGTCGACCTGGTCGAGGCCCCGGAGAGCCGCGCGCGGGTCCAGGATGCGATCAACCGCTTCTACCCCGAGGCGCCGAAGTTCTTCGGCGCGAGCGGCTCCAAGAACAACGAGCTCTACCGCAAGTACGGCATCAAGCTGCGCAAGAACGAGGAGATGCGCGCCGACTATATCGCGCGCGCGAAGGACATCGTCGGCAAGCTCGAGCTCAAGCTGCCGGAGATCGCGGTCGCAGCGTGAGCGTGTGAGGCTCGATTCTCCGGAGGCGTGGTTCTGTACGCTCGGCGAGCCGCTCGGCCAGGCGGAGGCGGCGGACATCGCCGCGTATCTCGCCGCGCTGGGGCTTGCGCCCAGGCTGCCAACGCTCGTCGTCGCGAGCTGGAGCCAGGCGGCTGAGATCGCGCGCACCCCCGCCGAACGCTGGTGGAACGCCGAGGAGGCGGAGCGCGCGCGGCTCGAGCGCGCCGTGCGCCTCGACCCGGCGGACCGGGAGTGGCTGGCGCTGACCGACACCCTGCACGGCGCTGCGGCAGTCGCCGCCGCGCGCTCGGGTTGCGCCGACCAGGGCCTGATCCGCGCCGCGGCGGGCGCGGCGACCTATGCTGCCCACCAGTACCGCCTGGCGCGGGCCGCCGGCGCCGGAGACGAGCACCCCTTCGTGCGAAAATACGCCCTCTTCTCCGGCGGCCGCTGGCCGCTCGGAGTGTACGGCGACCGGTTCGCGATCTTCTAGGGAGCAAGCGATGAAAATGGAGTACGTGATCTCGACGTGGGACGTCCCGTCCCTGCCGATCGTGGGGGCGAACGCGCGCTTCCCGGTGCGGCGCATCTTCTGCGTGGGCCGCAACTACGTCGAGCACCAGAAGGAGATGGGGAGCGACGGCCGCGAGCTGCCGTTCTTCTTCATCAAGTCGGGGCACGCGCTGGTGGCGGGCGGCGGC
>Ga0209342_10004757_pt1 | contig 14026 bp, 10 predicted proteins | sample RifCSP16_2_FD_184023 | JGI IMG/M metagenome (GOLD analysis project Ga0209342, IMG submission 184023) | Soil microbial communities from Rifle, Colorado - Rifle CSP2_sed 16_2 (SPAdes) (version 2) | ecosystem: Environmental > Terrestrial > Deep subsurface > Rock core/Sediment | place: Rifle... | reverse complement strand
CAATATCATGGTGATTACGGTACTGATCCATATGCTGAGGATCTACTTTCACGGCGCCTATAAACACCCGAGGGATATGAACTGGGTTGTCGGGGGCTGTCTCTTCCTGCTTGTTCTGTCTTTCGGATTCACAGGTTATCTGCTGCCATGGAATCAGGTCTCTTTCTGGGCAACAACCATCGGTGCAGAGATACCGAGCACATTCCCCGTTGCCGGCCTGTATATAACCTATCTTCTTAAAGGGGGGGACAGTGTAGGACAGTTGGCCTTGACAAGATTTTTTGCCTTTCATGTGGTCATCCTTCCCTGGATTACTGTGGGGCTTTTATCACTACACTTTTTAATGGTACGGAGGTTGGGCATCTCAGGACCCCTATAACATTATCCCGTTATGTATAAACTCTACCTCCTTCCCCTTGTAATCTGTCTCTGTCTCACTGCACCCTCTCTTGCTGAAGAAAAACATTTCGTAGAACTTGAACCTGTTGTGATCACCGCAAGCAGGATTAAAGAACCTATATCTGAAGTGCCTGCTTCTATTGAGGTCATCACGTCCCATGATATTGAGGCAAAGCAGGGCCTGACTCTTGATGAAGCCCTGAGGGGGGGCTCTGGCCTGAACATCAACACCTTTGGCGGGGCTGATCCCTGGTCAGGGGTCTATCTGAGAGGTGCGGACCGTAATCAATCCCTGATCATGATCGATGGCATCAAGATCAATCCTCCCTACTCCCAGGACCCGGCTATCGGGGGACTCCTTCTCAACAATGTTGACCGGATAGAGGTCATTAAAGGTTCCTACAGCGCCCTCTATGGATCTGAGGCGATCGGCGGGGTGGTGAATATCATCACGCAGGAAAGACCGGGACTTACCTATGCCCTCAGTGGAGGGACTCACACGACATATCACGATCGTGTATCCTATGGAGGCCGTTATAACGAGACTGCCTACACCTTAGGCTATGAAAGATTGAGCACCGAGGGATTCCGGTTTTCAGGCCCCTATTGGAATAACAGCCTCCAGGGAAAGTTAAGCCTGCCGTTAACTCCAAACTCTTTCCTGCAGTTATCCACATATTACTGGGACTGGAAAAAATATGATCATACCGTTTGCTGCGAGGTAGACACCTTTTTCAATATTTTCTTTGTACTGGATGAAGACTCCAATGTCAGAGAAAAGAACTGGGTAAACAGCATCCAGTTGTCGCAATACCCCTCGGGGCAGTGGGACTACAGCATCAGGCTGAGCTCTTATAGCACGGACCTTCATTCGGAAAATTCCTTAGACCCGGCAACTCCCGGCAGGCCATTTCCATTAGAGATCGATTCCGATATCCAGTCTGATAGGGATGCCTTTGAGATGCAGCACAATTTTCATTATAGCGGAAACAATGTTCTGTCCCTCGGTCTTCAATACACAGGGGAGAGGGTAAGGAAAAAAGAGTTTGGAAACCTCGACTCCTTTGGCATGGGACCGTCCCTGGCACAACCGGATGTGAATGGCAAAAGGATCTCCAGGGCTATTTATCTGCAGAACCTCTTCAAGATCAAAGAAGAGTTCTCCCTTACGGCAGGCGCCAGATTTGAAAACGGTCCCGGCTTTGAAAACAAATTAATCCCAAAGGTCTCGGCGCTCTATCACTTCCCATCGAGTCACACAACGATGAACGCCTCCTATGGTCTTGGAATCAGGGCGCCGAGTCTGGAAGAGCTCTACCACCCGGTGGGAGGAAACCCGGACCTCGAACCTGAAAAGAGTGTCAGCCTGGAGGCGGGGATTAAACAATTCTTCCTCGATGAACGGGTGGAACTCGAAGTAACAGGATTTAAACTCAGGCTCAAGGACCTCATCGATTGGAGCAGTGACCCCTCTGTCATTACTTATGTCAACATCGGGAGAGCAGAAATAACCGGGGCTGAGGCGGCTTTACAATGGGCGATCACAGAAACGCTGCACAGCCGTATTGGATACACAAGGCTCAGTACGGAAAAAAAAGATACCGGAGAGGATCTCGCATTCAGGCCTGATTACAGATGGACATTGGAGGCAATATATCAGCCTGTCCGCCGGCTCACCCTGGACCTGAATGCAGAATTTGCCGGTGAGGCATTCAATCCCCATGATTTCCTGATCGGGTTAGATGGTAATGCCCTCGCCGATACCGTCGCATCACACCGCGCCGTCAATATGGCAGCGGCCTACCGTATTGCAGACGGAGATCCCCTTCTGGGCGCCCTCGATTTTACTCTGAAATTCAACAATATTTTCGATGAGGAATATACCGAGATCCCCGGCTTTCCCAGCTATGGCTTTACCTTTCTTGCAGGGATAAGGGCCGTGCGCTGAAGCCGACATGACAAAAATCATACCCCTTCAGCAACCAATCGTATAATATGAATTTCGACAGATTATTTCGTTATTGAACTTTATTATTGAAGAAGGAGGAGACTGAGTATGGTAGCAACAGAGGCATTAAAAAACGACCACAGGCTTATCGAAAAGGTGCTCCATGTATTAGAAGTCACATCGAAGAAAATCGATCAAGGGGGTGAGGTGCCGGTTGATGTCCTTAAAAAGGCGGCAGACTTCATCCGGAACTTTGCAGATAGCTATCATCACGGGAAGGAAGAGAATATCCTCTTCAAATCGATGGAGGAGAAGGGATTCCCAAGAGAAGGCGGCCCTATCGGTGTCATGCTGATGGAACACGATGAGGGGCGGAGGTATGTACGGGGCCTTGTGGAAGGGATTGAAAAATATGCAGCGGGTGACAATAGTGCCAAAAAGACCATTGTCGAGAATGCGAGGAATTTCGCCGGCCTGCTGGCGCCGCATATTCAAAAAGAGGACAGTATACTCTATATGATGGCGGATAACATCCTGCCGGAGGCCTTTCAAAAAGAGCTTCTCCATCGATTTGATCTTGTTGAAAAAGAGAAACTGGGTGAAGGGAAACGCCAGTACTACGCTACTCTCGCAGATGAACTTGAGAAGACTGTCAAATAACAAAGCGGACTAAGTAAAAAATAAGCCGAATCCTGTCCCCCCTTGAGGTCTCCCTCAAAGGGGCGATGATCATTTCTCTGAGGTCCTGATTACTCAGGACCTTAAGCGACCTAACCCGGGAGCTTGGACGGGCCGCCTGCATCAGTACAGGGGACAGATTTAAAATCTGTCCCCGCTGAAACGCCCCCCTATTTGGTCTTGCTCCTGGTGGGGTTTACCGTGCCCCCATTGTCGCCAATGGAGCGGTGAGCTCTTACCTCGCCGTTTCACCCTTGCCGGAAAGACAGTTTTATCTGCCTTTCTTAGGCGGTCTGTTCTCTGTGGCACTTTCCTTAGGGTCACCCCCACTGGGCGTTACCCAGCACCATGCCCTGCGGAGTTCGGACTTTCCTCCCATTAAAGGGCGATCATCTATTTTACTTAGTCCGCATCTGTCAAAATCTTCTGATCTACAACCTTATTGGCTAAGGCATCTGCCTCTTTATTCTTTTCTCTTGGGATATAAAACACTGCAATATTTCCAAGCAATGACATCAATCTCCTGGCCTCTTTATGAAGGGGGAGAAGCGATTCGCTCTTCACACGGTACAGGCCATTGAGCTGTCTAACCACGAGCTGAGAGTCTGAATAGATCTCGATATGGGCCGGCTGATATTTAAGAGACGCTTTTAATGCGGCCACTAAGCCGCTATACTCTGCAAAATTATTGGTCGTTACCCCGAGATATCCGCCTATCTCTTCCATGAGGGTTCCGTCTTTCCCCTTTATGACGACCCCAAATCCTCCATCACCGGGGTTCCCGCGTGCTACCCCATCTGTAAAGATCGTCAATCTGGTTTCCAATAAAGGACCCTCTGGCAGCTCAGGCAGTGCATTATCTTATCATTCTTCCGGATCTCTGTGGAAATCTGAGGAGGGATGCGCATATGGCACCCCTGGCAGAATTCATTCTTCACCATGACGACAGCCAGCCCTCTTCTTGCGGACATCAATCTGTTATATTCTGATATGACCTTGGAATCTACCTGGGAGACAATAACGGATTTCTGAGATTCTATCTCTTTGAGATTTTCAGATAATTGCTGAAATTCTTTTTCTATCTTTTCCTTTTCTCCCTTAAACCTTTTCTCCTCTTCAGCAACGATGCGTTCCTTCTCCGTACGTACGGCCTTCAGGACGTCCATCTTCTCCATCAATATAAGGATCTTCTCTTCGAGATCTGACGCCTCCTGCCTGGCAAGCTCGATCTCCTTTAACAAGGCCTCGTACTCCTTATTGGTCTTGATCTCCGGTATTCTGCCCTTTAATTTCCTGACTTTTTCTTCTGCATCCTTGAGGCGCCCTTCAAGATCTCTCCGCTCTTTAGAGGCATTGTCGTGATCCGTGACCGCCTCTGCAAGATTTACCTCTTCCCTTTCTAAGTTGGCCCTCAGGGAGGCTATGATATCAGGAAGGACCTTTTGCTTCTCTGCAATCTCTAAAATCCGGCTGTCTTTTTCCTGAATCTGGACGAGAAATCTTAATTGCTCATTGGGAATGAATTCCATGTCTATGGGTATCTTATATGATGGGCCCACCAGGGATCGAACCTGGGACCAACCGGTTATGAGCCGGTAGCTCTACCAGCTGAGCTATGGGCCCTTCTGCCTAATCAACAAAGCTCTTAAGCCGTTTGCTGCGGCTTGGATGCCTCAGTTTTCTTAAAGCCTTGGCCTCTATCTGGCGTATCCTCTCCCGTGTAACATCAAAGGTCTGCCCCACCTCTTCAAGAGTGTGGTCTGTCACTTCTCCGATGCCGAAACGCATCCTTAGCACCTTCTCTTCCCTTGGGGTCAGGGTCTTTAGCACCGAATCGATCTGGCCGTGCAGATTGGCCTTGATTGCCGCCTCGATCGGAGATACAGCCTTCTTGTCCTCTATGAAATCACCAAGATGACTGTCCTCCTCCTCCCCGACAGGGGTCTCTAAGGAGATGGGTTCTTTGGCTATCTTGAGCACCTTTCTTACCTTGTCCACCGGCAGTTTCATCTCAGCCGCGATCTCCTCAGGGGTAGGCTCCCGCCCAATCTCCTGGACAAGCTGCCGCGACGTACGAATCAGCTTGTTAATCGTCTCGATCATATGCACAGGGATTCTGATCGTACGGGCCTGGTCTGCAATAGCCCTGGTGATCGCCTGCCTGATCCACCAGGTGGCATAGGTGCTGAACTTATATCCACGCCGGTACTCAAACTTGTCTACGGCCTTCATCAGACCGATGTTGCCTTCCTGGATAAGATCCAAAAACTGGAGACCCCGATTCGTATATTTTTTAGCAATACTCACCACCAGTCTGAGGTTGGCCTCGATAAGCTCGCTTTTTGCCAAACGTGCCTTAAGCTCTGACATCTCCAGGGCCTTTACAGCCTCCTTAAGCTCAGGGGCCGGAATGGCCGTCTCTTCTTCAATCTTCCTCAGGGCCTCTATAGAGGATGCGTAGATCTTTTCTAATGCCTGTATGTCCCCTTCTCTCTTGTTGGTGGCCTTCATCAGCTTCTTAAGCTTGATCTTGTTCCCCCTGATCCCCCTGAAGATCCCCTGCAGCTCCTCAGATTTGCATTTCAATTTCCTGGTGCATACATTAATGTCGTTTTCTCTCCGGTGAATCTCTTTGTTATACTCTTTTAATTTTTCAACAATCGTATCAATAAATTTTGCGTTAAGATTAGTTGAGATCATGATCTCAACTAATCTTCCCTGAAGGTTGACAATCTTTAATTTTACTTTTTCCTTTTCATGCCCTTTTACAACACGTGTTTTTAACTTCTTTTGATGGTTCTTAAGATCCCGGGATGTCCTCTTTAACTTTTCGATGGTCGCTAAGGTCTTTTGCCTTACCTCTTCTGCGTCCTCTTCTACGATCTCCTCAAATTCCTCTTCCCCTTCCTCTTCAAAGGTAGCCACGAAATCATGGAGCGCCACTTTACCGGCCTTCAACTTTTCTCCAAGAGATATGAGCTCGTTGACAGTAAAGGGCATACTGAAGATTGTAGACTCAACCTCCCTCTTTCCCTCTTCAATCCTCTTTGCTATCTCTATCTCTCCCTCTCTGCTGAGCAAAGAGACATCCCCCATCTCTTTCAGGTAGAGCCGTACAGGGTCATCCGTCCTTGCAATACCGATCCCTATTTCTTTCTCCTCTTTTTCCTCTTCTTCTACCTCTTCAGCGATGAGTTTTTGATAGTTTTCTTCCTCTACATGATCAATAATATCAATATCCATCTCCCCGAACATCATCATGATGCTGTCCATCTCGTCTGAGGATATGATATCCTCCGGCAAGGCATTGTTAAGCTCATCATAGGTAAGATAACCCTTCTCCTTGCCTACAGATATAAGATGCTGGACCTCTGTCATTTTTTCATCTTTCATCATGTCTTATCATATCCCCCTTTATAAGGTTTAATACCTTCTGGGTTGACGGTTAATTCTCGTATAACACCCTTTTTTGCCGCAACAACTCCTGCTTTTTTAAAAGAAGCTCCTTAACTTTTTCAAATGGACCTCCAAGTTCCGCGGCAGATATCTCTTTTTCAACCTCTTTAAATTCCTTCTCAAGCCGGCTCCGTTGCAATGCCCTTATGCAGTCTGATAATGTCTTTTCCGGTGAGTCAAAATGCATCTCATTAACAGCCATTTTTGTCATCGTATCCTTAATTTCCTGATTACACTCTTCACTATTTATAATCTCATGGATATCCCTCTCTGACCTTAATAAGTGGCCTGCAATCTCCTGAAACTGCGGGTTCGTAAAATCTTCCACACGCAGGAGATCTCCAACCATTTTCCTGAGGGCCCAGTCCCTGATTAATAGAGAGAGTAATATCTCTTCAGCCTTTGGCCTTTCCACTGCTGTTTCTTTGACTTTTTCCGGAAGTACCCCTTTTTTCCTCTCGTTACCCCTCCTTAACTCAGAAAGGAGGACCTCTTTTTCAATCCCAAAACCCCTTGAAACCCTTTGGATGTACTGATCTTTTTCGATTCGGTTAGAAATCTTTTTAATAATGGAGAGGCAATCTCCCGCTCCTTTAACCTTTGAATTTATGGAGCCGCCATGATCTGGAACTCTCCCTCTCACCTCATCGATGATCCTGTCTATGGCAAAATCAATAATACCCTTAGCCGACTGCACAAGTGCAAGAAAGGCGGCCTTGCCATTTTTCCCAACAAATGTATCAGGGTCATCCCCTTCAGGCAGCAATAAAACCTTCGCTTTGACCTCACTGTCATTAAAAATGTCCATGGTCCTCAGTGCTGCATTTATCCCAGCCGGATCAGAATCAAAAGTCAACACAGTCTCTTTACAGAACCGGTTTAATAGTCTCAGGTGATTTATCGTGAAGGCCGTACCCAGAGTCCCCACAACATTAGTGACACCGGCCTGGTGCAAAGCAATGACATCCATATATCCTTCTACAAGTATAGCATAACCTGTTTCTCTGATACTATCCTTTGCGGCATCAAGGCCATAAAGCAGATGACCCTTACTAAATACAGGGGTCTCAGGAGAATTTAAATATTTGGGGGTGGAATCATCCAGCACCCTCCCCCCGAATCCGGCAACCCTGTTTTGGATATCGCATATTGGCAGCATGACCCTTCCACGAAACCTGTCGTGGCATCCGCTCCCGCTGGTGTTAGGGGCCGCGATGCCTGCCTTTACCATATCCTCCTCTTTAAAACCCTCTTTCCTGAGATAATCATAGGCCCCATTCCAGGAGTTTATTGAATAGCCAATCTTAAACCTCTTCATAGTCTCTATGGAAAGGCCGCGGGCCAGGAGATAATTGCGTGCTGGCTCTGCCTCTTTTGCAGCGGATAAAACTTTGTAATAATAGTCTGCTGCTGCCTTATTGACCTCATATAAAAACTTTTCCCCTCTCTCGCCTTTTCTATGCCTCTCTGCGATCTCAATCCCTGCGTCATGGGCCAAACGTTTTACCGCCTCAGGAAAGGTTATGCTCTCATATTTCATGAGAAAGGTTATTACATTTCCCCCTGTTGCACACCCAAAACAATGAAAAATCTGTTTCCCAGGGCTGACCACAAAGGATGGGGTCTTTTCAGAATGAAATGGGCAACGTCCTGTATAGTTTTGACCCGTTTTCTTAAGCGAGATGTGTCTGGAGATTACCTCTACGATATCCTGACTTCCTCTAATCTTTGTTATGATCTCTTCAGGAATATGCCCATCCAAGGGGAAATCCCCCCTATCAATGTGCATGCGCTTCCATAAGTTCTTTAACCAATGAACTTACCCTTGCGCCCTCAGCACGCCCCCTTACGCGAACCATCACTATTTTCATAACCTTTCCCATATCCTTCGGGGAAGACGCGCCTACCTCCCTTATGACAGCCTGTACCTCACTTACAAGCTCTTCCTCGCTAAGTTGTTGTGGCAAAAATGTCTGTAATACCTCCAGCTCGCTCTTCTCCTTCTGGACTAAATCCTCTCTTCCCCCTTTTTGAAACTGCTCTATCGATTCTCTCCTCTGTTTGAGGGCGGTCATAATGATACCAATGACCTCTTCATCAGTAAGAGGGGCCATCTTTTCGATTTCTCTGTTTTTAATGGATGACTTAAGGAGCCTGATTACGGATAGTTTTGTATGATTCCCCGCCCGTAATGCCTCTTTCAACTCCTCTGTAAGTCTATCTAACAGAGACATCGTCTTAAAACCTCTGTCTTTTTGATGCCTTTTTCCTCGCCGCAATCGCCTTGCGTTTCCGCTTGACACTCGGCTTCTCGTAGTGTTCCCTTTTTCTCATCTCTGACAGTATCCCGGCCTTTTCACACTGTTTTTTAAACCGGCGAAGGGCACTCTCAAAAGATTCATTTTCTTTTACTTTAACCCCCAACATAATATTATTTCCCCCCCTTACAGAAAAGAATAAAGTATTATCTTATATCTATTTGGTTTACAAATAAAATTTGGATTTTTAACTATAGCAGATTCAGATATTGATTGTCAAGACAAGAAAAGACTTTACAGCTATACCGGGGATATAGTATCCTTTCCTCCTGATAGGGCCTGTTCACCTCAAAATATGGTAGGCGCGGGGGGTCTTGAACCCCCGACCTCTTCCGTGTCAGGGAAGCGCTCTCCCCCTGAGCTACGCGCCTACGGGAACGGGACCCGTGGTTTACCACGAAACCTTCATTGTAAAGGCACGACATTGTAACACGTATTGAGAAAAAAGTGCAAGATTTTTGGACACAAGTTTTTTGGACACAAGATGTATTTTTTAGCTGACCTCCATATACACTCCCGATACTCCAGGGCTACCAGTAAGGAGATGGAGCTTGAGACCCTTAACCAGTGGGCCCAGTTAAAGGGCCTCACAGTCATTGGAACAGGTGACTTTACCCACCCCCGCTGGTTTTCCAATCTGCATGAAAAGTTAGAAGAAACCGGGGAAGGACTCTACAGGCTTAAGGATGAATACCGGGCTTCTGGGACCAAGGCGGTCCCTCAAAGCTGCGGCAGAGAGATCAGGTTTATCCTCTCTTCAGAGGTAAGTTGTATTTATAGTAAGGGGGGGCGTACCCGGAAGGCGCACCACATTATTTTATCTCCGACGTTTGAAGCAGCAGCAAGGGTCAATGAGGCCCTCTCAAAGATCGGCAATCTTGGATCAGATGGAAGGCCCATATTAGGACTCGACAGCAAGGTCCTGCTACGTATCGTCCTGGATGCCTCCACCGATAACCTGCTCATCCCGGCCCACGCATGGACCCCTCACTTCTCAGTCCTAGGCTCAAACTCCGGGTTTAACTCGTTAGAAGAGTGCTTTGAAGAGCTCACCCCTCATATATATGCTATTGAGACAGGGCTTTCATCTGATCCTCCTATGAACTGGAGGTTATCAGGACTCGATCAGATCACTTTAATCTCAAACTCTGATGCACATTCCCCCAGAAAGCTTGCACGCGAGGCCAACATATTCGACACAGAACTCTCTTACAAAGGAATCACCGGTGCCATAAAGGAGAAGGATAAAGCAGGATTTAAAGGAACTATTGAGTTCTTCCCTGAAGAGGGAAAGTATCATTATGACGGCCACAGGCCCTGTAAACAACGGATGCGGCCCGAAGAGACACGACAAAATAGTGGTCTCTGCCCTAAATGCGGAGCGAAGGTGACCATTGGAGTCATGCATCGCGTGGACGAGCTGGCAGACAGGAAAGAAGCTATCATGCCTCCGAATGCCCGTCCTTACCGGAGACTGATACCCCTTGCCGAAATAATAGCGGAGGTCTACAATGTGGGCCCCGCGACAAAACGGGTTGAAAATGCTTATTATAAACTCCTTGCCTCTCTTGGAGATGAACTCTCAATACTTCAGGATGTTCCTGTTAGAGAGATTGCAAGAGTAAGCGCCCCACTCCTGGCCGGGGCGATTCACTCTATGAGGGAAGGAAGGGTAAGCATCGCCCCTGGCTATGATGGGGAGTATGGGACCATCAAGATCCTTGATATGGACGATAAACCAATGGGAAGACATCCGATAGATTTATTCTGAAAAAAATACCGATAGAACAAACGTTATGGATCAACCTTCAATCAGGAAAAAACGTCTTGGAGACCTTCTCCATCACGCAGGTTTCATCACAGAGGCTGACCTTCAAAAGGCCCTTGAAGAACAAAAGCGTACAGGAAAACGTATGGGGGAGACCCTGATCAGCCTGAAGCTCGCCGCTGAGTTTGACATCGCAAAGGTATTAGCCAGCCAGTTGGGGATCCCGTATGTCCCCCTTGCCTCAACCCCGATTGAACCTGAGGCAACTGCCCTTATCCCTGAGAGCCTTGCGAAAAAACATCTTTGCATCCCGATTAACTTCGACCGTAAGTATCTTTCATTAGCTATGGTGGACCCCCTCGACTACGAATCCATAAAGGACATCGCCTTCCACAGCGGGCTTGAAGTCAAGCCGTTAATCTCGACACAGAAGGAGGTGCTGGAGGCCATTGAACAGCACTACCGGTTAGATGCCTCTGTGGAGGCCATCCTGGAAGACGCCCCTGACGCATTAAGGAACTCGATCATTGAGATCATGCCAACCATCTCCGCAGCAGAGGTGACATCGTCCGCATATCTGGAAAAGAAGAGCCAGATGGCCCCCATTGTAAAGCTATTCAACCTTATTCTACTCAAGGCCATTAAAGAACGGGCAAGCGATATCCACATTGAGGCGCTTCGCGCCAGCTTAGCCGTCAGATTAAGGGTGGATGGAATCCTTAAAGAGGATATGAGCCTCCCCAAATGGGTGCAGGGTGCGCTCGTTTCGAGGATCAAGATCCTCGCATCCCTGGACATTGCAGAGCGTCGTCTCCCGCAGGATGGCGCCATCCGGGTAAAATTAGAAAACAGGGACATTGACCTCAGGATATCAACTATCCCCACCCATCTTGGGGAGAAGGTGGTCATCAGGATATTAGACACTGCCAGTGTGGCAGTCAACTTAGAGGGTCTGGGGATGCTGAAGAAAGACTTCCAAATGGTCAGGACTCTGTCGCAGAAGAGGAAGGGGATACTCCTGGTAACAGGCCCCACAGGGAGCGGCAAGACAACGACACTCTACGCCATCATCAACGCACTGCGTTCACGAGAGATCAATATTATGACTGTGGAAGACCCGATCGAGTATAACATCGAAGGGATCAATCAGATTCAGGTAAAACCTGAAATAGGCCTCTCCTTTGCCAACTCTCTTCGCTCCATCCTCAGGCAGGATCCCAATGTTATCCTTGTGGGGGAAATCAGGGATCTTGAGACGGCAGAGATCGCCTTCAGAGCGGCCATGACAGGTCACCTTGTCATCAGCACACTGCACACGAATGATGCGATATCCACTGTGACGCGCCTTATAGACATGGGGGTTCCGAGGTATATGATCGCCTCTTCTATCGTAGGGATTGTAGCCCAGCGGCTTGTGCGTCAGATATGCCCCAAATGCAGGGTAAAGACCTCGCTCCCTGAGGAAAACATCAAAAAGTTAAATATAAAACTATCCTCTTTTGAAGGGCTTAATTTCTTCCGGGGGGAAGGTTGCAGTTATTGCAGATCTACTGGGTTCTATGGGCGTGCAGGGATCTTTGAGGTCCTTCCGTTCAAGCCGAAAATCAAAGAGATTATAGCCGGCGGGGGATCAGAAGAGGAGATCCGGATGACCCTGCAGAATCAGGGCATGTCCTCCATGGGTGAAGACGGCATCAGCAAGGTCAAAGAGGGTCTTACCACAATAGAGGAGGTATTGAGGGTCATAGAGGTCGAGGAGGAGATCAGGATACTCTGCCCCCAATGCGAGAGACCACTCCATTTGGACTTTCTTGTGTGCCCCTATTGTAAATATGAAGTCCAGACAAGTTGTTCCTCCTGCAATAAGCCGCTCCAGCCGGAGTGGCTCATATGCCCCTACTGCAGAAAAGACTTGTAGTCGCGACCTTTGGGTTGCTTATCTTCGCGTCTGCAACGGATCGCAGGCTAAAGCCTGCGGCTACTCTGGTTTTAAAATGAGGACACTCAGGGGAGGGAGTACCAGCTCTATTGAATAGGGTCTTCCCTGCCAGGGTAATGGTTCTGCCCAGACCCCTCCGGTGTTTCCCATATTGCCGCCGCCGTATATCCCGGAATCACTATTGATCACTTCCCTGTAGAATCCACCTCTTGGGACCCCAATCTTGTAAGGATACCGGGGTACCGGGGTTAAATTGCACACAAAGATCAGGACATCATCACAGGTCCTGCCTCTTCTTAGAAAGGAGAGTATGCAATTGTCTGCATCATGGAAGTCTATCCACTCAAACCCGGTGTAATCAAAATCAATCTCATAGAGAGCGGGCTCCCTCTTGTAAAGGGCATTCAGGTCTTTGACAAATCTCTGCAGCTTCTGGTGCGGCTCATACTGGAGGAGATGCCAGTCAAGACTCTCCGCATGGTTCCATTCAACCCACTGCCCTATCTCCCCGCCCATAAAGAGGAGTTTTTTTCCCGGATGTCCGTACATATATCCATAGAGCAGCCTCAGGTTTGAAAACCTCTGCCAGAAATCTCCCGGCATCTTGTCAAGGAGGGCCCTTTTCCCGTGGACGACCTCGTCATGCGACAAGGGGAGGACAAAATTCTCATGGAATGCATATAGAAGAGAGAATGTCAGGTTACCCTGATGATATTTTCTGTGGATGGTGTCCTTGGATATATATTCCAGCGTATCGTGCATCCATCCCATATTCCATTTCAGCCCGAAACCCAGCCCACCGAGGTATGTCGGTCTTGAAACAGACGGCCATGCCGTAGACTCCTCGGCTATTGTCATTATCCCAGGAAAATATCTATAGACCAGCTCATTAAATTCCCTGATAAAATCAATGGCCTCAAGATTCTCCCGGCCGCCGTACTTGTTGGGGACCCACTCACCCTCCTGACGCGAATAGTCTAAATAGAGCATTGAGGCCACGGCGTCTACACGAACTCCGTCAATATGATATTTTTCGAACCAGAACAGGGCATTGGAAAGCAGAAAATTCCGCACCTCATTCCGTCCATAGTTAAAGATGAGCGTCCCCCACTCCTTGTGCTCCCCCTTGCGGGGGTCGAGATGCTCATAGAGGGCGGTCCCGTCAAACCATGAAAGCCCGTGGGCATCCCTTGGAAAATGTCCGGGGACCCAGTCCAGTATCACCCCTATGCCGTTCTGGTGGCAGTGGTCCACCAGATACATGAAATCCTCTGGCTCCCCATGGCGGCTTGTCGGAGCAAAATACCCTGTCACCTGATAACCCCATGACGCGTCAAAGGGATGCTCTGCAACCGGAAGGAGTTCTATATGAGTAAATCCCATCTCTTTCACATAGTCCACCAGCTCGTGGGCAAGTTCCCGGTATGGCAGAAACCTGCTCCCCTCCTCAGGACTTCTGCGCCATGAACCCAGGTGGACCTCATAGATAGAGACAGAAGAGTGGAGGGGAGCAGGTTTCT
>Ga0209342_10004753_pt1 | contig 14027 bp, 19 predicted proteins | sample RifCSP16_2_FD_184023 | JGI IMG/M metagenome (GOLD analysis project Ga0209342, IMG submission 184023) | Soil microbial communities from Rifle, Colorado - Rifle CSP2_sed 16_2 (SPAdes) (version 2) | ecosystem: Environmental > Terrestrial > Deep subsurface > Rock core/Sediment | place: Rifle... | reverse complement strand
CGGTTTGGCGGTCGGGTCGGACGGGGGCAGCGCGTACGTGGTGCCGCTGAAAAGCGACGGGGACCGCACGACACTCGGCGAGATGGCGGTGTACCGGACGCGGAACCGAGGACGGGCGTGGCAGCGCCTCACGACCGGCCTCCCGAGGCCCGCGCACCTCACGATCCTCCGTGAGGGTGTCGGGTCCGACGGACAGGACCCCGTCGGCGTGTACATCGCCACGGAGCAGGGGCAGGTGTTCTCCACGCGGGACGGAGGCGACCATTGGGACGTGATCGCGGACAACCTCGCGCCCGCGATGTCCGTGACCGCGAGCCCGTACCCGTGAGGGTCGTCGATGCTCGTTGCGTTCACCTTCCGCGCGAAGGCTGGAAAGGAGAAAGAGTTCGAGGCCCTGCTGCACAATCCGGAAGCCGCGAAGCACGTCGCCCGCCTCATGGGCGCGACGCGGAACACGCTGTTCCTCGGCGGGGGTCGGATGGTCCGCATCCTCGAGTTCCCGGAAGGAGCGAAGCCCGTGCCGCTCACGGAGATCGCCGTCAAGGATGCGGGCGTGCGGGACTTTTTGGCGAAGCTCGGACCCCTCGTCGAGGACGGGTTCGACGTGGGACGGCCGGAGACGCTCGAGGCGTTCAACAAGCACGTGGTCGTGCCGCTCGCGTTCGACGTGCGGCCGTGAGGCTTCTTAGGCGGCCGTCGCTTCTCCTCGCGTGGCAGGTCCCGCGGGATACGTGGCGGTGAACTCGCTCGGCCTCGGCCACGCCGCACGCGGGCTCGCAATCGCACGGGAACTCCAGCGCCGCCGCCCGGACCTGTACCTCTTTTTCCTGGCGGGTGCGCCCGCCCTCGATCTGGCGGTGGCGCACGGGTTCGACGCGATGCCGCTGCCGCCGACACCGATGTGGTTTCACGACAAGGGACAGCTCCACTCGATGTTCCGTTGGTACCGCGAGTACGCGAAGTGCGTGCGTATCGCGTCGAGGTTCCTCCGGAAGGAAGCCGACTGGGAGCAATTCCGTTTCCTGATCTCCGACGGCGAGATGGCGTCCGTGCGTTTGGCGGTGAGACGCAAGGTCCCAACGGTCGTCCTCGCCCACTCCATCGGCCAGTCCTTCGGCGGCGGTGTCGCCACGCGCCTCGTGGAGTCGTACGGCCGGCGGTGGATGCGGTCCCTCCTCGACCGCGACCACGTTCTCGTCTTAGCGCTTGAGAGGAACATCGACCTGCCGAACGCGACGTACGTCGGTCCGATTGTGCGCGCATTCTCTGCGACGCGCGAGAAGCTGAGGGACGACTTCGTGTTCCTCAAGAAGACGGTGCTCGTGGCGCCCGGCGGGACGAACGTCGGCGCATTTCTCATCGACGAGGCGATCCGCGCATGGCGGGAATTGAAACGGGACGACGCGCAGATGATCATCGTCACGGGTCCCTCGATCCCCGCGCCGAAGGAGAAGGACGTGTACTTCCGCGGGTTCATCCCGAACCTGCAGGACTACGTGTTGGCGGCAGACCTCGTCGTCACGCTCGCGGGGAAGGGCACGATGATGGAGGCCCTGGCGGCGGGGACGCCGGTGATCGCGATCCCGCCGAAGGGCCACGCGGAGGCGGAGCGGAACCTCCGGGCGTTCGGTCTTCCGTACACGTACGAGGACGCGTTCCGCCTGGAGGACCTCATCCCCGCCAAACTTGCGGAGGGCCGGACGCCGCCGAGGGATTTCGGTCCCGCCAACGCCGTGGCGGCGATCGAAACGTTTCTCCGTCGGAAGGGCGTCCTACCCCCGGGCGATCACGGTCCCTTGTACGAGAAGTCGGAGATGAACCCGTTCTTCCCCGAGAGATCCCAGGAGAAGCCGTAGTCCTTGAAGGTCAGCGTCTTCGACCGGGCCACCACGGCGGGTGCTTCGGCCGCACCGTAGAGAAGCAATCCTTGAATCGTGGGCTCCTGCCCTCCGGCCCCCTTGAGCGCCTCGATTTCCGCGTGCGCCAGGCCTTCGACCCGAACGGCGCGTCGCCTCCCGCTTGATCTGATGTCGATCCGTGCGGACTTCACGCCGAGGACTTCTCCGATTAATGCCGCGATCGCGGCGAAGTGCCCCCCCGCTTGGCCGCCGAAGATCTTCGTCAGCGCCTCCCGCTGGGCCTTGCCCGCCCGCTCGTCGAGGTACAAGGCAGCCTTCCACTTCCCCTGCGCCATCGGGCCGGGCGAGTAAACGGCCAGAGCGACGTTCAGGTTCTTCAATGAAACGCGGTCGAACTTCCCGCGATCGATGTGCCACGCCACGAGGAGGGTACAATCCCCCGCCGTCGGCGGACCCAGAAATACGCAGGGACAGGCTGTGTCGCAATTGCACGCCTCGAAGTAGTCGCCTGAAATCTCCCACCCGGCGGCCATCGGAATTCCATCCTCCATTCGCCGCCGATTGTCGACCAGACCAAGAAGCTTTCGAGGGACGCGCGGTCGTCCCAGTCCGCCGTGAGCCGCCGAACGACGGTATCATCGTCATGAGGAGCTGCGTCCATCGCCCCCCATGAAGTATCGGTTCTACTACGCGGGGATCCGTGTCCGGAACCTGAAGCGCTCGCGGGACTTCTACACGAAGGCGTTCGGGATGAAGGTCGTGAACGAGGGCACGATGGGCCACGGGGGCAAGTACGTGCAACTGGTCGGGCCGGGTTCGAAGCAGAAGCTCGAGCTCAACTGGTACCCGAACGGCAGCCGGTTCCACACGCCGTACCGCAAGGGCGACGAGATGGACCACCTTGCGTTCGTCGTCGCGGACGTGAAGAAGGCGTATCGAGAACTTCTCCGGAAGGGTGCTAGGCCTGCGGTCCCGCCCGCGAAGTCGGAGGGGACGGAGGTCTACGTGAAAGACCCGGACGGCATCTGGATTGAGATCCTCGGTGCTTAGACAATCCGCCCGTTCTTCACGACCGCGGTCCCGTCGACCTTGACCGTCGCGCCCGTGAGCGTGCCCGCGAGACCGAAGCTCGACGTGTTCGTGCCGCCGAACTCGTCGTTGTCCCCGATCGTGACGTACACGTTCCCGGCCGCGAGGTAGTCCTGGAGGAACCCGGTGCGGACGCGGGGGTTGAGACCAATCTGGAAGCCGCCCAGCTGGTCCCGTCCCTCCGTCCCCCGGTCCCATCCCCTCTGCACGAGCTCGCCGTTCTCCTCCGCGCTCCATTTCGCGCGCCCGCCGTCGAACGCGAACGTGAGGCCGCGCATCCATCGTCCGGTGTACGCGTTTGGCCGGTCGAAGCGGATCGTGCCTTCGCCGCTCGTCTCGTCTGGGGCCACGTACAGCTCGCCCGCGGGAACGGAGGCCATGTTCTCGCCCTCCTCAATCTGTTGCGGCGTGATCACGCCGTCGTCGAGGCGCGCCTTGCGTCCCGTGAGCTCGCACGCGAATCGCGTCCCGTTCGGAGCCGTGACTTCCACACGCCCCTTGGCCGAGAGGAGCCTTTGCGCCTTCCGACCGGCCTTGCGGAGGTCTGTAGCGTTGACCGCGGACGCGTCGAGTATCATCCGCCGCCAGGCCTCGAGGTCGAGTCCGTACGCTGCCGCGCGCTCCGGTGTCACGTACCCGAGGCCGATGCGAGCGCCCCGGACTTTGTAGCGCTCCGCGCGCTTGTACCATTCGTCGTTGTACTCGATCATCGCGTTGTACTTGTCGATCCCGACTTCGCGGATCTTCCGGATGTCCGCGGGGCCCGTGATGAACACGTAGGCGTCCGCTTCTTTCAGTGCCGCCCACTCGTGCTTGCCGATCTTCCCCTGCTTGTTCGGAGGGAGCGTGGCGGCGGACCGCCAGAAGGCCTCCTCGTCCTCGAACAAGAGGATCGACCGCGCACCCATCGCGCGGATCTGGTACACGAACTCCGCGGCGATCGGCACGCCGTGGTTCCACGATTCCACGATGACGTTCTCGCCCGGCTTGACGTGAAGGGTCTTTCTCAGGACGTTCTTCGCGAGTGCTTCGTATTCCGACAAAGGGACTTCCCCCGTTTGCGGCGATGACGCCGGAGGCCTTAACCGTATGTCCGTCCCCAGCGAGCGTGAGCAATCGGTAACTCTGCATGCTGCGAGGGAGGCCCGTTGGAAGCCTCATGTACCCCTGTGGACATCGGACGTGTGTGAAGGTCACCCTCCCCGCCGTCGTCCATCGCGAGGGGGACTGGTTCGTGTCGTGGTGCCCCGATTTGGACGTGGCAAGCCAAGGGAGAACCGTGGAGGAGTCCCTCTCAAACCTACGGGAATCGTTGAATCTCCGTTTGGAGGACGACGACTTGGAGGTTCCATCGGAGCCTTTCCTCCTGACCACCATCGAAGTGGAACGAATCTCGACTCGGAAGGCGTCACGTCCCTGACATCACCTTGCCGCCAAACTTCAAGTCCCACCGGGGCGGTCGCGCGCCTATGAAGCTCGGCCTCGAGACCCGCGTCCCGCTCAATCATGGCGGAGAAATGCCCGTACTCGGCCTCGGGGTGTGGGAGGCGCCCGGGAAGAAGTGCGTGGAGGCGGTGAAGCACGCGCTCCGAGTCGGCTACCGTCTCATCGACACTGCCAAGATCTACGGAAACGAGAAGGAGGTCGGCCTGGCGGTCCGGGAGAGCGGCGTCCCGCGGGAAGCCATCTTCGTGACGACGAAGGTCTGGACGTCGGACCAAGGGTACGAGTCGACGCTCCGGGCGTGCGATGCCTCCCTCGACCGGCTCGGCATGGAGTACGTGGACCTCTACTTAATCCACTGGCCCGGTTCGAAGAAGCGCGCGGACACGTGGCGCGCCCTCCTCGACTTGAAGGCCCAGGGCAAGGCCCGCGCGATCGGTGTGAGCAACTACTATCCTCGCCACGTCGAGGAAGTCCTGAAGGCCGGCCTGGTCGTCCCCGCCGTGAACCAGATCGAGCTCAGCCCGTTCCTCCATCCCCGCGAGGTCACGGATTTCTGCCGCGAACGCGGGATCGTCGTCGAGGCGTACAGCCCGCTCGCGCGCGGGAGGCGCATGAAGGATCCAGGACTGGCGGCGGTCGCGCGGAAGTACGGGAAGACGCCTGCGCAGATCATGCTCCGGTGGTCCCTCCAGCACGGCTACGTCGTGATCCCGAAGTCCGTACGTCCCGAGCGCATCGAGGAGAACGCGGACGTGTTCGACTTCATGCTCGCGCCCGCGGACATGGAGGTGCTCGACGCGCTTGAGGACGGCTTCCGGACGTGCTGGGACCCGTCCGAGGTTTCATAGGAGTTTGGCGGAAGGCTACCGCAGCCAGCGGTGCCGGGTATCATCGGAGGTACACCGAATCGTGGTGCTCGAAGTCCCAAAGGACGACCGCCTTCCGCTCCTCGTCTATTTCGTACAGCAGGACGAAGGGCCCGACGTGGACACGCCGCATGTTCTGCATGGGAGCGCGAAGGGGCTTGAACCGGTGCGGGTCCTCCAGGATCTCTCGTACCTTCTTTTCGACGGCCTCGAGCCGCTTACGGTCTTTCTTCGCCAGGCGCCGAAAGGTCCGATCGACGCCCTCCTTCACCTTGAGGGCGTACATCGCCTACCGGAGCCCGTACCGCTTCGGGAAGCTTCGAACCCGGATGGAGCGCTGCCCCTTGATCTTCTCGAGCTTCTCGACGTATTCGGGGAGAAGTTCCGGCTCCAGCAGCTCCTCCGCGTACGCCTGCGCGACGAGCTCAATCGCCTCGGACTTCGTGCGGAGTCCGTGTTTGGCCTTCACGACGTTCAGAACGCGGTTCGTGTTCTCGGAGAGCGTCACCAGGGATTGGACCATCGGACTTTAGTCACGTAATTCCGCCTAATAAGACTTTACCTCGCGCTATCATCGGTGCTTCCGTCCTCTAGCCCTCCACACCGCTGGGTTGCGTATTCGATGCGTTCGGCGGATATGCAGTATCGTCCGGGGCGAGAGGCCCGCTCCGTGAGAATCTCGTAAGTGAGGATGGTGGCCAAGGGTTTATCCGCGAGGCCAGGGGTTTCGCCGCCATGGCTCCGAAGGTCCCAGGAGGAGGTGAGGGCAGGCCATGGAAGCGCCGCCAGTTCTTCAGCTTCCAGCGTGGCAAGTACGGGACGACGATGGTGTACCCGCAGCGGAACCTCCGGCGTCTCCTCGCGTGGATTCTCCTCGTCATCCTCGCAATCGCCGGCCTCTATTTCCTCATCTGGCACAAGGACCCGCTGCCCGGCAACCACGAGGCGATCGGCCTCGGGACGCTTCACGTCCTGCACGGCGTGATCGGGATCGCCTTGCTCGCGGTCGCAGGGTACCTCTGGTACCGCGTGCTCCGCAGGTCCTCGGCATTGCGCCCTCAAGCCCGCTGAAAGGACTAAGCCTCACGCCCCCTTCCCCGACTCCGTCATGCGCATCGAGGAGTGCGAGTTCCCGGATGAGTTACTCTACGACCCAGAGGGATTGGTGTGGGTCCGCGAGGAGTCCGGGGTCGCGCTCGTGGGCATCACGAGCATCTTGGCGGCGGTGGCGGGCAAGCTCACCTCCGTGCGCGCGAAGGCGACGGGGGTCATCTACGGACGCGGGGAGGGCATCGGCTCCCTCGAGAGCGGTCGGTACTTCGGCGTCATCCGCGCGCCGGTCCGCGGGACCCTTTTGGCGGTGAACGAGGAAGTCCTGCGGAAGCCGAGGCTCCTGTCCGATTCGCCGTACGGCGACGGGTGGTTCGCACGGCTCCGGCCGGAGGATTGGCGGGAGGATCGGATCGCGCTGAGGTCCGGCCCCGCCGCCAGGGACCTGCTGGAGTCGCAGATCGCGGCGCTCCGCATCCGCTGCTTCGCCGCCTTCCCGGACTACGAGATGGTCGAGATCGGCACCGAGTGCTCGGCCGTGCTCGTGAAGCTGAACGAGCTCATCGCCCGCATCGAGGTGGGCGAGGTCGTCCACATCGTGTCGGACGACGCCACGGCGCCCGTGGAGATGGCCCAGTGGACGGAGCAGACGGGACATCCGGTCGTCGACGCGCGCAGGGAGGGGAACCTCTTTCACTACCTCGTGCGGAAGGCCCTCACTTCTCAATCGGTGTCCGGATGAGGTTCCCCCACTCCGTCCACGAGCCGTCGTAGTTCTTCACGTTCGGGTATCCGAGGAGGTACTTCAGCACGAACCAAGTGTGGGACGAGCGCTCGCCGATCCGGCAGTACGCGATGACCTCCTTGTCCGGCGTGACGCCCTTCCCCTGGTACAGGGCGCGGAGGTCGTCCATGGACTTGAACGTCCCGTCCGCGTCGTTCACGGCCTGCGCCCACGGGATGTTCTTCGCGCCCGGGATGTGCCCGCCGCGCTGCGCGTGCTCCGTCGGGTATTCCGGCGGCGCGAGGATCTCCCCCGAGAACTCCTTGGGGCCCCGGACGTCGACGAGGACCTTGTCGTGCATCGGCAGCACCTGCCGCACGTAGTCGAGGTACACGCGGATCGTTTCGTCCGGCCCCTTCGCGCGGAACGTCGCCGGCAGGTGCGAGGGCACGTCCTTCGTCACGGGCAGGTCCTCGAGGAGCCACTTCTTCCGCCCGCCGTTCATCAGGACGAGGTTCTCCACGCCGTAGTACTTGAGGACCCAGAACGTGAACGCCGCGAACCAGTTGTTGAAGTCCCCGTACAGGACGATGCGGTGGTCGTTCGAGATCCCGAGCCCGCCGAGCAGCTGCTCCAGGCCCTCCTTCGAGACGAGGTCCCGCGCCACGGGGTCGTTGATGTCCTTCCTCCAGTCGATCAGGACCGACCCGGGCACGTGGCCCTGGTTGTAGTTCGCGGTCGGGTCGTAGTCCACTTCCACGACTCGCACGTCCGGGTGGCCCAGGACGCTCTTCACATAGCTCGTGTCCACCAGCACTTCAGGATGCGCGTATTCTTCCATGTCCACTCCCCCGAGAGGGAGTTCCCCAACGCCACGCGCCCTCTTACACTTTCCGGGTCGGTCAGGGGATCTTTGCGACGACCTTGGAGGCTTCCTGCACGGTCCACCCCTTCAGCGTCGTCGTCCGCGCGTTGCCCTGGCTCCCGATCGTAAGCGCCACCTGCATCGCGGCCTCGTCGTTCGGCAGTTCCGACACGAGGACGAAGTCGTAGCGCCCCATCGTGACCAATGCGGAAACGAGCTTCCCGCCGTTCTTCTCGATGATCGCCTTCGATCCCTCTGCCCGCTTCGGCACGTCCTTCACGTTCCGGACTCCCTGCTCCGTCCACTGGCCCAGCGTCACATAGTACGGCATTTGGCTCCCCCTTGGCGCGGCATCCGCGGCCGACAGAAAAAGCTATGCCAGCGTCAGGCGAGCTTCTCGAGCTCCCGCTCGATGGCCTCGAGGACCTCGCGGAGCCGATCCCCCTGGAGCCGCCCCATCCGCTGATTGTAGTAACCTGAGATGTGTAGAGCATCCTTCGCACGATGGTACAGGTTCGCCAAGTCGGCGCGCCCGATGTCCTCTAACGCCTCCACGCGCTGGTCGTGATTCTCCGGGAGAGCGTGTCCGGCGCGCTCGATGAGGACGTCCGCCAACTCGATGAGGCCGTGGAAGGTGTTCTCGCACGCGACGGCCGCACGCTTGCGGAGGGAAAACTCCGCGTCCGCTTCCTGCGCCAGGCGGTAGTCATGATTTCCCTGTTCGGCGAGGGCGCGGGCCTTTCGGAGACGTTCCCCTTGAGACAGGGGCCGTTCCAAGGTTTCGGGCATCTTGCCGTAATCATGCGGCGCACCCGTCTTGAGCATTCCGGTTGCATGTGGTATGTCCGCGGCGACTTCTAATCGTACGTCGCGTTCCCCGAACGGGTTGCAGTTCACGGCGGGCGAACGCGGGGCATTGCGCGCGCTGGCGGACGCCCTCGTCCCGCGGACGGACGGACCGCTGGCCGCCTCCGCGAGCGACCTCGGCGTGCCCGCGTTGGCGGAGGAAGCCATCGCGAATGTCCCGCCGGACGTGCAGAGGGAATTCCGTACGCTCCTCCACGCTGTGGACAGCCCGTGGCTCAATCTCCTTCTTGGCGGACGCCCCGTGCGATTCACGCGACTATCCCCGGAGCAGCGGGAAACATACCTAAGGTCGTGGTCGCGAAGCCGGATTCCCGCCAAACGACGTGGCTTCCATTCGATCAAGCGTCTCGTGTGCTTCCTATCCTATGCTGCGCTGGTCGATGGCGGCAACCCTGCGTGGCCCGTGATCGGATACACGCTGCCGCCGGACGGCAGGAGCGGGTCGACGCCGACGACGGAGCTCCGTCCTCTGGCGGTGGAGCACGAAGCGACGTTCGAGACGGACGCGGCGGTCATCGGGTCCGGCGCGGGCGGAGCGGTGATCGCAGCCCATGCCGCCAACGCCGGCCACCGCGTGCTTGTGCTCGAGGCGGGCCCGCGGTTCACGCCGGAGACGTTCCCGCGTCGGGAACTCCCGGGCACGGACCACATGCTCGAGCGCAACGGGCTGCTCACGACGAAGGACAACGCGTTCGGCGTCCTCCAGGGCCACGTCGCGGGCGGTGGGACGACGGTCAACTGGATGACGTGTCTCAAGCCCCCCGCGTGGCTCCTCCAATCCTGGGAGCGGGACTTCGGGATTCCGGGCGTCGGTGGACCGGGCTTCGCCTCGCTGGTCGACGAGGTGTGGGACCGCCTCGGCGTGAACACGGACGAATCCGTTCTGACGCCGCCAAGCCTCGTGCTCAAACGGGGCTGCGAGGCGCTCGGCCTCCGGATGGGTATGGACTTCCACGTGACGCCGAAGAACGCGCGCGGGTGCCGCAATCGGTGCGACCTGTGCAACTTCGGCTGCGTCTATGGAACGAAGCAGTCCGCACTCGTCACACATCTCCCGGACGCGCAGGCGGACGGGGCGCGGTTCCTGTTCGACACCGAGGTTCGGACGATCGAGGTCTCCGGCGATCGCGCCACGGGTTTGGCGGCGGTCCACCGCAAGAACGGCCGCGAGATCCCCGTGCGCGTGAAGGCGAAGGTTATCGTTGTGGCGGCGGGGGCGAGCCAGACCCCTGCGCTCCTCCTCCGCTCGGGGTTCCGCCACCCGGGCATCGGGCGCGGCCTCCGGCTCCATCCGACGACCGCGGTCGGCGGCGTGTACGAGGAGCCGATCCGGCTGTGGGCGGGCGTCCCCCAGACCCTGCACGTGGACCGGTGGCTCCCGACGCACGACCGCCACGGGTTCTGGCTCGAGACCGTGCCCGCGCATCCCGGGCTGACCGCGCTCGGCCTGCCATGGCGGGGCGGACGGGCGCACAAGGAGGCGATGGCCCGGTACGCGAACACGATGGCGAACATCGTCCTCGTGCGCGACCGCGGGGCGGGCCGCGTGACGATCGACCGCCAGGGGAATCCGGTCCTGGACTACCGCATGGACCGGCGGGACCGGCGCACGATGGTCGAGGGGATCGTGCAATCCGTGCGGATCCACGTGGCGGCCGGTGCACGGGGGCTCACGTCCCTCCACCACGCGGGAGGCGAGATCCCGTATCGGGACGGCCGGATTCGGCCCTCGGAGCTCGATGCGTTCGTCGAGGAGGTCCGTCGCATGGGCGTCCGACCGAACGCGTTGGCCCTGTTCAGCGCGCATGCGATGGGCTCCGTCCCGATGGGCGGGGACGACCGCATGCCGGTGCGGCCGGACGGGCGGTTGCGAGGCGTGGAGGGCGTGTTCGTCGGGGACGCCTCCGTGATGCCGACCGCGCTCGGCGTGAACCCCATGATCACGGTCATGGCGATGGCGCGGCGCACGGCGAATTTCCTCGTCGATGCGCTTCGTCGAGGCCAGGGGACGTAGACCGCTTCCGCCGGAGGTCGCAGCGCAGGCGCGCGGATGATCCTCATGCGTCACACGATTTCACGCGGGTAGCCGGGAAACACCGCGACCGTCGACTCAGTCCCCCTGACCCTTCGGAGGTGTTCCCTGAGACCACTTATCACGGGTGAGAACCGGGTCGAAAGCGATACGGTCCCACGCGAAGCAACGGGAACATGGCGTTCCCGGGCGCGACGCGACAATCGACGTCGATCCACCGGCTGCACCGCGCTGGCCGCATCGGCAAGATCGGCGCAACCCTCCTCATCGTCTCATCCTTTGCGGGGTTGTTCGCGCCGATCGCCTTCCTCCTCAACGCCCAGTCCGTCCTCAATCCGAACCTGCCCGCGTACGCACTGATCGCAATTTTCTCGGAACCGGCGCGCCTGCTCGTGATCGCGGACGTCATCGCGATCCTGGGCGTCGTCCTCCTCGCGGCGGCGATGGCCCTCGTCCTCATCGCCCTCGTGCGTCGGGGCAAGCCCCGGCCGCTCGTGGCGATCCTCTTCGGCGGCGTGGCGCTCGCGTGCCTCGCCGCGTGGGTCCCCCTCATGCTGAACACACAGAATCAGGCGCGGGGCGCGATCACCACCGTCGACGCGGCGGCGGCGACGGGCGGGTACAGCATCGCGAGCCTGCTCCTCCTCGGCGCGGGCCTCGCCTACATGGCCTTCACGATCCGAATCGAGCACGGGATCAAGCATCACAAGCTCACGAGCCTCTGGTGGCCCGCCTACGGCGCGGTTAACGTCCTCGGCTCCGTCGCGATCGCGGGCTTCTTCGCGGGGTCCTTGTCGGGCGTGGGAAGCACGGACGCGCTGTCCCTCGGCCTCGCTTTGAAGATGACGCTGGTCCCGATGCTCGGCGTGCTGGCGTACGGGGACCTGAAGGACCGGTTCCCGCAGTGGCAGAACATGCATCTGATCGAGCCGACGAGGGTCTGGGACCCTGCGGTCGCTGCGGCGCCCGTGCCCGAGCAGAATCCATGGGAAGCGTTCGATCCGCTTCCCTCGCAATCGTCAGACCCGAACATGGTCATTCCGGAAGGCCCGAAGTAGCGCCCGCAACGCCGCCAACCCCATCCGTCGCCTCGCTGCAAGAGCAATCGCGTATCACTGTTGAGAACCGGGTCGAAAGCGATACGGTCTTCCGCGCGGCACGGGAAATGCGTTGGCCGCCAAGTCCGCGCCGCCGGACCCCGCGTCGAGCCCGTGGCTCCACCTCGCGGGCCCCCTCGGCAAGGTGGGCGCCTCCTTCGTGATCGCCTCGTCCTTCGCCGCGCTGTTCGCGCCGATCGTCTTCCTCCTCAACGCGGAGTCCGTGCTCGACCCGGACATGCCCGCGTCGGGATTCATCGCGCTCTTCTCCGATCCGGCCCGCGTGCTCACGATCTCGGATTTCCTCGCGATCCTCGGCGTCGTCGTCCTCGCGGCGGCGATGGCCATCGTCCTCCTCGGCCTCGTGCGGGGGGACAAACCGCTGGCGATTGGAAGCTTCCTCCTTGGCGGCGTGGTGCTCGTGTGCCTCGCCTCGTGGGTCCCCTTCATGCTCTACGCCCAGGGCACGGCGCGCGGGACGATCAGCACCGTGGACGCGGCCGCGGCGACGGGCGGCTGGAGCCTCGCGAGCCTCCTCCTCCTCGTGGCGAGCCTCGCCTACATGGCCTTCACGATCCGGATCGAGAACGGCGTGAAGCATCGGAGGCTCACGAGCTTCTGGTGGCCCGCCTACGGCGCGGTCAACGTCCTCGGGTCCGTCGCGGTCGCGGGCTTCTTCGCGACGACACCGCTGGGCGCCGGGAGCACGGACGCGCTGTCCCTCGGCCTCGTCCTCAAGGTGACCCTGATCCCGATGTTCGGCGTGATGGCGTACGGGGATCTCAAGGACCGGTTCCCCCGCTGGGCGGAGCTGCGGCTGCTGGAGCCGGCGACGGTGACGGCGGTCGCGCCGGCGCCCATCGAGGCGCCCCCCGTCGCGGTCCCCTTGCACGCGTTGTCGACGCCCACGCGGAAGATGGTCATCCCCCGGGAGCCCTTGACGAGGGGTCGGACGACCCACAAGGTCGAAATCCACGGGCCCCTGGTCACGGTCACCCCGGAGGAGCTCGTCCCAGAGAACGACACGCGGCTGCGGTCACGGCCGCCGGCTAGTTGACCGTCCGCGGATCGCAGGGACGTATCACTCTTGTGTGGAGAGGCCCATCGAGGGCGTGCATCGATAGCCGCCATGAATCCGTCAAGGACCCTGGGCCCACGCGGCGATCGTCCAGCGCTTCGCCTTCACCTGGGATAGAATCTCTTCAAGCCGCGGCAGGGCGGCCTCCGGGACAACGATCGCCCCTCGTCCCAGTCGGCGACCGCCGACCTCTCGAAGGAACCCTTCGACCTTGCTCTCGTACCGCATCCGCCCGCGGCGCTTGGCGGTGGCATATCCGTCCAAGAGGCGGTACAGCCGCATCTTCCCGGACGCGGGCAGGTGGGGCACGTCGAAACTGACGACCCGGAACGGGCGCAGTTGCAGATCCTGCAGCGACACGGCGGGCATCGTGCCCGCGAGCGGCACGCCCTCCCGGAGGACCGCGTCCAGGAATTGGCGGTCCAGTCGGTGGATTTCCTCCGCGCGGATCACGAGCGGGGAGATGTTCACATCGAGGGCGCTCTCGATGTCGTGGATGGCCTCCCGGAGACGGCGGACCGGGCGGGTGGATACGAGGACGAGCACGTCGATGTCGCCGTCCTCCCCCGCGGTGCCGCGGGCACACGATCCGTAGAGGATTGCGGAATGCACTTCCGGCGCTCGCGAGAGGAGGTCCCGCAAGGCCTCGATGGCACGGTCGGTCGCCTGCGGGTTCATCCGAGCACCTGCAGGTAGAGCTTCTCCACGGTCTCGAACGATCGGACCGCCTCGGCGAGGTCGCTCTCCGTGACGTGGTAGGCAGCGAGGAAGAGCAACTCCACGCGGCTCGGAGGCGCCGCGCCAGGGAGGTCCGCGGTCTCCTTGAAAGCCCGGTATTGGGCCATGTGGCGCTCGAGGGTCGTCATGGCGTAACATAATGTCACGACATCTACTGAAGCCCGTCGACCGGGCTAGCGAGGGCTCGCGGCCCCCCCTCTTCTTATAGACCGAAAGCGTTCCGTCCGCGGGGTTGCGCACGCGGTGTCGCCCGGCCTGAATGCCAATCGACACCGGGTTCCGCCGCAGGAGGGAGACGACGCGCGGATCGGGCGCG
>Ga0209342_10004750_pt1 | contig 14032 bp, 15 predicted proteins | sample RifCSP16_2_FD_184023 | JGI IMG/M metagenome (GOLD analysis project Ga0209342, IMG submission 184023) | Soil microbial communities from Rifle, Colorado - Rifle CSP2_sed 16_2 (SPAdes) (version 2) | ecosystem: Environmental > Terrestrial > Deep subsurface > Rock core/Sediment | place: Rifle... | reverse complement strand
CCGCCTATTAGCCAACAGACCGAGCGCTCCTGCAGCGGCCCCTCAAGGATATCCGCTTGACGGGACATATGTCCGCTGCATAAGATGCGTGGACAGCGTAGCCAGCCGGCTCCAGCGAAGACCGAAGCACGTGGCGATTTGCGGCGTATTGCGGCCACGAGAAACCAACAGCTAAAAGGCCTCTCGCCCGGGTTGCGCTGAGCCGGACGAGGCAGAAGGGAAGTCCACATGCCATCGTCGGCCTCGGCGGCGCACTGCGCGCCGCCCGCTGAATCCGTTCCGGCCCGCCCCCGCCTGACCTCGCTCGCCTGTCGCCTCTGCAGCGCTCCGCACGAGCCCGCGCCGTTCGCGACCTGCCCCGAGTGCCTCGGTCCGCTCGAACCCGCCTACGACCGGGGCCGCCGCCTTCCCACCCGGCGCGAGATCGAGGCGCGCCCGCCGTCCATCTGGCGTTACCGCGAGTGGCTCCCCATCCTGGACGAGCCGGTCGTCTCCACCGACACGGGCCTCACCCCGCTCATCGACGCTCCGGCCCTCGCCAGGGCCCTGGGCATCCGGCGCGCGCTCGTGAAGAACGACGCCGTCTCCCACCCTACCCTCTCCTTCAAGGACCGGGTGGTGGCGGTGGCGCTCAACGCGGCGGTGGCCCTCGGCCTCGAGACGGTGGGGTGCGCCTCCACCGGCAACCTCGCCAACGCGGTCGCGGCGCAGGCGGCGCGCGCCGGGCTCGAGGCCTGGATCTTCATCCCCGAGGACCTCGAGGTCGGCAAGGTCGTCGGGACCGCCGTCTACGGCCCCCGCCTCGTCCGCGTGCGCGGCACCTATGACGACGTTAACCGCCTGTGCGTGCAGGTGGCCGAGCGCTACGGCTGGGGGCTCGTGAACGTGAACCTGCGCGGCTACTACGGCGAGGGCTCGAAGACGCTGGCGTTCGAGATCGTCGAGCAGCTGGGCTGGCGCGCGCCCGACGCCGTGATCGCGCCCATGGCGGGCGGCTCGCTCGTGACCAAGCTCGACAAGGGATTCCGGGAGTTCGGCGCGGCAGGCCTCGCCGACGGCCGCCCGCCACGCATCTTCGGGGCGCAGGCGTCCGGCTGCGCGCCCATCGTGGACCTCGTGAAGTCCGGCGCCGAGAGGATCGAGCCGGTGGTGCCGAACACCATCGCCCGGTCGATCGCCATCGGGAACCCGGCCGACGGCCGCTCCGCCGCGAGGGCGATCCGCGGCTCGGGCGGCGACGCGGCCGCGGTCACCGACGAGGAGCTCCTGCACGGCATCCGGCTCCTGGCCCAGACCACCGGCGTCTTCACCGAGACCGCCGGAGGCGTCACCGTCGCCGGCGCGCTGAAGCTCGCCCGCGCCGGGCAGCTCGGGCCCGAGGACGAGCTGGTCCTCTGTATCACCGGGAACGGGCTGAAGACGGTCGAGGCGGTCCAGCCGGTACTCCCTCCCGCGCCGATCATCGACGCGAAGCTCCGCGAGGTCGCGGCGCTCGTCCACGCCGGTCTCACCTGAGAAAGGCCAGGAGCCCCATGCCAGTGACCCTGAGACTCCCCGCAGTGCTCGCCAAGGCCGCCGGCGGGCAGACCGTGCACCAGGCGAAGGGCGCGACCGTCGGCGAGATCGTCGCGGACGTCGCGGCGCGCTACCCGGAGGTCGGCACACGCCTGCGCGACGGCAAGGGCGAGCCCTACCCATACGTGATCTTCTACCTGGACGACGAGGACATCCGCTTCAAGAAGGGATTCCAGACGCCGGTGGCGGACGGCGCCGACATCGTCGTCGTGCCCGCGATCGCCGGAGGGCTGTGACACCCATCGACGCGGAGAGCATCGCCCGGATGGTCGCGCTGTGCGAGGCCGACCCGCATCGGGAGGTGTGCGGGCTCCTCGTGCGGCGCGATGGCGCGCTCCACGTCGAGCACGTCGCGAACGCGGCCGACCGCCACCACGACGCCGATCCGTCCCGCTTCCCGCGCACGAGCCGCGACTCGTACCTGATGGACTCGAAGGACCTGCTCCGCGTCTACCGAGAGATCGATCAGCGGGGCGGCGAGATCGCGGCCGTCTGGCACTCACACGTGGAGGTGGGCGCCTACTTCTCGGCGAAGGACCGCACCGACGCGGTGCTGGACGGCGCCCCGGCCGTGCCCGGCGCGGAGTACCTCGTGCTGGGTGTGCGCGGCGGGCGCGTCGTGGAGGTGAAGCGCTTCCGGTGGGACGGAGCGGACTACGTGGAGGGCGAGCCCCCCGACCTCCCTCCCGGGCCGTGACGCGATCATCGGCCCCGGGGCGGAATCGCGCAGCGCCGGGATCCAGGGGCAGAGGTGGCGCACAGGCGTCGATCCTGGTCGCCTCGTGGCCCGACGCGCCACCGCCGGGAGGCCGGATTCAGCGGTGGTGACGGAGATCCTGCCAGGCGGCCTGCACGATGACGACCGCCCTCGCGTCATTACCCACCGTCACCTGATCTGGGTTCAACCGGGTGCTGGCGGCGGCCAGGAGGCCGCCCAGCGCGCCCAGGAGCATGGCGAGCGCGATCTTCATCATCATGCCCGCCCTAGAGGCCAGCGCCGTGCCGGCGCGGTCGGCCATCATCCTGCATGCTTGTGGGCGTGCTCGCGAGGTCTGGATCGACTCCGGGTGATCGCCGGCACCGCCCTCCCGCCACCATGGCACGGTGGCGGCGTGTCCCTCGGAGTGCGGGCACCGGCAACCCGCCCGGCCACCGCTTCACCCGTCGCGGGCAGCCCATGTCGTGCGCAGGCGAGCCAGCTCCCTTCCATCTCGCTCGCGGACGATGGCATGGAGCAGGGCGTCGACCCGTCGGCGCGCGCCCGAATCAGAGCGCGCCGACGGGTGCCCCGCATCCATGTGAGCCCCTGGCGTTTCAGGTCTGCGAGGCCTGCCCCCAGAGCCGTCGAGGAGCGCAGCGCCGCCTCCTGCAGGTAGCCGGCGAGGGAGGTGGGCGGAGGCAGCCGAACCCGTCAGCGTCGAAGCTCTGGACCGTGAACGTCGCGCGGCTGGTCTCCATCGCACCTGCTCGTCAGCGTCGAGGACCCGGCCGGGCTGATGGCGGCGCTCGCCGGGATGCGCTCCGCGCAGCGGTCGACGTAGGCGTCGCGGGGGACGGGACGACGTCGCCGTCGGGGTGGCGGTCCGGGATCAGGACATGGAGTGCGCATGACCTCGAGGGCCGCGCTAGGATGGCACCCGTGAAGCGCAGGTCGAGGCATGCGCGGCGCCGCCAGCGAGGGTGGCGCCGTCTCTGGGCGAGGTGGCGGGCTCTCCCGGCCGTGGCGCGCGCCCTCCTGGCGGTCGGCCTTCTGTGCGCCCTCGCCATCACGTACCAGTTGCTCCGCAAGCCGACGGAGACCCTCGCCATCGTGCCGACGTCGGCGAAGATGCCGTCCTCGACGTGGTCGGCGTACGGCGCTCTCTTCCGCGAGTACTCGACCGACATCGTGCGGCCCGAGCTGCTCGCGGCGCTCGTTCAGGTGGAGACAGCCGGCGATCCGCTCGCCCGCACATACTGGCGGTGGCAGTGGAGCTGGAACCCGCTGGACCTCTACGGCCCTGCCTCGAGCGCCGTCGGCCTCCTCCAGATCACCGACGGCACCCTCGCCGATGCTCGCCACCTCTGCATCCACCAGCACCGGGTGGTGCGCGAGGACCCCTGGCAAGGGACGCGCCTCTGTTCGCCCGACACGTACGTGCGGTGGCTCCCGAGCCACGCCGTCGAGATGACGGCGGCATGGCTGGACCAATCGATTCGCGAGACGCTCCGCGGCAACCTCGCCCGTGCCACGCCGGGACAGCGGCGGCGGCTCGCGGCCGTCATCCACCTGTGCGGGCGCCGTCGTGGGGCCGCCTTCGCCCGACGCGGCTTCAGGGCTCTGCCCGGAGAGCGATGCGGCGACCACGGGCTCGCGGAGTACCTGGCGAGGGTCGACCACCTGACCGATGAGTTCGGGCGCCTCGCCGGGTAGGAGATCAGCGGTCCCCGCGGTCAGTTGTGAATCGGAGCGCCGGCCTTGAACCCGAGCGCGTCGATGGCCTCGACCATCTTCGACGTGTCGACCTTGCCCATCTCGAAAGCGACGACTGCCTGGCCATTGTCAAGGTCAGCGTCTACTGACTTCACGCCGCCCATCTTCATGAGCGCCGCCTTCACGCGAGAGACGCAGTGACTGCAGTGCATGCCGGAGACCGGGATCGTCACCCGGGACTCGCCAGCTGCCAGCGGCGCCGCGGCAGCGGTGGTCTGGGACACGCCAGAGGTCGTCGCCTTGGCGTGATTGTGGCCTTCGCAGCTCGGGCAGGCGTGCGCGGCAGCGGGAACGAGGCAGGCGATGGCGACGAGGACGATCAAGCTCTTCATGCGCAAGGTGCTCCTGCTGAAAGGGTTGGGCCAGCAGGATGGTGTGCGCTTGTCCGCGGGGCTCGTCATTTCGGGGGCGTTACAGGACGGCCTCATCATCCAGCACCGCTCGGCCCTGGCTATCCGGGACGACGGGGTTATGATTGAAAGGCAGTCGCGCCACGGTGTGGCCTTCTGGGTACGCGGCGCGGGGTCCGGAGATGCGCCCGCGGAGACCCCTCGGGCGTGGTCGAAGAGCGGCGCACCGCTTGCGTCCCGTACGCCGCGGACACGGACCGCAGAAGCCCCGGCACTCGAAGGAGCCCGACAAGTTGAACCGAACTCATCGCCGCACCGACACATCCAGCAAGACGCGCCGCCGCTTTCGCCATCAACCAGCGCCGGAAGCCTTGCACCCCACCGTCCCTCTCACGGCGGAGGGCCTACCAGCCGCGCCGCCGGGCGCGCTTCCATCATCGCCAGCGGTGTTCGTCTCCGACGAGAGCCGCGCCCGGTACCCCTGGCTCCCGCGCCGCGTCATTGCCGGGAGCGTCTGGCGCGGCCCCGGTCAGGAGCGGGTGAAGGTGGACGAGGACGGATGTGCGTCGCCGTGGCGCTCGCCTCCGTCGGCGCTTCGTTGAGCGGCAGCTCGGTCCTTGGGTTCGCGCCCTTCTCTCACGCGCCGCGCTGACCCGTCACACGCGCGTCTCGTACCACTAGAACCGCCAGCGCAGGTCAGCGCGCACCGTTCGCGCGGCCTCGGGCAGCTCGGAGACCGGCGCGACGTCGGCCGGCGCGGGGCTAGCGTTCCGACCGTCGAGGGCGTTCACCACGGAGAGCTCCACCTGGAGCCCGGACACACCGGGAACTTCGAGCGCGGCCAGCGCCCCCAGCGACACGGAGGTCGGCACCTCGCTCCGCTGCCCGGGTGCGAGGGTCGAGGTGTCCTTGGCCCGGGCCGAGGTGCCCGCGGCCTGGACCGAGAGCAGGAGCGGGCGCCACAGCGCGCGCGTGGAGATCGCCAGATTGGCCGTGACGCGGGGGAAGTTGGGGCGCGCCGCCTCGTCCACGCGCTGCAGGCTCACGCCGCCGTATACCTGGAGCCACTCCCTCCACCGCAGCGTGAGCGCCAGCTCGCCGCCCAGCAGCGACAGGCCGCCGGTGTTGACAGCGATCTGACGGAAGTCACCGGGGTTTGCGGGATCGGGGGACCGGCCCAGGTCCGGTGCAGGCACCGTCACGCGGCGGATGAGATCACGGTACTCGTTCCAGAACAGGCTGGCACTCAGCCAGGCGACGCCACCGAGCCGCCGCTCGTACACCAGCTCGGCAGAGGAGACCTTCTCGGGCTTCAGGTCCGGGTTCGCGAGGTAGAACAGGCCGTCCGCGAACAGGGCCTCGACAACGGTGGGGGGCCGAAAGCCCATCGACCAGATGGCCTTCACGGTGTCATCCGGCGTCGGTTGCCACACGGCCGCGACCTTGGGGGTGAACCGCTCGCCGAAGATGGAGTGGGTGAAGAAGGTGAGCCCGCCGTGCAGGGTGACGCCCGCCCACGGCTTGACCTCGGCGAGCAGCCAGCCGTTCAGGGTGGCGTAGTCCTTGTTCAAGGTGATGTTGAATGACGAGACGGAGCCCGTGAAGGAGCGCTGGGAGTTGTCGTGGAACTGGGCGGTGGCGCCTGCGTCGAGGCGCAGCAGCCGGAGAGGCCGCCAGTCAGCGCGCAGCTCCCCGGTGATCCAGCGGTCGTGGCCCTTGCTCTGGAGCAGCCCGAGCCCCTGGGGCGGCTCGGCGCCGAGTCGGCCGGCTCTCTGCTCGAAGGCGTCGAATGCGACGCGCGGAGTGAGCGTGAGCTCATCGGTGACGACGCCGTTCCAGGTCAACTCCGCGAAGCAGGTCACGTTCTCGAGCACGTTGCGGTGATCCACCACCTGCGGCGCCGTCAGGCCTCTGTACGAGTGGCCACAGGCGGCGGCGCCGGCGAGCTGGCGCCAGCGGACGCGGGCGTACCCGTTGGCGGAGTCGCCGAAGTCCATGCCTGAAAGCTTCCCGCCGGGGGGAGCGTTCGGTCCGAGTGCGGCGAGCTCGGGATAGGTGAAGTCGCGGCCGCGCGACGAGTGAGCGCCGACGGAGAGGAGGCCCTCGACTTCGCCAGCGGCGCCCCGCCCGGTGGCGGACAGCTCACCAGCACGGAGCGAGCCCTGCGCCCCCTCTCCGCCGGCCCAGACCTCCGCGCCTTGCGCGGCGCCGGTCGTGACCAGGTTCACCACGCCGGAGAAGGCGGAGGGACCGTACACGCTGCCCACCGGGCCCTTGATCACCTCGACGCGGTGGATGGCGCCCAGAGGGATGGGGAGGCCACGGCCCAGGTCGGCGAACTGGTTGTTGAGCGGGTGGCCGTCGATCAGGATCAGTAGACGAGTGGTCAAGTCGCCGAGGATGCCCAGGCCGCGCACCCCCACCTGCGGGGTCGTGCCCTTGTACGAGAAGAGCCCGGGGATGGAGCCCAGCACCTCGTCGAGGGTGCGGAAGCCGTGCCGCCGAATGTCATCGGCGGTGAGGACGAAGACCGCCGCAGGCGCCTCGGATGCGCGTTCCGTGCGACGCGTGACCGCCACCACGGAGAGGTCGAGCAGCGACTCGATGTCGACAGCGCTGATCTCGATCTTCTCGCTCCTGCCCTCATCTCCCCGGGCCTCGAGGGGCGCGAGCCCGATCAGGAGCGCAACACCCGCGCAGAGCGCCCCGGAGAAGCCGAGCGGTCTAGTCATGACGGTCCCTCGAGCTTCTCCGGGGGCAGATCGTCACGGCGACTGCGTTCGCCGCGCGTGGGCCGAAGAACCCCAGCGGCTCGGTCAGCAAGCGTTGCGCCACTTCCGACGGGAGGCAGATCACGGCCGGCCAGGTATTCGGCCATCCGGTGCAACCTCGACCGGTGATTTCCCGGCGACCCGGGTGACGGGAGACCCAGTGCCGCGAGCGATCGCGCGCGCCTGTCCACGTCTCGTCAAGTAGCTCGGCGTTGCGGCTCACCGCCTGGAATGAACGCGTCGCTCATCAGTTGAGCCGTAGATGAACAAGTCGAGGAGTCGAGCATGTTCGACAACGTGACCCGGACCATCGAGGCGTGGAAATGCGACGGCCGCTCCATCGACATGGTGGCCGACATGGCCAGGACTCGGACGCCCAACCTCCGGCTTCAGGTCGTAGAGGACGTCAGCGATGTGCTCATGGTCGAGGTCGCCGAGGGGACCATCGATGCCCGCGAGAAGTTGCTCTACCTTCAGCGCCGCGGGCTGTTCGATGTCGCGGCCACCCTGCATCGTCAGGGCATCGGCGGCGTGAGGCTCTACCTTCGGCTCCGTGCCCGGCAACGGTCGACCAGGACTGCTGCGTAGAGATGCAGGTAGCGAGTTCGCGGTGCCGCTGAAGCACCGGAAAATCGACTCGAAGCCGATGCCCCGCGCTGGGGCCCCTGTCCGAGAAGGACCCGCTGCCGCCCGGGAGTCACTCCAGCGGGTGGTGGAGAGCGTGGTCTTGAAGCCCGTGGAGGGTGAGTACGAAGCCACCCTGGCCATCTCAAACTACGCGGCCGCCCTCGCGGGCGGCCGTGTAGGAGATAAGAGTGGTTGCGGGGCCAGGATTTGAACCTGGGACCTTCGGGTTATGAGCCCGACGAGCTACCTGGCTGCTCCACCCCGCGGCAGTTGGTGGGAGCGGGGTTTTACGGCGCATGCCCGCGTTGGTCAAGGCCTTTGTTCGCGAGCGCCGATCACGAGGCTCCGCTCCCCCCCTCTCCCGCTCCCCGCCCGCTCAGCCGTGCCGCCGCAACGCTCCCGGAATGACGAAGACCCCGGCCAGCGCGACCATCGTGGCGCCCGTCGGGAGCTGCCAGAACCACGACAGGAGGTACCCGCCGGCGGCGGCGACGATCCCGATCGCCGTCGCGAGCGCGAACGCGGCGCGTAGACGCCTCGCGAGCAGGAGCGCCGCCGAGGCGGGGACGGTCAGGAAGGCGAACACGGGCAGCGCCCCCAGCGTGCGGGCGGCGATCGGGATGGAGAGCCCCAGGGTGAAGAAGAGGAGCCCGTTCCAGAGCCGGGTGTCGAACCCGAGAACCGCCGCGGTCTCGGCGTCGAACGAGACGAAGACGAGCTCCTTCGAGAAGAGGGCGTGCAAGAGACCGCAGAGCGCGGTCACAGCGACGAGCACGAGGAGGTCCGAGAGCGGCACGGCAACGGCGTTGCCGAACACCATCGCGTTGAGATCGTGCGCGGCGTGGATGAGCCGGTTCGCCCCCAGCACGACCAGCGCCCCCGCGAGCACGTAGGTCATGCCCACGGGCGACTCCGCGGGCAGCCGCCGCCCCAGCGGCGACAGGCCGAGCGCCAGCGCCCCCGCCACCGAGAACGCGAGCGAGACGGCGATCTGGACCCCCGCGTGCTCCACCTCCACGCCGAGGGACTCCTCGAAGACGAGGGCGGCGATGAGCCCCAGCGTCGACAGCTGGGTGAGCGCCGCCGAGACGAAGACGGTTCGCCGCAGCACGACGTAGACGCCGAGGAACCCGCTCAGGGCTCCCGCCACGATGGAGGCCAGCAGCGGCTCGCGCCAGATCTCCCGCGCGGCCAGGAAGTCGGAGAGCGCGCTCAACGGGCCACCGGGACCGACGGCGAGGGCCCCGGCTCCGGGTAGACGAACCTCCGGCCGTTCTCCTCGCGCACCATGACCTTCCGGCCGTACAGCTCGCCGAGCGCGCCAGGCGAGAGCATCTCCTCGAGCGGTCCCACCCGGAACAGCCCCTTGTCCTTGTCGACGAACGCCAGCCGATGGGCGTAGTTCGCCACCGCCTCCAGCCGGTGCGAGACCATGATCACCGCCAGCCGGCCGCCCCGGTGCAGCTCGCGGAGCACGTCCATCGCGTCGAGTTCCGCCGCCGGGTCCATGCCGCTCGTCGGCTCGTCCAGCGCGAGCAGCTCCGGGTCCGCCGCCAGCGCCCGGGCGATGAGCGTGCGCTGCCGCTGCCCACCGGAGAGCGTCTGGAACGCGCGGCTCGCGAGGTCGGCGATGCCGACGTGCCGGAGGGCGGCCGCCACCGCCTCGCGGTCGGCCGCCCCGGGCCGCCGCACGGGGCCGATGAGCCTGAACCGACCCATGAGCGCCACCTCCGCCACCGTGAGCGGCCACATCGCGTCGACCTGGTCGCGCTGGGGCACGTGGCCGACGCGCACCGGCCCGGCCTGGACCCGCTTCCCAGCGAGCGCGGGCAGGACGCCGAGCAACGTCCGCAGAAGCGTCGTCTTTCCCCCGCCGTTCGGCCCCACGATGGCGAGGAAGTCGCCGCGAGCGACGGACAGGTCGATCCCGCCGAGGAGCGGCTGGCGACCGTAGCCTAGCGTCACCCCCTCGAGCGCGAGCAGCGGCGTCACCGCTCCGCTCCCGCGACGAGCTTCACGAGCGCGTCCATGTAGGCGAACCAGTCCTTCGGGTCGAGGGCGTCCCCGTCGTCCCTGAACCCGCCCACGTCACCGGGGATGAGCACCACCCTGGCTCCGGAGTGCTTCGCGACGACCTCGGCCGAGCGCGGATCGTGGAAGTTCTCGAGGAAGATCGCCTTCACCCCCTGCTCCTTCACGACGCCCACGAGGTCGGCCAGGTGCGCGGGCGGCGGCGTGATCCCCGGCTTCGGCTCGAGGTAGCCCACCGCCTGCAGGCCCGCCCAGTCGAGGAAGTAGGTGAGCGAGTTGTGGTGCGCGATGACCTTCCTCTCCCTTACCGGCGCGAGCGCCGCTCGCCAGCCCGACGCCGAATGGGCGAGCCGCCCCCGGAAGTCGTCCAGCCGCGCCTGGTAGCCGGCCGCTCCCGCGGGGTCGAGCCGGGCGAGCTTCGCCGCGATGGCGGCCGCGACGCGCTCGACACGCCGCGGGTCGGACATGAAGTGCGGGTTGCCGGCCGGGTGCAGGTCGCCCATCGACCGGTCCACCGGCCCCCTCGGCACGTCCATCACCGCCACCGCGCTCGCCGCGGTGAGGCGGCGCGACCCGTTGGGCTGGATGTCCGGGTTCCGCGACTGGTTCACGAGCGGCGGCAGCCAGCCCACCTCCAGATCCAGCCCGACGTCCACCAGGAGGTCGGCCCGGCGCAGCTTCACCGCCAGGTTGGGGTTGGCGTCGACGAAGTGCGGGTCCTGGGTGCCTCGCGAGAGGCTCGTCGCCTGGACGCGATCCCCGCCTACCTCGCGCGCGATCGAGGCGAGCCCCTCGGTCGTGGTCACGACCGTGAGGGCGGTTGCGGGCGCCGGGGCGAGCGTGCAGAGCGCGAGGCTGGCGGCGGTGAGGAGCGTCTTCATGTGTTCACCTAGGGCCAGCACTAGAAGGGGTGGGCGCCGTGCGCCCCGATGCCGAACTGGAGGTTCAGGAGCGCCTCGAGCCCGTCCTGGCCGCCAGGCAAGCGGTCGTACGAGATCTGGAGCCGGATCCGCTGGAACTCGCTCGGCAGCCAGGAGGCGAGCGCCGAGACCCGGTGCTCGGGCCCCCCCGCGACCGCGGGCGCGCGCTCGTACCGCGCGCCGTATGCGAAGTAGGGGCCGTGGCGGTAGACGGCCTGCGCGTAGCCGCCCCACTCCGTGCCGGCGGCATCTGCCGGCGCCTCCTCTCCCTCCGGCGCGACCACTCCTCGAAGCCGCCGCGCGACGACCTCACCCTGGAGCGCCACGTACGAGCGCGCGCGCGGCGGCCGCACCTTCAAGTAGACGTCGCCGCCGAGGAGGTCGCGCGCCCCAGCCCCGGGCTCGTCGAGGAGGCCCCCCGAGAAGCCCACCCCCAGCGTCGAGGCTTCCCCCACGTCGAAGAACTGCACCAGGCGCGCCACGCCTCCGTTCCGCGACGCCTCCTGGAACCCGGGCGTGAGCGCCTGATACGCGACGTGAAGCTCCGCGAACCAGGGGGTCGGCGCCAGCCAGGCCACGTCGACGCCTGGGCCACCGAAGCCGTCCGGCCCGAGGAGGCGAGCCAGCGCGAGCGGCCGATCGACGAACTCGAACGTGTGCGGGTGCTGCTGGTTCAGCCGGCCGAACGGCGCGTAGAGTTTGCCTCCGCGCACCTGCAGGCCGGCAGGCAGCCTCAGCGTGGTCAGGTACGCTTCTTCGAGCTCCGCCCCCTCGTCGCCGAAGGCCAGGAAGACGTCCGCGCGCGCGTAGGGATCGACCACGGCCTGGAGCGCCAGCTCCAGCTCCTGAAACACGGGCCGCACCTCGCTCGCGGGCGCAAAGGGCTCGGACCTGGGTGAGAGCGTGGCGACGTCGAGGCGGTTCCAGGCGAGCGCGCCGCTGCCTATGGCCGAGACGTCCGGCAAGAGCATGAGCCGGCCAAATGGGTTTCCCCCGGTCTGGCCCTGCCCGCCCCGATCGGGCGGCGTCTGAGCGGCGGCGGACCCGCCTTGCGCCGCGGTCGCGCCCGGGGCGGCCGGAGACGCGGGCTGCCCTCCAATCTCCCTGGCGATCTCCTCCTCGAGCTTCCTCTTCTCATCTGCCGCCTGCTTCTCGCTGGACGTCTCCTGCGAAGCCGGCTGGCCCTTCTCCTCGCGACCCCCGGCCTCGCTCTGCCGCGCCCCGGACGGATCGGGGTTTGCGGCGAGCAGGCTCGCCACGATCAACCAGTGCATGTGCCCCACCTCGGCGCGCACACCTCGCGCGCCACAGCGATTCCCGTGTGCTTACTGGAAGCTGCCGTCGCCCCGTCAGGCGGCGGGAGGTGACTGCCCGGGGACGGCGCCGAGCGGCGCGCCCGTGACGGGCGGCTCCGGCGCGACCTCGGCGAGCGGGGCCGCGAAGACGGCGCGGGACGCCACGTCGGGCGACGTGGGCGCGGCCTCCTCGCCGCCCGCGGCGACGCAGGCGAGGCAGGCGTGTGATCCGAGCGCGGAGTCGTGGATGTGCGGCACCGTCGCCGAGACGAGGACGAGCAACGCGCTCGCGAGGGCCAGCAGACCGCGCACGACTCGAGTGTCTACCCGCCTTCGACGCGCTGTCAAGCGCGAGCTCGTCACCGCTCACCCAGCTGCACCCGCCCCACCCCTGCGACGCCGCGGGCGCAGAGCTCGGCGATCTCTCCCCTCGTGAAACCGCACTCCGCCAGCACCCCGTCCGTGTGCTGGCCCAGCGTCGGCGCCGCCCGCCACCGGGCGCTGGCGCCGTCGACGCGCACCGGCGTGGCGAACGCCGGGATCGCCCTCCCCTCCCAGGGCGTCGCGACCTCACCGAAGACCCCGCGCGCCGCCAGCTGCGGGTCATGGCGCGGCTCGTCCCCTTCCAGTACCGGCGTGAGGCAGAGGTCCTGCTCGCGTCCCAGCCGCGCCCAGGCGTCGCGCGTCCGTGTCGCGAAGAGCGCCTCGAGCTCGCGCACCGGCCCCCGGCCACCGTCGTCGTGCTGGCGCCCCGCCAGCTCGGGCCTGCCCACCGCCTCGCAGAAGCGCGCGAAGAAGGAGGGCTCGATCGCGCTCAGCGCCACGAACCTGCCGTCCTGCGTGCGGTAGGTGCGGTAGCAGGCGGCGGCGCCGGAGAGGACCTCCTGCCCGCGCCGCAACGGCGACCCGCGTGCCGCGGCCATCCCGAGCTGCATCGTCATCATCCCCAGCACGGCCTCGGTGATGGAGACGTCGACGAGGGCGCCCTCGCCCGTGGACGCGCGTCGGCAGAGCGCCGCCAGGATCCCGGCCACCGCCACCCAGGCGCCGCCCAGGTCCGCCGCCTGGACCCCGAACGGCAGGGGGGCCTCCTCCGGCCCGTTCATGCCCAGCGCTCCGGCGATGGCTGCGTAGTTCAGGTCGTGCCCGGCCAGGTCGCGGTAGGGCCCGGTCTGCCCGTAGCCGGTGATGGAGCAGACCACGAGGCGTGGGCTCGACGCCCGCAGCGCGCCGTGCCCGGCCCCGATCCGATCGAGGACGCCCGGCCGGAAGGACTCGACCAGGACGTCGAACGAGCGGGCGAGGCGCAAGAGCACGCCCGCCCCACCCTCCGCCTTGAGATCGAGCGCGAGCGAGCGCTTGCTGCGGTTGAGCGCGTGGAACGCCCCGGAGTGCGTGCCGGCGAAGGGCGGGAGCGAGCGCAGGTAGTCGCCCCGGCGCGGATCCTCCACCTTCACCACGTCCGCGCCGAGATCCGCGAGGACGAGCGTCGCGTATGGGCCCGGGAGGAGCCGTGACAGATCGAGGACGCGGATGCCGTCGAGGGGGAGCACGAGGGCTACGTCAGTATCTGCTGCAGCTTCATCGCGAGCCCCATGTCGCCCTGGATCTTGAGCTTGCCCGACATGAAGGCCTTCAGCGCGTTCAGCTCCCCGTTCACGATGTTGAGGAAGTCGGCGTCGGTGCAGCGCACCGTGCACGTCGCCTCATTCCTGCGTCCGGCGCTGACGGCGCCTCCCGGGGTGGTGCAATCCACCGACCACTCTCCGCCCCCCGGGCCGGAGATGTCGAACTGGTACACGGACGCGATCTTCGCCACCACGTCGGGCTTGTTCCGCAGCCGCTCCAGCATGTGCTTCTCGAAGACGTCCTTCACGCTCGCCGCCGGCATCTCGCCTCCAGGAGTTGTTAACGGCAGTCGAACGTATGGGGCGCTCGGCTGCCTGTCAACGACCGGCGGGGGTCTCGGGGGTCTCGGGGGTCTCGGGGG
>Ga0209342_10004748_pt1 | contig 14033 bp, 11 predicted proteins | sample RifCSP16_2_FD_184023 | JGI IMG/M metagenome (GOLD analysis project Ga0209342, IMG submission 184023) | Soil microbial communities from Rifle, Colorado - Rifle CSP2_sed 16_2 (SPAdes) (version 2) | ecosystem: Environmental > Terrestrial > Deep subsurface > Rock core/Sediment | place: Rifle... | reverse complement strand
CCACCTCAGCCGGCATCTCGTGTGGCCGCGCCCCCGGCGCCCACCCGCCGAGCCCGCCGACGCTCGCGAAGCCCGGCCCTCCAAAGCACGTGTACCCGAGCCCGGGATCGACGCGGTCAAGCTCCACCGATCTGCCGGTGGTGTCAAGATACGTGAGCACGTGGTGAACGGCCTTCCCGTTTCCGGGAATGACCTCCAGCGCTGAGACGTAGCGGTCTTCCTTGAAGTTGGTGGGGATCGTGAAGCAGCGGTAGATGTCAGCGGCTCGCGCTGCAACCGTATACGACTCCTCGGGCATGATGACCAGATCGGGCTCGCCCAGCATCCACGTCGAGGGAAACTCTTTCGCGGGGGGGAGCTTGGCGGGATCGCCCTCGGGCGCGCCCGCGTCCACCCAGCGAGCGATGAGGGCCAGATCCGAATCGGGCAGGCGGCGCGCGTCGAGGAACTCGCCGTGCCCCGGCGCCGGCTTCCACGGCGGCATCTTCCGCGTCCTGGTCGACTCCAGGATTTGGCGCCTCCAGGGGAAAGCGTCCCGGTAGCTGGTCAGCGAGAAAGGGGCGCCTCCGCCCGGACGGTGGCAGCTCTGACAGTTCTGCTGAAAGACCCTGACGATCTGGTCGTTAAAGGTGACGGGCTCGCCGGCCACGGCCTGCGGTGGAGCCAGCAACGCGATCAGCGCGGTGAACAGGAACACCCCGGTGCAAGCTAGAGGCGAATTGCCGTGCATCGTCTTTTGCGCTTCACACTTCACGTCTTCACACTTCACTTGCCCGTGACGATCGGCGACGCCCGCTGATCTCCGTTCGAGCGCCGGCTTTGCCGGCGCAAGCGCAAGAGCGCGGGCGTGGCGCTCATCACTGTTCCCAGCGCGGGCTAAGCCCGCGCAAGCCAGGGGGAGGTTCGGAAGGGGGATGTGCCCCCTCCGAGTAAAAGCCCGGGTGCCCGCGCTGTAATCGATGCGACGCATATCGGCGCGGCGCTAGCCCTCCAGGACCCAGCCATACTGGGTCAGGCTCGGGATCGGACCCTCTTCGTGATACGCGGCTTTCAGCCGCGAGATGTAGTCGGACGGCACGGGGTTCCGGTGGGCGTTCGGGTCCACGCCAAAGAGCCGCGCCGAGTTGAGGCCGAAGATCCTCGTCTTGACGTCTGGGGTGAGCGGCGCGTATCCGAACCTCGCCATAAGCGGCTCGGGCATGATGAAGCGGCGGAACGCTTCGATCTGCCATTGAGGCGATCCCCACCAGATCGAGTCGGTTCCCCAGAGCACGTGATCGGCGCCGAACGACTGGATGAGCATTCCGAGCACGTGGCCGCAGAGCGAGGGCGAGGTGATCACGAGCTGACCGAACGTGCTGCCCAGCTCAGCATAGATGTTCGTGAGCTTCGGGTTCCGCCGGCGGATCTCGCAGAGATCCGTCACCCAATCCACCCGCGCTGACGCGCGAAACCCGTCGCGCGCGGCGCCGAGTGACGACTGGAGCGACCGGAACGCGGAATGATAGACGATGAAGTTCAGGTCAGGAAAGTCTCTGGCGGCGCGCTCGAGGTCCTTGGGATGCCAGTGCTCTTCACTGCCCGACATCAGCGGGAGCCCCTTGTGCAAACAGACGTTCTTCACGCTCAGCCGGCGCGCGGTCTCGAGCATCGGGTAGGCCGCCTTCTCGTCGTCCACCCACCAGGGCCGTGGCGGGCGTCCAAAGGGAAGACCGGTATAACCCTTCCAGGCATCGATCTTGAGGTCCTCAGCCTGGCGCCGCATCTCGTCCAGGTCGCCGGGACCCTTGTTCGGGGTGATGAGCCCGTGAGAGAGCAGGCGCTGAGAGGTCGCCAGGCGGTTGATGATCTCGCGGGTCTCCACCATCTTCCGAGGCGGCAGGATGTTCGTCGCCTCCGTCTCTGATGAGATCCCGCTGATGACCGCCACAGTGGTGTCGCTGTCGAGGAAGACCTCCTTGATGTAGTTCTCGAGATACAGGTCCTCCATGGTCCCCCGGTCCCGCGCGAGGTCGGGGTTCCACCGCCGTCCCATCCTGCGAAGACCGAGCAGCCAGGGAAACTGGCGGGGCGCAGCGACGTGATGCGTCTGAATGTCGAAGATCAGCTCGCCCCTCGGCCGGGCGGCGGACGCCGCAGGCTCCAGCGCTTCCGCCGGATCGACGTCGAAGAACTCTCCAAAGACAGCGCTCATGGCAAGAAAGGCCGTCGCCATTCCCGCGCTCGACGCGAGAAACTCCCTCCGGCTGATCCCGAGATGTCGCGCGTTCTGCCGCGCCGTCTCTTTGAGGAGCGCCGCCACCTTCGCCTGCTCCACGGTCTGGGCCAGCGGAGCGTACTCCTCGTTCGAGATCACCCGCGTGGGGATCGGAGAGCGCTCATCGGCCTCGAGGTCCCACTGCCACTTCCGCTTCCACCGAACGCTGCTCATCGCGTCACTCCGTAGTCATGTTAGACCTATTGCCTAACAGGATGTTGAAAAACCCCTGCTAACGTCAGGCTGCTCAAAAAGGTCCAGATGCAAGGCGGCGAGGAAGCGAGGAGTGAGGCGTACTTAGATGTACGCTGCAACGACGAGCGACGAAGCCAACGCCGCAGATGGGCCTTTTTCAGCGGCCTGCTAAGCGTTTCACCGCCGTCTATCAGAGCATCATGGTCATGATGGCCACCATAACCGCCACCATAACCGCCGCCATGATGATAAGCATCACACCGATTCAGGACGTGGGTATGACGACGCCCTCCGCTCCTCGTTCCTGAAGCTCGATCCTGCGGCGCGCCTGCCTCACAAGCGTTTGGGCTTGCAGGTCCCAATCCAGAAGGAGCAGCGTCGAATGGGGGGCACGAAACGCTAGGAGCCGCTGGCCGTCTTTGACCACTACACTTTCAGCCTCGGTAAAACTGAGGGTCTGGTCTGCACCCGTCCGATTACAGACGAAGAGTGGGAGACCGGTCTCGAGGGTGCGTTGTTCCCAGGCGCCGTCCGGGCCATGAGGCCACGGCCCCCACGCGGCTGACGACACCAGAAGCTGGGCGCCTTGCGCTTGCAAGCGTCCCGCAAGGGCCGGCGTGTACGCATCCGCGCAAACCAGGATGCCCACGAGGACGGGAGGGACGCGCACGGGGACGACGGTGTCCCCCGGAGTCGCCCACGCTTCGGCCCCTGGTATGACGTGCACCTTTCGTTGCGCGCCGATAATCGCGCCATCCGCTGCGATGACAAATACCGTGTTGTAGAGCTTGTCTGTGTGCCGATCCCGTTCGGGATGCGACAAGAACATGGTAATCCGCAGGCGGGCAGCCACCCGGCGCACACGCTCCATCCAGGGATCAGGGTGGGGCGCGACCCACGCGGTGCCGATGCGGTGGGGGAACTGGTAGCCACAGAGACATAATTCGGGCGTCATCACCCACTCCGCCCCCAAGGCCGCGGCGGTGCTGGCCGCGGTTTCGACCAACTGGCAGTTATACTCGAGGTCCCCGAGCCGGGGCGCCAGATGGAGCAACGCGATGCGTAATATATTCGTCGGTCTGCTCTCCGGTTCTACTGATGTATCCATCGCCTCACTGTCGCCCGATCGGTTCCACAGCGCCGCAGCCCCGGACTGAACATTCGTCTGCGCCTCGCAGTCACGGCTCCGCCCTATGCGACCGGCGCGATGCTTCCGGTGAATGCAGGCATCACCTCCGCGGCGAACAGGCCCAGCGAGCGCAGCGCCTGCTCGTGGGAGAGGGTGCCAAAGGCGAACGCGCAGATCACATAGTTGCAGCCGCTCACTTCCAACAACCGCGCCATCTGCTCACGCACGCGCGCCGGCGAGCCGAAGAGGATGGTCTCGTGCTGGATGGCCGTCTCCCACGCGAAGAGGCCGTCGACGGTGTGGTCGTCGTGGTCGTGCCACAGCTTGGTGATCGAGCGGTACCAGTTCCCATGGGCAGCGCGCATGGCCGCCAGCGCCTCGTCGTCGGTGTCCGCCACGACTAACTGGCGGACGATGCCTACCTTGGGAGCGGCCACGTGGCCGTTGAGCCGGCCCAGGTCCTGCAGGTGCTCTGCCCAGGTTTGCCAGTACGAGTCCACGTACTGGCGCACCCGCGCAGCCGGACCGAGGCTCACAAAATGGTAGCCATGTCTGGCCGCATACTTGACGCTCTCCGGGTTGTGCGTGGGATACCAGAGCGGCGGGTATGGCTGCTGCAAAGGGCGCAGTTCCATCGGGACGTCGTGGTATCGATAGTGCCGGCCCTCGAACGTCAGCCGCTCGCGCGTCAGCCCGGCCACGAGAACAGCCAGCACCTCGCTGAAGAGCTCGCGCGTGTCGGCGGCATCGACCCCGTAGGAGCCCACCTCGTAGGGCGAGACGCCACGGCCGACGCCCAGCTCCAACCGCCCACCCGAGAGGTGGTCCAGCATGCAGACTTCTTCGATGAGCCGCAGGGGAGTGTAGAGCGGCAGCAGGCAGCCAAGCGGTCCCAGGCGGATCCGCTGGGTGCGCTGCGCCGCGGCGGCGAGGAACAGCGCGGGCGACGGCGTCATGCCGAGAGGCGTGGCGTGGTGCTCCGCGAGGTGGTAGCAAAAGAAATCCGCGGCGTCCGCCGCCTCCAGGAGCTGCAGCCGCTCCTCATAGAGCTGATGCAAGGGTGCCTCGCCCCGATCAATCCAATCGAACAGCCCAAAGGCCACACGAGTCATCCCCGTCTCCTTTCCGGAGATTCATGGGCCCTCCACCAAGCCCACTTGCGCTGCGAAGCGTCCAGGCCCAAAGCGCAGGTCAAGGATGCGATACCACCATGGCAGCATTCAACCCTTCTCGTCCGCCAATCGTCGTTCAAACCGAGCCAACTCGATAGGCGCCCGCGTATGTGTTCCCTGCCCGATGAGGTGAGTTCCGTCGTGGGCCTGGACTGCGAACTCGACGAGCCGATCACTCACCGATGCGACCGTCGCCCTCGCAACGACAGTTCGCCCGACCGGAGTGGCCGCGAGGTGGCGAATATTCACGTCGACCCCAACAGATACCCAGCCCGCCGGCATGTCGGGATGCACCGCGTTCGAAGCGGCGACTTCCATCAGATAAATCATGAAAGGAGTCCCATAGACTTCCGGCATCTCGGGATGAAAATGGCGAACCGTGACTTCACGAGTAACGACAACGGTCGCTTCTCCGACAGCCCCGACTCTGATCTTCTCGAGTGGATTCAACGGCACTCCTTCGCGCGGCGCAACTGTTGAGTGGGTTCGCCAGCCTGTCCCACTCGTAACACCTCCAATGACTGCGGCGATTCTCTCGTCGTTCCAAACACTTTGTCAAGGTCTGCCACATTCGGGGTCCGGGGTTCGTCCACTCTAGTCAACCCTTTCACGGACCCCGGACCCCGAGCCCCGGTCCCCGGAAAACGAACGCAGTCAGACGACGCTTATCGGCGCGGCACTAGCGAGGATCGATCAGAACCCTGGGATTGAGAATTCCGGCGGGATCGAGCGCGGCCTTGGCGGCTGTGAGCGCTTTGGCGTAGCCATCGGGCCGCTGGCGATCGTACCACGGGCGATGATCGCGACCGATCGCGTGGTGGTGCGTGATCGTGCCGCCCAGCCGCAGCACCGCGTCAGACGCGGCGGTCTTGATCTCGTCCCACTTGTTGAGCTGGCTCTCTTTCCTCGCCGGCGCGATCACCGTGTAGTACGGAGCAGGCCCGTCGGGATACACGTGAGTGAACCGGCAGGTGACCTCGCCGGCGCCGCAGACGCGCCGGACCGCGTCGTTCGCAGCCTCCAACACGCCGGCATGGAACTGAGCGAAGCGGTCCCAGGTGATCGCGGTTTCGAACGTGGCGCTGATCATGCCCATCGCAACCAACGCATCACGCAAGTACGGCGCGCCTAGGAACGATCGCCGCCACGCCCCAGCCGCGCCCTCCCGGCTGGTCTCCGCGTCGGTGCGCGTCTTGCCCGCGCCTTCGGGGACGTTGCCGCCGTGGTCCCGGCAGCATTCCAGCGCGCGCGTCATCCACGTGTCGAGCGGATGGTCGCCTGACTCGAAGGCAATCAGGAGCACAGCCTCGCTCCCGCTGCCGGCGCCTGAGATCATCGCTTCGCCCGGATCGAGCAGGCGGCAGTTTGAGGGGTACAAGCCGGTCCGGCTGATCGCGCGCACCGCGGTCGAGCCGGCCGCAAAGTCGCTGAAGGTGACTGAGGCCGAGGCGCGGAACCTCGGCCGGTCCTGCAGCCGCATCCACGCCTCGACGATGATGCCTAAAATCCCCTCGGAGCCGATGAAGAAGCGATCCGGGCTCGGCCCTGCGCCGGAGCCGGGGAGCCGGCGCGACTCGATCACACCGGTGGGCGTGACCACGCGGAGTGATTCGACGAACTCATCGATGTGCGTGTAGAGCGTGGCGAAGTGCCCGCCCGAGCGCGTTGCGATCCACCCGCCCAGCGACGAGAACTCAAACGACTGGGGGAAGTGCCGCAGCGTGTAGCCGTGAGGGCGGAGCTGGTCTTCGAGCGACGGGCCAAGAATTCCGGCTTGAATGCGCGCCGCGCGCGAGGCATGGTCGACGTCGAGCACGCGATCCAGGCGTGTCAGATCGATCGAGAGCGTTCCGCGATAGCCGTCGCCCACGCGCGGCTCGACTCCGCCGACCACGCTGGAGCCGCCGCCATAGGGAATGGCCGCCACCTTCGCGTCGCTGCACCAGTCGAGGAGCGCGATGATCTCCGCCTCGTTGCGAGGAAAGCTGACGAGATCGACGGGGTCGGCATAGTCGCGACTAAACGCCCGCGCGACGTCACGAAAGGCCTTGCCGTACGTGTGCCCTGCCCGGTCGTATGGATCGGTGGAACAGATGCCGTCGAGCGCAGCCGGAGGTCTCACGCGCGGAGCCCGGAGCTGCAGCTCCTCGATCCGAGGCGGTGGAGTGATCGTCACCTCGGGGAGGCGAAAGCGAGCTGCCAGGAGCCGCGCGATCTCCTGTTGCTCTTCCGCGCTGGGGCCTTCATCCTCCCACCCCCACCCCCAGAACTTGCGCCGCCGCGTCATCAATGGCCGCTTGGAATGAATTGCAACCGCTCAAGCCAACCGTCTCGCTACTGCATGGGCCTCAACAGCGGATCGTTCGGGGCGGGCCGCCAGTTCTTTTTCCACTCGGCCAGCGGCATGATCTTCGGCTCACGACCGTTCGGGTAGAAATAGGAGTCTATGGCGTACGCCGTCCCGGTCGCGATCTCCACGATGACTGCGGTGTTCGTGATGAAGTCGTTGTAGGAGAAGCCCGAGACTGAGCCGCGTTGGGCCGCGGTGCCGACGACGTGCCATCGCATCAGGCCTTCGCGCGCGAGGAGCCGCAGATAGGTCGTGGTATTGACCGTCTCGTCGATGCAGTCGAGCTGATTGGGATCGCGGCTGAAGGTGGCGGCGGCGAACTGGTCCGCGCTGGTTCCCACCGCGGCGCCCACCTTGATCTCCAGAAGCGCGATCGCCTGCGCGAGACGAGCGCGCTCATCCGCGGCGCTCGCCGACGCGGGCTCAAACAGCCTGGCGATGTCGGCCCAGCCTGCCGGCTCGATCCGCACCGGTGTGGGCAGGCGACAGCCGTAGCCGTGGCAGACGGTCAGCTCAGCCAGGCTTGGCGAGGGGTGCGCATAGTGGTTGACATACTCCTGCGCCGATGTGCACCCGGCCAAGACGACGAAAGACGCCGCCACCCAGCATCGCGCAGGCCAGCGGAGCGGCTCCCTCAACGCCACTCGGTGAAAACGCCCATACGGGCCGTCCCAAGCCACCCGCCGTCGGCCTTGGCCCGATGATCAAAAAACTGTGTCCTGGTCGACAAATCGAACCCAGAAATGTATTCGCCCCAGGCGCCGAGCTGGAGGCCGCCCCGCATGCCCATCAGGTTACCGGGGTGCAACAGTTCGAGGTTGTACTCGAGCCCGACCGCCGGCCCGACTACTGTCTGCGACTTCTTAATCTGATGAAAGTCACCGCCGCCTGGAACCTCGTCGATCTCCAACAGCCACTCGAGGAACGAGATCCTTGGTCCGGCCTGGAGATTCAGGGACCCGTTCTGGTTGGGAAACCTGAGAATCGAACAGCCCAGGTAGGGCGTAAACGAACCTTTGAACTCGCGCGTCAAGGTTACGTCGGGTCGGCCGTCGGGAATAGTCGGTTCGAAGTCCGCCTTCAATCCGCTGTTTCCACTGTCGAGCCCGACAGCGCCCTGGATGCCCAGATAGCAGCGCGACGGGCCGAAGTTCCCCAGGTTGCCAACGTTGGCGAGATTCATGAAATTGCCGAGGTTGCCGAAAGCTGATGGGAAGAGGCGAACGTCACCCGCCAGCGACGGAGTGCTGATATCAATCTCTTCGCCCTTCACCTCGGTGTTGCCCCTCGTGTGACGCGTATCCAGCGAGCCGAAAGTGTAGCGGTAACTCAAGCCGACGCCCAGAAGGGGCGTTTCCTTCGTTTGCTTTTTCGCCGGCCCGGTGACCTCCACACCACCCTTCTGGCTTAGCTGCACGGTAAACTCGGCAGGCACCCTGGACGCCACCTGGCTCAGCGCCTGGCTGTCTCAGCATGTCGGACGGGGACACTGTCCCGTCAGTCGTGGCGTCAGATCTCTGCGCCCCTTTGATCTCAGTCGAGGTCGCGACTGCAACGGACTGGGCGGACGACTCGACGAGGCCGGTCAAGTTCTGCACCGCATGCCCGTCCGCGAGCGCCACGCTCGAAAAAACCAACAGCGCACAAAGGATCCCCCCGACAGCGCCTCCAAAATTTTCTCCAACATGTCTGTCCCCCTCGTACGGCGTTCAAGGCTCGAGAGCGTAGAACGCAGGAACCATCACGGCCGTATCGGTCTTCGCCCCAGGTGCAGATATGACTCCCCCGATGTCACGACACTAAGCGAACAAAAGTACGGGTACGGCCACGGGCAGGATAGGAGAAGATCAGGAGGCTTGTCAAGGCGAAACCCGACCGATGCTGAGGTCGGATGCCTTGAATTCACGGGAGAATACTCAATCCCGGGGAAATCTTCGTGTACACCTTATTTGGCGGCTCGGCCAGGGGGCTGTCAAGCGGAAACGCGGAAACTTGAAGAGTGCGGCTGGTCAGGTCAGTAATCAGGCCGCTTCGAAGAGACCGGCCGCGCCCTGGCCGCCGCCGATGCACATCGTCACCACACCGTACCGGGCCTTCCGGCGGAGCATCTCGTTGGCGAGCGTGCCGACCATGCGCGAGCCTGTCATGCCGAACGGGTGGCCGATCGAGACCGAGCCGCCGTTGACATTAAGCTTGGCCGGATCGAGGCCGAGCCGATCCCGGCAGTAGACCACCTGCACCGCGAACGCCTCGTTCAGCTCCCAGAGGTCGATGTCGTCGATCTTCAGGCCGTGGCGCTTGAGCAGCTTCGGCACCGCGAAGACCGGGCCGATCCCCATCTCGTCAGGCTCAACGCCGGCCACCGCGAAGCCGCGGAAGATCAGCTTGGGCCTGATACCGAGCGCCTCGGCCCGTTCCCGCGACATCAGCAGCGTGGCCGATGCGCCGTCGGAGAGCTGTGAGGAGTTGCCCGCGGTCACCGTGCCCTGGCCGCTCTCCTTATCAAAGTGGGGCGGGAGCGCCTGCAGCCCTTCGAGCGTGGTGTCAGGGCGGTTACATTCGTCCTTCTCAACGTAGCACTCCTCCTTGCCGATGACCTCGCCCGTCTTCTTATCGAGGATGCCGCGGGTGACGGAGAGCGGTGCCAACTCTTCCTTGAAAAACCCTTCCTGCTGCGCGCGTGCGGTTCGCTGCTGGCTCAGCAGGGCGTATTCGTCCTGCACCTGCCGGCTGATCTTGTATCGCTTGGCCACAACCTCAGCCGTCTCCCCCATCACCATGTAGAGCCCGGGCTTTCGCTCCTTCACCCAGGGGTTGGGATTGTTGTCGCGGATCATCATCGTGATGCTTTCCACGCCACCCCCGATCGCTGCGTCAGCCCCTTCGTGGATGATATGGTACGCGGCCATCGCGATCGCCTGAAGCCCTGACGCGCAATGCCGGCACACCGTGGTGCCGGGAATCGATGCCGGCAGACTGGCTCGGAGGGTCGCCACCCGGGCCACGTTGTGCCCCTGAGAGCTGTGGGGCTGCCCGCATCCAAGGATCACGTCCTCGATCTCATTCGGATCGAACTGGGGGACCTTGCTCAGCACATCCTTGATGCAGTGGGCGGCGAGGTCGTCCGGCCGGGTCAGGTTGAACGACCCACGAAATGATTTTGCAAGCGGCGTGCGCGAGCTCGCGACAACGACTGCCTCTCTCATAGTCACTCTCCCACACACAGAAGGCTTTGAATGTCGATCACGCAGGAGGAAAGCCGTCCGACACGCCTCCTGCTTCTTGCTACGAAAGCTAACAGGCGCGGGCGTGGGTGTCAAGGCGCAGCAGGCTGTTGAAAAAGGCCCATCTGCGGCGTTGGCTTTTCTCGGAGGGGGGCACGCCCCCCTTCCGATTCCTCCCCCCGAAGGCTTGCGCGGGCGAAGCCCGCGCTCGAACGGAGAATGCTGTTGCTCGTCGTTGCAACGTACATCCAAGTACGTCTCACTCCTCGCTTCCTCCTGCCTGCCGGCAGGGCACGGCGCGGCCTTGCATCTGGACCTTTTTGAGCAGCCTGCAGCTCGCGGGTGTTTTTCAACAACCTGCTAGTGTAGAGAGCAGATAATCTGTCCGCTTTTCGCAATTACGTGAACTGTGGTGGTATGTTGCAGCGAGGTAATTTTCACACCGCATGACCAAGATGACCAGCAGCAAGCATCAGATGGTCTAGAGTCTTTCAGCCAGCCTCTCAACAACCGCTTGAAGGTATAATGCCCCACGCTCCGCGCTCGCTCGGCGCGGGTCGCCCAGGACGCCGTTGGGACTGACAGGCCGCACGCCAGTAGTTTGCAGCTCAGGCAGGATCGCGCGCATATCGCCGGTGTAGCCGGGTTCGGCCCGCGTCATATTCACCAGCTCGGATCGCAGCGCCAGCATCTCCGAGGTTTCCTTTTCGCCGGCGTGGATGCCCGCTTCGGTCGGATTTATTCCCGCATCATCAGACGACCTGAGGTTCACCTCGACCGGTTCCGCCAGGTTTTCAGGCTGCCGGACGATGATGTCTGGCCGCGCGCGCCGCAGCTCCTCGACCGCCAACGCGAGCGCGCGCTCGTTCCCGCCGTGCGCTGACAAGAAGATCAAGCGCTGAAAACCCTGCCGGGCCAGGCTGTCTCCCACGTCAACCAGGATGGCCGCAAGAGTCTCGTGCCGCAAGCTGAGCGTGCCGGCAAAGTCGCGGTGTTCTTCCGAGCACCCGATTGGAATGACTGGCGCGACCAGCGCACGATCCAAGGCCGCGGCGAGCTGGGTTGCCAGAGCCTCGGCCCGAAACGTATCGGTGCCTGCAGGCAGGTGCGGGCCGTGCTGTTCCGTCGCGCCCAAGGGAATGATCGCCGTGTCATACCCGTTTTCGAGCGCGGCTTGCACCTCAGGCCAAGCGAGCTCGGCGAGAAGTAGAGATCGTAATCTAGTGTTCATAGACAAGCGACCCCAAAGTCTTGTTTGAGTTAGCGCGTCGCCTTCTGGATAAAGACCAAGCGTGGGACGAGCACGCCTAATGCTCGGCTCTCCAGGCAGCGGAGAAGAATCCCAACCTGGTGAGCGAACAGCTCCAGCCAATATAAGAATAGAAATGCAGGGAAGTTGAGTCGCGGGCGGCGGCGCGTCCAATCGTAGGCGACCGGATAGAGCAGTGCCAACAGCCATACGAACAGCAGCGGCGGAAAGAGCAAGCCCAGCAGCAGGAACGGAATTGAGTAGTAGCGCGCGAAATTACCGCAGAGGTGGTAGAAAAAGGCCGCATGGTCGCGGAGCAGCGAGCGCGCGATCCACGCGAACGGCACAGATGCCCCAAAGTGTTGAATTCGCAGTGCGCGGCGCACAAGATCGAGCAGCGGCGCCGGCGCGCCGAATGCGGCCAGCGGATACCAACCGGTCAGCACGGCGGCAACGAGAGGCACAAGCAACGCAAGAGTGCTCCATCCGAACACGAGCGCCTTGCGTTTGTCTGTATGCTTGCGCAAAAGAAACGCTTCGGAGCCGCCATAAAAAGCGCGGCGTCTCGCAAACGCGCGCAGGGTCGCGCGGTACTTGTGGCGCACGCGGCCGCGCGGCACATAGTGCACGCGGTACCCGGCATCCCGCACGCGCCAGACCAGGTCCACATCTTCGCCGATGGGAAAGCTCTCGTCGAAGCCTCCCAACTCTTGCCAGATTGCCCGCCGCACGAGCAAGCTCGCCGTCGGCAGGAATGGAATGTCCGAATTGGGGCGCACCTCGCCCTCCTCAAGTCCCATATATAATGATGAGTTGACGGCTTCGTACCGGTCAATCGCCGTAGTGAGACTGTACGGCTCGATCAGGCCGCCGACCGCGCCAACATTCGGATCGTTGAGGTAGGGCACTAGCGAGGTCAGCCAATCGGGGTCAACGACACAGTCGCTGTCGGTGTACGCCAGAATCTCGCCCCGGCCTGCTCGCGCCCCAACATTGCGACACGCCGCGGGGCCGGACTTTCGCGCTTGACGAATCACGCGCACGGGCAGACCAGCCGTGACGGCGCGAATATCCTCATCAGAGGCGTCGTCCACCACGATGATCTCCAGCCGATCCTGTGGATAGTCCAGTGCGAGGAGCGATCTCAGACACTCAACCAAATCATGCGCTCGGTTACGCACCGGCACCACGACTGATACAAAAGGCAACTCCGCGGGGAGCCCAGGCCGGCGCAGCGCGACGCCTCGCTGCACTAATACGTCCAGGAACGATTGAGCCTCTTCTACTCCAAGACCTGCAGCGACGGCAGCGTCACTCAACGGTCTAGGCCCGTCGAGCTGCCGAAGCAGTCTCAGCGCAGAGGCGTTGAGGCGAAGCACCTGAAGCGGCTTCTCACGCAAGAGCACGGCATCTTCGCCATTCACGTCAAGTGTGACGCCGGGCTGAAGACAATAAGTTACGGGGTGTTCAGGGTTGAGCATCGGCATCAGGCACGGAATGGGACGCCAAAAATCCGCGCTCGCGCAAAAAGTTGACGATGGTCGCGGCCATCTGGTCAGGGGGGCCTTCGAGGATCGTGGCAGATTTGCGCGGGATGCCGGCAGAAAGAATTTGGCTGATGCGTTCGTGGGGAGGGCGCGCGCTGTCAGGGGTGAAGATGGCACGCGGGCGGGGACGCAGCGGCAGGGTCGCGCTGAGAACGAGCGCTGGGAAATCCATCTCGGCGCTCGAGAGGCCGAGGTCGGCTGGGCGGAGGAGAGGGATTGCTGCGCGGTGGGCGGACATGAATGCGGGTAAGCTGGCGTGACGCAGGCGCGCGATTCCGGGTTCGACGGCAATCACAGCAGGGAGGGTAACTTGAACTTGCTCGCGCGCCCCCCGGCCGAGGCGGCGCTGAACCAGGGCGTAACCGGATCCCAGTTCGACGCGTGTCACGTCAACGACCACCGGCCAACCCAACTGCTCGGCGAGTAGAGCCGGGACCTCTCCAGTGCCACGATCAACGCTGCGCGCGCCGCAGAGGACGAGGTCAGGAAGCCCTTGGCGCAGAGCTGAAGCGAGCAACGTGGCGGTGAGAAACGGTTCGGTCGCCGTCCAGCCATCGTCCCAGACGCGAATGACGCGGGCTGCGCCGGCCGCGAGGGCGTGACGCAGCGCAATGTCCGCAGAGGCCGGACCGGCGGTGAGAGCCAGCACGGCGCCCGGTTCGGTCTGAAGGCGGAGAGCCAACTCGAGCGCACATTCGTCGGCCGGGTTCGTGATAGAGAGCAGGCGACGTGTGTCAATTGCGCCGGTCACCGGGTCTACTTCGACCGTATTCGGATCAGGCACGTACTTGAGACAGACCGCAATCCTAATCACGACTCAATCATGAACATTCATCCGAGAATCCCTCGAACTCGCATCGGGACGTGAGGCCGAAGCCCGCGGGTCCTGTCGTCGGGGTGCCCGCCGCCC
>Ga0209342_10004747_pt1 | contig 14034 bp, 12 predicted proteins | sample RifCSP16_2_FD_184023 | JGI IMG/M metagenome (GOLD analysis project Ga0209342, IMG submission 184023) | Soil microbial communities from Rifle, Colorado - Rifle CSP2_sed 16_2 (SPAdes) (version 2) | ecosystem: Environmental > Terrestrial > Deep subsurface > Rock core/Sediment | place: Rifle... | reverse complement strand
GCTTCCTGCCGACGCTCATCACGTCGTCGCTGGAGGCCTTCAGCGCGTGCGCCCACACGCTGGCGCGGGCGCGGCATCCCGCGATCGCGGGAATCCACATGGAGGGGCCCTACATCTCGCCCGAGGACGGCCCGCGCGGAGCCCACGCGCGCGAGCATGTCCGGGGGGCCGACGTGGACGACTTCAGGCGTCGCCAGGACGCGGCCGAGGGTCGCATCCGCATCGTGACACTCGCTCCCGAAGCGCCCAGCGCGCTCCTGCTCATCGAACACCTGGTCTGCGCAGGCGTGAGAGTGGCCATCGGCCACACGGCAGCGGACCGGGCCCAGATCCAGGACGCGGTTGCGGCCGGCGCGACCCTGTCGACCCACCTCGGCAACGGCTGTGCGGGCACGCTGCCGCGCCACCCGAACCTGATCTGGGAGCAGCTCGCGGAGGACCGACTGCTCGCGAGCCTGATCGTCGACGGCCACCACCTGCCCGAGGCGACGGTCCGATCGATGGTCCGCGCGAAGACACCCGCGCGGACGATCCTCGTGACCGACGCGATGGCCGCGGCCGGCATGCCTCCCGGCGTCTACACGCTGGGCGGCCAGAAGGTCGAGCTCGACCGGGCGGGGCGTGTCGCCGCTCCCGGTGCTTCGAACCTCGCCGGATCCGCCTTGACGCTGCCGGTTGCGATCGGCAACGCCGTCCGCTTCACGGGCCTGTCACTCGAGGACGTGATCCCGATGGCCACCACGCGCCCCGCGGAATACATCGGCATCCGCTCGACTGGAACTGTCGTCGCCGAGTGGGACGCGGAGGCGATGACGCTGCGCGTCGTCCGCGTGACGGCCTAGGTTCGAGGGCGGCGCCCTACGTCGGACGATCAGCCCAGCCGGTCGCGCCGGAGCGTCAGGCCGCCGTCGACGGTGATCACCTGGCCGGTGACGTAGGAGTCGGGCTCGAGCAGGAAGCGGACCGTGCGCGCGACGTCCTCGGGCCGGCCGAAGCGGGCGATCGTGCCGCGGTCCACGTAGGGGTCGTACTTGCCGCCCTCGATCGAGGCGCGCGCCATGCCCACGACCGTGGCGCCGGGGGCCACGACGTTGACGCGGATGTCGGCCTTGCCGCCGTACTCCTTCGCGAGCACGCGGGCCGCGTGCACCAGCGCGGCTTTGGGCGAGGCGTAGGCCAGGCTGCCCTCGAACGGGAAGACACCCTGCATGCTCGAGAACAACACGATCGCGCCGTGTGTGTCGCGGCGCAGCATCTCCTCGGCCGCGGCACGCGCCAGCAGCACCGGGGCCTCGAAGTTGGCGGTGAAAGAGGCGTGCAGCGAAGCACCGTCGAGCTCGCCGCCCTTCACGCGCGCCGGATCGCCCGTGAGGGCCACGACGCCGTAGAGCTCGCCCTTGACCGCGAGTGCCGCCTCGATGTACCGCTTGCGCACTTCGGGATCGGCGACGTCGCCCTCCACCAGGTGGACGAGGCCGCCGTAGAGGTCCTGCACGCGCTGCTGGAACGTGAGCGCGTTGCCGCGGTTCGAGCGATAGCCCACGACCGGAATCGCGCCGTCCTGCACCAGAAGCGCCGCGATCGAAGCACCCAGGCCCGAAGCGCCGCCCGGCAGCAGCACCACGCGGCCGGCGAGCGACTTGCGGTTGAAGTCGTAGCGGTGCTCGGCGTAGCGACGCGCCTGCTCGGGGTCGAGGTGGCGGGAGGGCAAAGCTCTCAGTCCTCGAAGAGCCCGCCGAGCGATGCGGGCTCGAATGCGGCGAGTGAGTCCAGGACGCGGTGCGCGGAGCGGAGCCTCTCGGCGGGGTAGCTGTGCGCGACGCCCACCACCTTCATGCCCGCGCCGAGCGCCGACAAGACTCCTGGCAGCGAGTCCTCGAATGCAACGCACTGCGCGGGTACGAGCCCCGGGACGCGGCTTTCGAGTCGGCGTGCCGCCTCGAGGTAGGGCGCCGGGTCGGGCTTGGTGCGAGCCGCGTCCTCGGCGCCGACGAGGGCGGCGAACGCGTCACGCAGTCCGATCCCCGCGAGGATCGCCTCGATCTCGTCGTGGCGCGCGCCCGAGGCGATCGCGAGCGGCAGCTCCGCGGCGAGCGCACCGATCACCTCGCGCGCCCCGGGGAAGACCGGCACCTCCGGGATCAGCTCGGCGAAGCGCTCGACCTTGAACCGCTCCACGCGTGCGAGGCGGTCCGGATCGGGCCGCTCGCCGCGCCGTTCAAAGGCCAGGCGGATCGAGCTGCGGTCGTCGTGCGCCAGCAGGTGGTCCCAGTACTCCTCGTGGCTGATCTCGACGTTCTCGCTCATGAGCGCGTCGCGCAGCGAGCGGAAGTGCAGCGGCTCGCTGTCTACGATCACCCCGTCGAAGTCGAAAACCGCCGCGCGCAAGGCCATGGAACCCCGGATTCTACCAAGCCACGCTATCATCGTCGTGACGGACCGATGAACTGTCCCTCCTGCCGCGCCCAGAACGAGAGCTCCGCCCGGGTGTGCTTCGCCTGCGGCGAAGCCATGGACGCCGGGCTCGCGGCGCTCTCGGAGGGCGCTTTGTTCGCCTCGCGCTACGAGATCCTGGGCCCACTCGGCCGCGGGGGCATGGGCATGGTGTACCGGGCCTTCGACCGCGAGCTCGGCGAGACGGTCGCGATCAAGGTGCTCCGGCCCGACGTGGCGCGCGAGTCGGGGCGGGTGGAGCAGCGCTTCCGATCCGAGATCCGCCTGGCGCGCCGGGTGCGGCACAGGAACGTCTGCTCGGTGTACGGCGACGGCGAGGACCGCGGGCTGCTCTACATCTGCATGGAGCTCGTGGAGGGACAGAACCTGGCCGCGGTCGCGCGGGACGCGGGCGGGCTGCCCCACGACGAGGCCTGGAGCGTCGCGCTGCAGGTCGCCGACGGCCTGGTCGCCATCCACGAGGCGGGAGTCGTGCACCGCGACCTCAAGACGGCGAACCTGATGCGCGACCGCAAGGGCGCCGTGCGCGTGATGGACTTCGGCATCGCCAAGCAGCACGGCGCGACCGGGGGTGTCACCGTCACGGCCACCGGCAGCCTGATGGGGACGCCCGAGTACATGAGCCCGGAGCAGCTGCGGGGCGACGGCGTCGACTTCCGCGGCGACCTCTACTCGCTCGGGGTGGTGATCTTCGAGCTGTTCACGGGCGCCCTTCCGTTCCGCGGCGAGACGGCGGTCGCCACGATTTTGCGCCAGCTCCACGATGCGCCGTTCCTCGACCTGCCGCAGCTGCCGGAGCCGCTGCGGCCGGTGCTGGCGCGCACGCTCGCCAAGGACCCGGCCGACCGCTACCCGACCGCCGTCGAGATGCGGCGCGCACTCCAGGCCGCCTGTGCCCGCTCGGCGCCCGGCCTGCTGGCGGCGCCCGGCATGTCGCTCACCGAGAGCGGACCCGAGGACGAGACGCGCCCGGTCGCGCTGGTCGCCGAGCGGCCCCCGATCGCCCGGATGGCGCTCGCCCAGGCGGCGCTCGCGGTGCTGGCCGTGCACCTCGTGAGCGCGGGGGGCGTCGCGGCGCCGCCGCTCCCGGCTCCGTCGCCGTCGTCCGGCCCGCCGGCCGCAACGCCCACGCCGACGCCCCCGGTGGTCGTGGCGCTGAGCGTGGTGCCCTCTCGGCCGCGAGGCGCCGCGTCAGCGGCTCCGGTCGTGGCCGCGTTGCCCCTGCCGACGCCCCTGCCGACGGCGCCCGTCGCGCTGCCGACGCGGGCGCTGCGACCGGTCCAGCAGGCCCCGACCCTGCCCGTCGACCCGAAGATCTACGACGAGGACGACGTGGACGTGCCGCCGATCCGTCTCTCCGGCGCGAACGCCGCGTATCCGGACTGGGGACCGAGGCTCGCGCGGGGCGCCCGGGTCTCCATCACGGCGAGCTTCGTCGTCAACGAGGCCGGCGACGTGACCGACATCCGCGTCGAGGAGGGCGGCGGCGTGCTCGAGGCCGTGCTGCTCGAGATCAGCCGCTGGAAGTACGAGCCCGGCAGGAAGGCCGGCCGGCCGGTCAAGGTGCGCGTGAGCGGGAAGCACACTTTTATTGGGGGTTGAGCTACCAGCGCTCCTCGACGACTCCCGCGCGGTGGTTCTCGTGGCGGGCGAGCACGAACAGCAGGTCCGAGAGCCGGTTGAGATAGACGAGGATGCCCGGCTCCACCGAGGCGTCGTGCGACAAAGCGACCACAGTCCGCTCGGCGCGGCGCACGACGGTGCGGGCCTGGTGCAGCAGCGCCGCCACCGGCCGGCCTCCCGGCAGCACGAATGCCCGTAGCGGCGGCAGCTCGCGCTCGCGCGCGTCGATCGCCCTCTCCAGCCTCCGTACGTGTGCGGCGGTGACTGCGGCCTTGGCGCGCCGGGCCGCGACCTTGTGCGTGGGGTCGGCGAGGCGCGCGCCGATCGCGAACAGGTCCTTCTGGATCGCGCCCAGGAGCTGCGCGAGGCGAGCGTCCGCGTGTGACGCGACTGCGCCGATCGTCGCGTTCGCCTCGTCCACGTCGCCGTAGGCCGAGACGCGCAGCGCGTCCTTCGGCACGCGCGCGCCGCCGAGGAGCCCCGTCTGGCCCTTGTCGCCGGTCTTCGTGTAGATCTTCACGCCTGCGCCCCCGCCTCGTCGAAGCTCAGCACGACCCGGGCGGGGACGCCGCCCACCGCGACCTCGCTGCCGGGAGCGAAGTGGCTGCGGTGAACGTAGCCCATCGCGATCGGTCCGAGCCGCGGCGACACCGCGCAGGTGGTGAGCCAGCCGGCGTCCTTGCCGTCCGCCGTCAGCGCCGCGCCCGGACTCGCGGGCGCGCCGAGCCGCAGGCCGCGCAGCGCCTTGTTGACGTGGCCGCCGCGCCCCTCGAGCCGCGCGATCACCTCCTGCCCGACGTAGCAGCCCTTGGTGAAGGAGTGCAGGACGCTCACGAGGCCCGTTTCGTGGAGCAGGTTGTCCTCGGTGACGTCGCTGCCGTACCACGGGCAGAGCGCCTCGATGCGCAGCGCGTCGAGCGCTTCGGCGCCGAGCGGAAGGGCGCCCGCTGCCTCGAGAGCCGTCCGCACCACCTCCGCCTGTTCGGGTGCTGCGTGCAGCACGAAGCCGCCGCCGGGCAGGTCGCCCGCCCGGACGAGCCGCACGGGGTGGTCGCCGACCCGGGCCTCGCGGTGCGACTCGAAGCCCTCCGGCAGCGGCGCTGCGCCGGCGGCGATCAGCGCCTCGCCCGCCCGCGGACCCAGCACCCCGAGGACACTCACGGGCCGCGTCGCGAAGCGCACCGGCGCCCCGACCTTGTGGTGCTCCAGCGTCTGCAGCACCAGCTCGAGGCGTTCCTGCTCGGTCTCCAGCACCACGACGCTCGCGTCCACGAGCACGCGCAGGAAGGCCTGCAGCGAGCCCCTGGCACTCATGCTGGCCGCGCGGCAACCCTCGCCGGGCCGCCGGCCGTTCACGTCGTTGCTCAGCATGGCGTGCAGGAAGTCCTGTCGCTTGGGGCCGGTCACGTCGAGCGTTCCGCGCGCGAGCGTGACGAGTCCCGCCGCCTCGCGCCCCGCCCGGTACTCCCGCTCCAAAGCCGCGCCCGCCACCAAGGCCTCCTGGATCATCCCGCCAGTTTACCGCGCGCCACACCCGCGGCTAGAATGGAGCTTCATGTCCGACTTCAAGGTGACGGTCAGGAACAACGGACCCCTCCGTCTCGAGGGCGCGATCACGATCGAGGACGAGAGCGGGAAGGAGTGGGGCCTCGCCGGCCGCACCGTCGTCTCGCTCTGCCGCTGCGGTCAATCCACGAAGAAGCCGTTCTGCGACGGATCCCACAATCGGAACGGCTTCGCCTCGACCTGCGAGGCGGCCGAGCTGCCGCCTCCCGCGGCCAGGGCCTGAGCGATGGCCCGCTCGCCGCGGCTCCACCTCGCGCTGGTCCTGCTCGTCGCGCTCCTCGCGGCTTCGTGCGGGGAGGACACCTTGACGGCCGCCGACGTGGCGCGCGCTGCCATCCAGGTGACGGTCGATCCCACGCCCGTGCCGCCCAGCCAGAGCGCGCTCACCGGCGCGGTCTCGATCGGGTACAAGGTGACGATCCAGGAGCTGAACGGCCTGGGCGGCGAGGTCCTGTTCGTGAGCGCCCAGATCTACGATCCCGAGACAGGGCTGCTGGTGAGCCTTACCTACTTCGATAGCGCCGACCTCATCGTCTTCGTCGGCGAAAAACGCATCGACCCCGGCGGCACGCTCGTCGTACCTCAGACGACGAGCTACATCCTGCCGGACTTCCGCGTCAACGCGCTGCTGGCGGTCAACGTCCAGATGAAGGACGATCGCGACAACCTGATCAACCAGTCGGTGCTCGTCAAGGTCGAACCACCCGCGCAGTGACGAGCCTCCAGGAGGCCGCCCGCGCCGCCGCGGGCGCTTCGCGCGTCGCCGGGATCCTGCTGCACCCGACCTCGCTGCCCGGACCTCAGGGGATCGGAGAGCTCGGCCCCGCGACGCTCGCGTTCCTCGATTTCCTCCAGGAGACGGGCCAGCGCCTGTGGCAGGTGCTGCCGCTTGGCCCCACGGGCTACGGCGACTCGCCCTACCAGTGCTTCTCGGCCTTCGCCGGCAACCCGCTGCTGGTTTCGCTCGACCGGCTGCGCGACCTCGGCCTGCTGACGGACGCGGATCTCGCCGGGCGGCCCCGCTTCGAGGAGCGCGCGGTCGACTTCGGCCGGGTGATCGAGTGGAAGCGCCCGCTGCTCGAGAAGGCACACGCAGCCTTCGAGGCTGGCGCGGACGCCTCGCGCCGTGAGGCATTCTCGGCCTTCGTCCGCGGCCACGCGGCGTGGCTCGCCGACTTCGCCCTCTTCACGGCGCTGCAGCGCACGAGCGGCGGCGCCGCATGGAACACCTGGGAGCGCTCGCTCGTCGAGCGCGAGCCGGAAGCGCTCGAGCGGGCGCGCCGCGAGCTCGCGCGCGAGTGCCGCGAGGTGGAGTTCGCGCAGTGGCTGTTCTTCGAGCAGTGGGCCGAAGTGAGGCGGGCGGCCCACGCGCGCGGCATCCGGCTGATGGGGGACGTGCCGATCTTCGTGGCCCACGACAGCGCGGACGTGTGGGCGCACCCGGAGCTCTTCCACCTCGGCGCGGACGGGCGGCCGTCCTTGCAGGCCGGCGTCCCGCCCGACTACTTCAGCGCCACGGGCCAGCTGTGGGGCAACCCGCTCTATCGCTGGGACGCGCTCGAGCGGGCCGGCTACGCCTGGTGGATCGACAGGCTGCGCGCGGTCTTCGAGCTCGTGGACCTCGTGCGGCTCGACCACTTCCGCGGCTTCGAGGCGTACTGGGAGGTGGCGGGCGACGCGACGACCGCGGTCCACGGCCGCTGGGTGAGGGGCCCCGGCGCCGCGTTCTTCGAGGCCCTGCGCGGAGCTTTGGGCGAGCTTCCCGTCGTGGCGGAGGACCTCGGCGTGATCACGCCCGAGGTCGAGGCGCTGCGCGACGTCTTCGGCTTCCCGGGCATGGCCATCCTGCAGTTCGCCTTCGGCAGCGACGCCCAGGGCAACGGCTTCCTTCCCCACAACTACTCGCGGCGCAAGGTCGTCTACACCGGCACGCACGACAACGACACGGTCGTGGGCTGGTGGAACGCCGGGGTGGGGGACTCGACGCGCACCGCCGCCGAGGTCGAGCGCGAGCGGGAGCGCGCGCTCGCCTACGTGGGCGGCGACGGCAGCGAGATCCACTGGGACTTCGTCCGCACGCTGCTGGTGTCGGTCGCGGACACCGCGATCGTGCCGCTGCAGGACGTGCTCGGCACGGGATCGGAAGGACGCATGAACCTGCCGGGCCGCGGCGACGGCAACTGGCGCTGGCGCTTCGCCGCCTCCGACCTGACGCCGGAGCTGAGGGCGAGGCTGCGGGCGATCACCGAAGGCTCGGGCCGCTGCCCCGCGCGGGAGCGCGCCCCTCGCTAACCCCGCTGCTCGCAAGCTCGCGGGCGCCTCGTCCAACCGATTGGAGCGGTTCGCTTGACTCTCTCCCGGCCGCTACGAGGTGCGCGCGAGCTTCCCGGGCTTCGCCGACAGTGCCGAGCCGGCCGTGGTCCTGGCCGAGGCTCAGGCGAAGGCTCTCGCGCTCGAGCTGGGAGTGGCGCAGCTCAGCACCGCGATCACGGTCGAGACCGCGAACCGGCGCGAGCAGCTGCTGTTCGACGTGGCCCAGCCGGTCACGCTCGTCGAGCGGGCGCAGATCCAGGACACCGGCGCCCGCTCGGCGAAGGACGTCCTCGTGGAGCAAAGCGGCTCCGGCGTCGAGGTCAATGCCGGCGGCGGCCAGGGCCACCTGTCGATCAACGGGATCCCCAACAAGGGAGTGCTCGTGCTCGTCAACGGCCGGCGCTACCTGGGCCGCGACGCGAACGGCAACCTCAACCTCGAGGAGCTGCGGCTGCCCGGCGTCGAGCGGATCGAGATCGTGAAGGGCGCGGGCTCGGCGCTCTACGGCTCCGACGCCATGGGCGGGGTGGTGAACTTCATCACCGGCGAGTCGAGCGAGCGCGGCGTGTCGAACATGCTCACGCTGTCCGCCGGCTCGTTCGCGGACTATCGCCCAACGCGACCTGACGCGCTACATGCTCTCGCCCGAGCTCGAATGGCTGATCTCGCCGCGCTCGAGCGTAAACCTGACCTACACCTGGGGCGAGTACGATCGCGACGAGACGCGCGTCTTCGTGAGCGACCCCGAGCGCACGATCGACGTGGCCTGGGCGCAGCAGGAGCTCAACCTCACCTCGCGCCTGCGGATCACGGGCGGCCTGCGCTACGACCACTACAGCGACTTCGGCGACGAGTGGAGCCCGAAGGCCGACGTCGTCTTCACGCTGGCGCCGGAGCAGCGCCTGCGCGGCAGCCACGGCCACGGCTTCCGACCGCCGTACTTCGGTGAGCTGTACCTGGACACGCCGCCGTTCTTCGTCGGCAACCCGGAGCTCGTGCCCGAGGAGTCGGACGGGTACACGGCGGGGTACACGTTCGCCGGACGGACGGCGCAGCTGTCTCTCGACGGCTACCACACGAGCGTCTAGAACGGGATCGTCTTCTTCCAGCTCTCGCCGAGCACGTTCACCTACCGCAACCTCGACCGCTACACCTCGAAGGGCGTCAACCTCGCGGCGGCCCTGAACCTCAAGTGGGGCCTCACGCCGTCGCTCGCGTACACCTACAACGAGCGCGAGACCCCGGAGGGCGCCGAGGTCGGCGGCTATCCGAACCACTCTGGTTTCCTGAAGCTGCTCTGGACGAACCCGCGCCTCGGCCTGCGGGCCAACCTGCGGGGGCAGTGGAACGACAAGATGCCTCCCGGCGTCGACGGGACCTACCAGACCGCGTACTCGGTCTGGTACGCGCAGGTGAGCAAGCGCTTCGCGGGCCTCGGGTCGTATGTCGTGAGCGTCTACGCCCAGGTCGACAACCTCTTCGACGAGGACGACGTGTTCCTCGCGAACGCGGACGGCACGCCGGTCACCGGCCAGTTCCAGGTCTGGCTGGCGCCGCGCTCCTACCAGTTCGGCGTCAACGTCGGTCTCGAGCGGGCGAACCGGCGCTAGCAGCTCTACTCGAGCGGCTCGCCGGCGAGCTTCTCCGGCGGCGGCGCCACCGTCATCAGCTGGAAGAAGCCGGCGATGCTGTCTTGCGGGCCGTTCTGGAAGCGCTTGTACACCTTGCCGACGGGGTTGCAGCCGCGGCCGTCCGGCATCGCGACCACGATCGGCGAGCTCGCCACCGCCGTCATCCCGACCGCTTCTGCGCTGCGCCAGCGCCCACCCGCGCGCCGGACCAGCACCTCGCCCACGTAGCAGCCCATCGAGAAGAGCAGCGGCTGCAGGTCCTCGAACTTCTGGTCCTTGCGCAGGTCGTCGAGGATGCCGTCCACCTGCTTGAGGCTGTAAACGCCGTAGTCGAGCTTCGCCCCGTAGGTCTGCTCGACCCACGGGACGAAGAGTGCGGCGATCTCGGCGGCGGTTTCCGGCGCGGGCGTGATGGCCATCTGCGGGCCCACGCTCCTATAGACCACGGCCCCCGTCAAGGGCCGAGGCCCGCATTGGCCCGCCGGGAGCCCTCGACTGGCCGCGGAGCGAACGATCTGCTCGATCCCTCTGCTATGATTCATGACATTCCCTCATGGTCTGAGGCGGGAGAGGAAGCCGATGGAGCTCTCGCAACTGCGTACCTTTCGCGTCGTCGCCGAGACGCTGAATTTCACGCGTGCCGCGGAGCGGCTGGGCCTGACCCAGTCCGCCGTCAGCCACCAGATCAAGTCGCTCGAGACCGAGCTCGGCGAGCCGCTCTTCATCCGGGCCAAGCGCGGCGTCAAGCTCTCGTCTGCCGGCCAGGCCTCCCTGGAGCACGCGGTGCGCCTGCTCGACGAGGCGGAGGCGCTGCGAGAGCGGGTGAGCGGCGGCGAGCACTCGCCGGCCGGGCGCGTGCGCGCCGCGGCCGCGACCCAGGCGATCGTGCACCTGTTCGCGCCGCTGTTCGAGGCCTTCATGAAGGCGCAGCCGCGCGTCGACGTCTCGTTCCGCACCACCTCCAGCACCGACGAGACGGTGGCGGACATCCTGAACGGCGCTGCCGACGTCGGCTTCGCCTCGCTGCCCGTCTACTCGCCCGCGCTCAAGATCGAGAGCCTGTTCGAGGACGAGCTGGTGCTGGTGGTCGGCCACGGCCACCGCCTGGCCGGCCGCGACGAGGTCTCCACCGAGGACCTGCGCCAGGAGCGCCTGATCCTGTTCGAGCGCGGGGGCTCGATCCGGCGCACGACCGACCAGTTCTTCAACAAGGTCGGGATCGAGCCGTCGCTGGCGCTCGAGTCGAACGACACGTCCTTCATCAAGCTGATGGTCGAGCGCGGCATCGGCGTCTCGCTCCTGCCGGCGTGGGCCGTGCGCGACGAGGTGGCCTGGGGCTGGCTCGCCAAGCTGCGCCTCGAAGGCCACCGCCTGCGGCGCAGCGTTGCCGTGATCTCGCTCGCGCGCTTCCAGCCGGCGGCGACGCGCGCTTTCCTCGAGTTCGTGCGTGTACGCCGCGCGGAGCTGCAGCTGATGGCCGAGGGCCACCCGCGCGGGGACGACTCGAAGCCGGGCCCCAGGCGCAAGTAAGCGGGCCGCTTGAGTCGGCGCCGCGGGCCGGACGACAATCGTCGGATGGTGCGTCTTGAACGAGGCCGTTTGCTCCGTTCGCTCGCCGCGCTGGCACTCGTCCTCTCGGCCGGGCTCGTGCTCCAGCGCACGCCGGCGTCCTTGGCCGCCGCCGCGGGCGCCGGACGCGAGGCCGCGTGGCGCGAGAACAACCTGGGGGTGGCGCTGCTCGAGCAGTTCCGCTTCGCGGACGCCGTAGCGGCTTTCCGCCGCGCGCTCGAGGCCGACCGGTCGCTTCTGGCCGCCCAGGTGAACCTCGCGATCGCGTACTTCTACCTGCCGGACATCGAGGCAGCGAAGCGAGCCGCCCGCGAGGCGTACGAAGCCGCCCCAAAGGCGCCCCAGCCGCACTACCTGCTCGCGCTCGTCGCGCGCAGCGAGGGGCAGGCCGAGCAGGCGCTTCCGCACCTGCAGCAGGTGCTCGACGCCGACCCGAACGACCTCGGGGCGAACGTCACGCTCGGGCAGGTGTACCTCCAGCTGCGCCGGTTCGAGGACGCGGTGAGGGCGTTCCGCGTGGCGCTCGCCGCCGAGCCCTACAACGTGAGCGCCGCCTACAACCTCGCCGTGGCGCTCAATCGCGCGGACCGGCGCGACGAGGGATCTCAGGCGATGGCGCGTTTCCAGCTGCTGCGCGACAGCCCGTACAAGACGGCGCTCAGTGCCAACTACCTGGAGCAGGGCCGCTACGCCGAGGCCGTCGCCTCGACCGGCGCCGAGACGGAAGCCGTGGACCGCAAGACGCCGGCGGTGAGCTTCGCCCTGAAACAGGACCGGCCCGGGACCCGCTCCTCGCCCGGGCCGACGCCGGCGGCCCTGGTGCTGGCCGATCTCGACGGCGACGGGGGACTCGAGGCCGTCGTGGCGGACGGGGGATCGCTGCGCATCCTGAAGGGCGGCGCGGCCGCGCTCGTCGACGTCACGGACCGGACGGGGCTTGCGGTCACGGACGCGCTCGCCGCGGTGGCGGCGGACTTCGACAACGATGGCCACCTCGACCTGCTCGTGGTTCGCGGCGCAGCGCTGTCCCTGTTCCGAAACGCGGGCGGCGGTCGCTTCGAGGACGCAAGCGCCGCCGCCGGTCTCGGGCCTGTCGCGGCCCCCACCGGCGCCGCCGCCTGGGTTGACGTGGATCACGACGGGGACCTGGACGCTCTCGCCGCGGGCCTGCTGCTCCGGAACAACGGCAACGGGACCTTCACGGACATCGCGAAGAGCGCCGGCCTCGACGGAGCCGGCGCGGCCTTTGCCATGATCCCGACCGACTTCGACAACCGCCGCGACGTCGACCTGTTCGTCGCCACGCGGGAGCGCGCACGGCTCTACCGGAACATGCGGGACGGCACATTCCGCGACGTGGCGGGGGAGCTGGGGCTCGCCGCCGCGGCGGGGCCGCTCTTCTTCGCCGCCAAGGGCGACGTGAACAAGGACGGCTACGAGGACTTCCTGCTGGGCGGCTCCGCGGCCGCGAGCCTCGCGGCGAGCGACGGGCGTGGCGGCTTCGCTCTCAGGCCCGTGCCGGAAGCCGCGGGAGCCGTGGCGGCGCAGTTCGTGGACTACGACAACGACGGGTTGCTCGATGTGTTCCTGGTGGCCGCGAAGGGCCTCCGGCTGCTGCGCAACCTGGGCACGTCGTGGGCCGACGTGAGTGCGGCCGCATTCCCCGAGGCGCTTCGCACCGCGTCGCTCGCAGGAGCCGCGCTCGGGATCGCCGACCTCGACCGGGACGGCGACGCCGACGCGATCGTCGCGACGCCGGGGCGGCTCCTCGTTCTCGAGAATCGCGGCGGGAACCGAAACCGTTCCTACGCCCTCAGGCTCCGCGGCCGGGTTTCGAACCGCGACGGGCTCGGCGCCAAGGTCGAGATCCGGGCGGGCAGTCTGCGCCAGAAGCTCGAGACGAGCGCCAGCGTGCCGATGGCGGCGCCCGCCGAGGTCGCCTTCGGCCTCGGCTGGCGACAGGCGCCGGACGCGGTGCGCGTGATCTGGATGTCGGGCATCGTGCAGACGGAGGTCGCGACGCAGGCCGGCGGAGCCGGCGCGAGCCCCGGCCGCGTCGAGCTCGAGGAGCTCGACCGCAAGCCCTCATCGTGCCCGTACCTCTACGTCTGGAACGGCGAGCGCTTCGAGTTCGTGACGGACTTCCTGGGCGGCGGCGAGATGGGCTACCGGCTCGCGCCCGGCGTCGTGAGCGACCCCGATCCCGTCGAGCAGGTGCGGATCGCGCCGGGGCAGCTCGTTCCGCGCGACGGGCGCTACGAGCTGCGGGTGACGAACGAGCTCGAGGAGGTCCTCTACCTCGACCGCCTGCGGCTCGTCGCGATCGACCACCCCGAGGACGTGCTCGTGTTCCCGGACGAGGGCATGACGACGCCGCCGAAGGCCGAGCGCCTCTTCGCCGCGCGCGACCCGCGGACGCCGCGCGCCTTTGACCATCGCGGGCGCGAGGTGACCGAGCGCCTGCGCGGGCTCGACCGCGTCTACGTGGACGAGCTGCCGACCGAGCGCATCCGCGGCTACTCGAAGCAGCACGCGCTCACGCTCGACCTGTCCGGCCTGCCCGAGTCGCACTCGTTGCTGCTGCTCAGCGGTTGGACCGACTACGCCTTCTCGAGCGACAACGTCGCCGCGCACCAGGCGGGCCTGCAGCTCGTCCCGCCACGGCTCGAGGTCGAGCGCGCGGACGGCTCGTGGGCGACGGCGCTCGAGCAGATCGGCGTGCCAGTCGGCCGGCCCCAGACGATCGTGGTGGACGTGGCCGGGCTCATGGGCCCCTCGCGCCGCGTCCGTGTCGTCACGACGATGCGCGTGCTGTGGGACCAGGCCAGAGCGGCCGCTCCCGCGCGCGGGGTCGTGCTCGCGCCCGTGACGCTCAAGC
>Ga0209342_10004746_pt1 | contig 14035 bp, 9 predicted proteins | sample RifCSP16_2_FD_184023 | JGI IMG/M metagenome (GOLD analysis project Ga0209342, IMG submission 184023) | Soil microbial communities from Rifle, Colorado - Rifle CSP2_sed 16_2 (SPAdes) (version 2) | ecosystem: Environmental > Terrestrial > Deep subsurface > Rock core/Sediment | place: Rifle... | reverse complement strand
CAGCAGCACCAGTTCGTCCAGGAGCCTGCGCCACGCCTCCCGCTCGCGCTCTGGCGCGAGCAGCGGCCGCACGCGCTCGCACGCAGCGGCGAGGCCATCCCGTATCGCCGGCTCCTCCTCCGCGCGCCCCAGGAGCGCCGCCAGCGCGCGGGCGTCGCCCGGCGGCACGTAGCCGGGGTACTCGTCCCCGAGGAGCCCCACGGTCCCGTCGATCCTGGTCGCGATCACGGGGACGCCGCACGCCACCGCCTCCGAGACCGCGTTCGACCCTCCCTCGAGCCGCGAGGGGATCACCGCCAGCCAGCTCCGGGCCACAGCGAGCAGGGTCGCCCGGCGGGGCAGCGCGCCCAGCCACCGCCAGCGCGGGTTCGAGGCCGTCTCCTCCCTGGCCCTGCGCTCGTGCTCGGGGTCGAGCGCGCCTCCGACATGCTCCACCACGATCCCCGAGCTGGGCGGGAGCAGCCGCGCCGCCTCCGCGACCAGGAAGGGGTCCTTCACCGCGCGCAGGTGTCCGCTGACCGTCACGCGAAGCGGCCAGCCCGGCCTCCAGCGCTCCGCGCCCGGCGGGGGGCGCGCCGACTGGACGATCGCGAGCGCCTTGCCCCGCGCCTGCTCGGGCAGCGCGGCGAGCCCGCGCGGCTGCAGCACCACCACCCGGTCGGCGAGCTCGAGCGCGCGCCGCGCCTCGCGAGAGCCCGAGGGCAGGTCGGCGTAGAGATCGGTCCCGGCGAAGGCGACGATGAGCGGCGCCGGACCGCGCCGCTCCCGCCAGAGGGCGATGGAAGAGTAGCTGCGGCGGGCGTGCACCGCGACGAGGAGGTCGGCCTCTTCTCCACGCCAGCACTGGAGCACGCGGACCCGGTGGCCGAGCGATCGCAACAGGCCCGCCCAGCGCAGCGCCGTCACCCGGTTGCCGGATCGTGCGCGGGGGGGAGCCGGCGTGGCGATCGCGATGCGCATGCCCGGCCGGATCACGGCGCGCAGGTCCGGAACCCGGCGAATGGATCTCGCCGGTCGGGCGTGTAGAAGTTGCGGAAGCTCGCGTGGACGAGCCGCCCGCGCGTGGCGAACGCGCCGCCCCTCAGCACCCTGTGCGTCCCGAACCACGGCTGCGAGTAGTCTCGGTACGGACCAGGCGTGAACCATTGGTAGGGCAGGAAGTCGGAGGCGGTCCACTCCCAGACGTTGCCCAGCATCTGGCGGCAGCCGAAGGCGCTGTCCCCCGCCGCGTGCGCCGCCACGTCGTCCGGCCCCTCCGCGGCGAGGTCGAGGTTGGCGCGCTCCGGCGTGGGCGGCTCGTCGCCCCAGGGGTAGCGGCGGCGCACAGCGAGCCTGCCGTCTCCGCCCGCTTCCCCAGCGGCCGCGGCTTCCCACTCCGCCTCGGTTGGCAGGCGCCGTCCGGCCCATCGGCAGTACGCCTCCGCCTCGTGGGCGCAGACGTGGACCACCGGCCGGTGCGGCTCGAGCGGAACCCAGCGGTCGAACTCGCGGCGGAGCCACTCCCCGCCCTGCCGGCGCCAGCATGCGGGCGCCTCGGCGCCCGCGCCCTCTCGCCACCGCCAGCCCTCCTCGGACCAGAGCGGCCGCCGCGCATAGCCACCGTCGTCGACGAAGGCCGCGTACTCCGCCTGCGTGACCGGCGCCCGGGCGATGGAGAAGCGCTCGAGCCGCACCTCGTGCGCGCAGTGCTCGTTGTCGAACGAGAACGGCGCGCCGTCGTGCTCTCCCATGACGAACGTGCCTCCCGGGACGCGCGCGTCGCCCGGGAGCGGCCCCGCATCCTGCGCGGGTCGGACCGCGATCCTCGGGGCGGGGTAATCCAGGGTCTGCCACGTCATGAGGAAAGCCTCGCCGTGCATGTCCTCGTGCAGCACTGCCAGTCGGATGAAGTAGGGATCGACGCGCTCCGCCGCCGCGATCGAGCGGCGCTTCACCTCGGCGAGGTAGGCGAGCGTCGCATCCCAGCTCGGGAGGGGCAGGCCCCACCGCGTGTCGTGGGGCACCGCGGACGAGTCCCAGAGAGCGTCCCCGTCCTGGCGGAGCGGTGGCTCGCCCGCCGCGTGGCGCAGGATCCACCGCTCGGCGAACCAGCCCACGTGGCCTACCTCCCATGTGGGAGGGTTCACGATGGTGAGCCGAGGCCCGAGCCGCGCCGAGGCCGGGAGGCCGGCGACGAGAGCGAGCGTCCGCTCGCGGGCATCCTCGATCCACGAGGCGAGGGCGACCGTGAGCGCGTTCTCCACCGCCGCTGCATAAGCCGCGTTCGCGCCTCTGGCAAGCGCTGGTCGGCGGGTGGAACCGTGGGACTCGCGCAAAGGCGCAAAGCCGCAAAGAACTGCTTTGCGACTTGGCGTCTTTGCGCGAGATCTCCTCTGAGCGCCGCGCCCCGATCCGCCGGGTCGGCCCGACCCACCCATGGGTGGCGAGCGCATGTGAGCGGTCGTGTCGCGTGCCAGCGCCCTCTCACTCGTTCGTGGAGCGGACTTCGGGTGGGTCCCGGCTCGCCCGCCTCGGCACGCTCCGTGCTCCTCGGTGGGGCAGCGAGGGCCACATGGCGCTTGTCGAACAGCTTCCCCGACTCGCCGATCGCGTCGTGCAGCTCGTCAAAGACGAGGCTGGCCTGGAGGCGATCGTGTGGGACGAGGCCGGCGACGTCGTGAGCGCCTCACACCCGCTCCTCCGTGAACGCCCGCTGTCGGAGATCCGGAGCTGCCCGATCCTGGTCGGAGGCCGGGCCGCCGCGGTCATCGGCATCCTGGGTGAAGCCGAGCAGACCGGCCCCGTGGTCCGGCTGGCGGCGCTCCTCCTCGCGAGCTGGTGCGAGGAGGTCCAGGCGGACGATCCGTCGACGCGTACCCGTCGGGAGGACGAGCGCCGCCCGCGCGTCCTCGCCGTCCATGCGTCGCCGGCGCTCCTTGAGAAGGTCCGGGACGCGCTCGAGGACGGCTACGACGTCCTGTCCGCGACGACAGTCTCGGAGGCGAGGTCGATGGCCAGCCGCGAGGGCCCCGACGTCGTCCTGTGCGAGGAGGCGGCCGACCTCCTCGCGCCGCTCCTCTCGGCCATGAAGTTCGAGGCGGACCTGAGCGGCATCCCGTTCATCGTCGTCTCGGAGCGCGCCGGCGAGGAGGGCGAGTCCTTCCTGGAGGCGGGCGCCGACGACGCGCTCCCGGCGGCGGCGAGCCGGAGCGAGCTGCGGATGCGCGTCCGCGCGGCGGTTCGCTATCGCCGCATGTACCCTCAGCTCCACAGCGAGCGGCGGGCCCTGGTTCGAGCCAACCGCTCGCTCTCCCGCACCCAGGCCCGCACGCGGGCGGTGATCGAGAGCGCGCTCGACGGCATCCTCCTGCTCGATCCCACGGGCAGGATCGAGAGCCTGAACGGGACCGCGGAGCGGATGCTCTCCTGCGCGCCGCACGAGGTGAGCGGCAAGCCCTTCGTGGAGCACTTCGTCTCGCCCGCATCGCGCCGCGGGCTCGCCGACCTCCTCGCGGAGCGCGCGCGAGGCGCCGAGGGCGGCGTGCAGGCCGCCGGGTACGAGGTCATCGGGCGGGCCGCGGACGGCCGCGAGTTCCCCATGGACTGCAGGGCGAGGAGGATCGAGACGGGCGCTGGAGCCGCACTCTGTGTCTTCATCCGCGATCTCACGGAGACGCGGAGGCTCCAGATGGAGCTGCATCAGGCGCAGAAGCTCGAGGCCGTAGGCCGCCTCGCGGCTGGCATCGCCCACGAGATCAACACGCCCATCCAGTACATCGGCGACAACACGCGCTTCCTGGGAGACGCGTTCGAGGCGATGCAGGAGGCGCTCACAGCCTGTCACGACGCCATCCGGCCGGACGCGCGCGCCGCGCTCGAGGATGCCGAGGAGGAGAGCGAGCTCGAGTACTTCCGTGAGCAGGTCCCGAAGACCGTGGAGAGCACGCTTCGCGGCGTGGAGCGCGTCGCGTCCATCGTCCGCGGGATGAAGGAGTTCGCGCACCCCGACCGGATCGAGATGACCGCGACCGACATCAATCGCGGCGTGCTCGCGACGATCGAGGTCGCGCGGAACGAGTACAAGTACGTCGCGCGGGTGGAGACCGACCTCGAGGAGAGCCTGCCCTTCGTCGTCTGCCACGCCGGAGACGTGAACCAGGTCATCCTCAACCTCGTCGTCAACGCGGCGCACGCCATCGCCGACGCGGTGAAGGGCACGGCTCTTCAGGGGACGATCCGCATCTCGACCCGGCTCGAGGGCGGCGTCGTCGCGATCGCGGTCGCGGACACCGGGACCGGCATCCCGGAGGCCGTCCGGGACAAGGTCTTCGATCCCTTCTTCACGACCAAGGAGGTGGGGCGCGGGACCGGCCAGGGCCTCGCGATCGCGCGGACCATCGTCCAGAAGCACGGAGGGACCATCACCCTCGAGACGGAGACAGGGAAGGGCACGACGTTCTTCATCCGCCTGCCGGTCCAGGGTCAGGACCAGGCCCGGGCGGTGGCCTAGGTCGGACGCCCCTCACCTCGCCGCCGCAGGCTCAGCCGCCTGCGTCCGCGCCGGGGCAGGGGCGGGGGCCGCGCGGCGCACCTCGATCGGGCCCAGCGGGAGCCCTTGGAGCTGCGGCCGCACGGCGTCGGCCTCGCAGACCAGCACCGTCGTGAGCTTCGAGGTGTCGAGGTACCTCTCCGCCACCCGGCGGACGTCCTCGGGGCTCACGCGCGCGACCTGGGCGGCGAACCCGTCCCAGTAGTCGTCGGGGAGCCCGTACACGACCTCCTCCGCGAGCTTGCCCGCGATCCCGGAGGCGATCGCGAAGTCCGCGGGGAGCGAGAGGAGCAGGGAGTTGCGCGCCACGTCCAGCTCACCCTGCGAGACGGGCTTCTCGCGCAGGTCCGCGATCTGCTGGAGGAGCGCCTTCAGGGCGGCTCCGGTGACGTCCGCCTTCACGCTGCCCACGACGAGGCTCGCCCCGCCGAGCTTGCGCGCCTCGACCCGCGCGTACATGCCATAGGTGTAGCCGTGCTTCTCGCGGAGTTCGCGGAAGATGCGCGAGGAGGTGCCGCCTCCGAGGACCTGGAACGCGACCTCGGCCGCGACGTAGTCGGGCGAGGAGCGCGGGAGCCCGGGCATCCCCATCATCACGAAGGCCTGCGGCGCGCCGCGCTTCGCGAGGAGGAGCGTCTGGAGCCGCGGCGGTTTCGCCACGGCAGCGACCAGTGACGGCGCGGCCTTACCCTTCCACCCCGCGAGCGCCTTCTCCAGCTTCGCCTTGAGGTCGTTGGCCGACACGTCGCCGACCACCACCAGCTCCGAGACGTTCGGCCTCCAGCGCGCTGCGTGGAACCGCACCAGGTCCTCGCGCCGGGTCGCCTTCACCGAGGCCTCCGTGCCTTGCAGCCAGTGGCCGTAGGGGTGGTCGCCCCAGTACAGGGTCGTGAAGGCCCTGGCGGCCGCCGCGCCAGGGATGGCCCGTTGCTGGAGGAGCGACACCAGCCGCTGGTCCTGGACCCGCCGGAAGTCGCCGCGCAGGAAGGAGGGGTTCACGAGCACGTCGGCGAGGACGTCGAGCAGCTCGTCGAGGTGCGCGGAGAGCACGGCGCTCGAGAGCGAGGCGGCGTCGAACGAGGCGCCCGCGGCCAGGCTGGCCCCGATGAAGCCCAGGTCGTCGGAGATGCGCGTCGCGCTGCGGCGCTTCGTACCCTCGGTCATCATGGCGGCGGTGAAGCTCGCGAGCCCGGGCCGTTGCCCGGGATCGTGCACCGCGCCCGCGTCCACGACCAGGTGCAGCGCGACGATGGGCAGCTCGTGGCGCTCGACGAGCCTCACCCTGAGGCCGCTCGAGAGCTGGAAGTGCTCCTGCCGCGGCACCTTCAGGGCTGGCGCGGGACCGGGCACCGGCACGTGGGAGCGGTCGGTGGGCGGGGCGGCCGGAGCGGGCTTCGGGGGCGCGCCGGCGCAGGCTCCGATCGCGAGGGCGAGGACGAGGGCGAGGGGGCGCGCGCGCATCACTTGCTCCGCTTGGGATAGGGCCTGTTACGGGCCGGCGGCTTGGGGACCATCTCCGCAGAGGGCTTCTCCCCCGCCCTCGGCAGGACGGTGAGGACGACGCGCGCGTCCTTCTTCAGCCAGCGCGCGGCCGCGTCTCGCACCTTCTCAGGGGTCAGCTCCCGGTAACGGCCCACGTCCTTGGAGAAGTACCCTGGATCGCCCGTCTCGAAGTAGTACCGGTTGAGCGTCGCGGCCCGGCCCCCGAACCCGCCCACCGGCTCCAGACCGAAGATGGCCGCCGCCTCGGTCTTGTTCACCGCTCGCTCCAGCTCGCCGCGCGTGGGAGGCTCCTTCTTCAGCTTCTCGATCTCCTCGTCGATCTCGGAGAGGAGGCGGTCCACGCTCTGGCCCGGCTTGGGCGTCGCCACCACCAGGAACATGGAGGCGAGCCGCTGCGACGCCTGCCCCGCCATCACCGACTGGGCGATCCGCTCGTCCATCACCAGGCGGCGCACGAGCCGGGCGCTCTTCCCGTCGGCGAGGACGTCTCCCAGCATGTCGAGCGCGGCGTCACCCTCGGCGAAGATCCTGGGCGACTGCCAGGCGATGTAGAGGCGCGGGAGCTCCACGTCGTCCTCCATCGAGACGCGCTTCTCCTGCGTGAGCGGCCTGGGTTCGGGGGCGCTCCGCTCGGGCGGCGCCGAGGGCGGGATGTCGCCGAACCACTTCTCGACGAGCCGGCGCGCCTCGGCCGGATCGAAGTCGCCGGCGATGGCGAGCGAGGCGTTGGCGGGGTCGTAGAAGCGCCGGAAGAACGCGCGCACGTCCTCGAGCGTGGCGGCCTGGAGGTCCTCGTGGGAGCCGATGGGCGTCCAGTGGTAGGGGAACTCGGGATCCCAGAGCTGGGCCGCGAGCGCGATCATGGCGCCGCCGTACGGCTGCATCTCCACCGTCTGGCGCCGCTCGTTCCGGACCACCTCGCGCTGGTTGTCGAGCTTCGCCTGGTCGAGCGTGGGGAGCAGCCAGCCCATGCGGTCCGACTCGATGAACAGCGCCTGCTCGAGGGCGTTCGAGGGGACCTGCTGCCAGTAGACGGTCTGGTCCTCGGAGGTCGCGCCGTTGGAGGCGCCGCCCACGTTCTCGATGAGGCGGTCCGCCTCGCCCTTGGGCACGTGCGCGGAGCCCTGGAACATGAGGTGCTCGAAGAGGTGGGCGAAGCCGGTCCGGCCCGGGCTCTCGTCCTTCGAGCCGACGTCGTAGTGGACGTCCACCGCCACGATCGGTGCGGTGTGATCCTCCGACAGGATCACGTTGAGTCCGTTCGAGAGCCGGAAGCTCTGGAACGGGATGGCGGGGAGCCGGTCCGGTTCGGCGGCGAGCGCGAGCGCACCGGCCAGGGCGAGGAGGGCGCTGGGCATTCGGCGCTTATAGGACTCCTGTCACGTGGACGCCAGCCGCATGCCCTTCGGGATCACGACGATCCCGCTCTCCGTGACGTGGAACCGCTTGCGGTCCTCCTGGAGGTCGAAGCCGATGGAGGTACCGGCGGGGATGTCCACGTGCTTGTCGATGATCGCCCGGCGGATGCGGCAGTGGCGGCCGATGTTCACGTTCTCGAACAGGATCGACCCGTCCACCTGCGCGTAGGAGTTGATGCGCACCTTGGGTGACAGGATGCACCGGTTCACCTGGCCACCCGAGACGATGCACCCCTCCGAGATCAGGGAGTCGGTGGCCCGCCCCACCCGGCCCTCGTGCTCGTTCGCGAAGACGAACTTGGCGGGCGGGTAGTTGTACTGCACGGTGAAGATGGGCCAGCGGTCGTTGTAGAGGGAGAACACGGGGTCGACGTCGACCAGGTCCATGTTCGACTGGTAGTAGGCTTCCAGGCTCCCCACGTCGCGCCAGTAGCCGCGCTCGCGCTCGCCCTGCCCCGGCACCTCGTTGGTGGCGAAGTCGTACACGTACACGCGCTTGCGCTGGTACATGGCGGCGACGATGGACTTCCCGAAGTCGTGGGCGCTGTTGGGGTCGCCGGCGTCGCGCACGATCTCCTGCACCAGGACGTCGGTGTTGAAGAGGTAGTTCCCCATCGACGCCAGGCAGCGGGTGGGGTCGCCCGGCATCGTCTTCGCGCCCGACTGCGGCTTCTCCACGAAGCCGATCATGCGCCCCTCGGTGTCGACCTCGATGATGCCGAACTCGCCGGCGGTCCCGATGGGGATGGGGATGGCCGCCACCGTGAGGTCGGCCTTCTTGTCGAGGTGGGAGTCGAGCATCTGCCGCACGTCCATGCGGTAGACGTGATCGGCGCCGAACACGTAGGTGTACTCGGGCTCCTCGTCGGTGATGATGTTCAGGTTCTGGTAGATGGCGTCGGCCGACCCCTCGAACCACTTCGGGCCCACGCGCATCTGGGCGGGGACGATCTCCACGTACTCGTTGAGGAGCGCGGTGAGGCGCCAGCCGCGCTGCACGTGCGTGTTGAGCGACTCCGACTTGTACTGGACGAGCACCTTCATCCGGAGCAGGCCGGAGTTCGCGAAGTTGGAGAGGACGAAGTCGATGATGCGGTATCGCCCACCGAATGGGACCGCGGGCTTCGCGCGCTCGCGGGTGAGCGGATCGAGCCGGCGTCCTTCGCCGCCGGCGAGGATCATGGCCAGGGTCTTCGCCATCTTTCAGGGCTCCTCGGGGAAGCCGCGATGCTACGGCTGCGCCAGGGCGCCGGCAAGGATGACCGCTCGAGATTCCCGGCGGGCGCCGCGGCAGTTATAAGGCGAGCGCGTGCCACACGGGCCAGCTCCACCACCCCGCCCCGCGCCCGGCCCATCTGGGGCTGCGCGGTCTCGGCGCCTCACTTCTCCGCGGGGGGCGCCCGGTACGTCCCGGAGCCGATGAAGTTGTCCGTCGCCGCTTGTTCGATTCCCATTTTCCATCATGATAATCTAACAGATGCTGTTAGATTATCACCCATGTACCATCGCCTCCTCGATGCGGCGCTGGGTGTCGCGGTATCCGACACTTCCGCCGTGTTCGTCGCCGGAGCTCGGCAGACCGGCAAGAGCACGCTGGTCCAGGCGTTCGCACGGCGTGGCGGGGCCTGGACGTACAGGACGCTCGACGACCTCGGCAGCCTCGCCTCGGCGCGCTCCGATCCGCACGGCTTCATCGAGTCGCTGGGTGAGCGGGCGATCGTGGACGAGGTGCAGCGCGCTCCCGAGGTCTTCCTCCCACTCAAGCGAGCGATCGACGAGGACCGCCGGCCGGGCCGGTTCATCCTGACCGGATCCGCCAACGTCCTCGCGTTGCCCCGCGCCGCCGAGAGCCTCGCCGGCAGGATGGAGATCCTCACGCTCTGGCCCCTGGCGCAGAGCGAGATCGAGGGCACGAGGCCTGGCTTCATCGAAGCCTGCTTCGCAGGCCGACCCGATGGGCTCCGCCCTGCGCCCTCGGACCGCGCCTCGCTTCTCGGACGGATGTTGCGGGGCGGCTATCCCGAAGCCGCCAGCCGGTCGCGGGACGACGCGCGCGGGCGCTGGTTCGACGCCTACCTCTCGACGCTCCTGCAACGAGACCTGCGCGACCTGGCCGCCATCGAGCAGCTCGCCGAGGTCCCTCGCCTGCTGGAGTCGGTGGCCGCCCGCACAGGCGGCCTCATGAACGTGGCGGATCTCGGCCGATCGCTAGGGCTCAGCCACATGACGCTCAAGCGCTACCTCGTCCTCCTCGAGACCCTGTATCTCCTGATCCGGCTCCCACCGTGGTTCGAGAACGCCGGCAAGCGGCTCACGCGCACGCCCAAGCTCTACCTGAACGACGCCGGCCTGCTCGCGCACCTCCTGGGCTTCGACGCGGGCGGCCTCTCGAGCCGGCCGGCCGACCTGGGCCCGCTGGCCGAGACCTTCGTCGTGACGGAGCTCCACAAGCTGGCGCCGGTCTCCTCGATCCGGCCGCGCCTCTTCCACTTCCGCACGAGCGCCGGCCAGGAGGTGGACGTGGTCATGGAGAACCGGCGCAGGGATCTCGTCGGCGTGGAGGTGAAAGCCGGCGCGACCATCACGGCCGCCGACTTCAAGGGGCTGCGCGTCTTGCAAGAGGTCGCTGGCAGGCGCTTCGCGTGCGGCGTGGCGCTCTACACCGGGCGCGAGATCCTGCCCTTCGGACCGAAGCTCTGGGCGGTGCCCATGGGGACGCTGTGGAGCTGAGCGGCTCGCGCGTCACGGCTTCGGCCGGCTGGCGTCGCCCGCGTCCGGGACCCCGCGACGCTCCTCCGGCGCGCGCTCGTCCGGCGGACAGAGCATGGCGCGGGCCGCCGCCACCGCCTCGTGCGCGCCCGCCACCGCCAGCACGTCGCCGGCCCTGAGGACCTCGGCGGCGCTCGGGATCATCACGCCTCCGCCGTCCCGCTGGATCGCGATGACCGTCGCGCCCGTGACCCCGCGCAGGTTGAGCAGCGCGAGCGACCTCCCCACCGCGCGGCTGCCATCCTCCAGCCGGATCGTGACGGGCTCGCCGAGCCCCGGGAAGAGCGCGCGGACGGCGGCCAGCGGATCGGGTGCGCCGGGCGCGGGCGCCCTGGCCTGGCTGGCGAGCGCCTCGACGACGACCTCCGCTCCCGCGCGCACGTGACCTTGCAGGTTGGCGGCGCTCCGCCAGATGGCGATGACGAGCACGACGATCGACGCGCCCAGGAGCACGGCCACGGGAACGCCGGGCAGGAACGGCTGCGTCACGGCGGCGATCGGCAGCACCACGAGGACGATGGTCGCGAGCTGGAGGGTGACGACGAAGACGCGGCGGGGCGCGGCCGCGAGGTCCGTGCGCTGCGCGTCGATCTGGGGCATCGCCATCCGGGCCAGCGCGACGCCCATCCGGCGGGCGTTCCGGAAGAGACCCAGGGCCAGGGGCGCGCACGCGAACGCGGCCGCGGCGATGACGGCGCCTCGCGCGAGGGGACGAGGGACCTCCATCGCGCGCTCCAGCGCCCCGGCGCCACGGTCCATTCCCAGCGCGGCGCCGATCACGACGGCGACGAGCAGGACCACGTCGAGGGCGAGGGCGCGCGCGAGCTTGCGGGCGTGTCCTCCGGCGGTCCTGGGGGCCGGCGCCTCGCGCATCTGCTCGACCCAGCTCCCGTAGAGCGCGAGCACCGTCTGCAGGGGACGGGGGAGCTTCCGATCGACGAAGGAGGCCGCCCGACCCGAGGCGCGGATGTGCCACGGCGTGAAGAGGGCGGTGATGGACGAGACGGTGGCGGCGATGGCGTAGAGGAACGGACCCGTGGCCCCGAGCGCCGCCCCGAGCCCCGCGATGATGAACGAGAACTCGCCGATCTGGGCGAGGCTCATCCCTGCCTGGATCGAGGTCCGCGTCCCGTTTCCCGTGAGGAACGCGCCCACCGAGACGCCCACGATCTTGCCCGTCAGCGTGAGCGCGGTGAAGGCGGCGATGGCCGGCCAGTGCCGGACGAGCAGCGCCGGATCTACCTGCATCCCGACGGAGACGAAGAACACTGCGGCGAACAGGTCGCGGACGGGCATGACGAGGTGCTCGATGCGCTGCCCCTCGCCGGAGTCCGCGACGAGCGACCCGGCGATGAACGCGCCGAGCGCGACCGAGTACCCGGCCGCCTGCGCCAGGAGGGCGATCGCGAAGCAGAGGCCGAGGCTCGCGATGACGGTCGTCTCCGGCCGGTCGAGCCTGACCACGGCGCGGATGGCGCGAGGCACCACGACGCTCCCCCCCGCCAGGAGCGCCGCCAGAAAGAGCACGAGCTTTCCGACCGTGGCGACGAGCTGCCCCGAGGACAATCCGGAGCCCGTCGCGATCGCGGTCAGCACGGCCATGAGGAGGACAGCGATGAGGTCCTCGACGATGAGGACCCCGAAGACCAGCTCGCGGAGCCGCCCGCCGACGCCGAGCTCCTTGAAGGCCTTCGCGACGATGGTGGTGCTGGAGATGGAGATGAGGGCGCCCGCGAAGACGCTCTCCAGGGTCGTCCAGCCGAAGGCGCGGCCAGCCAGGAACCCGAGCCACATCATGACGCTCGTCTCGATGACGGCGGCCACCCCAGCCGTCGGCATCACGCGGGCGACCTGGCGCACGCTGAACTCGAGCCCGAGCGAGAACATGAGCAGGATGACGCCCACCTCGGAGAGCGTCTTGACGATCGCCGGATCGGCGACGAGCGGGACCGGGACGTGCGGGCCGACCAGGAGTCCGGCCAGGATGTAGCCCAGCACCACCGGCTGACGCAGGCGCTGGAAGACGACGGTCGTGACCCCGGCCACGCCGAGCACGATCGCGAGGGCCTTCAGGAACTCGTGCGAAGACTGCACCCGCCCTAGGTAACACCGATCCGGGCGGCCGTGCCTCGTGGCGAGCCCGAGCGCCGCCTCACGCCGGCTCGGCCCGTGCGTCGACGGCCCGCGGCCCGGCCGCGAAGCGCGCCAACGTCTCGGCGATCTCGCGGTTCACCTGCTTCAGGAGGTCCGACTTCTCCCGGAAGGGTAGGAAGGCGCTCTTGAACCCCTGAACGACCAGGGTGACGATGTCCTCGAGCGTGAAGCCCATCTCGCGGTGCGCGATCCACAGCTCCTTCGTGCAGGTGGTGTCGGTGATGAGGCGGTTGTCCGTATTGACCGTCACCCGGAGGCCGAAGTCGAAGTAGAACTTCAAGGGGTGGCTCTTCATGTCGGCCACCGACCGCGTCTGCACGTTCGAGGATGGGCACATCTCCAGCGGGATGCGGTGGTCGTTCACGTAGTTGAGCAGGTCGCCGTTCTCACGCAGCCGGACGCCGTGCCCGATGCGGTGCGCGCCGCAGTAGTGCACGGCCTGCGCGATCGACTCGGGGCCGTACGCCTCGCCGGCGTGGATCGTCACGTTGACGTTGTTGTTGAGGATGAGCTGGAAGGCCGCCTGGTGGTCCTTCGAGGGGTGGCCCTCCTCGGCCCCGGCGAGGTCGTAGCCGACGACGCCCCGGTTTTTGAACGCCACCGCGAGCTCGGCCAGGCGCAGGGAGGTCGCCGGATCGATGTGCCGGATCCCGCACACGATGACGTTCGACTTGATGCCGGTCTCGCGCTTGGCGGTCCGGAGTCCGTCGAGCACCGCGTCAACGATCGAGGTGACCTTGAGCCCGCGGCGTGTGTGGAGCACCGGCGAGTAGCGCACCTCGAGGTAACGCACGTTCTCGCTGGCGCAGTCGATGGCCAGCTCGTACGCGGCGCGGAAGAGCGCCTCCTCCGTCTGCAGCACCGAGAGGGTGATCTCGAAGGCGCGCAGGTAGTCCTCGAGGTTGGCGCAGGTCTGCCCCTGGTGCATGGACCGGGCGAGCCCCTCCGGCGTCGCGTCGGGTAGCTTCACCTTTTGTGCGTCAGCGAGGTCGAGGATGGTCCCGAGGCGGAGCGATCCATCGAGGTGGCAGTGGAGGTCGGTCTTGGGGAGCGCCCGCAGGAGCTCCTCCGTCACGGGAGGAAGCGGGCCGGAGGGGAGCGGGCTGCCCTGAATGATCGTCGGCACGCGATTCATCTTAACTTCCGCGCGAGGAGGCCGCTCCGGCCCGGTATAGTCGGGCGGGAGGAGCGTACCCGATGCTCGCACACGTCGCGGCCTTCCTGGTACGCCTCGCCATCTCGGCGCTGGTGCTCATGCTCTCGGTGGGCTGGGTGACGCCGGGCAACCCGCGCAACACCTTCTGGCGCGCGGTGCTCGTCTCGATCCTGCTCTCCGCCGCCTGGTACCTCACGCTCGCGCGCTTCCTCTGGTTCCTGCTCCTGCCGTGGCTCGTCTACGCGGCCGTCTGGCTCGCCACCGTGATGGCGACGTACGGGGTCGGCTTCCTCTCGGCGCTCCTCCTCGCCGTGGCGCTAACCCTGCTCTCGTGGGTGGTCGCCCTCCTCTTCGGCATCCGGACCCTCTAAGGCGCCGAGGAGCGCGCCCGGCGCGCGGCCCGGCGGGGGGTGGGTGACGTGCTGCGTCGGTTCGGCAGGTAGCGAATCCTGCCACCCACCTTGGCGCGCTCCCACCGGTGACCGGCCCCGTGACCGCCCCATGACA
>Ga0209342_10004744_pt1 | contig 14040 bp, 13 predicted proteins | sample RifCSP16_2_FD_184023 | JGI IMG/M metagenome (GOLD analysis project Ga0209342, IMG submission 184023) | Soil microbial communities from Rifle, Colorado - Rifle CSP2_sed 16_2 (SPAdes) (version 2) | ecosystem: Environmental > Terrestrial > Deep subsurface > Rock core/Sediment | place: Rifle... | reverse complement strand
CGCTCGCTCGCTCGGCTGGCTGCTCGAAACGGCCGGCGAGCGAGCGGCACGGTTCGCCGGCTCCGGTGAGAATTCGATGGACGAGGTGGCCGTCTATCGCTGGCGCGGCGAGCGTCTTCACGCGGGAAAAAAGGGGATAAGTCCAATTTGCCGGAACGGCCCGAAGGGTGCCTTGCACAAATTGGACTTATCCCCTTTTTTCCGGGCCTTGCAAGCAAAAGGAAACCAACCATGAACCTACTGACGACCCGCTGGTTCGACGCCGCGGCCGAAACGTTTTCGTTGCGAGGGCCCGTCTACGAATTCGGTTTCTCGCCCGGCGGCGCGGCCCATGGAATCCACGCCGGCCGTTCCCGCGAGGGCGCGGCCGCCGGACCGACGCGAGTGGACCGCTTGGAAGACCTCGACCGGCTGCCGATTGCCGACGGCGCGGCCGCCACGGTCGTTTGCGACAATGCCCTGCAATACGCCTTCGAGCCCTCGCGCGCAGCGGCCGAGATGACGCGAATCCTCGCGCCCGGCGGAATGCTTTTGGTGATGGCGTCGAACGATCCGCCGTCGTCGGCCGTGGGCCGCTATTGGAGCGTGTACCCCGGCGCGATGAGTCGGCTTTTATCAAGTCTCGACGGGACGCTGATCGGCTGGATCGGCGCGGACGCCTCGCCGGACGCGGTTTTCGCCATCGCTTGCAAGGCACCCATGCCGGCCGGGTTCGCCGCGGGCGTTCAGCCCTTCCTGGCCCGGCTCGACCGACTGGCGGCCGACTCGTTCGCGTCGCCGGGCGTGCTCGGCTCGTTGCGAGGGCTGATCGAGCGGACGCTCCAACCGCAATCAAGTGGCTCGCGGCGGGCCCATCGGATACAATATGCCTTGCACCTGCCCGTGGACGACCGCTCGCGCCCGGCCCTCCTGGACAGTTGCCTCCCGCCGATCAAAACCGGCACGCGGCTGGACCTGAGCGATTAGGGTAGACCCATGGAATGCCCCCACTGCCAATCCGAACTCAAGCGGATTCTCTACGAGGGCGTACACGTGTTCCGCTGCCTCGCGTGCCATGGCTATTTGCTGACCGAGAAGCGGCTGGAGGGAATCGAGCGTTCGCCGGCCACGGGTATCGAGCAGTTGAAGCAGGAAGTGGTCGCCGAAGCCCGGCCGGACACGCTCGCGACGGTCCGCTGCCCGCAGTGCCGCCGCAAGATGGACAAGCGATTCATCGACCGACCGGCCTCGTTGCACGTCGACACGTGCGACGAGTGCCGCTTCGTGTGGCTCGACGGCGGCGAGTTGGGCCGGTTGCAACTGAGCCATGAAATGACCGAAAAAGGCCAAGAGGCCCGACGCTTCCGCAAGCGGCTTGCCACCATGTCGGCCGAAGAGCGAGCCCAGTTCGAAGAGAACCTCGCGAACCTGCCCGACGAAAATGCCGAGTCGCTACGCGATCCGGCACTCGAAATCACGGCGAGCCTGCTTCCCCGCCTCATCCTGGGCTTGCTGGGCCATCGTCACTGAGAGAAGTTTCCGAGCCGCGACCGTGAGGGAGCGGTGGCGTGTCAATCAAGCTTCAACCGCTCCCTCACGGTCGCGGCTCGGTTCTCTCGTTGAACACGAATTTCCGCCACGCTCACGCATTTCGGATGAGCACCACGGCCCGGCACCATCGCACGCGCGGCCGTTCGACCGCCTCGAACCCGGCCGCCTCGGCCAAGGCCACTTCGCGGGCAAACTTCTTGGCGGTCACGTGGATCGGCGGCTCGGCCAAAAGCAACTTGCCGCCCGGGTTGAGAACATCCCGAACCTCGCCCAACAAGCGATCCGCGTCGGGCACTTCGTGGAGCATCGCGAAGACCAGCGCGAAGTCTGCTTTTACATCCACGCCGAGCCGGTTCCTTTCACACCGATGCATTTCGATTCGCGCGGCCACGCCCGCCTTTTCCGCCCGGCGTTGCGTGATGGCCAGCATTTGCGGCTGAAGATCGACCGCGATCACCCGCCCGTGCTCCCCGACCATCCGCGCCATGGGAATCGTGAACCATCCCACCCCGCACCCGACGTCCATCACCGTCATCCCCGGCACGACGTAGGGGCCGACGATTTTTTGCGGATCATGGACCCACTTTCGCCCCGGCGGATCAATCGTAAACGCCGCCGCCCACCAAGGACACACGTGGCCGGGCATGATTATTTCTCCGATGGAGATTACAAGCTTAACCGAGCCGCGACCGTGAGGGAGCGGTGGTGTGCATGTCGAGTTTCAACCGCTTCCTCACGGTCGCGGCTCGGTTTTTTCCATGAAATCGGAATCTTGGATCCTGCTCATCGCTTCGCCCCGGGCGAACCGCGTCATAATCACGTCCCCCGCCGCCAATTCGCCCGCGTCGCGCACGAGCCGGCCGTCGTCCGCCCGGCGCGTCAGACTGTAGCCGCGGCCCAGCACGGCCAAGGGGCTCAGCGATTCAAGCCGCGCAGCCAGCGACGCCGCCCGCTCGCGGGCCGACGTCACGCGATGACCCACGGCCCGGGCCGCGCGGGCGTCCAATTCGTCCAGCCGCCGCGAGCGATCGTGAACCATCTCCATCGGCCGGCGCAACACCCGGGCCCGCGCGACGGCGTCCCATCTCGCCCGGGCCGAGGCGACCCGGCCGGCCAGCGCCCCGCGGAGCCGCCGCCGCCACTGGCCCAGCGCGGCGAGCATTTCGTCGGCGGCCGGGGCGACCAGTTCGGCCGCTTCGCTCGGCGTGGCCGCGCGGACGTCGGCCGCCAGATCGGCTAGGGTGACGTCGATCTCGTGGCCCACGGCCGACACGACGACCACGCGCGACGCGGCGATCGCGCGGACCACCGGCTCCTCGTTGAACGACCAGAGGTCTTCCAAACTCCCACCGCCGCGCGTGACCACCAGCACGTCGGGCGGCTCGGCCAGCCGGTTGACCGCGGCAATGGCTTCGGCGATTTCGCGCGACGCACCTTCGCCCTGTACCCGCGTGGGCACGACCAGCACGTCGGCTCCGCGCCACCGCCGGCCGAGCACCTGGAGAAAATCGCGCAGCGCCGCGCCCGACGGACTCGTGACCACGGCGATCCGCCGGACGAACGCCGGCAACGGTCGCTTTCGCTCGGCGGCGAAGAGTCCCTCGCGGGCCAGCTTGTCGCGCAATTGGCGCAGGGCCAGCTCCAGCGCCCCGAGTCCCTTCGGCTGAATCTCGTCGACGATCAACTGATAGGACCCGCGTGGGGCGTACAAATCGAGATGCCCGCGACAGACCACCTCCAGCCCGTCGTGCATGTCGAACCGGACCCGGACCGCCGTGTTCCTCCGCCTCGTCCTTGAGCGTCAAATAGCAGTGGCCCGACCGGGGCCGCGCCAGGTCCGAAATCTCGCCGGCGACCCAAACGGCCGGAAACGTCCCTTCGAGCAGCTCCTTGATGGCCGCCGTAAGCTGGCTGACGGTGAGGACTCGTGGTTCTTGTTCTCGGGACGGATTCACGGTCGATGGTTCCTGGACGTGGTTTGCGTTGCTTCTCCAAGATGGTATCCGCAATCCGTCCCGCCCTGCAAGGACGGATGGAGGGCGGAAAAAGGGGATAAGTCCAATTATTATCGGCACGGGTTTGCAGGAAACGAATGCAACGCAAATAATTGGACTTATCCCCTTTTTCCGCCCTCCATCGGGGCATGCGTTGCTTGTATTCCCCGTCCGCCGCTGGTAAATTACTCGCTGGGGGATTCTTGCCATGTCGGAAACCACGACCCAATCCGAACCTGGTTCGACGGCCGAAAAGGCCGGCGGGTCCGCGCGCGAAGTCCAACGGCGGACCGTCGAACTGGCCGAAGCGCTGGCGGCGCTCCAGGCCGAAGTCGCCGAGCGGATGCAGCTCGAGGAAAAACTCCGACGCGCGAACGAAGACCTCGAAACGCGGGTGCGCCGTCGCGCCAAGGAAGTTGCCGTCGAGCGCCAGCGTCTCTACGATGTGCTCGAGACGCTGCCCGTCTACGTGGTCCTGCTCACGCCGGATTACCACGTCCCGTTCGCCAACCGGTTCTTCCGCGAGCGGTTCGGCGAGTCGAACGGAAAGCGTTGCTATGAATACCTCTTCAATCTCACCGAGCCGTGCGACAATTGCCGGACGTACGACGTCATGAAGACGGGCCAGCCGCAGCAATGGGACTGGCTCGGCCCCGACGGCCGAAACTACGACATCCACGACTATCCGTTTCGGGACACCGACGGCTCCATGCTGATCCTCGAAATGGGGATCGACGTCACCGAGGAGAAGCAGGCGCGGGAATCACTGCGCCGAACCGTGGAATACGCCCGAAGCCTGATCGAGGCCTCCCTCGATCCGTTGGTCACCATTTCGCCCGACGGAAAAATCACCGACGTCAACGAGGCCACGGTGAAGGCGACCGGATTGCCGCGCGACGAGCTGGTCGGCACGGATTTCTCCAGTTATTTCACGGAACCCGAGCAAGCATTGGCCGGCTACCGTCAGGTCTTCGCCGAAGGGCGAGTGACCGACTATCCTTTGACGATCCGCCACAAGGACGGCCGCCAAATGGACGTACTCTACAACGCCGCCGTGTACACGGACGGCGACGACGAGGTGCTCGGCGTGTTCGCCGCCGCGCGCGACGTGACCGAGCGCAAACGGGCCGAGGCCGCGGCGCAATTCCAGCGCAGGCGGTTCTTCGACGTGCTCGAAACGCTGCCCGCGATGATCTGCCTCTTGACGGCCGATCACCACGTGGCCTTCGCCAATCGGGCGTTCCGCGACAAGTTCGGCGAGTCCCGCGGCCGGCACTGTTATGAATACTGTTTCGGTGGCGCCGAGCCGTGCGAGTTCTGCGAAGCCTACCGCGTATTGGAGACCGGCCGGCCGCACCATTGGGAAGTAACGCTCCCCGACGGCGCCGTGATCGACGTGCATAACTTCCCGTTCACCGATGCGGACGGCTCGCCGATGATCCTCGAGATGAATCTCGACATCACCGAGCAACGCCGGGCCGAAGCGGAACTGAAAGTCTATCAGGAACATCTCGAAGACCTGATCGAAGCGCGAACGTCCGAGCTGTCCCGTTTAAACGAAACGCTCGAACAACAAGTGGCCGAACGCACGGCCGTCGCCGAGCGCCGGGCCCACGACTTGAGCCGCCTGGCCGCCGAACTGAACGAGGCCGAGCACCGCGAACGCCGTCGCCTGGCCGCGTTGCTCCACGACGATTTGCAGCAGTTGCTCTTGGCCGTCAAGCTGCGTCTGCCCTCGCTCGTGGAAGGCGATCCGAGTCAGCTCGCCCACCACGTCGAGAAACTCGACGAACTGGTCAGCGAGTGTCTCGGCACGTCGCGCAACCTCACCCAGGAATTGAGCCCTCCGGTCATCCAGCACGGCACGCTGGCCGACGTGGTCCGGTGGCTCGGCGGATGGTTCGGCGACAAGCACGGCCTGAAGGTGGACGTGGAGCTCGACGGCAAACTTCCACCGACCCCCGAGCACCTCCGCGTGTTTTTCTTCCAGGCAACTCGCGAGTTGCTGACGAACGCGGTGAAGCACTCGGGCAGCATGGAGGCCCGCGTCATCTTATCGTGCCGGGACGGCCGTCTGACGGTCCAGATCGAGGACGGCGGCAGTCGTTTCGACCCGGCGGCCGTCGAAGCGTACCTCCAATGCCCGGAGAGTTTCGGCCTGTTCAACATCCGCCAGCGGCTCGAAGCGCTCGGGGGACGACTGGAGATGGAGGCGACCGTCCGGGGCGGGGCGTGCATGAGGCTGGTCGTGCCCCTCGTCGAGTGCGCCGCGCCGCCGCTTGATCGCGCGGAGTCGCCCGAAATCGCCCCGCCGCCGGCCCATGCCGCCAAACCGCGAGCCGAGGGCCGGTTGGCCCGGTTGCTGGTCGTCGACGACCACGCGATCGTGCGCGAGGGCCTGGTAGGCCTGCTCGATTTCCAGTCGGACATGGAAGTCGTCGGCGAAGCGATCGACGGCGAGCACGCGATCCAACAGGCCGAACTTCTCTTGCCCGACGCGATCGTCATGGACATCGACATGCCGAACCTCAACGGCATCGAGGCCACGCGGCGAATCAAAGCGCGCCGGCCCGACGTCGTGGTGATTGGCCTGTCGCTTCATGAGGAACCAAGCGCGATTCGCGCCATGGTCGAGGCGGGCGCCGACGCCTACGTCTCGAAACACGCCCCCGCCGGCGAATTGGTGGCCGTCATCCGCCGCGCCTGCGCCGCCGGGGCGGACGAGCTGCCGGAAGAGTTTCTTTCGCCGTAAAGATCCCATCCGATCTGCAACAATCTCATCCGAGCCGCGCTCCGTGAGACGGCGATCTTGAGCCCGCAGGCACCTTTTTACGGTCGCAACCCGGTTTATAGGTAGCCGTGGGCAATCGCTTACCACAAACGAGAAACACCGTATTGGTCAAACACCGTGTCGGCGCTCACCAAGGATAATCCTTCCACCATTGCTTGGACGATCAATAATCGGTCGAAGGGATCTCGGTGATGAGAGGCCAACTCCTCGACCATGGTGGCCTGATGAAGGCTGATGGGCAGTAAATTGAAATTATTGCGGGCAAGTTCCCGCGGCAAGAACAAACGGCTCGGTTCACCGAGATCCAGCTTGCCCAGGCCGACCTTGATGGCGATCTCCCAACAGCTTGCGATACTGACCAGCTTTCGATTACCGGCGTCTTCGATGAGGGATTTCGCCTCCGAACTCAATTGGGGATCGTCCCAAAAGAACCACAACATCGCGTGCGTATCGAGCAGCAGGTTCGTCATTCGGAGTACTCCCGAAAATCTTCGAGCGGAGCGTCGAAGTCGGGAGCCATCCAGTGGGGAGTGTCCTTGGCGCTGCCGGCCGCGCAAGGCCATTGTGTCTGCTGGCTTCGGGTCAGCAGGGCTATCGGCTCGCCATTTTTGACAATGACGATTTGTTCACCCGGATTCAATTGCGAAATGATCTCGGGGAGCCGAGTCTTTGCATCATCGAGACTGACCGTCACCATGATTCGCGCCCTTCTTTAAAAACTGTTTCAAAAGGGGGACTGGCTCCGAGCCATCTCAACATCCGCCGCGGAAACTCGAGCATTGCGAGGTGCCTGTCCCCCTTTTGAAACAGTTTCCAAGCCATGCAATCGAGTTGCCGCCCGCCGTCTATTATACCCCCTTTTGAAGCACCCGGCCAGTAGCGGATTAGGTAGTCGCGGCTCGGTTCGCCAGTGGGCTTTCCAAAGCGTTTCCAACCGGGATAATGGTCTCCAGGAGGAACCTGCTCATGAATCTTCGAAACCTGTTGACCCGAAACCGCAGCTACCGCCGCTTTCGCGCGGACCAGCCCATCGTTCGGCGGACGCTCGTCGAGTTGGTCGAACTCACGCGGCTGTGCCCGTCGGCCGCCAATCGTCAGCCACTGCGCTACCTGATCGTCCATGAACCGGCGGACAATGCGCGCGTGTTTGCCCGGCTGGCCTGGGCCCGCGCGCTGAAAGGTTGGACCGGCCCGGCCGAAAACGAGCGGCCCGCCGGCTATATCATCATCCTGGGCGACACGCGGATCACCGACCAGTACACGGTCGACGCGGGCATCGCTGCCCAGAGCATCCTGCTCGGCGCGGTCGAGCGCGGTCTGGGCGGGTGCATCCTGGGCTCGATCGACCGCGACGGCCTCCGCCGCGACTTCCACATTCCCGAGCATTTCGGGATCTGCCTCGTCCTGGCCCTGGGCACGCCCGGCGAGACGGTCGTGCTCGAAGACGTCCAATCGCCCGCGGCAACCGACTACTGGCGCGACGAGCAGGGCGTCCACCACGTTCCCAAACGAACGATGGACGAACTGCTCGTGCGGTTCGATCCGGAACCCGGCCCATGACCCGCGCCGGCCGCCACCCCCTCTTCGCCGCCACACGCATCATCGTGCTGGGCACGCTGGCCAGCCGCGTGCTGGGCATGCTCCGTGAATCGGCCACGGCAAGTCTCCTGGGCGGCGGCCTGGTGATGGACGCCTTTGCGATCGGCCTGCGGATTCCCAACTTATTGCGACGCCTGTTCGCCGAAGGGGCCCTGACGGCCAGCTATCTGCCGGTCGTCACGCGAGTGCTCGAGGAAGATCGCCGCCGCGCGTGGCAATTGGCCAGCGTGCTGTTCACTTGCCTGACGGTGCTGCTCGTCGGTCTGCTGTTGGCGGGCGAGGCCCTATGCGGGCTCATCTGGCTCGTGTCGAGCCGGTCGCCCGATCTTGGTTTGCTGCTCGGTCTGACCGCGTCGATGCTGCCCTATGCCGTGTTCATCTGCGTGGCCGCGCAGGTGGCCGCCACGCTCAACACGCTGGGCCATTTCGGCGTGCCGGCCGCCGCGCCAACGTTGCTGAACCTTTGCGGCATCGCGGGCGCGTGGTGGATCGCGCCGCGCGTGTCGTCCGACACGGCGGCCCAGGCCTACGTGCTGGCCGCGTGCGTCCTGGTGGCCGGCGTGCTGCAATTGGGCGTGCAGGTGCCCGTGCTCCTGCGGCTCGGGTTTCGGTTCGATTTCAACTGGGCGGCGGCCCGCGGCGAGATGGGCGAAGTGGTCCGCGCGATGGGCCCCATGGTCCTCGGACTGGCCGTCACGCAAATCAACACGTTGATGGACAGCCTGGTCGCCTGGTGCCTGTCGGCCGCGCCCGACGGACCGCAACGGATCACCTGGCTCGGCGGCGTCGACTATCCCATGCGGCAAGGCGCGGCCGCCGCCATCTATTTCGGCGAGCGGATGTACATGTTCCCTCTGGGCATCCTGGGCCTGGCCGTGGCCACGGCTATTTTCCCGCTCCTGAGCCGCCACGCCGCGCGAGGACATTTTCAGCGGCTTGGCGCCGACATGACGCTCGGACTGCGACTGGTGCTTTGCCTGGGCGTGCCGGCCGGCGTCGGCTTGATGCTCTTGGACCTGCCGCTCGTCCGGCTCATCTATGAATACGGCGCGTTCGACGCCGCGGCCGCGCGTCGCGCCGCGGGCATGGTCGCTTCCTACGCGGTGGGCGTTTGGGCCTATTGCGCGTTGCCCATCGTCGTGCGCGGGTTCTACGCGATGGGCGATCGGATCACGCCCGTTCGGGTCGGCGCGGCGGCCGTCGCGTTGGACCTGGCGTTGAATCTGACGTTGATCTGGCCGCTGGCCGAACGGGGACTGGCCTTGAGCACGGCCGCGTCGGCCGCCGTGCAGGTCTGCGTGCTGGCGGCGATTTTTTCGCGACGCCGCTCGCCCTTGGCCTGGCGCGCGTTGCGGACGACGTGTTTTCGGGCAGTCCTGGCCACGGCCGTCATGGCGGCGGTCGGCTGGACCGCGCTGGCGATGCTGCCCGACGGTCCTTCGTTCGCCGCCCGGTTGGTCCGCGTCGCCGTGCCGCTGGCCCTGTGTGGGCTCGTGTATTGCGGCGTCTACCACCTGACCGGCGGCCGGGAAATCAGCCTCTTGCTCGGCCGCCGCCCCGCTTCGCGCGGAGAAGCCGCCGGGCTAGACTGGTTTGAAGAACACTATGAAGAGTAGGCCGGGTCGCGACCCGGCAATAGAGAAGTAGGGTGGGGCAATTGCGACGAGCCGAACCAGCCTATTCGAGCAATGCGGAGAAAGCTCGTCGCAATTGCCCCACCATGCGCGCTACCATAACACACAACGACCACCAAAACCATTTCCCCGCATCTCGCGGAGCGAGATGAATACGTGAAACAAATCGTCGCCATTGTGAAACCGTATCGGGTCGAACGGGTGCTCGACGCCCTGGAGCACGCGCCGCTGGAGGTCTGCGAAATCCGCGAGGTGAAAGGCTACGGCCGCCAGAAGAGCTATCTCGACGCCTATCGCGGCAGCGAATACGCAATGGCCTTCCTGCCCAAGGTGGAAATCACCCTCTGGGTCGACGACTCGCGCGTCGAGGAAGTCGTCTGCCTGATCGTCGACCACGCGAGGACCGGCCGCCAGGGCGACGGCAAAATTTTCATTCTCCCCGCCGAGACCGTTTTCTGAACTTTTGAAACCACAGATGGACACAGGTAAACACAGATGAGATGTACCAGGAGATTTTTTCAGAGTCCTCGCGAGGGTGCCTGGGCCATAGCGCCAGCGCTGGCCCAGCTTCAGATTTACCGGGCCCCCTGCTGACGGTGTGAAAATCAATAAACTGTATTCCCTATCTGTGTTTATCCGTGTCCCCCCGTGGTTCCCCTTCCCATGCCGTTGACGGATCGTTTTACCGAAGCCCTCTTGCTCGCCTGCCGGTGGCACGGCGAGCAGCGGCGCAAAATTTCTCGAACGCCCTACGTGGCCCATCTGCTCCGCGTGACGGGCATTGTGCTCGAATCGGGCGGCACGGAGGACGAGGCGATCGCCGCCTTGCTACACGACGCGATCGAGGACCAAGGCGGCGCCGCGGCGCGACAAACCATCGAGGAACAATTCGGCCCGGCCGTCGCACGGATCGTCGACGAGTGCAGCGACACGGACCAATCGCCCAAGCCGCCGTGGCGTGCCCGCAAAGAAGCCTTCCTCGCGCGGCTGGCCGACGTCTCGCCCTCGGCTCGGCTCGTGATCGCGGCCGACAAGTTGGACAACGTCCGGGGGCTGGTCGACGCCTATCACGAGCAAGGCGACGACATCTGGCGCCACTTCGGCGGCGGACGCGACGGGACGCTCTGGTACCACCGCGCCGTGACCGACGCGCTGCGCGCCGTCTCGCCCGGCCCGTTGGTCGAGCGGCTCCATCGGGCCATGGTCCAGCTCGAATCGCTGGCATAGTGGTCCACTCGAATCTAATTGAAGGTGTCCGGAAATTCAAGGTGTGCCACTGCTTGCGGAACTCCCAAGAATGTCTGGACTTGCGCGAAGGCACTGCTTGCCGGAAAGCTTTGCGGCGACGTGAAGCCGCAAGCAGTGTGACGTGGCGACGGTTTGGAACGTCTTGCCCGGCAAGCAGTGGCACACGCTCGGGGCAATTTCCGGACGTCCTCATCTAATTGGTCGGCCGCGTGAGTTGGCTCAAGCGTTTGGCCTCGGCCTGGTCGACCGCGATGCGACGGATTGAGGCGGCGCGGCCGGTGGCCGGGTCCAAATCAACGATCGTGCCGCACAGACGCGGGTCGCCGGTGGCCACTTCGAATTGGGTCGGGCGGAACGTGCGGACGGTTTCCAGCACCCGGTCCATCCGTCGGCCCAGGATGCTTTCGTGCGGGCCGCACATGCCGACGTCGCATTGGAAGGCCGTGCCGCCCGGCAGGATCTGTTCGTCGGCCGTGGGCACGTGGGTGTGCGTGCCCAAGACGGCGGTCACGCGGCCGTCGAGGTGGCGGCCCATCAACTGTTTGTCGCTCGTGGCTTCGGCGTGAAAGTCGACCAGGATGATTCGCACGTCCGGCGGCAGTGAGGCGAGTACGCGATCCACCGCATGGAACGGGCAATCGACCGGGGCCATGAACACGCGGCCCAAGAGGCAAATCACGGCCACCCGATCCTTGCCGCGCGTGGTGACGATCGCATGGGCGCGGCCCGGGGCTTCGGGCGGGAAGTTGGCCGGGCGGACGATCCGCGATTCGCCGCTCAAGATGGGAAAAATCTCGCGCCGCCGATAGACGTGATCGCCCAGCGTGATGCAATCGACCCGGGCCGCGATCAGTTCGTGGTAGATGGCCGGAGTGAGCCCGGAGCCGCCGGCCGCGTTTTCGGCGTTGGCCACCACCAGATCGAGGTTTTCCTCGATGCGCAGGCCCGGCACGGCCGAGCAAATTATCTCGCGCCCCGGCTTGCCGACCACGTCTCCAATCATCAACAATCGCACGCCGCCGCCTTTCCAAAAAACTTTACCATGGAGGCACGGAGAACACGGAGATTATGGAGATTATGGAGGAAAGAAGGCTCCCTTTCGTCGAGCAGGCTCGACGGCTAACATTCTCCGTGTTCTCCGTGCCTCCGTGGTGAAAACTCGCGTTACCGGGCCATTTCGGTGTGGCGCGTTTCGCGCAGCACGGTCACTTTGATTTCGCCCGGATAGGTCAATCGTTCCTCGAACGCGCGGGCGATGTCGTAGCACGTTTTGGCGGCCGTCTCGTCGGTGGTTTCCTTCGAGCTGACCATGACGCGCAGCTCGCGGCCCGCCTGAATGGCGTAGGCTTGCTCGACGCCGGGGAAGCCGGCGGCGATCGATTCGAGTTCCTCCATTCGCTTGACGTAGCGTTCGAGCGTTTCGCGTCGGGCGCCGGGTCGCGACGCGCTGCAGGCGTCGGCCGCCGAGACGATCACCGTGTAGGGATTTTCGAGGTGCAGGTCGTTGTGGTGGCCCGCCGCCGCGGCGACCACCTCGAACGGTTCGCCGTAGCGTTTCAACAGGTCGGCGCCGATCTTCGGGTGGCCGCCCTCGATGTCGTGGTCGGCCGCCTTGCCAATGTCGTGCAACAGGCCGCAGCGCCGCGCCAGCTTGCCGTCCAGGCCGATTTCATCGGCGATCATGCCGGCCACGAACGCCACCTCGATCGAGTGGCGCAGGACGTTTTGGCTGTAACTGGTGCGGAACTGGAGGCGTCCCAGGAGGTTGACGATCCGCTCGTGCAGGCCGTGGACCTCGGTTTCCTGGACGGCTTCCTGGCCGATTTTTTGGATGTGGCGTTCCATCTCGCGCGAGGTCTCGGCGACGATTTCCTCGATCCGCGACGGATGGATCCGCCCGTCGGCGATCAGCTTGTTCAGGGCGAGCCGGGCCGCCTCGCGGCGGATCATGTCGAAGCCGCTGACGATCACGACGCCGGGCGTGTCGTCGATGATGACGTCCACGCCGGTGGCTTTCTCGAAGGCCCGGATGTTGCGCCCCTCGCGGCCGATGATGCGGCCCTTCATTTCGTCGCTGGGGATATCGACCGTGCTGGTGGTGGTCTCGGCCGTGTGGGCGGCGGCGAATCGCTGGATCGCCGTGAGGACCATCTCGCGCGACTTCTCCTCGCAGAGCGTGGCCCATTGCTTTTCGTGCTTCATGATGATCGCGCCGGATTGCTGGGTGAGCTCGGTGTCGAGGCTTTCGAGCAACTTCGCGGTGGCGTCCTCGCGGCTGAGCCCGCTGAGTTCGTGGAGCGTCTGGCGCTGCAAATCGAGCAGCTTGGCAAGCTCCTCCTGGCGGCGGTTGGTGTCCTGGATCCGCTCGGTCAGCTTGCGCTGGGTGCCCTCGACGATTTTTTCTTGTTTTTGGAGTTGTTCGGCCTGCTTTTCCAGCGAGTCCTGGCGTTTGTCGAGGATGCGTTCGCGGTCGTGCAGCTCCTCGCGCAGGGCGCGGACTTCGCGTTCGCCCTCGGCCTTCTGCTGAATGGCCTGCTCCTTGAGTTCCAGCTCCGTCTCGCGGCGCACCCGATGGGCGTCCTGCTGGGCCGTATCGAGGATTGTCTTGGCCTCGGTTTCGACGTCGCGGCGTCGGAGATGATCGAGTCCGGCCTTGACCAAAAAGCCGCCGAAGGCCATCGTGATGGCAATAATTACATTGGTAAGAGTGGCGTCCATACGACAACAGTCCTCGCTTGTATGGTTCCAGGCGAGCGTCGCGAGCGGAGCCGAACGAAACGTCGAAAGACCAGCAGGGTCTTAGACAGGACGGGGATCGAAGCAAGGCGTGCGGCGCAAATCGCGTGGAGTGATCCGGCCTCTCCCGGGAGAGACGCCGCAAGGAAACCACGCCGACCCACCGCCGGAACCGTCCGGGGGCACGAGCCCCCAAGCCGCGCCGGGCGGACCAACACACACCGTCAAAACAGGGCCCACATTTGTCCCGCCATTATTCGATCCGACGCGCGAGGGGCTGGTTGCGAAACGCACCAGAACGTCGGTGCAGCCGCGCCGCCACGCCAGGAGGCATCGCAATATCGCCAACAGCCACAGCATGGGCCGTTCCCGTCGCGAATAATGGTTGGTTGTTGTTGCCGAGTTTGTCACTAACGACCTGAATCCTGTCGTGCCCGAGGGCACCCTCTGGATCTCGACGACTCGCCCCAAAAGGCTTCGCCGAAGACACTCGCGGTTTGCTTGGTGT
>Ga0209342_10004742_pt1 | contig 14041 bp, 11 predicted proteins | sample RifCSP16_2_FD_184023 | JGI IMG/M metagenome (GOLD analysis project Ga0209342, IMG submission 184023) | Soil microbial communities from Rifle, Colorado - Rifle CSP2_sed 16_2 (SPAdes) (version 2) | ecosystem: Environmental > Terrestrial > Deep subsurface > Rock core/Sediment | place: Rifle... | reverse complement strand
ATCTGATGCGCTATCCAGCGTGGTCGTATCTGCCAGGTCAACGTCGCCAATACGCTGCAATCCCTCATTAGCCAGTCGCTTGGCCTGATATAGAGGAACCTGGTCATCTGTATAGGCAATCGTGTCTCCTGATGCCACCGCCACAGATAAGGCTGCGAAAGTGAACGTGCCGCTTGCATTGGTATAGCCCGAAATACGCTCGAACTCACCTTCTGGGGCTGCCGCCGCGCCACCGCTATCCCGCACCACGAACAGTGTTCCGTCTTTCCAGTCATCGTCCTCGCCCAAGTCGCCCAGCTTGCTGTCAACCGCCGTGGTCGTTGAACCGCCAGTTGCAACGGTTTCCCTCAATACGCCCAGCTTGGCGTACATATCCTGCAACATCTCTGAAAATGAGTAGGCGGTTATGCTATCTGCCATTGTGTTTTACCTCGACTTATTTCCCTAGTCCGCTTTTCGCGCTTTCTGTCAGGTGTTTGTGGTCTGGGCAATACTTCCCCAGCCATGATGTTCGCATACAACCATCCCCGGCACATTTGGGTGCGTCTAAATTCAGAGGCCCAAATCTGTCGCGTCGCACTCGCTTCTCGTAACCCGTCGGCCCCACATATTCGGGGTCTTGCGATGTGTTGCTGCTACTCGAACCAGACATACACGATGTTTCCCGTGCCAGTCGGCTTAGCGTAGATGGCTGTGCTAAAAACAAGACCGCCAACGTCGGCAAGATCAACGTCAACAGTTGTCTTTGCCAAACCGCTGACGGTGAGTAACACATCGCCAGTATCCGTTGCCGCATTTTTGAACTCGCATATACCGTCAGCGGCGCAGTACATAACCACGCGAACTAGGCGACGAACGCCGGTAACGCCCACCTGTGCGGGGGTTGCGGTCACTACTGTTTGCGTTTGGTGCAGTGGATTAAAAGCCATTTCGTTCTCCTATATCCAGTTATCTATCGAGTCTTTCTCGAAAACATCTAAATTCGTTCTGGGCGTGAGGTTAATGACCCTCCGCCCCGATTGGTCAAAAAGCTGTTTTGCAATCGCGTAAGATTGCGTTGTCCCTTCAAGTTCCGGCGCGTTATAGATAGCGTCCTCCCGAAAGTACGGCTCTCCGTCAGCGCAAACAAAGTGGTCGGGGTCATCTCCGCTCGCCACAAACGAAGAACCAGGCAGCATCTGTCCCGCCTTTGGGTAGCGATGATCCACTCCAACTAACAGCATGGTCTCGAACCCCATGTAAAAGGCGATTTGTAGAATTGCATAAGTTACCGTTCCCCCCATAACCACGAAGTTCGGGAAGTCCACGCTGAACCCCGCAACTACTATCGGATATATGGGATTTCCAACACCCGCCTCTGCCCGAACAAACAGCTCTCTGGGATTGAATTCGTCGGGCAAGGGGATGCACGCCTTTGTCATGTCCTCATCTACCATGACATAGTAGGTCGGCGTGAAGGGAAGCCTGTATATCTGGTTGCTGCCGAATGTCGGGTATTTAGCCGCCAGAACATTTACATCTTCCTCTTTCAGCGATGGGCCATTCCCAATCACAACACAGGCTTCTCCCCTGTGTATGTTCTTGAAGCGTGCTAAGCTCTTCATACCGAGAATACCCCCGCATGTGCCAGTGCCAGATCCCAATCAACGTGCAGAGGTATGCCTAAATCCATCAGTTTACGCGATAGCTTCATGTCCTCGCCGCCAGAGTTCATGTCATAAGGACTTTTCCCCAACGCTTCAGCTACCTCGCGTTTCATCAACAAGCACCCCGCGCCAATCCCGTCCACCTGCTCAAGCCCTTTTCCCGGCGCATTTCTATGGCTCCAGTTGTTAATCCCGTCGGTCTCGCTGACAAAATCGTAGACAACCGGATGGTGTGTTTCGTGGCTTTTGTCTCTATACCAGCCACCAACTATTGGCAAGTTGTGCCCCATCAACCGATCTGCGATGAATGGGGGGAAAAGCACATCAGAATCAAGCATCATCAAATACGGGAGGTCCGACATGTCCAGGTAGGAGTCGTGGATGAAGTTCCTGGCCTTCGGCAAATATGTACCCTTGGATGCCGCAAATCCATCCCACGGCATTTTGTTGGCGTTCTTTTCAAAGAGAATGTAAAAGTCCGAAAACATCACCTCATCACAAGGCACGCCCCACATGATGGGCGTTGTCCTTATCAGTACCGGGTGTTCCTCGCTGGAAACCTTGCCCCCCGCCACTGATTTGGCTGTTCTTGTCTTTTGCGTCCCGGCAACGATGTCCTGTATCTGCTCGTCGCGGGTTTTATCCGGCCTTCGTTTCCTGGGCACATATCCTTCTTTCTCGGCCTATGCCGTTCGTTTCCACACGTAAACTGTTCCTACCTGCCCACCCAACACGTTCCCACTGTCTAGTAACTCCCACGTTCCGTATGCGACTGGCGGATTATCTGAGGAGGCGGAGACAAAGACTGCGTTTACGGGCAGTTTGTGATGAGAGATGCCCCCAGAGGCGGCAAGCCCCGAAATCCCCAAGCACGCCTCAACCTGCTCTAGTCGCTGCTCGATAATCCTCGGTGTAGCTACCATAGTTTCCTATCCCTGCAAGGGGTACGACCCATAGAGCGGCTTGTTGAAAATGTTGTTTGCACAATCTATTGCCACTTCCGTTCCGCGCCCTGCCGCAAAACCCGTCCAAAAAGCAAAACAGTCTTTCTGGTTCACGTATTCCGTATCAGTCATTTCAAGGCCCGCAAGTCTGATTACTGGCCTATCCTGCAAGACAGCGAGGGCTATTGCCCAGGCTATTGAAGATGTAAAGTACCTCATAGGCCCACCGTTCAACCTTACACCTTCCAGCATTCCAAAGACATCCTCAAACGGGTATCTCACAGACTTCGGGATGTCAGGATGCACCTCCCGCATGAACACGGGAACCTTCGTGTTGGTTTTTAGCCAGCTTATTGACCACTGGCCGCCCCAGTCCACGGGGAGGTGCATCTGAAAAACCACATCGTATCTTGGGAGGGTTGCTCCCTTGCCGTTGAACACCCATATTTCTGAATTACTCTCGAATACAGGGTCTTTATAGGCAAGGGAGTGGTTCCCTACTAGATTAAGTGGCGGCTTCTGGGACACCAATGGTTACACCGGCGGCGTTCGTCCCCGACACGCCAAAACTGATGGAGATGGCCTGATTGCCAAACCAGCTATCGCCAGTTCCGGAGACATAATCACTCGTGTCGTATGCGCCCATCATGTAGTTCCTGGTTACGATGTTGCCGTTGCCACCAGTAAGATCAACATATTTAGCGGTGCTGGTGACAGTTCCGAAGAAGTTGTCAGCGATGACCGACTCATTCAGCGCGGCGTCGAGATGGGTTGCGTTGCCCAAAGAACTCACGTTAGACGGAAACACGTTGTCAAAGACTTTCCACGCCCGGGGGTTTGCCACAGAGGTGGACGTTCCGATGATCGCGGCAGTGGTCATGCCCGCAAATTCGCAGTTGCGAATAGTGACATTGTTGGCTCCACCGTCATCCTCGATTCCCCACTTCCCCGAAAGGAAGCGGCAGTTTTCAAAGACAACATGCGAGGCATCGTACTCATCTTCGCCAGAGTCGGCGTTGCGTGACAAGGAAATAGCCGCGTCATCAACCGGTGCATCGAACGCAACGTTGATGAACTTCCACCCGCGACCTCGAACAACAAGTAACGGGGTCGTTGCCGTGGGAGAAGCGGGCGGACGCCACATGGACGCGCCGTAGTTGTATGCGCTGGATGGCTGGTCGGGGTGATGAAGACCGCCCATACCGATAATCGAGATGTCGAACTTCAGGTTCGAGCCAGTCAACTCTTCGCGCACATCCCCAACGAAAAAGATACGTCCGCCGGTCTCGACTAGATCGAGCGCCTTAGACATTGTGTTTACTGCCGATTGCCACGATTTGCCGTCATTACCATCGTTCCCGGCAAACGTGTTCAAAAAGATGTCGTCAACCGGCCCCATGACCCCATCTGCCAAATCAGAAAGGCGGGATACGCCCTTGATTAGACGGAATGGACGTCGGTTGCCGCTTGCCGCTTTTGCTACTTGAGACATTTGTTACTCCTTTTGCCTCCGTGGGGGTGGCTTAGCGCCACCCCCACATCCAGCAATCTAAAAGATTTTACAGGGTCGAGCTGAACTCAAGAACAGCCCCGTGGCTCTTGTCGTAAGCGCACACAAAGCCGTACTCGCCAACCACCTGTCCCTTGATGGCATCACCCGTCTTGGCCAGACGCTCATAGAAGAACGGGTCAAACGGGTAATAGGCGATCTTGGGGGTGCTTAGCAGCCACATCTCGCCAGCAGGCGCGTTGCGGTCAACCACTACGTCCAAAACCTTGCCGGTGATGGGATTCATCAACTTCTTGATGAGTACACCACCCAACTGCTCAGAACGCTCTGTGGTAACAAAGCCCTCGTACATATCATTGATTTTGCGTTGTGCGTGAGCCGTGGTCAGAATCAGGTCGGGGTTTCCGCCGTCATCGTGAATATTGGTGAGCGTGTCATCAATATGGTCGCGAGTCAGGGCAGAAGCCGTACCCCCCGTAGCTCCCGTGGAAGTTGCATAGGTCAGGTTGTCGGTGATGAAGGTGTTGAGACCCCCCGCCATGCGAGCCGCCGATGCAGTACCTACAACGCGCTCGCCGTGATAAGGCAGCCGCGCTAAGTCCATCATCAGCTCTTCCATGTACTTGTCAATCCAGTAGTCTTCCCAAGACGCAACTCCATACTCCGCAATGTTTTCTTTGGTACGCGCAATGTTCACAGTGCGCTGGAAAATCTGCGTATAGTTGCTGCTCGAGGAGATTTCCGTGGACGGACTGTCGTCCGCATCGTCGCCGTCAATACGGGCGCGAGAAATACGAGTCATCGCGGTAGAATTGGCGTGCGTTGCAGGATTGGTGTCGCCATAACCACGGGTCATGGTGATTACAGAGCCAGAAATGGCAGAAACCCAAATCTTTTCGCTCTCAATCAGCCATACATCACCGGGCTGGAACAAGGCCGCCGTAGTGATGGTCGCGGTTGTGGTAGTGCTCGAAGAGGCCATACCAGTCGCCACCGAGTCGGTGCGGTCTGTGTAGGTGTCCTCAAGCCATTCGTAAACTTTTCCTTCCCGGTTGGCGAAGTTGAACTTCCCCATGTCCGTTCCTAAAAATGCGTAAGCCACAATATCGTATGGCTCGATCATTAGGATACGGTCAGTCACCATCCGCTTATCGGGTACGGTGTTGATGTAGGACTGAATCAGTCCTGTTTGTGAAGCCATTGACTATCCTTAGATGGACTTAGTGGAACGCCACCTGTTCGATGGGAACGCCCAAGTCCCTGTACTTCTTCTGCACAGAGACAATGGCCGTCTTGTTGCCACGGTTATCCATCATTTCTTTTATGTAGTTGTTGATAAGTTCGTCCCCGTCGGCGCGCTGCGCACCACCACCTGGCGGTTGTGCAACGACTCCGGCGGAAACTCCCTTTTGCGAGCCTGCTTTTACATCGGCATAATCATAAGCACGAGCCAGTCTTTCGACTTCGCTCATGTTATTCCACTCGCCCTTGTTCGCTTTGTAGAACTCGATGTAGGCGCGGGAATTTTCAAATGATTCGTCCGCTTCAAGCAAACCCTTGCGTTCAAAAACGCCCTGTAACGCCTTCTGAGTCTTAGCCCACTCCGCATTGCCTTGCGAAACGGGCTCTGAAGCCTGTTGAGGTTGGTTCTGCTGTTCCCACAACTGGCGAATGATCTTGCGATCTTCGGCCTGTTGGATGCGCTCGGCATGTTCATTGAGTACATCGTCGGGTAGCACGCCCTTCAACTGACCAAGTAAATCCCCGTAACCTTCGACCTGCTTTTCGAGCTTTCCTATGCGCTTGTCCTTTAGGGACTGTACGCGCTTTTCCACCTCTTGCTCGATGCGGGACTCTAGGCGACTAAGAATTGCTTGCTCATCAACGCCACCGCTCGAAATTGAGCTGTCACCCGAAGCTTGTGAAGTCTTGGGAGCTGGCACGCTCTCAATCTCCGTCTGCTCCTGGCCGCTTTCCGTAGCTTTATCAGACATTTGAATCTCCTATTCTTTTGTAAAGGTGTGTAATCACAAAAAACGCCAAGAATGTTTATGGCACTCTTGGCGCTCTCGTCGTTTTTAGGCGTTCTAGACGCTCATCCCAACATTACGGTAACTAGCTTGCCGCAACGTGGGCATTTTATTTCGATGTTTGTACTGCCCCTCTTTGCCGTCACATATAGGAGGAGTTTGTCGCAGTGCGGGCAGCGAACATCTTGTTTTTTATCGCTCATATTGTAGCACGTTTCAAGTTGTCTGACAAGTGTTACTCCCGCATCTGAAGCAACAATTCGTACAGGGACACATCATTCTGCTCTGCAATCCCGCGCAATTGCTCTCTTAGTTTAGCTGGTAATGGGTCGCCCGTTTGCAAATAATCTTGCACAATTCCCCAGGCCGTCAATCCTATTTGCGAAATTACTGTGGATTGGGGTACTTGCGGGGTTGCCAGCGACTCTATGAACTCCTCTTGGAATACGTTGGGTTGGGCTGCATCTTCCCGCAGTTGGGCCGGGCGAGCTTCGGGTAGTAATCCAGACAATCTGAGAACAGCGGCGTCAATCTGTTCAAGGTAGCCGTCTCGAAGCTGGGCGTATTGGATACGAGTGCCGCGGTCATCCAGTCTGTCCCACACATCCTCACCCATCTGCTCCTCGATAGCCGTAAACATGAGACCACGATAGTATTTTTCGATGGCATCCACGCCGCCATAATAAGCGGCCAGTTGTGGATTAGACGCAACAGATTGTGCCTTATAGTCCAGCGCCGCCTCGACTTCAGGGTGCTGCTCTAGGTAAGCACTACCGGCATCCTTGTCTTGAAAATAGATGGCATAAAAGGCATCGATGTTTTCTTGCGTTCTTTCCGGTATCTGCTCCATCATTTGCCGATACTGCAATCGCACCGCATCCCATTCCTGCCGTGTAGCGGAATCGGGGATAGCCAGAACCGCTTTGAGGTCAGACACCCCCGCCATAAAGCGGTCACGCTCGCTATCGTCCCACTCCGTCCAGTCACCCTTCGTGTCGTAGAACTTGCTAATCAGGCGACTGTCAATTCCTGCGTTTTGGGCCAAACTAGATCCACCGGGCGGTAAGCGCCCAAGCACGTTGTAGGCCAGAGCCGTATCGCGTTCCGGGCCGGACTTGCGAGACAATAGTAGGGCATCCATGAATGGGTACTGTTGCTCTAGTGCGGCCATGCGGCTTTGAAATTCCTCTGACGACAGGGTGTCCCGCAAGTTCCACATGCGGAAATAATCATTGTAGAACTGGTCGGTAGTCAAATCGCTGGCGGTACGCCCCTTGAAGCCCACACCGAAGAAGAATGAGGACAACTGACCCGGCGCACGCTCGGCAACTGCCCGATCATAGGCCATGTCCCATATCTCGCCCTCTTGGGATGTGCCCGCATCAATCGCCGTTTCCTCATCAATCACGCCCTCTTGTATCATGGCGGCTAATGCACGCCCCACCCGATTGCGGGTATAGGGGTCAATGCCGCCCGAAAATAGGGATACGGCAGGATCTTTGGTGAACCAGTCAAGGAACGAAAGGCTATCTGGCCCAAGCGCCTTTTCGCCTAACGCCTGGATAGAGCCAATCGTCTGTGTCTGGGGAATGAGTCTGCCGCCCCAGCGAGCCGCCGCATCATCCTCGCCCTGCTGTTGAAGGGCAAATGCGGTAGCAATCGAGAGCGGTGTCCATGTGGTCGGCCCAAACTTGCTCAAATCGTCTAGAAGACTTGTCCACCAATTCACTCGCTTGTAGCGGTCATTGAAGTCCACATCGGTAAGCCCTCTGACAGGATTTAGGGTAGCTTCGATGTTGAAGAACAGGGGATTTTCCGAGTCCATTCCTAGCAATTCATTTGAGTTCAGGTTGTATTTCCACCAATCAGGCAATCCGGCATGGATTTCAGACATCGTATCTTTGTACTTAGAGTATCCCGCGATAATTCCTGGATTAGTTGCAATTCTCCGCGCCCAGTTAGCATATGTGCGCGAGTGCCAGAAGTGATAGGGATAGAGAAGCCCCAGAACCGTATCGAAGTTGCGCCTGTCGGAATAGTCAATAAGCGCAAAATTGCGGAACTGCTCGGCCACTCGCGGGGCAACAACACGAGCTTCCGAGAACATATCCCCAGCGGTCTTTTCCCACGCCGCAAGCGAGGCTTCGGCTTGCTCGTCCAGCAGAACTCTGCGGTTATTGCCGAACATACGCCCGATTTCCTGCTCCATTTCACCCATCATTTGCTTCAGTCCAGCGTAATTCTCGGCCATCATTTGCACATCGCTGGGCATAGCCCCGTCATCCAAATAGGGGACAGCGCGGTTTAGCTTCTGTACTGGAGGCAGGTTATCTACATTGCGGGGAACTGCCCCAAGAATATCAATGAATTCGCCGCCCTTTTCTGTTGCACGCTGACCAAGTGCCGCCTTTGCGGTATCAAAGGGAATATCGCCAAGGCGCTCAAATGTTTGAGTTCCCTCTGGCAAATACTTGTTGATGGTCGCCAGCAAAACACGGTCAAGGTTTGCACCGCCATCAGTTGACGTAGCCACACCGTTGAGAATACCCAGCTTTCTTAGCGCAAGAGCGTTGTCAGCACGCGCCGCCCCAACCAAAACAGACACACCATCCTCACCCACCTCGGCCATATCCCACGCCGTAGCCATGCTCAGATTGCGCTGGGCCTTCGACAGGGCGTTCTGGTCAATAATGTTGCCACCTAATTGCTGCGCCTGCTCAAGTATTGCTTCCGAGTAGCGGTAGGCCACTTCAACATGATCGTTGCGAACCTGCATCCAATGGGCACGCCATTTGGGGAAGTAGTAGCCATCCCACCAGTAACGGATAAGCTGTTGTTTCGTCAGATTGGACGGGGGTTTGCCGGGGATACCCAACTGTCGCCAATAACGCGCCCAGTCAGCGCCCCCCTGCGTGTCACGGGCTGTACGATAAGTCTGCATAGCCCCCTCACTCCAACTCCCCCACGCCTTTTCTGCCTCGCCCACCATCTCATTTAGCTTTGCAAAATCAGGGTCAGCGGCCTTTATGGAGTCTACATCCACACCCAATTTACGGGCCAGCTTCTCGGTTATGGTGACGAAACCATTTTCGCCAGTCAGCGAGTCTTCTAATATCTTGTTCCATCCACGTTGTTTAGAAGCAAGGTCTTGGATATTGTCGGCTACTGCACCGCTATCCCCCATGGCGGCGATACCCTCATCCAATGCCCCGCCAGTAAAGTAACGCCCCGCTTCTTCCGGCATGTTGTCAAGGTAGTCTTCAACAAAATCCTGAAAGAATTGTTTGTGAGCGCCCTGTACCGCAGACAGGCGTTCTTCCGATGATAGGTCAGCGGCCTCATCAAGGGTGTTCAGGATACGTTCTTTGTAGGGCTGAGCCAAATCGAAGTCATCCAGAATACGATTGGCCTCATCTGTCAGGTACTCAAAGGTTCTGATGGGGTCAACCACGCCCGTTGCCGCAGAAGCACGATAGGCATTAGCGGCCTTGCCAACATTGAAATTATTGTCCCGCAACAAGCGGAAAAGCGTGTCGGCCTCCACCCCTACCAAATCACCTTCAGTCGCCTTGCGAACGGCGACAAAAGCCCTGTCCATCGTCTGCCGCACACTCTTGTAAACCAGACGGGACGACATGGCTCGTTCTGATTCGTTGCCCTTCTCCAAGAAATAGCGGAATACCCGATTTAGCCCAGTCGCACCCTCTGTGGCAACACCGGGTGCACCACCAACCGCACCGATACCCTTTGTTGAAGCTTCGGGGAGGTAACTAAGTAGTCGCTCAGTCCCCGCGTTAGCAATATCGGGTGTAATGCGTTTTGCGCCATCATAGAGGGTGTCCAGTCCACCGTCAACAAAGGCGTGGAATGTATTAGTAATCGAGTTGCGGATGAAGTATCCCGGCGACATACCCATATACACGCTTGCGAAGAAGCGGTTGATCATCCCCAATCCCTTAGAATTGGAAACATCCTCAAATTTGGCAATTGCACGCGCCTTGACACCGAGATTAGATCGGCCCCGTAACGGGGGGAACACGGCTTTTGCGGCATCATCTAGCGTGCCACGGAAGGATTCAATCAGTTTTGCGGGGTCGCCCTTTGCGTTATCCAGTCGCTTCAAGAAACGGCTTGCGTCTACAATACCGTCCTCGTTCTCAAGTAGTTTGCGTAACATCACCCCGGTCTGTGCCGCCACTTCCGAGTTGAGCATGTCAGCGGGTAGACCGGAGCGGGAAATGTAGTCTATTCCCTTAGTTATTTCAGCCGTATCATCACTCGCCCGATACACGAACCCACGGATAATGTCCATGACCTCGTCAACATACTGCCCGCTGGCACTGCGCTCGGCCACTTCTGCGGCGATTGCCTTGAAGAAACCGCCGGTCATAGAGGACATGAAATTGGCGCGGGCCTCCATCGTTCCGCCAAAGAAGCGAATGTCATTGGCCTTGTCCATCAATCCGGTCTTTACCCTCTCATTGAGTTTCTTCCAGCCAGACGTCATGTCTGCAACACGGGTAGCACGAGCAGCATCATCCAAATCGTCTGCTGAACGAACCAGCACCTCGGCTACCTCGTCTGCGGCTCGAACCAAAGATTGTTCCGCGCTCGCAATCCTTGACGTTGCACGCAGGGGCTTGGTGAATAGACCAATCAAGTTGATGGGGTCGGCCAGTAATTCACCACCCAACTCGGCCACCGGGTTCTGCAATTCCTCGGCGAGTAAGTAAGGGTTCTCGCCAGCCCGATAACGGCGCATATACTCTTGTCTTGCCGTTGGGTCAATAAATGATGTATAGAGGATACGCCCGGCGTTGTACCCCGCCTCAAACTCGTCCGGGTTCTGAAACGCAGCGGGGATAGAGGCTAAGTCCTTGAGAATACCAATCGGCTCAATCGAATACAGGGCGGGCACAAACCAGTTGACCAAGCGCCCAGAAGCCCAAGTCGCGGCATCTCTCAGCCACTCGCCTGTATCGCCCCGCTGAGACTGTTCCTCCAACTGTTTTTGGATAGCCGCCAGACGAGGGTGTTCAGCCTGTTGATCTGCCCGACCAGAGGCTTCCTGTAGACCGCCCCGAATCTGCTCGACTTCCTCGGCTACCTCACCAATGCCTCCAACGAGACCCTTGACCCCTTCGGCCAAAACTGTGCCTGTACCAGAAATCAGGTGATTTAGGATATTGGCATCTTCCGGTCTTTCAGCGGCACCCAGATTGGCGAGAACATCATCAATCTGACCAATGGCCTGCACCGTGTTGCTGAAGAAGCCGCCGAAATCACCCTCGCTCAACGACGAAAATGCATCGGATGCGCGGGATGAAAACTCAGAACGAGCCTCTCGTTCCTCTTGTGCCGATGGTGAAAATCCCGCCTTTACGCGGTTCCACCAATTTGCGATTGCAGAATTGCCCCCATAATAGGCTTCCCCGTGTGGAGTCCAGCCGATAGCACCGTTTGGCAATTGCTCGCCATTCGGGCCGATATCACTATTCTTGTAATCCCATTCAGGGGGTAAGCCAGCATAGGATTGCGGATTGTCCGGCGAGGGCACCGATGGCCGCCAATCAAACGACGGGCGACTAGAGGGAACATAGCCAGATGCTCGTAATGTTTGCTTGCGGGCCTCGGATGCGGCCTCAAAAGCCTCGCTACTTTGTGTAGTCGCTTTAACCAAATCCAGATCTCCAATTGATTAGTCCTGCAACTGCTGACGAAATGTATCGTTGGGGCGAAAATCCACTTGTCGGGAAGCGTCCCAAAGATCCGCCGCCTCGCGGTTGGGCGTAGCCCTGTGAGTATAGCGACGAAGAGTAACTATCCGTAAAGGAAACGCCCGTTGCACCATATGGAATAAAGCCGCCGAACCCACCACCGCCGCCGGATGGGGCGCTTAGACCGCCCACATCATATTGAAGTGCGGCTACGGGGTCAGTTAGCCAGCGGTTTCCTTCGCGGACGTAGCCCAAGTCGCGCATATCCTGTTCGGAATACCCCAGCATGACACGGGCGTTTTCCGAAATTAGTGTTGGGAATTCGCCCTGCGCAATAGAGGCCGCAGACTGTTGTGCGCTAATCAGGTCAGGAAGATATTGGCGTGGAATACGCCGAGCCGCCTCCTCTGAAAGCTGTCGCCCAGAGCGAACAGGCTCGGACAGCCCCTCTGGAATTGCTTGCGTAGTTGCGGTACTACCCCGAAACTGAGGTCGTGGCTCTCTGTCACGAAGTCCCGCCTGCTCCAATAAACTCGGTGGTCTCGGCCCAAGGCCATACTGCCCTTGCGCCCCCGTGAACGCCCCGGCTCCTGATGATTGAGAAACCAGGTTTATCAAGTCCCTTAAAGAAAAACCTCCCGTTGGCTGGTTCAGCGCAGATTGAAGCCCTGCTCCTTGTGCCCCAGAGCTCTCCTTCTGAAATGCCGGTAACCCACCCTGCTCTTTATTGCGTTGAGCGCCGACGGTCTGCGAACCTGGCGCACCAGCCAATTGCGGCGACAGGGGAGAACGACCCGCAGGGCCGACAGTTTGAGACTCAGGCGCTCCCTCTAGCTGTGGCGATAGGGGTGAACGCCCAAGCGCGGCAGCGGGCCTAGTGCTCCCCGTGATGGACGATAGCGGGCTTCCATCAGGGAGTGTGTTGGGAGAAATGGGAACTGAGACTTGCCCACCTCCCCCAGCAGGCGGTTGCCCACCAGCAGTCATCTGCTGGTACAAATCGCCGAAACGCGTTACTTGATATCCCGTGTCGGATAGAGCCTGATTAAGCCCCTCAGTCGTGTCTGACACGGAACCCGAGCTAATCTGTTGATAACCCTTCGTCAGCGCGTTGGCGCCCTCCATAAATCCAACACTGGGCCGCGCATCTTCGGAAACACGGACATTGGGAATCGTGATGGTCGCACCAGAACGCAAAACGCCCAAACCGCCGTTCGATGCGGCAATTGCCTCGGCAAGAGCGCCAACTTGTGAACTGGATGCGTTGCTGCCCAACTGGTCGCGGGCAATAGACCAGTAGCTCTCGCCATGTGTTACCGTTCTTTGTGCCATTATTCCCCGCCTTCTTCAGCCGCCGGGAGGATTATTGTAAGCTCAACAGGCTCAAACCAGGTCTGCTCAAACTCCTGTCTGATTTTCCGAACCCACAATTCTGCCTCTAAATCCAATTCCCTCAAGTCAAGCTCGTTCATACCTGATTTCCTTGACGGTCACTCCCCGTCTGCGTCTCGCGTGTGGCCCCAGGAACGCCCTGTGCTGGCGGTTGTCCACCAACGGCGGGATTATTTTCCTGCCCCCCAATTCCCTCAAGTCCTTGCGGAGTTCCAGGGTTAGGAGTGGGTTGAGGCGGTTGTCCGCCGCCGCCCCCCTGTTGCTGTTGCATCAACTGTCCGATAAGTTGCTGTACGAGTTCGGCAATTTCCGGGAACTGTTGAACAGCAGCCAGAACATTGGCTTGTCCTTGTAAAATGGCTTGGGCCTCAAGCTGGTCTTCGGCCTGCTGCATTTGCAATAAGCCCTCAACCTTTGTTTTCTTCATCGCCTCAAGCGCCGCGTCAGTGAAAATCTTTTCGGTGTCAGTTTCACCGAGCATCTCATTGGCATAAGCCTGCGACCAACCCAAGTCCCTAACGGCAGTAGAGGCCGTAATAACTTGTGACTGGCGATCAACCGGCATATCAGGGTTCAACTTGACGATGATTTCCTGGTCATATTCATAGGTGGATGGGTCTAGCTCAAAGCCACTCCCCGAATAGGCTAGCGAACCATCGCGTTGTTTGACAGGGCCACTCAGCGGCTTATCGAGATACTTGGCCCATCCCAGCATATGACAGAAAATATCCTCCAGCGCACGTTCTGATAGTTCTCGGTAAGGCGCATAGGTTTGCAGACCGGATTGCATGGCTTGGTTATA
>Ga0209342_10004737_pt1 | contig 14047 bp, 14 predicted proteins | sample RifCSP16_2_FD_184023 | JGI IMG/M metagenome (GOLD analysis project Ga0209342, IMG submission 184023) | Soil microbial communities from Rifle, Colorado - Rifle CSP2_sed 16_2 (SPAdes) (version 2) | ecosystem: Environmental > Terrestrial > Deep subsurface > Rock core/Sediment | place: Rifle... | reverse complement strand
CGGCCCACCCGTCAACTTCGAGCGGATGGTCGCGTTCGCCATGATGCCCAGCGCGAGCAACCAGGCGGTCATCGTCACGCAGGGCGGGAAGATGTACAAGCTCTCGTTGACGGGTGGGCCGGCTACCCTCTACGGCGACCTTTCGGCGCGCGTGATCCCGTTCGGCAGTGAGAATGAGGGTGGGCTACTGGGGCTGGCGTTTTCGCCGAACTTCCAGTCCGACCGCCGCGTGTTCGTCTACTTCACCTCGAACGATTGCAGCGGCGGCGCCGGGCGCTGCGACGTCCTCGCCCGCTACACGGCGACGAGCAACGCCCTTGACGCGGGCAGCGAGGTTGTCATCCTGGATATCCCTGATCCCTTCTCCAACCATAACGGCGGCCAGGTCCTGTTCGGGCCGGACGGCTACCTGTACATAGGGCCGGGCGACGGCGGCTCCGGGGGTGACCCAGAGGAGAACGCCCAGAACACAAACAAGCTCCTGGGTAAGGTGCTGCGGTTGGACGTCTCCGGCTCCACCTACAGCACGCCGCCCGACAACCCCTTCGTGAACAGGTCCGGCTCCGACCTGGTGTACGCCTACGGCTTCCGCAACCCCTGGCGCTTCACCTTCGATCGCGAGACGGGTGCGATGTGGGCCGGCGACGTCGGCCAGAACGAGTGGGAGGAGGCCGACCGGGTGATCGCCGGCGGTAACTACGGCTGGGACTGCTACGAGGGGCTCGCCCCGTACGAGCCGGGCGGCTGCCCGGCGGGCGGCTTCCGCGCGCCCCGCGCCGTCTACTCGCACAGCGACGGCTGCTCGGTGACCGGTGGCTACGTGTACCGCGGCTCGGCGCTGCCGGAGCTGGACGGCTGGTACGTCTACGGTGACTTCTGCAGCGGCAAAATCTGGGCCGTCAACACCGTGGGCAGCGCCCCGCCGGTCCTCCTCGCGGATACCGGCCTGCCGATCGCCTCCTTCGGCGAGATGCCAAACGGCGAGCTGCTGGTCCTGACGTTCGCCAACGCCGTCTACCGCCTGGTCCGAAGCTAGCCTACCGCCCGAGGCGGGCGGCGCACTCCTTCGCCGCCCGCAGGCCGCTGGTCAGCGCCGCCTCCGTGTACGGCCCCACAAGGTAGTCGCCGGCGAAGAACAAGCGCGGGCTGCGTTCCGCCCGCGAGAGGAAGCGGGCCAGCGAGCGGTGGTAGCCCGGGTAGAACTGCGGCACCAGCGCCGGCCAGCGGTGCACGGCGTACCCCTCTATCGTGTCCAGGCCTCGCAGCGGCAGCTTGGCGAGCTCTTCCCGCAGCGCCTCGAGAACCTCGTCGTCTGAGGCGCGGGCCAGCTCTGCCGCCAGCTCCTCGCTGAAGGCGCAGTTGAACATCGCCTTGCCCGCCGGCACCACGCCCTCCTTGGCGTTCTCCACTGCCATCCCGTAAAGCCGCACGCCCTCGGCGCGGGAGATGCCGGCGCCGTAGAAGCCGGGCTCCGCCTCCGCTCCCGCCATCACGAAGACGACGATGCTGGAGGCGTAGCGCACGGTATCGAAGAACCGCTGCTCGCCGTCGGTGAGGACGGGGCAGAGCGCCGCCACGCCGTCTCCCGGCACGGCGACGACGGCGGCGTCGGCCTCCACCGGCGGGCCGTCTCGCAGCCTGATCGTCACGCCCTCCGCCGTCGCCTCGACGCGCCCGGCGTCCGCGTTCAGCCGCACCGGCAGTCGCGAGGCGAGGGCCTGCGTCAGCGCCCCGTTGCCGCCGTTGAACGCCTGCAGCCGGAAGCCGCCGAACATCGTGGCGACCGTGCTCAGCAGGAACGCCTTCGAGAGGTTCTCCGGCAGAACCGTGAACGTGGAGGCGAACGCCGGCTCCACCAGGTAGTCCAGCACCTCGCGCCCGAACTGCCGCCGCACGTACTCCGCCGCGCTCTCGTCGTCCAGCGGCGCCGCCTTCTCCGGCCGGTAGAAGTCGAGCAGCTTTCGGTACCGCCAGAGCGGGAACAGGATGCGTAGAAGCCGCAGCTTGCTCTGCCAGGTGAGGTCGCGGGAGCGCCGGATCGCGTTCAACCCCTCGTACTCGGAGGCGACGAAGCGGCCGCGCTTGAGCACGGCGTTGCGGGTGTTGCGGAGGGGATGGATCAGCGAACCCACGCCCAGCTCCGAGGCCAGCGCGTGCATGTTGCGGTAGCTGCTGGCGATAAACTGCGCCCCCCGCTCGACGACGAAGGCGCCGTGCCGTTCGCTGCGCATCCGGCCGCCGGGCGTGGCCTCCCGCTCCAGCACCTCGACGGCGATGCCGCGCTTCGCCAGCCCGTAGGCGGCGGTGAGGCCGGCGATGCCCCCGCCCACGACGGCTACCCGCGGCGCGTCCTGCGTCATGGCGGCCCCATTACAGCACCGGCTGCGGGCCATCGCAAGCGCGTACGACGGGTCGCGGAACTGGCACGCCGTCCGTCAATCGCCGATAATCGTCTCTGAAATGGACATAGATCTCGCTCGCAGCCTCTCCATCGCCAACGGCAGCAAGATAATGCTGTTCGTCATGGACGGCCTGGGCGGCCTGCCGCACCCGGAAACGGGCCGCACTGAGCTGGAGACGGCTCGTACGCCCAACCTGGACGCCCTGGCCCGCGAGAGTGCCTGCGGCTTCACCGTTCCAGTCGCGCCGGGCGTCACGCCGGGCAGCGGCCCCGGCCACCTCGCCCTTTTCGGCTACGACCCCTTGAAGTTCAACATCGGCCGCGGCGCCCTGGAGGCGGCCGGGATCGACTTCGACCTGCGCCCGCAGGACGTGGCCGCCCGCGGCAACTTCTGCACCGTCGACGGCAGCGGCGCCATCACGGACCGCCGGGCGGGTCGCATCAGCAACGAGCGCTGCGCCGAGCTGTGCGCCAAGCTGCGCGGGATCCGGCTGGCGGGCCTGCCTGCCGGTAGGCAGGGCGTGGAGCTGTTCGTGGAGCCGGTGCGGGAGCACCGCTTCGTGCTCGTGCTGCGCGGTGAAGGGCTCTCCGGCGCCGTGGCCGATACGGACCCGCAGCGTGAGGGCGCGCAGCCGCTGGAGCCGCGGGCCACCGCCCCGGAAGGCGAGGCGACGGCGCGCCTCGTCGCCCGCTTCGTCGGGGAGGCGAAGCGGATGCTGGCCGGTCCTTCGACAGGCTCAGGACGAGCGGAGGCGGCGAACATGCTGACGCTGCGGGGCTTCGCGCGGCGGCCGGACTGGCCCTCGATGGCGGACGTCTTCAAGCTGCGGCCCGCCGCCGTCGCACACTACCCGATGTACCGCGGCCTGGCGAAGCTCGTGGGCATGGAGGCGCTGCCCGCCGGCCCGGCGATCGACGACTCCATCGCCACGGTACGCGAGAACTGGGGCCGCTTCGACTACTTTTTCGTGCACTACAAGTACACCGATACCGCCGGCGAGGACGGCGACTTCGACCGCAAGGTGGCGAAGCTGGAGGAGGTGGACGCGGCGGTGCCCGCGCTGCTGGAGCTCGGGCCGGACGTCCTGATGGTGGCCGGCGACCACTCGACGCCGGCGGTGATGGCGGCGCACTCCTGGCACCCGGTGCCGTTCATGATGCGCGCGCCGCGAACGCGGGCCGACGCCTGCGACGCCTTCAATGAGGTGGCGCTCCAGAGGGGCTCGCTGGGGACGTTCCCGGCAATGGATGCGCTGCCCCTGGCGCTGGCACACGCCGGACGGCTGACGAAGTACGGAGCGTGACATGCGAATACCGGTAGCGGCGGCGAACTGGAAGTGCCACACGCGGCTGGAGAGCGCCGTGGTGCTGGCACGCGGCCTGCGTGAGGCGATAGACGGCATCGGTGGGGTGGAGAAGGTGGTGTGCCCGCCGTTCGTGTACCTAGCCGCGGTAGGGGAGGCGCTGCGCGGTTCGTCGCTGAGGTTAGGCTCCCAGGACGTCCACTGGCAGGACGACGTCGCCGCCACCGGCGAGGTCGGCCCCCAGATGGTCGCCGAGCTGGCCGCCTACGCCATCATCGGCCACTCCGAGCGCCGCCACCAGTTCGGCGAGACGGACGAGATGGTGGCGCGCAAGGTGAAGGCGGCGCTGGCCGCCGGCCTGCAGCCCATCATGTGCGTCGGCGAGACGCTGGACGAGCGCGAGGCCGGGAGGACGGACGAGGTGCTGGTGCGGCAGACGCGCGCCGGCCTCGCTGGCGCGGAGATACCGGACGGCTTCATCCTCGCCTACGAGCCCGTGTGGGCGATCGGCACCGGCCGGGCGGCGACGCCCGAGATCGCGGACGAAGCGATCGCCGCCATCCGGCGGGAGGTGGCATCGCTGTTCGGGGCGGCCGGGGCGGAGACCGTGCGGATCCTCTACGGGGGGAGCGTCACGGCGGAGAACGCCGGAGAGTTCGTATCTCGTGAGGGGATAGACGGCGCGCTTGTCGGCGGCGCCAGCCTCAAGGTCGACGCCTTCGCCGGCATCACCCGCGAGATCGCCGCCGCGAAGGCGTCGGAGGCTCATGGTTCGACAGGCTCACCATGAGCGCCGGCATGCCGCTCGTCCTGAGCCTGTCGAAGGGCGAGCTGGGTCCAGGCTCATGACGAACCGCAGGCTGATTGCCATCGTCGGCCCCACGGCGACCGGTAAGACCGCGCTCGCCGTTGAGCTGGCCCGCCACCTGGGCGGGGAGGCCGTCGGCGCCGACTCGCGCCAGGTCTACCGCCACATGGACGTGGGCACGGCCAAGCCCACGGCGGAGGAGCGGGCGGTCGCGCGGCACCACCTGATCGACGTGGCGGAGCCGGACGAGCCGTTCAGCCTGGGCCGCTGGCTGGACCTGGCCCAGGCCGCGTTGGAGGACGTATGGTCCCGAGGCGCCCAGCCGCTGCTCGTCGGCGGGACGGGGCAGTACGTCTGGGCGCTGCTGGAAGGCTGGCGGGTGCCGCGCGTGCCACCGGACCCGGAGTTCCGCTCCCGTATGGAGGCCCGCGCCGCCGCCGAGCTGTTCGGGGAGGTCCAACGATTCGACCCGGAGGCCGCGGCCCGTATCGGCCCCTCCAACCGCCGGCGCCTTATCCGGGCGCTCGAGGTGTACGGAGCGACGGGCAGGCCGATCTCCTACTGGCAGGCGAAAGATCCGCCGGCCTTCGGCATGACGGTCATCGGACTCCGCCTGCCCCGCGAGGAGCTCTACCGCCGCATCGATGAGCGGGTGGATGCAATGATGGAGCGCGGCCTGATCGACGAGACGCGGGGGTTGCTGGCGCTGGGCTACTCTCCGGACCTGCCCTCGATGTCGGGCATCGGCTACAGGGAGGCCTGCGCGTACCTGGCCGGCCACCTCACGCTGGCGGAGGCGAGGGCGCGGATCAAGACGGAGACGCACCGGCTGGCCCGCCACCAGAACGCCTGGTTCAAGCCTTCGGACACGCGGATCCGCTGGCTGGACGCGGGCGAGGGCGCGGTGGATGAGGCTCTGCAGCTGGTCGAGCCGGACCTGAGCAGGGGAGAGGCGGTCTCCCGTGGACGCTGAGACCGGGGAGTCGGCGGCGACGCCGGAGGCCGTCAGCCTGCTGGAGACCGAAAGCCTCACGAAATACTACGGGCCTCACCGCGGCGTGGAGGAGCTCACGCTCAGCGCCGCACCCGGCGAGGTGCTCGGGTTTCTGGGCCCGAACGGCTCCGGCAAGACAACGACGATCCGCGTCCTGCTGGGGTTCCTTCGCCCCACGTCGGGCCGGGCCTCAGTGCTGGGGCGGGATGTCGTAGCGGAGAGCGTTGAGGTGCGCCGCCACGTCGGCTACCTGCCGGGAGACGTCGCCCTGTACGGCGAACGTACGGGCGAAGAGCTGCTCGCCCTCGCCTCACGGGCGAGGGGGAAGGAGCCGGCGCGGGCGCGCGAGCTGGCGAGCGCGCTGGAGGCGCCGATGGACCGGCCGATGAAGAAGTGCTCGCGCGGGATGAGGCAGAAGGTGGCGCTGGTAATCACGCTCGCCCACGACCCTGAGGTGCTGATCCTCGATGAGCCCACGTCCGGCCTCGACCCGCTTGCCCAGCGGACGCTCCTCGAGCTGCTGGACCAGGAAGGACGGTGCGGCAAGACCGTGTTCTTCTCCTCCCATGTCCTGTCCGAGGCGGAGCACATATGCGATCGCGTGGCCATCCTCAGGGAGGGACGTCTGGTGGTGCTGGACAAGGTCGAGAAGCTCAGGGAGAGGAAGTACAAGGAGGTCACTCTGGTCCACAGTGGGCCGCCGCCCAACCTGGAGGGGCTGGACGACGTCCAGGTTGTGTGGCGGCACGACGGCCGCATGTCCTTCCGCATGCGGGGCGACATGCGCATCCTGATGTCGAGACTGGCGGCCTGCGCGGTGGAGGACCTGACAATCGAGGAGCCGTCCCTGGAGGAGGTCTTCCTGGACTACTACCGGGAGGGCGCCGCGTGATCGTCCTCGCTCTCGACCTGGCGGCCCGGACGCGCGCGGCCCTCGGCTGGTGGATGCTCGGCATCCTCGGCATGGCCGCCTACGCAGTGGCCGCCTACGAGTGGATAAGCGGCCTGGAGGAGATTTCGCGGCTGTATGAGCAGTACCCGCCGGCGCTGCGCAAGCTGTTCGGGGACGTGGACCTCGGCACGCTGAACGGCTGGTTGCAGGTGGAGATCGTCTCGTACCTACCGCTACTGCTGGCGATCTACGCCGGTATCTTCGCCGCCGGTTCCATCAGCCGCGAGGTGGAGCAGGGCACCGTGGACTTCATCCTGGGCCTCCCGATAGGCCGGACCGGGTTCATCCTTTCGCGGCTGGCGGTGGGGCTCTGGAACATCTTCGTCATCTGCCTTGGGCTCTTCGCCGTGCTGGTCGCGGGCGTCGCGATCATCGGCCACGCGCCCGCGGCGGGCAACTACGCACTGGCGCTGACCAACGCCTTCCTCCTGAGCGCGGCGCTCCTCGCCGCCTATGTGGCGGTCGCGGCGGCCATCGACGAGCAGGCGCGGGTCACCGGCATCACGCTGGGGCTGACCCTGGTGCTGTACATTCTGACCGGTGCCCTGAAGGCGACCGACGCGCCGGATGTCGTCCGCTGGTTCATGCCGTTTGAGCACTACCACTCCGCCGAGGCGATGACGCGGGGCAGCCTGCCGCTGTTGCCGCTGGTGCTGCTGCCGTGCGCCACGCTGGCTGCTAGTGCCGTCGCTTGCTACTGGTACAATCGGCGCGACATAGCCATCTAGCGGGATGTAGCGACGTGAAGTTCGCAAAGATGCAGGGTGCGGGGAACGACTTCCTCCTCGTCGAGACGAGCGATGAAGGGCGCGACTGGGGCGCCCTGGCGCAGGCGATGTGCGAGCGCCACTACGGCGCGGGCGCGGACGGCCTGATGCTCGTCCTGCCCCCACGGGCCGCGGACGTGCGAATGCGGCTGTTCAACGCCGACGGCTCGGAGGCCGAGGTGAGCGGCAACGGCGTCCGCTGCCTCGTGAAGTACGTGATCGAGCGCGGACTGGCCCGGCCCCGCGACGGCCGCCTGCGTGTCGAGGCGGCGTCCGGCCTGCTGGAGGCGGAGGTGTTCGGCGAGGGCGGGCAGGCCGTGCCTGCCGGCAGGCAGGTGGAGCGCGTGCGCCTCTCGATGGGCGCGCCGCGGTTCGCGCCGGCGGAGGTGCCAGTGCTCGCGGAGGCGGAGCCGCCGGTCATCGACCTGCCTCTCGAGGTGGACGGGCAGAAGCTCGCCGTGACCTGCCTGTCGATGGGCAACCCCCACGCCGTGCTGTTCATCGAGTCGCCCGTGGGTGAGTACCCGCTCGAGACCATCGGCCCGAAGGTGGAGCACCACCCGGCGTTCCCGGCGCGCGTGAACTTCGGTGTGGGGCGGATGCTGGGCCGCGAGCGGATGGAGTTGCGGGTGTGGGAGCGGGGAGTGGGGGAGACGCTGGCCTGCGGCAGCGGCTCCAGCGCGGCGATGGTGGCGGCGCGGCTGAAGGGGCTGGCAGGGGATAGAGTGGACATAACGCAGCCCGGCGGGGTGCTGAGCGTGGAGTGGGACGGGAGGGGAGAGGTGTACCTGACGGGCGGGGCTGAGTTCGTTTTCGAGGGCGACTGGCCGGGCCCGGAAGACGAGTAGCGGCAGGGAATTGGGCCGTGCGGGTCGGGTAGTCGAAGGGCGGGCCGGGATAGCGTAGAATAATCGCACTATGGAACCGCGCATCCGGTACGCGAAGACCAGCGACGGCGTGAGCATCGCCTTCTTCACGATGGGCGAAGGCATGCCCATCGTGATGCTGCCCGGGATGCCGTTCAGCAACGTTCAGAAGGAGAGGCAGAGGACGACTCCACTTAGCGTGCCCGTCGATTTCGTCGCGGCGAGGTGGAAGCTGGTTGCTTACGACCGCAGGGGCAACGGGCTTTCGCAGCGCGACGCAGAGGACTTCACTCTCGACCCCCTGGTGCTCGATCTGGAAGCTGTGGCGGACCAGGTGGCGCTCGAGCCGTTCGCCCTGTTCGCGCCCGCGCTTGCCGGGCCGGTAGGCATCGCCTACGCCGCACGCCATCCCGACAGGGTATCGCACCTGGTTCTCCTGAACTCCTACGCGAGTGGCGACGTCTTCTGGCAGTCGCCTCGCGCTCGTGCGTTCCGTGCCCTGAGGGAGACCGATTGGAAGACGTACACGGAGGCCATGGCGCGCTTTTTCTTCGAGGAGCCTGAGCAAGGCGTGGCGTTCATCAACGAGGCCGCGACGCCGGAGGTGGTGCGGAAGTTCATGGCTGCCACCGAGCAGTTGGACGCTTCTGAACTGCTCTCGAGGGTGAAATGCCCGACGTTGGTGCTTCACGTTGCCCCGGATCCGCTTGCGGGCCCGGGGGCGGAGGAGGCCAGGCGGCTCGCCGCTGGCATAGCGGGCGCCGGCCTGGTGGTCGTCGACGACATTGAGTCGGGGCTCCGGGCGATCGAAGCCTTCCTCGTGGGCGAGCAGGCGGCGGCGGGCTCCGTGCCTGCCGTGGCCGCGCCCCTGGAGCCGGGAGCGCTCCGCACGATCCTGTTCACGGACGTCGAGGGCTCCACCGCGCTCACGCAGCGCTTGGGCGACGCCGCGGCGCGGGAGCTGCTGCGGCCGCACGAGCGGATCACGCGGGAGTGCCTGAAAGCGCACGGCGGCTCGGAGGTGAAGACGATGGGCGACGGCTTCATGGCATCGTTCGGCTCGGCGGCGCGGGCGCTGGAGTGCGCGGTCGCTATCCAGCGTGCGTTCGCGGAGCGCGCTTCCACTCAGCCTGTCGCCGACGGCGACTCGCCTGGGCGAGAGCCTGTCGAAGGGGGAAGGCAGATCCGCGTCCGCATCGGCCTGAACGCCGGCGAGCCAATCGCCGAGGAGGGAGACCTGTTCGGGACGGCGGTGATCGCGGCGGCGCGGATCGCCGCCCAGGCGCAGGGCGGCGAGATCCTGGTGTCGAACGTCGTGCGGGAGCTGGTGGCCGGCAAGGGGTTCATGTTCGCCTCGCGGGGACGCACCGCCCTGCGCGGCTTCGACGATCCGGTCGAGGTGTACGAGGTGCGCTGGGAAGAGAGAGACTGACCATGCCGATGTACCTGGACCGTCACGAGATCGGGGGCGCGACCGCCGAGGAAGTGGCTCAGGCCCACCTGCGCGACTTGGAGGTGCAGCACAAGTACGGCGTCAGGTACCTGACCTACTGGTTCGACTACAACGTTGGCAGGGCCTTCTGCCTCGCCGAAGCCCCTAGCGCCGAGGCGGCGGAAGCCGTGCACCGCGAGGCGCACGGCCTCGTCGCCAATACCATCATCGAGGTCGATCCCGCCGCCGTCGTGTCCTTCCTGGGGCGTATTCAAGATACCTCCGCCGCGAGGGAGCCCGCGAAGCCGGTCAGCGACGTTGCTTTCCGCACGATCTTGTTCAGCGATATGAGGGGCTCCACCAACCTCACCCAGCGCATGGGCGACGAGGCGACGATGCGCGTCCTCCGCACCCACAACTCCATCATCCGCGAGGCGCTGGGGGCCCTCGGTGGCAGGGAGGTCAAGCACACCGGCGATGGGATCATGGCCTCCTTCGCCTCCGTCACCCGCGCCGTCGAATGCTCAATCGCCATCCAGCGCAACTTTCATGAGCACAACTGCGACAACCCGGACGCGCCCATCCGCGTGCGCATCGGGGCTGCCGCGGGCGAACCTGTGGAGGACGGTCAGGACCTGTTCGGCGCCACCGTGCAGCTGGCCAGCCGCATCTGCGACTGCGCCGAGCCGGGGACGATCCTCGTCTCCAACGCCGTCCGGGAGCTGGCCATCGGCAAGGGTTTCCTGTTCCGCGACCGCGGCGAGACCGAGATCAAGGGCTTCGACGAACTGGTGCGGCTGCACGAGGTGCGTTGGGAGCCTCCTTCGACTGAGCTCAGGACAGGCTTCGACTCGCCCTCCGCTGACGCTGCGGGCGGCTCCGGATGACCGGGGGGGCGCAGTGAACTTCGCCCGGCGTATCGAGAAGCTGCCCGCGTACCTGTTCGCCGAGATTAGCCGCAAGATCGCCGAAAAGCGCTCGCAGGGGACAGATGTCGTCTCCTTCGCCATCGGTGACCCGGACCTGCCGACGCCGGAGCACATCCTCGAATCGCTGCGCGAGGCCTCGCGCGACCCCGCCAACCACCGCTACCCGGAGACCGAGGGGCTGCCCGAGCTTCGCGAGGCGATCGCCCGCTGGTACGAGCGCCGGTTCGGCGTATCGCTCGACCCGGAGAGCGAGGTTCTGCCCCTGATCGGCTCCAAGGAGGGCGTCGGCCACATCGCGCTCTGCTTCATCGACCCGGGCGACGTGGCGCTGGTGCCTGACCCCGGTTATCCCGTGTACTCCGTGGGCACGATGTTCGCCGGCGGCGAGGCCTACTACCTGCCGCTGACGGAGGAGAACGGTTTCCTGCCCGACTTCGACGCCGTGCCGGCCGATGTGCTGAGCAAGGCGAAGGTCCTCTGGCTGAACTACCCGAACAACCCCACCGGCGCCGTCGCCGACCTCGAGTTCTTCGAGCGGGCGGCCGCCTTCGCCCGGCGGCACGGCCTCGCCGTGCTGCACGACGGCCCCTACTCTGAGGTCGCGTTCGACGGCTACCGGCCGCCCAGCTTCCTCCAGGCGGAGGGCGCCCGCGAGGTCGGGATCGAGTTCCACTCCCTGTCGAAGACGTACAACATGACCGGCTGGCGGATAGGGATGGCCGTGGGCAACGCGGCGATAATCGACGCCCTCATGCGCGTGAAGTCGAACCTGGACTCCGGCGTGCCGCAGGCCGTCCAGCGCATGGCGATCACAGCCCTGGAGGGGCCCCAGGACTGCATCGACGAACACAACCGCGTCTACGAGCGCCGGCGCGACCGGCTGGTGGCGGCGCTCCAGCGCCTGGGGTTGCGGCTGACCCCGCCCAGGGCCAGCCTCTACGTCTGGGCCCGTGTGCCGGACGGCATCACCTCGACGGCCTACGCGACGCGCCTCCTGGACGAGGCGGCGGTCGTCGTCACGCCCGGCATCGGCTACGGCCCCAGCGGCGAGGGCTACGTTCGCCTCTCCCTCACCCTCCCCGACGAGCGGTTGGAGGAGGGCGTGCGCCGGCTGGAGGCGCTGCGGCCGTAGCCACGCCCACCCCCTTCAGCGTCTCTTATTCCGCTATGGCCTGCCTTCACGAAGGGGAGCTTGGCGCGCGCTGGGACTGGGTGTCCAAGAACGGCGACTCCGCCACCGGCTGGATCGCCTGCGGCAGGTGCGGAGAGCTCCTCCAGCGCCTCTCCTTCGCCGGGGGCAGGTTCCGCAGCCAGGGCTGGTACCTCGGCCCGTTCCTCCAGCAGACGGTGAGTGGAGGGCCGGTCTCCGGGCTCGAAGACCTGAAGGTCGACCCCTAGCCCGCTGCCTTGACGCTCCCTTGAGGCCGCGCCTATAGTGGGACATCCTCGGCTGAGCTAGACGGGAGGAAGCCCCGGATGACGAAGGTGATCTTCGTGCTCCACAGGCGGCCGGATATGGACCGGGACGAGTTCCGCCGCTACTGGCGCGACATCCACGGGCCGATTGCCGCCAGGATGCCCGGGCTCCGCAAGTACGTGCAGAACTACGCGGTCCCCGGCGGCGCGTCCGGCGACCCGCCCTGCGACGGTATCGCCGAGCTCTGGTTCGACAGCGAGGAGGCGCTGCAGGCGGCCTTCGCCTCACCCGAAGGCGCTGCCACCATGGCCGACGTCCCGAACTTCCTCGACCCGGACCGGATCGGCGAGATGCTCGTCGAAGAGGTGGCGGTCGTCTAGGAGCGGCAACGACCCGGCGACGAACTAACCCGCGAACTCCACCACGCGGGCGGCCACGGGCTCGCTCTTGCCCTTGAGCTGCAGCTCGACGCGGGGGACTTCGGGGTAGCGATCCGCCACCTCCTGGTACACGCGCTCCGACATCACGACCTGCCCGGCCTTCGCTTCCGCTTGCAGCCGGGCGGCGGTGTTCACCACGTCGCCCAGGGCCGTGAAGTCCTTCACCTCGCCGGAGCCAACGTTGCCCACGAAGGCAAGGCCGAAGTCCATGCCTATGCCCAGGGGGAGCCAGGGCCCCTCGCTGGAGCCGTGACCCACTCCTCGCAGCAGACCCTCGGCCGAGGACGCCATCTTGTCGAAGCAGCCGGGGCCGGTAAAGCCCGTAAGGAACAACGCCATCACCTCGTCGCCCACCAGTTTGTCGATGATTGCATCGCGTTTGCAGAGCACGTCGGTGGCGACAGCATGGAAGCGATTGAGGAGGCGGGCCACCTCCTCCAGCGGCCTGGATTCTGCCATCGAGGTGTATCCACGCACGTCGGCGAAGAGGATGCCGATCTCCACCTCCACGCCACCGGCGGGAACGGACTCGAATCAGAAGTTGCAGAGACGCGGGTTCTTTCGAGAGGGAGAACGTCCCGTGAGCCGCGACAGCTTCCCTCCAATGCCACCAAAAGGCTCACGCCCTGTGATGCACCGCGGATCGCTGGGGATCGCCCGCATCAGGCGGCGGTACCATCTCAAAGCCCCATGGCCCGTGCAAATGCCCTTCCGCGCCTGCTCCTGGTCGGCTGGCGTCCAGGACTGCTCGTCTGCACTCATGGGTGGCCCCTTTCACGCGATCTGCCGTACGGCGATTCTACACGCGCGCCAGCAGCACCGCTACGCTCACCGCTGTCACCCCCGCTGCCAGCAGCATGAGCGCCCGCTCGTCCGTTGCCAGCGCCCAGCGCCGGTCGATCTCTTCGCGTGTCCCGTCCGCGAAGACGGCTGTGCCTTCGATGTGGCTCAGGCGCCGGCGGATGGCGCGCACGCGGGAGCTGAGGGTGCGCTGCGCCAGGCTAAGCGCGAACGCGGCCAGCGCCCCGGCCGCGGCCGCGGGCTCCAGCCGCTCCGCCATCGTCCAGTAGGCGGTGAGGAGCGGGAAGGCGCCCCAGGCCAGCGCGAACCAGAAATCGGAGTGGAGGCGGCCGCCGAACAGCTCCAAGTTGTAGGCGAGGACGAAGAAGGCGCCGCAGGCGACGAACGCCAGCAGCCAGGGCGAGACGGCGATAGCACCCAGGACGCCCAGGCCAACCGCTCCGGCCAGCGAGGCCACAGCGAGCGACCACAGCGCCGCCGCCGGGATCCGCGTCCGCAGCGGTCGGCCGTTCAGCTCGTCCAGGGCGTGCGCGGCGATGCCGACGGCCAGGAAGAAGGCGAGGAGCGTCGCCGCCAGGAGGTCGTAGTGGATCACCGGCGCCAGCGCAGCGCCCAGGACGACGTAGCTCAGGTGCCAGAGCGTGTAAGGCGGGTGCAGCAGCGTGACGTAGTCGCGCCAGGAGCCGAGCTCCAGGGCGTAGAAGGCGGGTCTTGCTGCAGCGGATGCCTCCGCTCGCCCTGAGGCTCTCGAAGGGTCGCCTGCACGAAGTTCAGGTCGGGCGGAGGCCGCCGGGCCGTTGCTTCGCGCCGTCCTCACCATCGCTTCGTCCCCCAGGTGACGATCGCTCCCCCCAGCGAGAGCCGCCTCGCCCGCGCGTCCGGGAAGCCGCACTCGCGCCAGAGCCGGAGCAGCCGCTCCTCCGGCCAGTGGCGGTA
>Ga0209342_10004736_pt1 | contig 14047 bp, 18 predicted proteins | sample RifCSP16_2_FD_184023 | JGI IMG/M metagenome (GOLD analysis project Ga0209342, IMG submission 184023) | Soil microbial communities from Rifle, Colorado - Rifle CSP2_sed 16_2 (SPAdes) (version 2) | ecosystem: Environmental > Terrestrial > Deep subsurface > Rock core/Sediment | place: Rifle... | reverse complement strand
AAAACCAGCGGGCCGGTATTCGTTAAATGGGAATATTCGGCCGATCCCACTGTCTCGATCATTGCCGGGTCTGCTCCGTGTTTTCTGAACAATTGATAAAGAATTGGCCGGATACGGGCAGAATACTCGACTCTCTTCCGCACCTCAATCGCGCCGGTCTCGGTATCCCGAAGGTCCCATTTACCCAGGGTATTCATGTATTCCTCCATACTCATACCTCTATTTTATCATTTGGATCCAATTTAGCCTCCCACTTGCCACAGATTTGGCAGGTTGTCGGTATACAAAGCGGTTCCCAGCCACGCCCAGTTTTGCACGTAATAATTATTAATATCCTCCCAATAAGAGATATCACCGTCTTCGTAGAACTTGGCAAGTATTTTTTCCTGGTAGATCTGCTCTGCCTGGGACGGATACAGCGCCTGAAAATAACCGATACTTCCGGCATATGCCAGCACCGTCTCGTAATCCTCCCAAACTTGGCCGTCATGCTGGAAGGCAGCTGCCAGCCTGCCCTTTGCCTGGTATTCGCCGTACAGAAATCCCAAGAGTTTCAGGTATTTACTGGCATCCTCAGACTTATTCCATGCCAGGTCAAGCGCTATCCTCCAGGGTACACGCAGGGCGTTATACGAGTACTCTGTTGCCTGCGGCTGGTTCGGGTCCGGTGCCCGGATTTCGTAAGTATTTTTATCTATTGCACACCATTCCGGCGGGAGCTGCCCCTGCGCTTTATCAAGTTTTGAGAGTGTGCAAGCCTCCAGAATTCTATAAGAAGAATCTATCAGTTTTCCCCAGGGACGGGAAATATCCGCCTCGGCAAATATCCGGTAGTGGGAAGGAGACAGATAGGATGGATTGATGGTGACCGAGTCTTCGTGGTTAGCCCAATTGCCCCCCGTGACATATGGTATTCCGTTGACCTCTGCCACTTCCTTGTCCCAGATTGCGGTCAATAATTTCCCGGCCTGCGATAAGTAATTTTCTTCACCCCATCTTTTGCCGGCAAAAAGCAGAGCCAGGGCTATGTCTTGGTCGGCATCCGCGGCGGTTCCGGTGTCAGTTATCCTCCCCCCGCCGTCAGTTCCTTCCCATCTCCAGGCAAATAGAGAGTCATCCAGCTGGAGATGTTTGGTACTCCATTCCCACACTGCATCAAAGGTCGTCCGGTCATCCATCCATACGGCCCGGAGCATTGCATAGGATTGTCCTTCAGAGGTGGTATTACCGTTTTGATAAGGGTCAATGACCCTGCCGTTTTTGATAAATTTATCTTTATAGCTTTCCCAGGAAGATCTTAATATTCTGTCAGGATATCTGGTTGCCCAAAATTCCACTCCCCACCCGTCGTTCCAAAACCGGGCGATGGGTGCGGAAGCATGCCAGGCCTTCAGCGACAGGTTCAGTTCGGCGGCCGGCAGGTCGTGTTCCATCTGGGGTGTCAGCGCGATATACGAAATTCCTTCCGGGTTTTGCTGCAGGATCTCATCCCGGATCATCGGGTCCCTGTCCACCTTCCAATACCATTCGGCGTTTTTGAAATTATTGTTGCCCCTTGTTTGCAGGTCAACGTATGCATAGTTGTCTATCACAAAAAATGCATCAGGTTTTTGCATAGACAGCATCCAATCCACGGCTTCTGTCTGCGGAGTCGTCTGGTCGGCCAGATAAAGATTCAGGTTTCCCCTTATATTGGTGGCATGGTAAATGGAGGATAAGGCAATGATCCCGGCCAGGACTATCTGCCCCAGATTGTGGAAAGCCAGGCTGCTTCTGCCGATCAGCCACCCCAGGATGGCAATATTCAGGGCCAAAAGAGGTATCAAGGGTATTACGTAAAATTCGATCACCAGTCCTCCCCGCATCAAAAATGCCCAGTAGGAAGCAGAAAGAAGTCCGGCCAGGAGGACGTTTCTGTACCGGATGCCGGCGATCAGGTTAACAATAGTCGCCGCAGCCCCCAAAAGGATAATCACCGGATCATCCCCCATCCATACACGCATACTGTTCCAAAACGTGCTATTTGAAAAATCCGTTATTTCTCCACCCCCGCGGATATATTGTTCTTTCAGAGTGGTCAAAAGACTGACGTGTGGAGTGTTATCGCCCATAAACCCTACCGGGAAAAACTCACGCTTCAGGAGGGCATATAGAAAATACACGGAAACTATCAGTCCGACGACCGCCAGCCATTGAATCAGCGTAAAACTGCGTTGCTGTCTGTTTGATTTGATATAAATCACGTATAAAAAAAGGGGGATAAAAAAGATCGCGCTCTCTTTTGTCAGAATCCCGATTCCGAATATTACGGCACAAAGGATTACTCTGCTCAAGCGGAATTTTGAGGACAAAAGCAGCGCAAAAGACAAAAGCACCCAGAAAGTCATAATATTGTCCAGAAGTACCCGTCTCTGAAAATAAATGCCCAGAGGGGATAATGAAAATATTAAAGCGGCAACCAGGCCCGCCATCCTGCTGTCTGTCAGTTTCTTCGTGCAGTAATAAAGCAGTACCGTCGAGGCCAGGTGTAGTACCAACATCAGCATTCTGCCGGAATTAACCGATGCCCCGAACGTAAAAAATCCTCCTGTCAATTTCGCCCACAGGGCAATTAGCATCCACCCGGCAGGGGCATGGTCATACCAATACGTATATGGGGCAAGTTTGCCCTGAGTGACAATAGACCAGGCCTGGGATATATAAACCCCTTCATCATTCTCGTAATAAGGGAACCGGAACATATTAAATGCATGCGCCGCCGTCGATACGGTTAAGACCAATACCAAAGCGATTATCTCCTTATAGTGATTACTCAAAGTTTTAAGCATAAGCCACTTGCACTTTCGCCTCCCTGTGGTCGTTTGCGTGTAAGGTCTTTTCCCATCCGTTTTCACTGAATACCATCCGGTAGACGGCCCTGAATGAGGAAACCATCAGTAAAGACTGGTATGGGTAAAAGGTAAGTAAAATTTTAAAAGGCATCCAGACAGGATACTTGAGCCCATACGCCCTGGTGAATTCGTAAAGACCAACGACATAGACCAGGATCTGCAGCACAAAAAGGTAAAGGGGTACGAAAGATATAAGGGCCACCGTTACCGGTAGTTTATGGGTGAATGCCGCCCAGACGGCAAAAGGGGCGTACAAAAGCATCAAAGCCTGGTACATCGGTGAAAGCAGTATGTAAAGGGTCACCAGTTTTTGCCGGATTTGGGGTAGATTTTTCCATTCGTCTTTGTTCAAAAAAATCTGCAGGAAGCCCTGGTTCCATCTGGTCCGCTGTTTTATAAAACCGGCGACGCTGGTAGGTGTTTCTTCCTGCGTGGCGTGCTGCTCATCGTAAATGACCATCGGTTTGGCCCCCGCCGCTATCAACCTGATGCCTATATCCGCGTCCTCCGTCAGGCAGTTTTCGTCCCATCCTCCCACCCCCAAAAGCTGGGTTTTTTTAAAAAAGACCGTGTTGCCGCCCAGCGGGGTGACGTTGCCGATCTTCAGAAAAAACCGCAATCCGGACTTAAACCACAAAAAGTATTCCATGACATTAAGGGCTGAGTACCAGTTGGACCGGTAGTTCATTAGCTGTACCCCGGATTGCACGACGTCCGCTTTCTCCCGGATCATGACCGTATTAATGATTTGATAAAGATCAGGGTGGGGTTGGTCTTCGGCATCAAAAATTGTCACCACCTCATGTCCGGCTTCGGATAGGCCGATGTTTAAACTGTGGGGTTTGTTTATCGGGTGGTCGTCAAAAGTTATCAGCCTGATGTTGTGATCGGGCAGTTCGTTGATCGCGGCAGTTGCCTCATAGATAGTTCCCAGGTCGTCCAGGCGGCAGAGCACCAATAGTTCCTTCAGGTCATTCGGATAATTAATGCGGGCGATTGCTCTGATCGTGTCACCGATTACTTCCTCTTCATGTCTGGCCGGTAGCAAAGCGGTAAAAGATTTCCGGGGAGGTAGATATTCTTCAGGCGATCTGTGTCTTTGGGCGCTTTCCGGGTCCTCCCAGGCATAAAGCATCCATACCAGAGTAATTATTCCCTGCCCGGTTAACAGTAAAGAGATAAGTATTACAATGCCGTTCAGGTTAAATAGCCGGGTAATAAATATTTCTGCCAGTAACCCAATGCCAAATCCCAATGCCCACAGCGGGATCCGAGTGCTTCTTGTAATTACTCTTATCGGTAAGTGTCGCACACTCTCAAATTTTTTCGGCAGAATAATTAATGTATCGCATATTCTAAACTATCAGACGCTATAAATCTCCAAACCGGAGGTAATAAACAGGTAATAAGGCCTATAGCAAAGCACACTTCGGAGGTGTGCAGCCTCTCATGTATAATCGCCTCATGCCTGGCCTGATTTTCGGAAATGTCCGGGTGGCACACCACTGTGAACGGGCGGAAATGACTTTAATTCCTCCAAAACTTACTCCATTAATACCGTCATCAGATGAAGGATTTGAAGCAAGTTATATATTACAAGGCTGCGTTGCTGTATGCCAAAGCGCCTGCCCCCAAAATTGTGATATGAGGAGATTGGCCGGACTGAATAATATTAAGATGCAGCAAATTGTGAGTTTAATGAAAGCTGAAGCGTAGAGATTAATCCAGCTCCGTCGTCTAGACGCTGTAGACTCGGAGTTCGCTGCCATCGGTGCCGTTGCCCCAGACACCTGACGCCGGTCATGCCTTGGAGCGATTGATGCATCCTGACGTTTGTCCTCACCATTTCAATTCAGTTCAAGTGGAACTGCTGGACAAACTTTACTCGGACCAAGTCAGGGAGTATCTTCCGGCGGGGTAATGAAGTATGGTGCTTATCGTTTCCTTCCCGTCCGTGTCCTTTCTGAATCCAAAAATCATCCCCGGCTTTCCCCATATATTGTCTAGTCCTATCATTGGTCCGAATATTTCACAATTTTTCAGTATTTATCCTGATTATTACATCGTCCCCCTCCCGGGGGTCTCCCCGGCCGTCATTGTTGCTGGTAGATATATACAGGTTTCCGTCTGGTCCCGCAACTGCCGCCCGGATTCTCCCCAGCTCACCTTTAAAATGTTCCTTCAGCTCCGAAATTTGCCCGTCCCGGATTACAGCTTCATACAGGGCTTCTCCCCGTAGTCCCGCGAAAAACAAAGAATCTCCGATGAAGGCCGCTCCCGCCGGCGCCCAGGTGGTTCTCGTCCCGGAATTTCTCACCGGCGTCTCCATTCCTCTTCGTGTCTGGTTGCCTTGGATTTCCGGCCAGCCATAATTAACTCCGGGTTTGATGATATTGACCTCGTCGTTTCCGGACTGGGTTACGGATGGCCCGTGCTCGGTAGCCCACAACTGACCGCTCCTGTCCCATGCCAGACCTTGTGCATTGCGGTGCCCGTACGAATATATCCGGTTGTCGAAAGGATTGCCCGATGCCGCTTTTCCCGTATCCGTCACTCTCAGGATTTTCCCCGCCAGGCTGTTTCTGTCCTGCGCCAGCGATGGTTCCTGCGCATCTCCCGTGGCGATGTATAGGTTTCCGTCCGGACCGAAAGCTATCCTTCCTCCGTTGTGGTTGGCTGCCCCCGGGATCCCGTCCAGTATCACCTTTTCATTAGTCAGCCGGCTCCCGTCCCAGACCGTTCTCACTACCCGGTTAAGTGTGTCGCTGCCGCTGCCGTTGTAAGTGTAATACGTATAGACAAACTTGTTGGTCGCAAAATCCGGGTGCAATGCTATCCCCAGGAGCCCTCCCTCGCCGTATTCCTTCACACCCGTTACTGTCGCCGCAGGTTCTTCTCTCAAATTGCCCCCGCTGTCCACCAGCCTGATCCTTCCCGGTCTTTCTGTTACCAGTATGCCCCCATCCGGAAGAAATGCTATTTCCCATGGAGTGTCCAGATTCTTAGTTACAATAGTCGCCCGTGCAGTTTCCTTTATTCCGTTTTCACCCTGCTCTTCAATAAGGGCCCCTGTCCGGGGTGTGTTTTCCGGCGGTGTCTGCCGCAGGGACCATGCTTTCCCGGCCGCTATCAAAATCAGTACCACGGCTCCTATTCCCGCAATTTTACTCACTACAATCATTTTCCGGCGCCTCACTAGTTGCCATCCTATCATTTATGTAATAAATCCGTAAATCTTGAACTTACCAAGGCTTTGATATATACTATAAGTCAATGGAAAATAAATTTTGCCGACGTCAGGGCGAATCAGTTGAAGTTGCAGATCCCCGGAAATTTAATTTAGAAATTTTGGGTGAGTTTCCTCTCTGCACCAGCTGGTCTGCCGCATTCAAAAGAGGCAAGGTGTTTGGTGCAACTTATAAAGAAGTGAGTTACTGTCCTTTCACAGCAGAAGATGCAGAGGATTGTTCGGTTTTCTCCGATAATCCTTTTCTCAGCCTTATCTCAAAAAAAAGTAAATAAATGTCCTGGACAATCCCAAACACGTAAGCGGGAAAGCTGTAATGCGTAAAAGTTACTGGTATAATCCTCTCATTCATGATTTCCATCGAGGGCAGACAGGGGAAATATCATGTTACACTTGAATCTTTCAGAGGAGAATTGGAATGCTACACCGTAATTTCCCCAGATTCGTCTATGGAGAAAATGGTTACTACGGATTACGGCAGAAAATCGCTTGCCGGAGATTCGCGGCTTCTGGATATGGCGGTCGGGGTGAACCCCGGGAAGGAATATAAGGTTTGGGACGACTGGACAAGAAATTACATCAGGCCGGGTTTAAGGTCGCAGGTTTTTGTCAATAGAATAAAAAAAGACAAATTGGGCTTTCAGCGCAGAAAAATTGTCATAAAACAACCCCTGGATTCAATTGAGGGTCGTGACTCCACAGCCTTGGAACAACTGGAAGTGCTGGAAGCCATCCGATCCCTGGGATTTCTGGTAGTCCCTGCTTTGTTAGCGACGCTAAATACCAACCGGTTGGTTCTCGATTGGTACCAGGGAAAACATCCTTTTGGCCGGGAATGGGACACTTTCTTTACCAGGTATCTGGATGAATTAAACGAACAGATAGATACAATGGGAAGCAAAGTCCCAATCAATCGCCCCATCGGTCATGTAGATGCCCAACCGGCCAATTATTTTATCGGTGATCCTTTAAATCCTGATATCAGAAAGCATTTTGTAGTACTGGACCCCGTCTGCCATTCCTGCCTCTTCCAATTCTGAACCCGCGCGATTACCTGCGCGATTTTGGCGTGATATAATGGAAGCATGTTCAAGCCAGTCTATACCCTCACGGATACCATTGTCAGCCGTCTTTCCGAGATTGCCGGGATCAAATCCGTGGTGGAGCGCTCCGCCCTGCTTCCGGCCAGGGAAGTCTTTCTGCGCCGCGCGGCCGTGATCAAAATGGCCCATACATCCACTTCCATCGAAGGCAACCAGCTTCAGGAATACGAGGTAGCCAAGCTGGTGGAAGGCAAAAAAGTGATAGCCGAGCCGGACCAGGTCAAAGAGGTGGAAAACTACCTGGTTGCCCTGCGCCGGATGGACGGTCTGGCAGACGCCAAGGATAGTTTCAACGCCACGGACATCCTGAATATCCATAAGGTGGTGGTGGAAGGGTTGGTAGATCGGGAAAAAGCCGGTGTCTGGCGCAAAGGCCCCGTATATATCGTTAATGTCCTGGGTAAGGGTAGGGAAGAGCTGGCTTATACACCTCCCAAGTCCGGGGAGGTTCCCGGCCTGATAGAGGATCTGCTTTCCTGGCTGAAGGCCAATTCCCAAATCCATCCTGTTATCCGCTCCGGACTTTTTCATTACCAGTTTGAGACTATCCATCCCTTCCCGGACGGCAACGGCCGCACCGGCCGCCTGATGTCCCTCCTGCATCTTTACCAGTCCGGCTGGGATTTCAAAAAAGTCCTGGTACTGGAAGATTATTACAACCGCAACCGCAAAAATTACTATACAGCCCTGCAGACGGGGGATACCTATGCCGCCCGGCAGGGAGTGGATCTGACGGACTGGCTGGAATATTATGTGGAAGGTTTTCTGGATGAAGCAGTCAGGGTCAAAGACCGCGTTACCAACGTGGCCGTCGTCGGGGATAGGGCGCTTACAGCCAACGTCCTGGACAATGAAGAATTAAAAATTGTGGATTTTGTCATTACCATGGGTCGGATTACCAGCTCGGACGTAGTGGACATCCTGCGTGTCCCCAAACGCACCGCCCAGGGGCGTCTCAAGCGGCTGGAAGATATGAAAGTTTTGCAGAAACAATCCGCCGGCCCCTCCACTTTCTACACTCTTGCCCCCATGGAATAGAACCTGCCAAAAACACACCTCGGGGGTGTGTTTATGCATTACGCGATAACTGGCGCGATTCTTTCGCGATGAGACTTATAGTCTGGAGAAATAAATAATTATGATTTATAATTTATCCCTGTTTTTATATGAACAGATTCGAACTCCTCCAGGAAGGCCGGCTGTCGCCGGTACCGGAGGTTAAGCACCCCGAAAAACTCGGCCATTCTGCACTTCGTGCTTATTACGAGCTGGGGTTGCGTTTTTGTGAAACGGAAAGCTATGATGCCGTGGCTATAAACCAGTTCTCCCCGGAAGATCTCTCGCGTCATACACCAGGGCCGGATCCCATCCGAGCCGTTTTTTTCTCCCCGAATGAATCGGCATCAAAAAATATGCACGCAGACGGCAAAGGCGAAGGTTTGCTGGTGATAAATCCCCGGGTGAGGACAAAGAGTAACTTTGCCTATATACCGGAATATTGTGGCAGCATTATGTCCGGCCGGGCTTGGTATATGATCCTGCGTCCGAAAAAATTTATTTTTTCCGGGCATATTTATATTCCGGGTGTTCAATTTGAATACAAAGAACATTTGTGTGAGAGTCCTGTTTCTTCCATGCCGGTCCATGAAAGGGACCATTTAGACGGCTTGACTGCCATAAGCCGGACAATTGCAGTAGGACTCATGGATTTGCGGGATGCGGAAGACTGGCGGCATCTGTGTCGTCAGCGAGGCATCACCCCTGAACGTTTCGCGGGGATTGTTAAAAACGAGAACCAACCAATGCATTCCTTCAATAAAAAGACAGGCCGCCTGGAGCTTATTGACCCCAACGAGTTGCAGATACCGGAAATATGAACAGATTCGAACTGGTTGGAGCCCCTGGATCTGAAAAATTTGCACCCCCTCTCATTTTTGTTTACTTTGATATGTTATTATTTGGCTATGCTGGAAAAGTTTTTAGGCTGGAAAAGAAATGAACCGGTAGACCGGAGTCAAATTGAGCGCATGGAAAGAGAGCTGACCGCGGCTTTTCTTCAGAAAAAAATGACATGTCAGGAATATATTGAAGCTTGGGAGCGGGAGATCCCGGGTATTGACCTTCGCAGGCTTGCCTCCCATATCACCTCCCGTCGTTAAGAATCGCACACATTCAATGTAGGCTATGTTATAGAATTGTGAATTATTAGATTAATTGAATCAGTCCGGGTTTTAGTTTATACTCATTGGTGATGTCATTACGTTTGCGCCTCTTTCTTTCCGGCTCTGCTCTTGCCGTGTTTGCTTTACCCGCTTTCTCCGCCCTTGCCTCCTCGTCCTATGTACCTGATTTTGTAAATCTGCCCGAAACCGCCGGCATTTACTCTGTCCCCGGCAATTCCCGCCTGAAGCTGCGGGTTTTTGTCCACGAGCCCGGTCGCGCCAATCCTGCCAAACCCAATCCTTCTCCCACTCCCGCCCCGACTCTGAATTGCACTCTGACCGATCCTGATTCCGCATCTGTTGTCGGCCTCACCGGCTGGAGCCTGCCGGCAGGGGAGTGGACTTACCGTTTGAACCCCTCGTCAAACCCTTCTCTGGCCGCCGCTCTGCCCGAAATTGCGGAAAACAGTTTTTCTGCCTGGACTGCTTCCTATTCCTCAGATCTGGGAGACAGCGTATCCTTCCGCCAGGTTTCCGATACTACAGCTGTGAGGGCAACTTACGACGGCCAAAACATCATCGCCTGGGGTCGTACGTCGGGCTCTGCCCTGGCCGTCACCTATACCTGGTACTACCCTGATATCGGCTTGGCCGTGGAGACGGATACCATCTTCAATAAAAAATTCCCCTGGTCCTGGTCCGGCGGGAGTACGCAGTGCGCGTACCAAGGAGTTTACGATGCCCAGGAAATTCTCGTCCACGAGCTGGGCCACTGGTTCGGGCTGGACGATGAATATACTTCGGAGTTTGTAGACAACACTATGTTTGGCTATGGTTCTACCGGCGAAGTGAAGAAAAATACTCCCGCGTCCGGCGACTTCTCCGCACTCAACTCTCTGTATTGATAATCCGCGTTTAATTCCTGAATATCTCCTTTGCTTTTATTATCAAAAGTTTTTTCTTCTTCATAGAAAAGCAAGGGTAAACTTCTAAAAGATATTTTCCCGTGGAATAATGTAAGAAGTCTGTGATAAAGACAAACCCCCCGCTTTTTTGCGGGGGGCATGATTCACGGACAATTATGTCAGTTGGTTGACCCCAGAATTATTTCCGGGTCTCCGCTTACTGCAAACTGTCCCCAGGCGCAGGATTCACCTTCGGCCAAAAGGCCGGGATTGGCGACACAGTCACCCACCCAGACGTATTTATAATGCCTGCTGGTTCCTGTTCCGCCCTTGGTTTTACCGTTCCATTGATATGTCATTTTGGCCCCATAGGGAGGATTGGTCCAATTTTCGGCGCTACCCCTGTTCCATTCGTCATTCCATTTGATCACCAGTTTGTCGTTGGCATAAGCTCCCAGGTATGTCCTGCAAGTGGATTCGCTTGGTATCAGGCTCATACACCATTCCAAACCTGTTCCGTTAAACATAATGGAAGTCCATTTGCCGGCGGCGGAAGCTGTACCGGGACGTAAGGCAAACGCGGCTAAAACTAAACCCAAAAGAAGCATCAAAGATTGCTTCATTCTCTCTCACCCCCTCCGGTTCTATACATAGGACTATTTATATATTATAGGACATATTATTCCAATTGTCAATTCCACCCCTTGACTTCATCCGTCTTCTGTAAGATTCTCATCTGGTGAGTTGTGAAAAAATCCCCCTAACCCTCGAAGATGCAGAAAAGATCCGTGATAAGGCCGAAAAAGAAGCAGCGAGATTGTTAATCTTGGCCGGACTGCATGTTTTTCCCGGCAGGTCCATAAGAAGCAAACACCCCGTAGCAAATAAAAACGGAGATATCAAAAAGACAGTCCATCACCCCGAATTTTATGTGGAAGATCCGGCTACAGGCTGGTTCAAACATGTGGAAGTCACCAATGGCAACGGTATTCTGCCGTCCAAACAAGCCCAATATCGGGTCGTTAAAGCCGCTGGTTTGGGGGCACGTTACTGTGTTTTTGATGCTGATATCCGCCTCCGTCTGCACAGGGCAGAGGAAGAGGGTAAACTGCAAAAAGCCGCGCGCAAAGTTTTGGGTTGGGATTAATTTTGGTCCGTTGTCAGCGACTCAATAATATCCTCAAATTCCGGAATGTATCCCGTTTCCTTCCCCTCCAGTTCCGTCATCACCCCAGTAGTTGTGCTGATAAAAATATAAGGGGACCTCTGAGGCAGTTTGTTGCACTCAAATCCTGTGATATTATTAATCGTTTTTTCCCGGCAGTTGTCTTTATATACTCCCTGGATAGCACCGTCCGCAAATTTCTGATAATTGGCCAGCAAAGTAACCGGAGTATTGTCCGGATACACAGTCAAAGTGCCGGCCTGCCGTTCGCCGGCGAGTAAAAACAATTCTCTCACCCTGCCGCAGGTAGGTGACTTTTCTCCGGCCACAGCAGGTATGACTTGCCAGTTGCAGGGATACATAAAAGTCAGATTCGTTTCTCTGTATTCTTTTCTGCATGCAATTCGCGGCAGGCTCGTGGGCGATGCCGGATCTCCCGGGGCATAATCCGGCACACCTAAATAGGTGCCTATACATTCTTCCTCGTAGTTGGTTGCATCCGGCGGAGGCATAAGTCGGGTCTCGGCTGCCTGCACGTCCGCCAGGTAATCATGAATGATTGGTGCGTCGAGCACCTTCTGGTAACTCATTCCCAGCAAAAATCCTCCCAGCGGCAGCAGCAAAAATAAAAATATTGCCAGGCCTTTGGAAAACGGAGTAACGGTGGTTAATTCGGGTGGCAGTTTGGGCCATGACATATTTGTGTTTATTGGTCAAAAAGACCGCACGTATTGCACGGCCTGTTCGGCGTGGTCTTCATCTCTCCCAGATTCTTTATTATTTGTACCAGATTAAATGCCTTGTTGTCATGGCCTATCGCCCGCATACGAAAAGCTGTCGCCAACAACGGGCCAATATCTGCTGCTTCAGCGTCTACCCTCAACCGGTCGGACAAGGTCAATTCAATTACTATGAAATCATTAAATCCGCCTATTTTTCGGCACAAAGTGTCGTTCAGGCATCTCCCAGCTTCAGAATTATTACCCACTGTTTTTCAGTATACTCCATCCCGCATTATCTTGACTTCATCCAGCCTCATAGTAAAATCAAACGGTGACAGGCCGTGAATACGAATTAATCAGCCGGGTACTGGAACAAGCTCCCGTGGGATGTCCTGTCAGTGGATTGATCGCCGAAGGGGTATCTACAGACCCTTTCAAAATAACTGTCAAAGCTTTCACCACCTCAATCGATTTTCGCAAACCTGAAAAGATAAAAGCTGGTCCTGGTCACCTGGTCCAGTGTTCCGGGCAGGACAGTGACGTCTGCCTTTTTTGCTCAAGTCGCTTCCCCTGCTGAAATATTTAATAAAAAAAATGAAGGAATGTTGTCTCAATTGTAATTGTTCTCCGGAGAAAATGCTCCTTTGCCTTAATTTGCTGGATTTAACGGAAGAGGAAGCTCAACACCCGGATCTTAGGTGCAACAAGGGAACAAATAAATTAGGCAGGATTCTTGTTGTCGATGCACCCGTTTCCCGGGATAGCCTTGGCGCTATGTATCAACGCTCAGGTATCCGACTTGGCCACGATATTCGGAGATAAAATACTACTTCTTTCCCAAAGGTAATAGCGCTCTCACTTTAGTAAACTTCGCTCCCAGGAAAATTGTCAGTGCGGCATATTTCACTATCCATCCGATATATGGTATCCCCGCCGCCAGTTGGTAAGCCAAAAGTCCGATGGCAAATACCGCCAGGTAATGCATGTCCGGCCGGTTCAGTTTTTTAGTTATCCACTCTCCCGCCAGCACTCCGGCAAAAATCTGTGCGACATATATGTCTATCAAAAACAGCATCAGAACAATTACCGCCAGGGGTATGCCGAAAGCAGACAGGGCAATCAAAAACAATACCGGTAAAGCCAGGATCATTATCACCATTCCCACCAGCCAGTTCCTGCCGGGGTTGATTTTCATTTGCGCGGCTAGAGCCAGTACAGCCGGCCGCAGCAGCCATAGCAGGACCGTGCCTGTCAGTAACGCGGCCAGGTAAGACCAGAGTTTGAATCCTAATTTCAATCCTCCTTCGGCCGCTTCTCTTCCGGCCCGCCCTGCCTCGGTCATCTTTTCCGGCCAGATCTTGCTTATTTGCCCTGCCACACTTGCCCCTTCGGCCAGGACCGGGTCATTTTCCCCCGAAAACACCAAGTCCCCGTTGATGATGGCGCCGCTGCCCAGGTTCAGGTTACCTGCCCCGATATAGGCGGATTTGCCCACCCGATTATTCAAGTTCACCATCCCGCCGCCGCCTACCACTCCTCTGTTAATCGGGCTGTCTATATTCACATTTCCGCCTCCGAAGATTAACCCGCCGGATACACTGGCGTCATTGGAGACAAATATGTTTCCTCCTGCCATTGTCAGTCCGTCTCCGATCTTGGCACCTCGGATATTCAGGCTTCCTCCGGCGATGAGCACGTCCTGCCCCACGTTTCCGGAAACATCCACAGTTCCTCCCGCGGCAAATACATCCCCAGTCACATTTCCGGTAATACGCACATTGTTCCCCGCGGCGTATACATCGCCCATCACGGTGCCTTCCACCACTACCGTATTGCCGGCAATAAACAAATC
>Ga0209342_10004735_pt1 | contig 14047 bp, 10 predicted proteins | sample RifCSP16_2_FD_184023 | JGI IMG/M metagenome (GOLD analysis project Ga0209342, IMG submission 184023) | Soil microbial communities from Rifle, Colorado - Rifle CSP2_sed 16_2 (SPAdes) (version 2) | ecosystem: Environmental > Terrestrial > Deep subsurface > Rock core/Sediment | place: Rifle... | reverse complement strand
CCATGTCTGTTACATAACCTTCCTCGTAAAGTATAGTAACAAGCATTTCACACACATCAGATTCATCGTCAACAACCAGAATAACAGGTTTCTTGAATTCGATTTCCATAAAATTTCCATAAATTTGCTAATGAAATTTCTGCTGGTTCAATCGTCCTCGATTGAACCTAAATGTTTCGGTTCAGGCTACAAGCCCTGAACCAGCACAAATGAATAGGTTGCCAGGGGAAGAAGCGCAAGTTTTATTCCTACTTCGTTTTATAATTTTGGAATCTATCCCGATAGGCATTCCAATTAAATAAATTGAAATAATCAAACACCCGTGTAACTTTACTCTAATTAGCATGTTAAGTAGAGAAAGAAATTCCGTTTTAGATTGATTTGAAATTCCTTTGTTACAATGACAGTGTATGGGAATATTAGTAAAAAAGTGGTTTTAAAGATATAAATCTATAGCGTTGATTCTATATAGTTGTGGTGTAAATTCCATAATGTATGGAAATTATACCATAATTTTGATCTATCATTTCCGAGGATACACCGGGGACGTGATTTCGTAAACATTCGGTAAAGACGTTATGCACTGCCCATTCCCCACTTCCGTGAGGACAAGTGTCATTCCCGAATGCTTTTATCGGGAATCCACCGGCCCATCAGCACACGCTTGGATTCCCGCTAAAAACATGCGGGAATGACATGTGTAAGATGTGTTTACCGCATGTTTACGTGATTTCTTACAGGTCAAAAACGTTAAGTGTTGGACCTGTAAGAAGTTAATTGGGGTGAGCGACGGGATTCGAACCCGCGACCCTTAGAGCCACAGTCTAATGCTCTAACCAGCTGAGCTACGCCCACCACACTGCATGTAAAAATTGACATTTTTCATATGGCGCGCCAGGAAGGACTTGAACCCTCGACCGCCGGATTAGAAATCCGATGCTCTATCCAGCTGAGCTACTGGCGCTTAAACTTTTAGAAAATTATATCAATATTAGGATGAATATCAATACAATTTTAGATTATTTACATTCGGATCGGTATAAATGTTGCCACCGACTCAATGGTCTTCCTGAAAGGGGTATTTCGTACATATTTCCAGTTTTCATCATCCATCCCTTGCTCTGGCGCGGTAATATTATAAACAATGGGAAGACCTTTAAGACCCTTCTTAAGCGTAAAGGCGCGTGTCCTGGAACCTGCTTCACCCACGGGAATAACGTCCGTAACAAAGTCTATAAATACCTGCGTATCATCAAAGAATTCTGTTGTTACCTTCTGTCCTACCTTACAATTGCCAATCGTAGCATCTGGAATTGTTTCTGCCAGGTTAATGCACGCGAAAACTGCATCCTCTCCTACATGAATAGCGCTTCTCGGTATCCCAACAACCGCGTCTTTAAATAGGGCATCAACAAAAATCTTCTTAAAGAAATGTTTTGTAGCTTCTAGGGCATTGTCCGGAGCATCCTCTCCTTCAGGCGTGTACTTACCGAATGTGATTCCACTAGCCATATCTTTAAAGAAATTAATGATCGTACCCGCAAACCCCACCTTTTTCCCATCCTTGATATTGCCGTCTTTATCAACATATTTAATTGTCGCGCCAGTGCCAATATCCTTAAATATATTTTTGAAATTTTCGCCAGCATCCTTGAGGTCTTTTCCGACCCTCACAGTAAATTTAGATTGATCTATACTATACTCTATCACATTGTTGTCATTCTTTATGGTGAAATTATCTCCCCCAGGCTTCGATAATAATTGGTCTTCTTTGTATTTTTTAAACTGATCTTTCAATGATATCGACGACGCTTCTTTTTTTGCGTCTGAATATAATGCCTGTGTCTCAAAATTGTTACGCTCAAGCAGGGACATAACGCCGCCCTCAATACGTGTCGTTAACGTGTCACAAATGGATGTCTTCTCCGAAGACTGTCTTTTTAATTCATCATAAATAATGCTTTTAAATGAAGAGGTTTCTGCGCTATCGTAAGCGCCTATTTGAACACCATAATCTATGGGCTTGTTGCTTGCTGACACATTTGATGTTTCTATCATGATTGATCCTAGCGAGGCGAAGCCTCAGACCAGTAAAACACAGTTGTAAATTGAAAGATTTAAGTTTTCAACTTTCAACTTAAATCTTACAACTATTTTTAAAAACTTGACTCATTTGTGAAGATAAATCGCAGATAAAGTTTTTAAATGGAATAAGGTCAAATGGGAAAAAATTTCCACCATCCGTAATTTCTTGTAAAATGCGCAAATTATATACCTTGTTAATTCATCTATTCCTCCAATAATCAATAATTCTCTAAGTTATATCCTTATCTACAATTATAGATACCTTCAAACAATCACGCAAAATAAACCTCACGGGTGAAAACACTTCCTGATCAGAATATATTTCCCGCTATTGGTCAAATAGTAATCTTTAGTGCCTGACCCGAACGAGTCGGAAGAGGTTTTTGCTTTTATATTATTACCAATGACAGTATACTACCTTTGCGTAAAAGTTAGTAATAGTTCACCGTAGGAAAAAGATTTGACAAGATAGACATGGTATAAATTTAATTTCTGACAGGATAAAACAGGATTGCTTTTTAACTTATTTTTAATCCTGTTCATCCTGTCTAAGGTAGCTGAACTATCACAAAAGTTATTCTTTGACTCATTCGGTTTAGGGTTAATTTCAAAACAATTGGGAATATTTTAAATGAGGTTATTTCAGACCAGATGCATACAAAAATAGAATTGAGCACCATATGTTTCTATCACGGAGATACGCTTACAAAGATCAAACGGTGCAGGGATTATATTGAATCACAAGGTTTTGAATTTGGTGTTCAGTTACACAATTCTATTACCAAAGATTTATATAACAAAATTAAAGACCTTGACGTTGAGTTTTCTGTCCACGCCCCCGTATTTTCTGATTATTTTATCAATCTCGCTAACAACGATTTTAACACAGTCCTTGCAGGATTTCAAAATACTGCATCTGTCATGCAGTCGCTTCGATGTAACGTCGCATTGTTCCATGGTTTTTTTATGACCCAGAAACCCATCAAAAACGATCCGGAAAACTATGGCAAGGTACTGCGTGATGCCATAGATAGTAAATACCGGCTTAACGACACGCGGGTAATGGACCCGAAATTCCTGGAAACGGAAGAATTTTGTAATTATCAAAATACGGTGAAAACCAACATGAAACAACTCAGGGAAATGTATCCATCCCATACACTCTGCATAGAAAATGACTTTCCCGGCATTGGGAACGGCAATCAGTCGCCTGCCCACCTCATATATCTTGATTGCCAAATCTGGTTAGATACAGGGCACCTGTGGGCATCTGCCATTTTAAACAAATTCGACTTTTACACGGGTATTGACACGATCTGTAAGCAATGTCGGGTAATTGGCGCGCATCTGAACACCAATCGAACTCCCCTCAATTGGAACTTTAAAAATCCTGATGGTGACACCCATTCTCATTTCTCCAGAGAATGTGATATGGATATGGACAGAGTTATCAGTATCCTTAAAAAAAATCAAATTACTCACTTCACCACTGAAGTGGTAGACGGAGACATTGAAGACGTAACCTTTCTTATAGAAGCGTATCAATCAATCATTTAATAAGCTTGACAAAATTAAATTTATTTGTATTATCTTGTAAAAATATTTGATACCAAAAAATAATTTATTTGCAATTATTTCTTCACATTGGAGCAAGTATCCTTCATATCTTGAATTGGCAAATTGAAACCGATTTATAGACTCCTCAGTGCGTCGGGCATTGCTATTTTTACGTTTTTAGTAATCATGGGCCCGTTGACATATAAAGCCCTTACCCCTGCCATAAGAAATATGGCCATAAACCACTTGATTTCTGTCCGTGAAATCAAAAAGATGCAAATCCAGAACTTTTTCCACGAGAGATATGGGGATATTAACGTGCTCTCGAAAAATCCACTGGTTGTCCAAAGTTTGCCACGTTTTTCGAATGCCTTCAAGGCAGGTGGTTTTGATGACTCTGCCTATAAACAGGTAGACACCTATTACGGCCCACTGCTCGAACACTTTCTCAGACAATATGGCTATAACAACATGTTCCTGGTAGATACAGACGGAAACATTTGTTTTGGTGTTAAAAGGGATGAATATATTGGTACAAATCTGAAGACCGGGAAATACAACTCTTTTACCATCGGTGAAGTATTTAAGGAAGGGTTAAATAACAATAAATTCTCTGATTTAACGTGGTGCGAAGAGGCAAAAGACTTTATCTTCATGGCAGCGGCCCCAGTATATGACCTAACTAACAAACTCTTGGGCACTGTTATTGTCGAGACGCCTTATTCCAGCATCGACATTATTTTAGCGCAAAGAGACGGACTGGGTGACACCGGTGAGATTTATATTGTGGGTGATGACCACTTCATGCGTTCGAAATCAAGATTTATCAGTCAAAATACTATTTTAAAACTTGAAATCAATACAGACGCAACAAACGACGCCCTTCGTGGGAATACCGACGTAAGGGTTGTAAAAGACTATCGTAATATCCCTGTACTCAGCGCATATACACCCCTCGAAAATTTACGGGACGTTACATGGGTACTTCTGGTAGAAATTGATATAAAAGAGGCTTTTTATCCTGTCCTTGTCCTTAAAACAAACCTGATTATCATTAGCGCCGTAATTAGCGTCATTACGGCTGTATATCTTTATTTTACACTCAAGAGAAGACGTTCAATAAATAATCCTTTAGAATCTTCGTAGGATATAGGCAAATGGGATATTCCCGAAATCTCACAACTTCATTATAAACGAGTTTATCACGAATTGTATTTATTTCTCTCTGCTTCTTTTGAAGTTCAGTATGTATCTGAGATAGCATTAATTTATTCAATTCTTTGATCCGACGAAAATACCGTCTTTTCTCATCTGCGTTACTTACGCCCATTATCTTTAACAATCTTTGTTTTTCTTTAACACTGTTCATAAACGCCGGTTCACTTTGAGTTTCTTTTGAAGCATATCGCTCCGGATTATAACACATGTCACTATCAGTCCGCTGTAACTCCTGTAACACTTTGATATCTAAACCATAGACGTCCAAAGGTAAAAATAAAGTTGCAGAAATCGTGACGAAGCCAGGAGGGTCTATGCCAAAGAACTCTTTTATAATTTCGTCAGTAATGGTGTCGTATTTTGCTCCCCCAATTCCATGAATAAAGACATCTGAAAAGAACAGACGGGAAAACATTGTCGTTGTAATCGCACGTGGACGTATCTTAATACCGGTCTCCATCAGTGTTTTTAACCTCGTTATATTATTGATTACATCATCATTTTTTTTTAGAGTAACCAACACTTCCGCTCCATCTGTAATCTTTATATCCTCCCCTTCATTCATCCTGTAGCACTTTGCTCTTTGTCCCTCTGCTTTCCATACCCAAAAAGGTAATTCTATTAAATTCCTTAAGATCTTCAAATCCGGCAGCGGATTGGCCATTGAACGAATCTTGTGAATGTTCCGGTATTCAGCCAACTTCCCGTTATAGATTTTGGTAAATCGTTCTGCCTCATATAGAATGTGCAATACAAAATGATAGAATCCATCTGTGTTGCACATCCAGGAAACGGGCACTTCGGGATTTTCAATGCCAAAGTCTTCCTCTAATGATTTTCTGGCAGCAGTTAATAAACCCACCATATCACTGCAACCTTGTTGATAGTACTCCCCTATGCGATTGATGAATTGTCCAAACACGTCCCGCATATCTTCTACAATTGGTAACAGTTCACCCACCCCTAAATCCCCTCCCAAGAGGGGACTTTTTGTATTCCCCTCTTGGGAGGGGTTAGGGGTGGGTTCCTTTACTGAGTTCAAAGGGAGGGGCTGAACTGTTTCCACAATTGTTTTTACATCTTCACGAAGGATATTTTTACTCAGCAGGTCAATAACCTCCTCTTTGAATTGGAGTATCGGCCCAAAATCATCAAACACAATCTCTTCATATGCCACATGGTCTTTATTCTTTACGAACGCTACCTTCCCAACAGACGTTGATATTTCTGACAAAATCGGCACATACATAAAACCCATATTACAGGCATCATTGTCTACTATCATATTCACACTGATACCACCTACTATTTTAACTAAATAGTGTGCCAGGTGATTCTTGATCCATATCCCTGGATGATACAGAATAGGCTCGTGACCGGTTTGGACAATGGGAATATTTTTGACTGCCTCATAATCTAATGTCAATTCATTTATAGTATTACTTTGAGTGCTATTCCGAACATACAAACATAGTCCAGACGTATCTTTTCGAAGTAAGGATTTAATTCCGTTTGTATAACATGCGGCCTGACGTAATACTTCCATGCGGCTTTTATCCCGTAATATCTGAAAAGGGACGCCGTTAATTTCGAATTTATAATCACGTATTTTATGTCTGTTTTCCAGTATCAACTCTGGAATACGGTCTAATGCCGGATAGAGAAAGACATCCCTATTTCTTTTTGGCGCCTCGCAGATAATATTTTTCATTGCCATTTTAAATTAATTCTGATTAAGTATGTCTTATCGCATTTATCCGTAACCAAAACACTAAGACACAAAAAAAATTATATCAAGGATAGCGAAATGATTGAAGAGAATAAGGAAAAAGTTTTAATCCTCGATTTCGGCTCTCAATACGCTCAGCTTATCGCGCGACGGGTGAGAGAGAATAATGTTTTCAGCGAGATCGTATCACACAAGACTCCTGCTAAACAGATACAAGAAATCAATCCAAAAGGCATTATCCTAAGCGGCGGCCCTGCCAGTGTGTACGTGAAGAATGCACCACGATGTGATGAAGATATTGCTGTCCTGGGAATACCCATATTAGGCATTTGCTACGGGATGCAACTGGGATGTCAGATGTTGGGAGCTACCGTGCAACCCACAGCTACACGGGAATACGGAAGGACGGCATGTACTGTCAACAACACCAGCAAATTATTCAAATCAATTACCAAAGACATTGCCGTTTGGATGAGTCATGGCGACCAGGTGGTTGAATTGCCGACTGAATTCGAATCTCTTGCATTCACCAAAAATTGCCCTTTTGCAGCCGTAAAACACAAAACGAAGGCATTCTACGGTGTACAGTTTCACCCCGAAGTTACCCATACTCCACAGGGAAGTCAGATCATTCAAAACTTTCTCTATGAAATTTGTGGGTGCACGGGTGACTGGAAGATGCATTCCTATATAGAAAATTCTGTGATTGATATACGCAAACAGGTCGAAGACGGACGTGTAGTGTGCGGACTATCGGGTGGGGTTGATTCTGCCGTCACGGCAGCGCTCATCCACAAGGCCATTGGAAATAACCTGTCTTGCATTTTCGTCGACAACGGTCTTTTGCGGAATTACGAGGCAGAAGAGGTTATTAAGACATTTAGGGACAATTTTACTGTAGACCTGCACGCCATTGACGCACGCGATAGATTTTTAAACAAGTTGAAAGGAGTAATTGATCCCGAAAAAAAACGCAAGATCATTGGACACGAATTCATTGAGATTTTCAAGGAAGAGGCAAAGAAAATATCAGAGGCAAGGTTCCTGGCACAGGGAACGCTCTATCCTGATGTCATCGAAAGTATCCCTGCACACGGAGGTCCGACGGTAACCATTAAAAGCCATCACAATGTGGGCGGTCTGCCGGCAGAATTAGGGTTTGAGCTGGTAGAACCCCTGCGATTTTTATTTAAAGACGAGGTGCGTAAGATAGGTGAGGAACTTGGACTACCAGAAGAATTGGTCTGGCGTCACCCTTTCCCAGGTCCGGGTCTTGCCATTCGGATCATTGGTGAAGTGACAAAACCACGCCTGGAAATTCTTCGCAGCGCCGATAAGGTCGTTATCGACGAAATACGCAAGGCAGGGCTCTACCGTTCAATTGCCCAGTGCTTCGCCGTATTGCTTCCAATGAGCACGGTGGGAGTGATGGGAGACGAAAGAAGCTACGAAAATGTCATAGCCATACGTGCTGTAGAAACTACTGACTTTATGACCGCCGACTGGTACCCTATTTCTCATGAAATACTGGGAATAATTTCCAATCGGATTATCAACGAGGTCAAGGGCATCAATCGCGTGGTCTACGATATCAGCACCAAACCACCCAGTACGATTGAGTGGGAATAAAAGAACAACCACTCGTTCAGGCAGAATTATAAATTTGTTTTACATTCGATAAACAGGAGTTGTCTCCTACAACGCAGTAACGCTACTTTCAAGTCGCCTATTTTAGTCTCTTCCAAAAAACAGTAGCCTAAATTTAGCCATAGTACCTTTACCCACCCCTTAAATCCCCTCTTGGGAGGGGACAGGGGTGGGTCTTATAGCATCTTCTCCAATTCGAGCTATTCAACATAATTTTGAGTAGAGACAGGTTTAAAACCTGTCTCTACTATTTCCCCACGATTATTCTAAAAAACTTGACTCATCCCAGTTCCCCGTTTTCACGAGGACAAGTTTGTGAAGTTAAATCTCTGATAAAGTTTTTAAAGAGGAATCCTGTTTTGTTTTTGCTTTTTGATATTTAATGTTTAACTCGATAGTATAGGAATTTTCATTTTATTTGAGCGGTTTTCGTGGCCATAACCAATATGGTAAATAGTCTATGGAAGACCGCCACTTCATCGTTCGACTGAGTGCTCACGACGAAGTCCCCTCCTTGCGAAGGAGGGGAAAGAGGGGTGGTTATAAGTTCAAATATTTACGCAGTACTCTGTCGGCGAGAGGAGTCTATGCCCTGATTTGCTAGAATATCAGCACAGGCATTTTCCTCCCTGCGTACATGCTGAATTTTCCACTCAGGTATTTTCCCAAGAAATATCGTAAGTTCATGATAGAGGGGTAGAATGTTTTGGCTTTTTACACGGTAAGCGCCATTGATTTGTCTAACCAGGAGTTCACTATCGGTTTTAAAAGTTACCCTTCGGGCATTATAGGCAATAGCCTTTTGGGCTGCCAGTATCACGGCCTGATATTCAGCAACATTATTGGTGGACTCCCCAATAAATTTGCATATTTCCTCAAGAAGGCGGTAGTTCTTGTCAAAGATGGCTACCCCAATACCAGCCTTGCCAGGATTCCCTCTTGATGCCCCATCGGTATGTATGATAAGGTCATTAACATCTTTCTGTTTGTGCTTCGTAGTTTCGTGATGCGACTTATGAATATCGGTGGGTTCTTTCCCTTGTTTGGCCAAAATAATGTCTTGAAGGAGTGCGTCGATCATTTCTTTTGTAACAGAGGGATTTTCCCTGATTAGCTTTTCTGTATCCAGATATTTGGATATCAGTGTTACAAACTCTTGAGGAGATATATTTCCCATCTGTTACAGCCTCTTTGAATGGAATATTTTAATTGTATAGGAATTTTAATTTTATTCATGCGGGTTACGTGACCATAACCAGTATGGCAAATAATCCGCGGAAGACCACCCCTTAATCCCCTCCTTGCGAAGGAGGGGATTAAGGGGTGGTTATAAGTTAAATAATTGCTTCTATTCTAAAAATCAATTTTATGAATAGCAAACATTTTTAAAGAATCAAGTAAAGAAACTGCTGAATTTTTCTTGAAACGATGCATGTTTCAACGTAACATAATCGGCAATTCCAGTTTACTAGGTTAAATTATGAGCGACCATCTTATTACAGAAATTCTGAAGATCGAGGAAGAGGCCGACCGCATTGTAAATGAAGCCAAGCTGAAGGCCAGAGAGATTATTGCCGATATTCATAATGAGGTTGAATCTATCAAAACGACTTATGAAAATGAATATCGTCAAAAATTGGAGATAGTAAAGGCAAGAATTCATGAACTACAAAAGGCTGAAGAAGAAGGGTTGAGAAATGAATCTGAAGCGCTAAAAAAGAAACTCCTCCAGGTAAACAGGAAGAACGTGGAGGATGCCGTAGCGTGGGTAGTAAAACACATTTACGAGAGCTAATATGGCTATTGACAGGCTTAACAAATTAACTATCTTGCTCCCCACAAAAGATTCCCGGTGGTTTCTCAGTCAGCTTTACCAACTGAATATTGTCCATATCATAGACACATTTTCACACATTGACAATTCTTCTATTTCTTACTTCCAGGGATTTCCCACGGTAGTTGAAGAAATAGAGAAAAATATCCAAAAGTTAAATACTATCCTTTCTGTCTTGAAAATATTTAGCCAAAAAAAGAAAAGTTTTGTCGAAGGTATCTTTCCCATCCCAATGCAAGTTACTCAAAAGGAATTGGATCTGGTATGCTCACGTATTGATATTGAATCCATCCACAAGGAGTCTCAGGTTCAATACGAGAAATATTCGGCTTTTCAAAAACAGCACAAACAGCGAAAAGAGGAGATAGGCAAACTTACCGATTTTTTGCCTTTGGCGGATGAATTAACCCGATTGTATAGGAATTTCCATTTTATTCATGCGGGTTTACTGACCATAACCGGTATGGCAAATGAACCGCGGAAGACCATCCCTTCATCCCCTCCTTGCGAAGGAGGGGAAAGAGGGGTGGTTATAAGTTCAATCGGGAGCATTCGGAATGTCTCATTCTTTTACTGCGAGGTATCGGAGTCTCGATGGATTCGGCTAATGAAGGATGAACCGTCCTGTGAGTATTTTGCATGGCAGATTGTTTCAAAAACCGATGAGAAATTAAAAATCCTTTTGGCATATTTAAACCACGATAAAGACGTTGCACTCAAGATAATCGCAAAATTCGATCTTAAGGAGATGCCTTTCCCTGTCTTACCGGGTAATATAAAAGACCACTTTGACAAATTGGTCTCGGAAATGACCAATGTGGCTCGGGAAGAGAGTCTCATTCGTCAGCGACTCATTGAGTTATCCCACGAATGGCGTTCTCTGGAAATTCTATTGGGATATTGGGAAAATGAGAAAAATAAAATGATTGCGCAGCGCAGATGTGCCATGTCTAAAAGGTTCTTCGCATTGGTTGGATATGTTAAAACAACAGACAGGTTGAGACTAGATTCAATGCTAGATAACGAATTTCCGCATGCGTCAGTTTTTTATGAAGAACCGTCACCGAAGGATAGAGTGCCCGTTTCCATTACACTCAACAGGTTTTTTAAACCTGCACAACTATTAATTAATATGTTCGGATTGCCCAATTATTTCACCTTCGATCCAACACCCTTTGTCATCGTATCTTTTTTAATCTTCTTCGGGCTTTGTTTTGCCGATGTATTTTATGGGTTATTTTTAACCGTCTTTTCTGCATGGATGGTCAGAAAATACAGGCATTCTGAACCGCTTTCCAACTTCATGAAACTGTTCCTTTATGCCGGTATTAGCACGATGATCTTTGGCGCCCTGACGGGTGGATGGGCGGGGGACTTATATAACCCCAGGTATTTAGGGGAAGATAACCTTTTGTTAAAAGCAAAAGAAAGGTTCATGATCCTTGATCCCCTTTCGAAACCTGTTATTGCACTCTTAATTGTTATAGGATTGGGTGTGTTAAATCAATTTTATGGTATCACACTCAGGATGTATGGAGAAATTTTAAGGAAGAATATCATGAATGCCATATGTGACGGATTATTGTGGCTTATCATGTTGCCTGGATTTTTGATTCTGACAGCAACCATTTTTCTAGAAATACCGGACTATGTTGTTAGTATCGGGAAATACCTTACTATTATTGGTGCAATCGGATTGATCTCGACACAGGGACGCAACGAGAAGGGGATTGCTGGCAAAATTTTCATGGGGATTGTTAGCTTATACGGTATTGTGGGCACATATGGATGCTCCGGTTTCATTGGAGACGTTCTTTCCTACACCCGTATCCTGGCCCTCAGCCTTACAACTACAATTATCGGCATGGCATTTAACATCGTAGCGTCATTATTCAAAACAGGGACGTTTATTGGCATGATACTATTTATAATTACCCTTGTCACGGGTCATATGTTTAATTTTGTTATGAGCATTCTCGGCGCCTTTATTCATCCGGCACGATTGATCTTTCTGGAATTATTTGGAAGGTTTTATGAAGGGGGGTCTCCTAAGTTCCAACCTTACGGTTTTGGTAACCAGCGCATAGTCCTTAAAAAACACACTTGATGATTATCTTGCAATGGTGGAAGATTACAGATGAAAGAAAACCACTTGCTTGACGGAATAAAAGAACAATAACACAGTCCTTTTTCATTGATATTTATCATTATTTTATGCACTAAAGGGAGTAACAAAAGTATTTCCCTTCCTTGCGAAGGAGGGGATGAAGGGGTGGTTATCAAATATGACAGAGATATTCAATAAAAAAGAATTTATATGAGGAGTATACAATCATGATAGAATTACTGAAGTTGTATTTTGTGCAAACGGGGTTTGGTTGGGTTGTCCTTGGCGCTATTGTAGTGGTTACGGTGAGTTGTCTGGGTTCTGCAAAGGGTATCTGGATTGCCTCGTCTCAGGCGGCAGGTGTCCTCTCTGAAAAGCCTGAGCTCTTTGGAAAAATGCTCGTACTCATGGCGCTGCCGGGTACCCAGGGTTTTTACGGTTTCATTGGTGCTATTATGATTGCCCTGCGTAGTGGTATTATTATTGGAAATATAAATGTATCTCCTGCCGTTGGTGTTTCAATTCTTCTTATTGCAATATGTATGGGCATCGTAGAATACATAACTGCAATCATGCAAGCCAAGGCTGCAACGGCGGCTATCAACCTTACTGGAAAACAACCCGAAGAGGGCGGGCGTGCTATATTGATTCCTGCCCTTGTTGAAACCTATGCCGTTATTGCCTTATTGATTTCTATCTTGCTGATTACGTGGTTGACCAAAGAGGGGGGGTTGACATTTACTCCTGCGGCACAAGCTTTACCCAGTTTTTGACAAATGCCTGTTTAAATTAGGCATTCGGCGACTATTTCTATTTGCATGTAGGGGTAATTCATGAATTACCCCTACCAGATTTAAATTCCTGAACTATATAACTTAACGCTATGTAAAGATATTGCCATATGTCCATAGAACGGATCAGAAACCACATTATCGAAAACGCCAAAAAAGAGGCTGAGCAAATCATCAAAACGGCTGGGGAACAGTTCCGTAATGAGACTGAATCGGCAAAGCTTTCCTTATGGAAAAAATACCAGGAAATATTACAGGTTGATGAAAAGCGCCTCAGGGAGGATATGAAAAGGTTTTTGGGCAAATTAAAAAGTGATTATAAAATGGAATTACTGGAGGTTAAAAATAAGGTGATCGATAGTGTTCTGGAAAGCGCAGTCTGTCGAATACAATCGCTTCCTGATAACGATTATTTGATTTTGATGGGAAAATGGCTGGCAAAAGTACCCGATCATCTGGAAGGGGAGTTGTCCCTTAACACAAGGGATTTAAAAAGAATAACCAATGCCTTTGTCGATGACATTAATAAGGGCAGAAAGGCAAGGATTAGCCTGAATACAAAGGCAATTTATATAAAAGGCGGTTTTATTGTAAAGACAAAGCATTATGAGATTGATTATGACCTGGATACCATTGTGAAAAATCTTCGAACGACATTAATCCCGAAGCTAAGCAACATGCTGCGATTATCTGATGTAGAAGTGTAGCATGATAGTATGAGAATTATTGTTTATTTGAGCGGTTTTCGTGTCCATAACTAATATAGTAAATAGTCTATAGAAGACCTCCCCTTCATCCTCTCCTGGCGAAGGAGGACATTGAAGGGTTTTAATTCTACCTCCCCTTTATCCCCTCCTTGCGAAGGAGGGGAAAGAGGGGTGGTTGTAAGCGCCTGATTTATTTGGGACGCAGATTTCCGCAGATTTTCCCAGATAAAGGGTTTCTTAATCCTGATAATCTATGTTTATCTGTGTCCAAAAATTCAAATAGTCATGTAGGATGGGTTAAGCGAAGCGAACCCATCATCTGTCCCCCGCTGGCTGGGGATTAAGGGGGTGGACGGGCACTAAGTAGGAGTT
>Ga0209342_10004734_pt1 | contig 14047 bp, 13 predicted proteins | sample RifCSP16_2_FD_184023 | JGI IMG/M metagenome (GOLD analysis project Ga0209342, IMG submission 184023) | Soil microbial communities from Rifle, Colorado - Rifle CSP2_sed 16_2 (SPAdes) (version 2) | ecosystem: Environmental > Terrestrial > Deep subsurface > Rock core/Sediment | place: Rifle... | reverse complement strand
GATCATGCCCGCGCGTTGCTGCAAATCGAGATCCCGCCCACACTCGAAGAAGCCGGATATCCCGCCGAAAGCTTTGATGTCGTGACCTCATGGGACTGCCTGGAACATGTCTGGGACCCCCGGGCTCACCTTCAAGAGATTCGCAGGCTCCTCCGCCCCGGAGGCTTGCTTGCCGTCTCAACCACCAACGCGGAAAACCTGCGCGCGGCACGGACCCCGGAGCGTTGGGAAGAGTTCAAGCCGCCGGGACACCTCAACTATTTCGCGCTCGACTCCCTCCGCACGCTGCTGCTCAACACCGGGTTTGAGCCACTCAGGTTCCGGGGGATTGCGCCCCTCTTTCAGCGACTGCCTGACCCGCTGATCGGCCCTCTACTGGCTCTCCAGCGTGTGGTGGGACACCGGCGCAACAAGCTCACGCCCTTCTGGTGGATCAATGCCGGGCTTCATCGCACGACTCACACGCTGAGCCGGTGGTACCATACCGCCTTCTACAGCGAGTATCAGTGGAGCGAGGGGCTGGAAGCGTACGCCCGAAAGCTGTGACGGCTATGCGGATAAATGTCTTGGTGCCTGGAATCGCTGTAAGCGGTGGGATGCGGGTAATCTTCGAGTACGCGAACGGGCTTGTCTCGCGTGGGCACCGCGTGACGCTCGTGTGTCCGACGTCACTCGACCGCACTGAAGGCCGGGAGCCTTTCAAGAAACGACTTGGCCGGTGGGGACGTTACCTGTTCGCGGATCGCCGAGTAGGGTGGTTTGATCTCAGGGCAAAGCTGCATGTTGTCCCGGATCTGAGGCCACGACACATTCCTCCCGCGGATCTTACCATCGCCACCTGGTGGCGGACTGCTGAAGCGCTTGCCGAGTGCGGGCCGCAGGCGGGAACGCCACTCTACTTTGTTCAAGGATACGAGATTTGGGCGGGCCCGCGCGAACGCGTCGAGTCCACCTATCGGTTGCCTATGCGAAAGCTGGTGGTGGCCTCTTGGCTCCGGCGGCTCTTGATCGAGAGATTCGGGCAAGAGCCCGGAGAGGTGAGGGGGCCCATGATCTCCGGCGTGAATTTCTCGCTCTTCTATAACGACAGAAAAGTCTTTCGTGACCCTCCCACAATTGGAATGATCTATCGTCCGGTCACCTGGCGTGGCACCCAGGATGGACTTCAAGCCTTCGAACGAGTAAGAGCCAAGCATCCTAAAGTCCGCCTCCTCATGTTCGGCCACGAATGGCCGACCATCGAGGCCCCGGAGGATGTCGAGTATCATCGTGACCCGCCTCAGCCGCGCCTTCGCGAGTTCTACTCAAGCTGCGAGATATGGGTCAACCCGAGTTGGCACGAGGGGCTGCCACTTCCTCCGATGGAGGCGATGGCGTGCCAGAGCGCGCTGGTGACCACGGATGTCGGCGTGGAGGACTACGTCATCCCAGGAGTCACGGCGCTCGTGGTCCCACCTCGCGATCCTGATGCGCTGGAGCAGGCGATCTTGCGCTTGATCGAAGATCCAGCGCTGCTCCAATCGCTCGCGCGAGCGGGATACGAACATATCAAGGCCTTCACCTGGGACAAGGCCGTCCAGCACTTCGAAGCGGAACTTCTGGACGCCGTTGGCCGATGACACAACAACCATCCGGCGTACGCTCTCTCCTCCTGATCCAGCAAAGCCCGCTCTGGCACGGGACGCTGACGCTCGACCGACTCCTTGAAGAACATCCCCATGCCCAGGTGACCGCGGTCGTGGCGCCTTCCTTGGTGGAAGAATTCAGTTGCCGCCGCGCCGTCAAGCGACTGTTGTCGCCGAGTTCTCGCCGCGAATGGCGGAAAGCGCTCGAAACCATTCGCCAAGCGCGCCCGGAAGTGGCGGTGGTCTGCTATGCGAGCGCGTGCATGGACGAGTACCTGAAGGCCGATAGCCTGGCGCTCGCAAGCGGAGCCCGGCGGGTGTTCTGGTCGGCCCCGAACGGAACAGGAATCGTCTCGCGGTCGCGGTTTGTGGTGAAGCTCTTTCGGCGTCTGGGAACAATGGCGCTCGTCAGCGCCGCGTTCTATCCCCTGGCGCTCGTCGCATCCCTCCGCTCGAAGGGACAGCGGCTTGACGCTGACCGGTCGAGCTTTACTGGTGAGCGAACCCGGCCGGATCGAGCGGAGCACGGGGAATTTCAGGACCACTTGGCGCGGTACCGGTATGCAGGCGGGTTTGCGAAGGGGGGGCGTGTCCTCGACCTTGGATGCGGCGACGGTTATGGAAGCGCGCTGCTCGCTGAGCTGGCGCGGGTGGTGATTAGTGTCGACGTGAGCGAGCGGGCCGTTCGGGACGCCCGGCAGCGCTACCGACGGGACAATCTTCACTTCGCGGTCATGGATGCGACGGAGCTGGCCCTTGCCTCAGAGGAGTTCGACCTTGTCTGCGCGTTTGAGGTGATCGAACACGTGGATGACCGCGAGGAGTTTCTAGTTCAGCTCCGACGGTTGCTGCGTCCCGGAGGCCTGCTCCTCCTCTCCACACCGAACAAACGCATCTTCTCACCGGGGATGTCGAAACCGCCCAACCCGTTCCACCGGATCGAGTTTCTGCTCCCGGAATTCTCCGCGTTGCTTGGGCGGTACTTCTCACATGTGGAGCTGAGGGGGATGCGAAATCGAGCCCAGCGCACAATGGACACCTGGCGGTACCTCGATGCGCTTGTCAAGGGCATCGATCTCTGGCGTCTCGAAGCTCGGTTGGAACAGGAGCGACAGCACTGGATACAGCGCGCGCTGGCGCGCATTTTCCGGACCAAAGCTGCTATTGAGGTCGGACCCGACGCATATACGTTCGAGGGTCCGGACCCCGAGACATCGGAGTGCTTCGTCGCCGTCGCGACCCGAGAAGGCTGAGGCAATGCTCTCGATCCTGATCGTGAGCTACCAGTCGCGCGACATGTTGGCGAAGTGTCTTGACTCGCTCAGCGCTAACCCGCCTGACTGCGCGTGGGAGATCGTGGTGGCAGACAACGCCTCCACCGACGGGAGTGTGGAGTTGCTCCGTGAGCGTTATCCGCATATCCAGCTAATCATTAATCGAGACAACGTCGGATTCGCCCGGGCGGCCAATCAAGCCTGTGCTGCTTCAAAAGGCGAGCAGGTTTGCTTTCTCAATAGCGACACGGAGGTCGAACCCGGAGCCATGGCTCGGATGTCGGCGCTCCTGAGCGACAATTCCCGCGTTGGAGCGGTCGGGCCTCAAATGCGGCTTCTGACAGGGACTCCGATCTTCTCGGCGTTCCGGTTCCCGACGCTCACCCGTCCACTCTTCGACCTCGCTTGGGTGCGTGGGATGATTCCCACTGAAAAGCGAAAGCTGGTGTACGAGGGGTGGGACTTTTCCGCTGTTCGCGAGGTGGACTGGATTAGCGGGGCGTGCCTCATGACCCGACGCGCCCTCCTCGACAGGGTGGGTCTCTTCGACGAGCGCTTCTTCATGTATTTCGAAGATGTGGATCTCTGCCTTCGAATACGCCGCGCCGGGTACAGCATCTACTACCTTGGGGATGCGGTCGTCGTCCACCGCACTCGCGGCTCCACAGAGGGGGCCCTCACGCCAGCGCTCTTTCTCACCGAGCAACGAAGCCGGCTCCTCTTTTTTATGAAGCACTACGGGCTCTGGGGAGGAGTGGCGATCCGCGCCTCCATGGCCGCCGGAGCCTTGTGGCGGATTGCCGCTCTCCTGTTCCGCGGGCGCAAGCGCCGAACCTTTAACACCCTCGCAGTGAATCTCCGGATCGTTCGCGAGGCACTCCTCCCTATGGGGGCGGAAAGGTAGGAGAGCAGTGCCCACGTCCTCTTCCTTAATCGGTCGGATCAGTCGGGCAGCGTGCTCCTGGCTTCCCGTCGTTGGGCTCGTCCGGCCGCCGGGTCGCCCGCAAGGGATCAGTGCGATTGTGCGCGTGAGAGACGAAGAGGAGTGGCTCGATGCCTCGATTCGCTCCATCATCGGCTTTGCCGACCAGATTGTGATTGGCGACAATGGGTCCAGAGATCGGACCCCGGCGATCATCGAGCGCCTTCGTCAGGAGTTCCCAGATCTCATCGAGGCGCTCGTGCTTCCCGATGCGGACATCTGTGCGCTGACCAACGCGCTCATCGCGCGCACCCGTTATCGGTGGATCATCCGATGGGACGCCGACTTCGTGGCACACACCACCGGTCCCGTCCGGATTTCGCGATTCCGCGAGTGGCTCTTCGGGTTGCCCCCGAGGCGATACTACATGATCTATCCCCGGATGGTCGAGCTGACTGGAGATCTGTGGCACCAGGATCCTACCAATCCCACCAGAGCTGACGCTCACTGCTGGACGGCGTCGGAATCGGTTCGCTACGTCTATGACGCGCGCGGCTATGAGTCACCCCGGGTGCCGCGCTGGTATCTGGTGCGTCGGTGGGAGATGCCCTGCTTTTATCACGTGAACGTGAAATCGGACGACCGGATGTTCTTCAACTACGCCTGGAAGCGATATCTGGTCAATCCACGGCGACGGAAATGTTCGGACATTAGCGCGTACATCGACCATCTTCTCGTGACGGAATTCGGCGGCCGTGATCTCCCGCGCGCCGCACAGGAGTGGGTCAATCGCCGCGTGCAGCAGCTCGTTCCGATCGATCACACCCGATTCCCCGACTATCCAGAGCTGCTCGGACCTGCCCTCGCACGACCACGGTATCAGATCATTGACCAAGGCGGTCGAATCGTTGGAAGGTCCACGCTGGAACACGCAACGGTCACGACAGAAGATGCGGACGCTTCGTAAACTTTATGAGCTTTTGTCTCAAGTGGTGGCCAGCCGCTACGGGGAGAGCCTGCAAGCAGGTGCGCTAGTGCGGGCCCACTATCTCCGATGGACTCTCAACCCCCTGTTGCAGAGGACCACCGGAACTGCCTTCGATGCCGGATGCGGACGTGGGGCCTACGTGGCGCGACTGCTGGCAGGCCAGTTTCCGGCTTGGCGCTTTCTGGGCCTGGATCTCAGGCTCTCTGTTCCATCAAACCATCCGTCCAACCTCAGCCTCTGTGTCGGGGATCTCCAGCAGCTTCCGATGAGCGGTCCATTCGACGTGATCTACAGCACAGATGTCCTGGAGCATCTTGAGAATCCACGGGCCCTCCTCGCTGAGTTTGCAAGAGCCTCAAAGAAAGGAGGTGCGCTACTCCTCCACGTGCCGTCACACGAGGAACGGCACTATCTTCCAGGCGTGGATCGAGAGCACTCCTGGCTCGGTCAGCCTGGACCCGGCGACGCCCACCTCTGGCACGGGTTTAAACGAGAAGAGTTGGAACAGTGGATCGTTGGAGCGGGCTTCGATCTCATCTGGAGCCGCCATACGTTCGGCGCAGCCGTCTCTGTGCTGAAGGAGCTGTTCATGCTTGGCGAGGCCCACCGGGTTCCGGGAATCGGGCTGGCGCTCTTCCCTTTTCTCACAATGGCCACGTGGCTGGAGTGGCGCCTCGGACGGGGGCGGTGCGGTAACGGCCTCCTGATCTTGGCGCAGCGTGGTTGAGTCCTCATATGCTTTGCCCGTTTGGCGCAACCAGTTGGCAGAAGGCCAGGCCACGGAGCTCGACTGTACAAGAGGGAGGATCAGGCGATGCCCATTAATCCGCAAACGCTTCATGATGAGGACTGGGTCACGACAAAGGCCAGTGATAACTTCTTTGCTGAGGCTCGGCGCTACCCTGACATTGCCGACGTCATTGCGGAGCTTCGCCCACGAAAGCTCTTGGATGTCGGATGCGGCTCGGGCTATCTGGCGAAGCTGCTCAAAGAGCGTGTGAGCGGGCTCGTTGTCCACGGGATCGACATCTCGAACGTCGCGCTGGAGCGCGCGCGCGCCCACATCGACGAAGTCTGGCAGGCGGACGTGGATAAAACAGACCTCCCGGTCCCTTCGGGCCTGTACGATACTGTAGTGTGCGTCGAGGTCCTCGAGCACCTTTACGATCCTGATCATGCGCTCGGAGAGATTGGCCGCGCGCTCGCCTCAGGGGGGCGCGCCGTCGTTACGGTCCCGAATCTGGCGCACTGGCGGTATCGGCTCGACCTGCTCAGAGGGCGGGTGCCGCCGCCAGCCGCCGACAAACGGCATCTCCACCAGTTCGATCGCAAGCTGTTTACGGACGCTATCGAACGAGCCCGCCTTCGCCTCGCGGCCATGACTGGGCATGGCGTACGCTCGAAAAATCTCGCGCGCAGCCGCCCGGAACTCTTTAGCGACATCCTTATTGCTACGGCCGTTAAAGTATGATCCTCCCTCAGCCTGACCCGGCTAGGACCGCCTAGGAGGCGCATGAACAGTCTGACGAAAACGCCGGTGTTGTCTCGCACGTCCGGCTCGCTGCCCTTCAACCGGGCTCGGTACCTCCGCGCGGTTCGCAGCTACATTCCGCTGCGCTTTGAAATGATCGAATCCAGCCTCGCCCGTCGGTTTCGAGCTCCGACACACCATGTGCTGAAGAATCGAGACCGCCTTTACACCGCCTTGCGCTCGGCGTTTCGGTACTTCCCGACCGAGCCATTCACCATCGCTGACATCGGTGTCTATCCCGGAAGTCTGCTGAGGCTCCTCCGGGCATTTCTCTCCGAGGAGTGCCAGTTCATCGGCATTGGCCTGATGATCTCAGACGACTTTCGAAGAGCAATGGCGGAGAGTTGCGGAGCCGAGATTCTCACGGCGAACCTGGATCCTCGGAATGAACAGCTCAAAGGGAAAGGCTATCCCGCGCGCATCCCACTCGATGACAGGAGCGTTGATTTTGCCTTTGCCCTCGAAATCATTGAGCATATGGTCTCCCCTGTGCATGTTCTTGAGGAAGCCTTCCGCATCCTCAAGCCTGGCGGGCATCTGCTGATCACGACCCCGAACGTCACGAGGATCGGCAACGTCTTCAAGCTTCTTGTGGGTCGGTCGAACTTTGATCGGCTGACTCCGATCGACTACTGGAATGAAGACGATGAATGGCGCCCCCACTTCCGCGAGTACACGTTGCCCGAAATCGCCGGGCTGTTCCGGAGGGCCGGCTTCGAAGTGGTCGAGCAGCGCCAGTATATCGGCGAGGACACGCACGAGAACGTGAAGTCAACCCTCCAGCGGCTGATCGACCTGGCCAAGATCCCTTTCTACATCGTTCCTCATTTTAGAGGCAGTCTCCTGGCCGTCGGGCGGAAACCTGCCGGGCCTTGATCCTGACTATGGGAGGTTCGGAAGGGGGTCTCCAGGTCTTCTTTTCAAGATCATCCTTCGCTGATAGACTATGTAAGAGACTGGAGGACAGTGATGAGCGTAAAGGAAGAGCTTGCTCGGGTCATTGAACGGTTAGGTGATGAAGACGCGCTCCGCGTGATGGAGTTCATCGTGGCTCTGCGGGGGGAGGAGTCTTTTGAGCCCGGCGACCGAGAGGCCCTTGATACCGCGGCCCGAGAGGGGTACGAGCATTGGGAGCAGGTGAAGCGGGATCTCGGTCTGGATGTTCCGGACTGAAATCGCCCGAGTTGCTCGCCGTTATCTTGAACGTCTTGATAGTCCAACACAACGGCGGATTGCCACTGCCATTGATGAGATCAGTCAAAATCCCTTTGAGGGCGACGTCCGCCGTCTTCATGGCGAACCCGACCTTTACCGCAAGCGTGTCGGTGATTTCCGAATCCTTTTCCGTATTGGACGTTCCCAGCGTGTAATCCGCATCGAGGCCATTAGGCCTCGTGGCGAAGCCTACAAACCATAGGTCTCATCCCAGGAACCGCTCGGTTCTGTGCGCATGGCGTCGTAGCTGTTCCAGCCCTCAACCTCACCCACGCATGTGTTCGTCTTCGGACTTTTCTGCTCGCTGTATTTTGTTTTGACAACACGCTCCTCTTCATGATAAGAACTTTGCCGAAGTTCCCTTCTTAATAAAAGGCCAATCCTGGCGGTCCTGACAAAGTAGGATTGATTGCATAAAGTTCTGCACCTGGCCATTACTACCGTGTTTTGATAATTGTCTGATTTCGAGCGCGAACGAATTGGTTAATGGGGAGGAACGCAGATGACATATACAGCCTCGTTGCTCCGGGTGATCAACGAATGGATTTGGCCAATCGTACTCCTGGTTATATCGCTCTCCGGCTCCGTACTGATATGGTCCCCTGCGCAGGCTGGAGCACTGGCTTATGTTGCGAAAGTTTCGGGTTCAGTTGCGGTCATTGACACGTCCACCAACGCAACACTTGCCACTGTCAACGTCGGCCTCAATCCGTACGGAGTCGCCATAACACCAAATGGTAGCCGTGTGTATGTAGCGAACCCTAGCTCGGATACTGTATCGGTAATCAATACCGCGACCAACTCGGTCGTGGCGACGATCCAGACACCAGATCCTCTTACAATCGCGATCACGCCCGATGGTACCCGTGCCTACGTAACCAATAGCACCTCCGGCACGGTTTCGGTTATCAACACTACTACGAATGCGGTTGTTTCCACCTTGACACTGAGCGCATTTCCGTTCTCTGTCGCAGTGAGCCCGGACGGGACCCGCGTTTATGTTGGGGCTGCAGGGCCACAACCCGGTGTGGATCTCGGCACAGTGTACGTTTTGGATACTGCCACGCATGCCGTTGTCGGCACGGTCCAGGTGGGGTGGAGTCCTCGTGGCATTGCCATAACTCCTAATGGAGCGCGAGCTTATGTGACGAGTGATTTCGGCACGTATGGCGTATCGGTGATCGATACGTCCACCAATTCGATAGTGACGAACATTCCTGTGGGAATTGACTCGACGGGAATCGCTATCACACCAGATGGCACTCGCGCGTATGTCACGATAAGGCATAGTTCGTGCGATTGCGTGAAGGCCGTCGACACTTCAACAAATACAGTAATTGCAACCATTCCGGTTGGTGTGAATCCTCACGCTGTAGCGATCACACCCGACGGGACTCACGCATATGTAACAAACAGGATTTCCTCGAGTGTTTCAGTAATAGACACGGCGACCAACACAGTGGTAGCTACCCTGCCAATGGGGAACCAACTCGGTGGCGTCGCTATTACACCTGGCATTGTTCGTGACCTCACCGTGGCCTGCGCCGACATCAGCGTGTCGAATCCGAGGCCTGGGGTGGGCGACACCGTGCTGGTCAAGGCGCTGCTCCGCAACGTCGGCAAGGCAGAGGCCACGAACGTCGAGGCCGTGCTGACCGCGGGGGCTGAGGAAATCGCGCGGCAGACCTTTGCCAGCATTCCGGTTGGCGGTCAGGTGCTGTTGAGTGGGCTCCTCAACGTGAAGAGCGAAGGGGTGCTTCCTCTCACCGTGACGATTGATCCTGCCAACCTCGTCCCTGAAACAAACGAGAGCAACAACGTGGCCACCCACCCCCTCGTCGTCGGCCCTGAGCCCCCGAACATGATCCAGCTCACGGCTGCCCTGTCCAAAAATCCCGTGAGGCCAGGGGAAATGCTCACGCTGACAGGGCAGGCGACCTATAACCCGCTGCTCTTTGGGTCCGCATTGCCGGTCGCCGGAGGCGAGGTCACGGTGTTTATTCCCGGCCAGAACTGGCTGGAGACGGTGCGTATTCGCGACGACGGCAGCTTCACCGTTGAGATGATGGGCGCCTTTGCGGCTGGGGAATATTCGGTGGTGGTCGTGGTGAACGCCTGTGGGGTTACCGCGACGATCAATCTGCCGCTCACTGTGGATCCGCCCGTGCCCGGCGTGCCCGACCTTACCGTGCGCCTGGAGAGCATTCTCTTTCACGGGGTGCTCGACATCTTCACGGTCCCTCAAATCCTCGATGGCAGTAGCCTGACCAGCACGATCTTCGTCTTCAACGTAGGTGGTGCTGATGTCACCACACCCTTTGAGGTGCGCTTCTTCGACGTTTTCGAGGGCGTTGCCACCCAGATCTGCGGGTTGGCAGGTCAACCAGCCTGCCCCGTCGTCAACTCCGTCGCCGCGGGAGCGGCGGCATCCGTGGACTTCACGCACGCCTTTACCGGCGTGGGCTTTCACATCCTGAGGATCGCCGTGGATCCCACGAATGTCGTGGCCGAGGCGGATGAATCGAACAACATCGCCGGGCGGGGGCTGATCGTCGTCTCCAATCTGCCCGACGCCACACCGGTCGATATCCTGGTCTCTGACCCGACGCCCGTGGCCGGCAGCCTCGTCACCATCACGGCGGCGATTCAAAACAACGGCAACACCACCAGTGCTCCCGTGACCGTCACCTTCTTGGACAACGGGGGCACCATTGGCTCGAGCACGCTGTCAGGCCTCCCAGGATTTGCGGCTGTCACGACCACGTCGGTCGTCCACAGTTTTGTCACAGCCGGCCCGCACACCATTCGCGTCGAGGTCGATCCCGCGAACAGCGTGGCTGAACAGAACGAGACCAACAACGTGCTTGAACTGACAATCCTCGTGCGTCCTCCCGCGCCCGATCTCATCGTGACGAACCTGGCTGTGAGTCCAGACCCAGCAGTGGCCGGAGATCTGACCGTGTCGGCGAACGTGTTGAATGGCGGCGAGCTCGATGCTAGCGCCTCGATCCTGGCGATCAGTTTCGATGGCGTTCCAGTTGGCACCATTGCCATCCCGGCGCTCACCACAGGCGCGCAGGTGTCGGTGACTCACGCGATTGCTGGCGTCGCGGCTGGCACACGCACCGTCACCCTGGAGGCCGATGCCACGGCCGCTGTCGCAGAGGGGAACGAGAGCAACAACACTGCCACCCGCACCTTCACCGTTTTCCCAGTGCCTCCACCCGATCTGGAGATCACCGCGAATGACCTAACCGTCTCCACCCAGAACCCGCAGGTCAACGAGTCCGTCACCGTGTCCGTTCGCGTGAGGAATCGCGGCACCGGCGAGTCAGCCACTACAGGGCTTACCCTGCGAGTCGATGGCCAGGTGGTTGCCACCGCCACGATCCCTGCGCTCGCCGTCGGCGGAGACACGCTGATCCCCTTCACCATTGCGTCATCACGAGCTGGGCTAGTACTTGTGGAGGCCGAAGCCGATCCTGGCAACCTCATCGTGGAAGTGAGCGAGGTAAACAACAAAGCGAGCAAAGCCCTGGCAGTCGGCCCGTCGGCTGATCTCGCCATCGCAGCGGCCGACATTTCATTCTCGAACAACAGCCCCATCGATGGTGAGAACGTCATCATCTCCGCACGGATCCACAACCTGGGAGCCCAGGACGCGCTCGGGGTTTTCCTTGACATCTATGACGGCGATCCTACCACCGGCAGACTTATCGGCCGAGCAGGGCCCGTCGATGTCTTGATCTGTTTGGATCCCACGGTCTTTTGTCCTGAACCCACGCTCAGTGTCACCTTCAATACACGGGGGAAGCCCGGGCCGCACGAGATCGTCATTGTCGTCGATCCTGACAATACGGTTCCGGAATCCAACGAAACCAACAATCGAGCGAGTCGCTTCCTGACCGTGACCTACAACTCGTCAATTGAGCCCATCATCAACGCCGTCATTGGTCTCAACCTGCCAGCGCGGGTACCCGGGGGGAAAGGGATCGAGAATAGCTTGCTCGTGAAGCTGAACGCGGCGGTCAATCTCGCCAATGCGGGTGACAACGACGGCGCGATCGGCAAGCTGGAAGACTTCATCGCCGAGGTGCAGGCAAAGACCCAGCCGCCGGCCTCCAAGCCCCTGACCCCGGCCGAGGCCGACGGGCTCATCCAGCTCGCGCAAGACCTCATCCAGCAGCTTGGCGGGACGCCCTGACACTGCCCCAAAGGAACCGTGCTCATCAGGGCATTCGTTCCTCGCGTGAAAATGGGGCGTGTGAGGTGCTCTGGTCGGAGTAGAATAATTCAAAGAGCAGAGCTGTCCATGATGAGGAGGTATCGATGCCGAGGATCGAGGTGAATGATGAGCAGATCCTGAGCTGCCTTGATCAACTTTCTCCTGCCGCCAAGCGGGTTGCGCTCGCACGGCTAATCACAAAACTCGAGTGGCTCGATCGTTTTGTGGAGCGCAATCGGGACAAGATCGAGGGGATCTGCCGTGAGCGGGGGCTGAACTTTGCCCAACTGACTGAAGAGGAACGTGAAAGACTGGTGGACGAAATCCTTCATGAGAGCACTAGGTGAAGGTTGTCCTGGACACGAATATCCTTGTCTCAGGGTTACTGTGGCGAGGAGCTCCTTACCGGTGCCTCTTGGCCCTCCGGGCCGGGTTGGCTGATCTCATTCTCTCGCCGCCAATCCTGGATGAGTTCCGCAACGTGTTAGTCGGGAAATTTCGGCACACGACTGCGGAAGCCGAGGAAGCTGTTGCATTCGTGAGGGAGTCTGCGACATTGATCGACATCCCTGGCACACTACGGATCGTAAAGGATGACCCGGAAGACGACAAATTCATCGAAACCGCACGGATTGCGGGCGCAGATTACATTGTCTCCGGTGATCACCATCTTCTGGCTCTTGGCAAGGAGGCGGGGGTCACAGTAATTGGAGCCCGTGACTTTCTCAGCATCTTAAGTGGCGTCTCTGAGTCGTCCGAATAATAGGGTCGAGGTCAGGGCCAAAAGCCAGCCGCCCGCATCGAAGGCGCTGACCCAGGCGGAGTCCGACGCGCTTGTTAGGCAAGCGCAGGATCTCATCCAACAACTTGGCGGATGAACCCATGATGTCGGTCGGCCCATAGGCCGCGGGCTTCTGGCGGTAAAGGCGGTCGTCACGGGTGCCCGTGGTGACCGCCGTCTTGTAATGGCGTAGCGACTTTCCAGTGAATTTTCGGTTTTCCTCGAGAAACCTTCTCATTTGAAGCCTCAGCAGTCCCTTCTGCTAGGATAGGCTTGATGCCTCCCTGGGCAGGTGAGCCTCAAGCGGCCGGGAATTGATGGCGGTACGCTCCGTTCTCCATGTGGCGGGATCGGCGGAGTGGGCGGGGGGGGAGGTCTATCTCCTTCAGCTCGCTCAGGCGCTGGACCGCTCGCGCTTTCGCTTGAGCGTGGTGGCGCCCGGTGACGGCCCGCTGGTGGGACGGCTTCAGGCGATGGGGGTGCCGGTCTTCGTGGTCCCGATCGCTGAGCACCTCTTGAGCCTGCCCGCGCTCATGGCACTGACGCGGCTCCTGAAGAGAGAGCGCCCCCATCTGGTCCAGTCGCACGGCGCGCGCTCCAACTTCTACTCGAGACTCGCCTGCCGTTTGGCCGGTATCCCGCGATGCGTTTCCACCGTGCACAACTCTCTCTACGACTACCCGGTCTCACCGGGGAGACGAGTGCTCTACCTCACACTTGATCGCCTCACTACGCCGCTGGCTGACACGATCATCTGCGTGGCCGAGAGCCTCGCGCGAGACCTGATTGAGCGAAGCAGGGTCCCGGCTCGGAAGGTGGTGGTCATCCAGAACGGGGTGGATCTCACTGTCTTTCATCCCGACCGTGGGGATGGCTCGAAGATCCGAGAGGAGTTCGGGCTGGGAGAATCCCCGGTCATCGGGATGGTGGGGCGCATGACGCCTCAGAAGAACCACTCGGATTTTCTCAAGGCGTTGGCCCGTGTGAGAGGAGCGATCCCTCAGGTCCGTGCGCTAATCGTCGGCGACGGGCCGCTTCGTCAGGAGATCGAGCGCGAGGTCGCTCACCTTGGCCTTGAAGCAGTCTGTCGCTTCGCCGGCGTGCGTCAGGATATCGCCGACTGCTACGCGGCGATGGACGTCGTAGTCCTCTCGTCAGTCTCGGAAGGGTTCCCGTACGTCGTCCTCGAGGCGCTCGCCATGGCGCGCCCCCTCGTGGCGACGTCCGTGAACGGTGTGCCCGAGATCGTGGATGACCGGTTGAACGGCCTGCTCGTCCCACCCCGGGAGCCCGCAGCGTTGGCTGATGCGATCCTCGCACTGCTGAGAGACCCTGACTGCGCGCGAGCGCTCGGCCAAGCCGGGCGGAAGCTCGTGGAGAGCCGATTTTCCCTCGAACGAATGATCCACCGCCTGCAGTCCCTCTATTCGGAATCGACCACATGAAGTTCTTTGTACCTTCCACGCTCTCCCCTCACCCTCCCCTC